>JACLAA010004973.1_pt1 | contig 10707 bp, 8 predicted proteins | sample 8027891 | NCBI WGS metagenome assembly JACLAA01 (sample SAMN15724900, study PRJNA655200) | protist metagenome | isolation source: fluorescence activated cell sorting (FACS) single amplified genomes of... | place: Spain: Blaines Bay Microbial Observatory, Mediterranean Sea | collected 2016-01-19 | reverse complement strand
CGCGCGCGGGTGCACCTCGACGGTGTCGCCGCTGTCTTGCGCGTCGTCGAGCGCGTCGACGATTTCTTTGCGGATGAAGGCTGTTGGGCTGTCCATGAAACTCATCGTGTACAGTGATTTTGCGTTCGGACGCTTACGTTGGCTTTTGCTTGCGTCGTGCAAAAATTTGCGTTGTTCGGCGTTGTTGTAGTTTTACGTGTGCGCGCGTCGCGTGCGGGCTCAAAGCTGTCGGAAGTGCTCGTGAGCGCTGCGGACGGTAGCCTGGGGACGCGTGCGTCGGGTAACAGGCGTAACTATTAATGTAGTCAGCAAAGAGCGTGCCTTTTGACCGTCGTGGACAGCACCAAGAGCTTGCCGGCCTCGTTCTGAGAGCCGATTTGACTGGCTGCCGCACGCGTCCCAACCCACGCTTTCGACGCGACCCCTCCCCAAAGGCACGCCGTTCGAGCAAGCATGGGCGAAAAACCGAGCTGACCGCCGACCGGTGACTCCCGCGACGCGGACCGGACACTAGATGGTTAAGTTAAGATTAGATTACTTCGCACAGAACAGCGTAGTTTGGAGAAGCGCGTACGCGCTCCGCAAGATCGAATGAAACGATTTGAATGAGTCTAGTCCCACGCCTTCGCGGCGCCCACATTTAAAAAATCGGAATGACGCGGCAACTGAGATAAAGGCACGTCCGCATTCCCGTCGCCCCACATCACTAATAATTTGACGCCCTCTTCACGTGTATAGGACTGGTGGACATCCCCAATCGCGTTGATGAACATGTTGCCCGCGTTATAGGCGTCGTGGCGGAACATGCCTTTGGCTTTCGCATTGACCTTGTGCAGGTCCGGGCCCCAGTACTTGAGGATCGTCTTTCCGTTCGTATGGACCTCTTCAGGGACATACGAACGTTTGACGGGGCACTTCGGGCAGCGCCACTCGTGCATGACGCCCGCCGCCACGTACACGAACTCGACGTTCGGGTGCGAGTGTAAGGCTAGACTCTGGTTCGGCAGGATATGAATCCCGACCCAGTGCTTGCGTCGCGGTGATGGGCTATCGGTATTGCTCACGCCACTTTGCAAGAACGCGTCGAGCTCGTGTCTCAAACCTCGTTCGTCGAACATGGCCTTCGCTCTCTCCAACATCGCCTGGCCGAAATACTCGTCCGTGATCTCGTCGTTATCCGTACAAACGCCGGTCGCGTTCATCAGGGCCGTGCCCTCGGGGCTCCGCGGCCCTTCCAAACCCCAGGCCTGGCGCAGGAACCGCGCGGGGAAGCTGCCCGGGAAGTCGTCGCCCAGCTTCTGCTCAGGCAGTGGGCCGCTGGTCTTGTACAGTATCACACCGGGGTTCTCTATTCGCTTGATATCGATGTCTTGCGCTGTCGCAACGCGCGCGAGCAGCGCGACAAGGAGTGGGCGCATCTGCGCCATCAATAACTCGAGTTGCGGAGTTCTGGTGCTGGATCTCGTGCTGTTTTTACAGCGTTTGGCTGGGGATGACCCACAGGCTGCAAATCGGGTTTTCACGAAGTTTCTCTCCGTCGGCGCGCAGCCGTTGGGGCGTCTCGAGGGTCCTCGGGGGTCGTGCCGACGCGGTGGTGCGGCGCGTTTGGCTCGTGTGCCGCGTGCGGTACGCGAGTCGGCGACGCGCGCGTGGAGGGTCGAGGGGAGAGGTCGCGTCGATGGCGTGGAGGTGGACGGCACGCCGTCGCCGACGTCGCACCGGTGTTTGCAGGAACAGGCAGTTTGAGCTAGTTATACCCACTAGATTTCAGGATTCTTGTCACATGATTAACAAGATATTTTGATGTTTACGTCCAACTTCGGGCGCGCGGGCAGCCGGAAAGACACGAAGGACGGCGCCATGGCCCAGGGGGTGTGCTGCCAGGCTGGGGACAACGGCTTCTGCCAGCACCAGTGCATAAATCACATGGGCTGCCCACTCACTGATTGATTTGCGCAGGCCAGGACACGACGGGCTGTGCGGATACCCTGCGGGAGCGCCGCTGCACTCACGTGATCATCATCGTCGCCATTTGGGTGTTGGGCCTAATCCCGATGTCGCTCAACTGGCGCGCCATTTGCGGGTGGCGCAACGATGAACAATGTTACGCCGCCGCCCTCGGCGTGGGCCTGGCGTGCTTCTCCGGCGCCGGCGCGTGCCTGGCGTGCCTCTGCCTGAACGACCGGGTGCGCCAAAACACGCCGGAGGCGCTCAGTGCGAATTTGGCCAAGTACAAGGCGCAGGTGGCCATCCGCGCGCGGCTCCGCGCGGCGCTCTCCAGGGGCGACCAAGAGGCGGCGGCGCCCGTCGTGGAGGAGCTCCTCGAAAACCTGGACGTCCGGCCCGCGGAGCCGTGAAGCGACCGACCTCGCCGCGTCGACTCGGACCATCCGAGCTCGCGTTCGCCTCGGCGCCCTCCCCCTTTCCTCGATGCGCGCGGAATTAACTTAGTGTGCGCGCGGATTTAGTGTGCTTTGCTTAGAGCTAGGCCGCCTAGCCGACGCCTCCCTGCGCGTAGTTTACACCTTGGGTCGCGCGGGGCCGGCATGGATGCCTCGAGAAGACGAGAACCGAACTTAGAGAGATAATAAGCAGCGCCTAGTCGCGCTTCACGGGCACCAGCGCCGCCTGAAGCGCGGCCCCGCCCAAGAACGCCAGCGCGACGGCGGCGAAGGCCACCTGCGCCGGCGCCGCGTCCGACAAGTACGTCCCGCCGACGACCAGCAGATTGAGCGGAACCCTCCCGAGGTTCATGACGGCGGCCTGGACGTCCTCCGGGATGTAGCGGCTGCGCATCGTCCCCGCGCAGGCGTTGAAGCAGCCGACGCAGGCCTCCAAGACCAAAAACGCTGCGAGCGTCGGCCCGAAGTCGCCCAACGCCGGTAGTATTTGAGGCATCACGGCTTCGGGCGCCCCCAGCGCACAGAGGGCCATGGCCCCGAAGGCTGCTAATAAACAAAGGAACGAGTAGGATTCCACCGAAGCATCCATACCCAACGCGCTGTATATTACACCACCGATCGTGATGCAGACCATAAATGATGCGAAGATCAGACCCGTCGGTAACCCGCCGTCGAAGGGGTAGATGGCGATTAATCGAGGCACCCACATGAAGACGAAGGTGTAGGTGGCGCCCTCGAAGAGAGCTGACACGGCCGCCAGTAGGGCTACCCTCCGATCCGTCTTCACGGCCTTCGTGGCCGTAGATAATGAGGAAGAAACGGAGTTCAGCACGCCCTCGGATTTCTTCCCGTAGTTCTCCGGCCACCTTAATATCAGTACGAGAGCCAACACCGTCAATGCGATGGCTAGTTGGAAGGGCCCGATGTCTCCCTTCACATCAGCAGCGACTTGGGCCAACAACCCCGCGACCACGGCAACGGCCCCGTTGCCGGCACTGCTCAACCCAAACGTCTTGGCCAGCCACGCCTCGGGGAAGCCCCTCCTCCGGTGCTCCGCGACCATCCACGACTCGAAGGCGCTGAAGAGGAGAGAGGTAGAAATGCCGCCCAACACCCGTCCCAGCAACAGGATGGGCATGCTCGGCACGTGCTCCATGGCGTTGATCGCGATCTCCAGCAGGCAGAAGAGCACGCAGGCCCGTTTCCTGCCGTAGGCGTCTACTAATAGTCCAACAAATGTCCCGAACACTAGTGATGAGGAGAACCCCGTCAGGAATAATGTGGAAACAGAGACGCCATATCCGGAGTATAAAGTGTACATATTGGTACCTTGCAACCAGTCCGCGAGCATGATGACGAGGTACACGGCGAGGTACTCGCGCTGGAACGCGTTGAATTCGCTGACTTTGCCTTTCGTCTGTCTTGTAACTCGCTCCGTCGTCGGTGTGGTCGCCGTCTTTAAGCGGCGCATGCCTTCTAGGATGGTGAGTAGTAATAAAAGGCCGCAAAACAGGTTCGACAGCGGCGCGGGCCAGCTCTCCGGGAAGAGCTGCGCTAGTAGTTTGTACTGCGGTTCTACGGCATCAGTGCTGCTGAAGTAGCCCATGGCGTGATTGATGGGGCCGCGGCGACGGCGTGCGGCTGCAAGCGATGCTGTGCTCTACGGTGTGCTGCACTTGTTGCAGTTGCTGCTTGTAGGAAGCGATTGCAGCGAGCAATGTGATCGATATCGTGCTTACTGCTTGCAAGTAGACGTTTTCACAACGCGATTTGCAGTCGATTTGTTACGCAGCTTGGCTTGCGAGGCCAGGAGCAAGTTGGAGAGACGTGCAAGAAGGCCTCGTAGGAGCTCCCTAGTCGTTGTAGGAGTCTGTACAAGGCGTCATTTGGCGCGTTTACCTAGGTAGCCGCACTAGCGCACTCCGCGGAGCCGCCATTTGCTCGAGTCGTGCTCCTGCTCGGCTGCGTTACTTGCAAAGTGATCACTCACAGGCCTCGAGGCCGCAGCGTTCTTGCATTTTTCGCAGCCGTTCGGCACCAAGAGCCTTCACAGAGCCCTCTGCCAACAAGAGGCTCTCCGTGCCGCAGTGCCGCAGTGCCGCAGTGATGATCCGCGCCACCGCGACGCTCCGCCGCAGCGTCCGCTCGTTCTCGGCCTGGCCCCTCGCCGCGCCGCGCACCGTGTCGATAATCGGCGCGCCGCAGCAGTTCGGCCAGCCGCGCGGCGGCGTCGAGAACGCCCCGAAGCTGCTGCGGCAGGCGGGCCTCGCCGAGACCGTCTCCAAGCTCGACTGGCGCGTGAACGACGAAGGTGATGTAGATATGCAAACGACCCAAGACGTGGCGGGCCCGCTGCGGCATGCTGCCCAGATCGGCCACGGGTCCCGGAAGCTCATGGAGGCCTGCGTCAATGCTCACGCGCGAGGCAACTTCGTTTTAACATTAGGCGGCGACCACAGCGTGGCCCTGGGCACGGTGAGCGCCGCGCTGCAGGCGCGCCCGTCGACGAAGGTGCTCTGGGTCGACGCGCACGCGGACTGCAACTCGCCCTCAACAAGTCCGTCGGGCAACGCGCACGGCATGCCGCTCGCTTTTTTACTAAAGCTCGTGCAATCGTCGGAACTCGGCGCGGCGTCTCGAGCCTTTGCGTGGCTGGACGATGTGAGACTCGCTCCGCAAAACCTGGCCTTTGTCGGTCTACGCGACGTCGACGCCGAGGAGCGCAAAATACTGCTAAGGTTGAGGGAGCGGGGGGCTTTTGTCAGTACCATGCACGATGTGGACAGAAAGGGCATCGGTCATGTGGTCGATACGGCCCTCGACCACCTCGGCGATGACGGTCCGTTGCACTGTTCGTTTGATGTGGATTCGTGCGACCCGTTGATCGCGCCGGCGACGGGCACGGCGGTCCGCGGCGGTCTCACGTACCGAGAAGCCCACTTCCTCTGCGAGGCGCTCGCGGCGACGGGGCGCCTCGGGTCGTTAGACGTGGTGGAGGTGAACTCGGCCTTAGCCGACCCCGTCGGCGCGAAGGCGACGGTGGACCTCGCGGCGGGGCTCGTCGCGTCGGCGCTGGGGGCGGTGATTCTGTGACGGAGTTGTGTAGATAATGTAACGAATGGCAAGTAGTCCTCGTCGGCGCGCGCGCGAGCCCGCACGAGCGCCTTTGACATGATCGGGCTTCTGCGCGCTCCTGCCTCGCGAGTGAAGCTGCGCGAGAGTCACCGAGCACGGGGCACGCACTCGTTCGTTCCACTCCTTCGCCGTCAAGCGCACAGACAGCGGGCGGCGCTCTCAGGGGGCTGCCTATTCAAAATCTAGCCTAGCTCCCCCATCAAAGATGGTGAGAAGCTCGCTCGGCCGTGCCGTCCTCGCCGACAGCGGCGGGCTCGAAGAAGAGTACCCCTACTATGGCATCTCGGTGCCGGATTTCCTCGCCCTCACGGAGTGGCTGCCGCACGAGGCGCTCAAGGCGAGCGGCAAGGTAAAACAGATGGGCGAGTCCGATGAGGTTATCTTCGTCTCGCATCAATGGACCAGCTTCTCGCATCCCGATCCCGCGGGCAACCAGCTGCGGGCGCTCCAGACGCAGATCCGGACGCTCATGAAAGGAAAGACCGCGGTCCGGAGCGACGCCGCGCTCGACGGCGGCTACGGGTACTCCATGGTCACGGCGGGCAAGGAGTGGAAGAATAAGCTCCCGAACATGTACCTCTGGATCGACTACTGCTCTATCCCGCAGCCGGCCGCCGCAGGCGGCGGCGTGCACGCGGCGCAGCACTCGGACCACCGCGAAGGCCAGGGGGACCTCGTGGCCCAGCTCAAGGCGGCGGTGAACAGCATCCCGTCCTACCTCGCGCGGTCGACGATGATGTGGGTGCTCGTGCCGCCGGTCAAGCACGAATCGCTAGACGGAGCTATCTGCGATTACAACTCGTGGCGCCGCCGCGGCTGGTGCCGCCTCGAGTTCGCCGCGAGCAAGCTCTGCGCTGGGGATGATATGCCTTGTATGGTAATCACCTCGGCCACGGCGACGCCCGAGTACTGCTGCCCGTGCGACATCTTCAAGCTCTGCGCGGGGAACGGTGATTTTACGGTAGATAGCGATCGGGACGCGGTCAACGAGACGCTGACGAAGATGCTGCAGGCCAAGGTCGAAGGGTACGCGAAGAAAGGGGACATCACGCTGTCGCGGATGATGCAGGCCATGTCGCCCGTGTTCGTGCCGCGTCACGCCTACGGCTCGGCCGCGGTGGGCTCCGAAGGGTCGGCAATCGACCGCCTCAAAACGTTCATGAAGTGGCGCAGCGACGCCGAGGAGGCCGCGTGGATGGCAGAAACTGGCTGGAACCTCCTCACGTTCGCCGCGGCGATGGACGATGGACCGGCTATTGACGAGCTGCTCGCCCAGGATGCGGCGACGGTGCAGCGTCTGTTTGCCGCGAAGGGAACTGACATGGTGTGTCCGGGGAACAGCAAGAAGGGAACGCCGCTCCGGCGCGAGCCGCTGGGGCAAAAGCTGTTGGAATTCGCCAAAGACATGACTCCCATGATTGCCGCGACGACATTCGGCTCGCGGGCGGTGTGCGAGAAACTGATGGACGCAGGCGGGGCCGCCGCCGCGCGGGACGGCTTAAAGCTGCTGGGCGCGCGGCCGTGCCTATTCCGGGGCGCCATCGTCTCGGGAAAGCACGAGAACGTGAAGCTGGTCCTGGAGCGCTATCCGCACATCGCGGAGGAATTGGATCCCGAGTTCGGCACTTGCGTGTTGCACATGGCCTGTGGCACGACAGCGTGCCGCGGCCAGTCGAAGGTCATGAAGGAGCTGCTCGCGTGTCCAGGGGCGGTGGAGAAGCTCAATAGCGTCAATTCCCCCATCTTCGGCTCGGTGCTGGGCACGGCGTGCTCCTTCCAAGACCAGGACCCCGAGACCGTTCGGCTGCTCCTGGAGGCCGGCGCCGACCCGTCGAAGCCCGAGGTGCTCCATCCGATAGCGGCAAAGATGCGCCGGATGACCGCGATAGGGAAGTTCTTGGGCAATGTCCAGGCGCGCGGCTACCACCATTTGTTCTCAACGCTACCGGGGCGCTTCAAGCAGTCGCCGACGCACATCGCGACGCAGCAAGGCGATCTAGCGAAGATCAAGGTGCTCGCGGAGCACGAAAAGTTTCCGGTGGCACAATATAAAGATACCAAGGGTCGCACGCCCGTCGCCCTCTGCGTCGAAGACACGGTCAAGACCGCGGTCGCTGAACTCGTCGGCGGACCGGCAGCGGTGGCGACGCCAATCCCGGGCAACAAGGTCGCCCCGGAGCAATGAACTGCCCTGGACGTCAGTTGGCAGTGCTTTCCCCCCCTCCGAGTGAGTTTCCCTCTCCGCCTACTCTCCGCGCGCGCGGGCCCCAGGTCCTCGGCCCCACATCCTGAGCTAACTCACATCACTTTTAACTTACAGAATAAGCGTACCCAGCGCCAACGCGACAGAATAACCGCACCCAGACGCGTTTAGGGAATCCCGCGCGCTAGCGGTCTGTAAGACACTAGGGAAAGGGCTGCCTTCTGCCTCGCAAGGGGCTGCCTATTGTTCAAAGATGGTGCGAAGCTCTCTGGGACGAGCGGTCCTCGCTGATAGTGGGCTCGTCGGCTCCGAGGAGTACCCCTACTATGGCATTTCCGTGCCTGATTTTCTCAATCTGACCGAATGGCTGCCCCACGAGGCGCTGAAGGCGAGCGGCAAGGTACGACAGATGGGCGAGGCGGACGAAGTCATCTTCTGCTCGCACCAGTGGTGTTCTTTTTCGCACCCCGATCCTGCGGGCAACCAGCTGCGGGCGCTCCAGACGCAGATCCGCACGTATCGGACGGTGTCCAAGCTCGACGCCATCGTCGCGACGTCTGCTCGATGGCGTAGAGGTCGGCACGACTCATCGGCGGACGCCCGCGCAGGTTAATGAAAGGGAAGACTGCCGTCAAGAGCGACTACGCGCTCGACGGAGGCTACCAGTATTCGATGCTCACGACGGGCAAGGAGTGGGCCAAGCAGCTCCCGAACATGTACTTGTGGGTCGACTACTGCTGTATTCCGCAGCCGGGCGCGGCCGCCGGAGGCGTCCACGCGGCGCAGCACTCCGATCATAGAGAGGGAGAAGGCGACCTCGTGGCCCAGCTCAAGGCGGCGGTCAATAGCATCCCCTCGTACCTGGCGCGGAGTACGATGATGTGGATTCTGGTGCCGCCGGTGAAGCACGAGTCGCTGGAGGGCGCAATCTGTGACTTTAACTCGTGGCGCAAGCGCGGCTGGTGTAGGCTCGAGTTCGCCGCGAGCAAGCTCTGCGCCGGCGACGACATGCCTTGTATGGTCATCACCTCGGCCACGGCGACGCCAGAATATTGTGCACCTTGCGACATATTTAAGTTATGTGCGGGCCGTGGCGACTTCACCGTCGACAGCGATCGGGACGCGGTTAACGATACGCTAACGAAGATGCTGCGCGCCAAGGTCGAACAATACGCCAAGGAGGACATCACGCTGTCGCGGCTCATGCAGGTCTTCTCGCCCTTGTTCGTGCCGCGCCAGGCCTACTACGGCGCCGAGGGCTCCGGAGGGCTGGATCAGCTCAAATCGTTTCTGAAGTGGCGCAGTGACGCAGAAGAGGCGGCGTGGGAGGCCGAGACCGGCTGGAATCTCCTCACGCTCGCCTGCGCGATGGACGACGGGCCGGCCATCGACGAGCTGATCTCGCAGGATGCGGCGACGGTCGAGCGCCTGTTTGCCGCGAAGGGAAATGACATGTGTGGTGCGGGGAAAAAGAATGCTCCGCTGCGACGGCGCGAGCCTCTGGGACAAAAGATGATGGACTATGCGAACGGCATGACCCCGCTTGTTGCGGCGGCGACGTTCTGTAGCCGCCCTACGTTCGAGAAGCTTCTGGACGCCAGTGGGTCGGCCGCCGTCGAGCGCGACGGGCTAGAGCTGCTCGGCCAGCGGCCATGCCTGTACAAGGGCGCCATAATCTCGGGGAACCACGAGAACGTGAGTTTGATCCTGGGGCGCTACCCGCAGTACGCGAACGCCGTGAATCCCGATAGTGGCTGCTGCCCATTACACATGGCCTGCGGTACTGCCGCGGACCGCGGCCAGAAGCAAGTGATGGAAGCATTGCTCGCCTCTCCGGCGAAGGAGTCGCTCAACAGCGTCATCGCCGACACGATGTGGTCTACTACTTGGCAACGACGGCGTCCGACGAAACGGCGGGCGACTACGCGCACGCGCTCTGGCTTTACCATCACGCTCTCGTGAACGAGGTCGGTCCTGAGTTGAGGAAGGAGCGGCCCTGGCCGTTCCCCGACACGCATCGGTTGTTCATGCTCGCGCTGTTGGACTACATGCGTTGGGCGTGGTCCTATCGGCTCGTGGACGAGAATCCCTTTTTATATCGGCAGCGGCAGAAGGGCGAGGTCGATATTAATTGTGGTGCGTACCGGCGGTCGTTCAAGCGGCTCAAGGTGCTTTGTGGATTGGCGGAGGCGTTCCTGCCGGGCGCGGAGAGCGGGGCTTTGGGGAAGTCGCTCATGGATGTACTGTAATTTATGTGTTAACTGAGTCATTTGTTGTTAGCACACTTATAAACGAACTTAATTCTCCAAGCACGCCTTCTGCCGCGACGCCTTCGCCCGCGTCGCGTTCGTGATCAGCACCTTTATGTGTCCGAGGCGCGCCGGGCCGATGTAACGCTCCAGCCCCTCGAAGTCCGACTCGCCCTTGAAGAGCTCCACGAGCGGCGTCGGCCAGAGGACGACGGATTCCGAGCAGGACGCGCCGCCGTCGTCCAAGATGACGTGGAAGCGCCAGGCGTCGCGGTAGTCCGCGAGGTCCTCCGCGCTAAAGGCGTAGCCGTGCAGCGAGCACAGGGCCGTGTCGCCGAAGTCACACTTCCACGCCTCCTCGTTGAAGAGGTCGTCCAAATCTAACGTCCTGTCCGCCTCGTACGCTCTCATCACCCGTCGCCAGATCACCCTACACTCGTCCTGGGAGCCGTCGTTCGCGCCGATCCACTGGCCGGGGTGCATCGGGACTGTAATTTGAGGCGCCACGCTCTCTGGTAAGCCCATCGCCCCGATGAAGCCGGCGTAGGCCGCGTCCACTTCGAAGAAAATCGGTTCCAGCTTGCCCGTCGGCTTCGTGAGGTAGTGGGCCTTCTCCCTATAACAACTCCGCATGTCTGTTTCGAACATCTTCTGCAACTCGACGGCAACACTAAATTTGTTGACGACGGCAAGCTCCCTAAATCCCTGCAACCACGAC
>JACLAA010006965.1_pt1 | contig 10711 bp, 9 predicted proteins | sample 8027891 | NCBI WGS metagenome assembly JACLAA01 (sample SAMN15724900, study PRJNA655200) | protist metagenome | isolation source: fluorescence activated cell sorting (FACS) single amplified genomes of... | place: Spain: Blaines Bay Microbial Observatory, Mediterranean Sea | collected 2016-01-19 | reverse complement strand
AAAAACTAGAAACAAGTTTAAACAAGCACGCGCGAGATGGACCGCGGGGAGGATGTCGTCCCGACGCGGCCGAAGATACCCAAACTACATATTGCAAACTTGAAGTCACAGCAAACACGTAAACGGGGCAACCGCAATGGGAGTGCCTCCGTTGGTCTCCAGGGCGACGACAACGGCAAGAGCCAGGGATCGAAGGGCAGGAATATCGCCAAGGGACGGGTTGGAAGGCATCAGAAGGATACCTCTGGGATTGCGAAATCGGATGACGCTGCGAAGGATGCGAGACTCACAAGGGGGATGTCTCAAGATGCCACGACCGTCTCCGAGGTGGACGAACACGAGCTTGATGCTGAGGAGCTCCGTCTACAAGCGGAAATGCTTCGCCTTAGAGAGAGGCATTTCTTGTTGGCAAAGCGCACGGAGGAGGTGAGAGCACGCAAGGAGGCAAGCAAAGCGCTGGAAGGTTTCCAAGTGGAATTACGGGCGGAGCTTGAGGATATGATGCAATCGATGGAGCAGGAAAAGCGAACAAAACTGAAGGAGGCTGACGTGTTCAAGCGGTGCGCACTTAGATAACGCAAGCCTTCGAAGACGCGTCTGCGTCGGTTCCGCGCGAGCGCCGCTTGCCTCGACAGTCTTTCATCGGTGTCTGACACGACCCATTCCTCGCTCCCTTCCGTCGCCGTTCTCATCTCCAAGGGATATTCAAGCGCGCATAAGCGAGCTCGAGGGTGTGCTGAATCAGCTCGCGAACAAAGTGAACGGGGTAAACGCCATGTACGCGGCGACGGCGGAGGAAATTCAACGCGAGTTCACGGAGGCTCTCGCGCGAAAGAAACAACTCCTGGACATTGAGGTTCAGGAGAAGCTCGCTGGGTTTTCTCGGTCTTGGGCGAACAGCGGCGAGGAAGTCTTTTCCGGTGTTGCAGGAAGATGAGTACTTTCTTCAAATAGCACGCATCCTAGCTCATGTGCGATGTAGTAGAAATCCGTAGGTGAATACATATGCCCTTTTTCGAGACGCGCCGATTTACCTGGCTTTTGCTCCGCGAGCGCGAGGCGACGCCTCTTTCAGCCATTCCCAATACTCCTTCGTGGGTGAGACGCCGAACTTTGCCCCGGGGTCCGCGAAGTAGTGGACAATCATCATCACGATCCTGTTGTTCACGTCGAGCCACCCCGGAAGCGACGCGTTGTCCATGAACGGATGCTCAAGGATGAACACGATGGCGGTTGCAAGGATGGTGAGTTGCATGCAGAGCGTCGACATGGAGAAGAAAGCGGAGACGCACAGGAGGATGTTCTTCAGGTCGGCGTAGACGATCGTGATGTCCGCGCTGAATATGAAGGTGCACAGCATGGCGTTGAGAGAAACGATCGCGGACTGCCATGCCATGCGATACGCGACGTTCCAGCACCAAGTCTTGTAGTAGCACCCCTTGCACGAGGGACTTATGGTTCCGAATAAGTAGTTGCCGCGGTAGTTGATCAGGGTGTCGAGCTGAAGGCGGCCCATCACGGGATTATCCTCGCGCTCAGCAGCTTTGCGTGCCATGCCGTACTCGATCATCGCGATTCCCACGGTGTTGTGCAGCGCTTTCGGGTCACCGTGATGGTATCCGTCCCTCGATGCGCATGTGCTGCAGATTGGACACGTTCCCTTTGCGGCTTTCGCGGAGAACGGGCACGAGCTCTTCATCGGTTTGACCTCGACAGGCAGGTTCGCGGAGAGGTACATGTTCTCTCGGTTACGCCACGGACGCGAATCGAATGCGGTGCGTAACTTTCCGAATCTGTCGGTCTCGAGGAGTATGAAATACACCATGCTGAACATCGCGGTGCCGGTCGCGAGCATCACGGTCATCCAGTCTGCGAGGACAAATCGGGACGTTTTCTGGGTCAGATCGGGCGTTTCCGAGAGCGAGAGGATTTCACGCGGTCGTGGCTGACGGACGCACCGAGCGTCTTGTAAACGAACGTGTCCTTAGGAGCGAAAAGCACGAATCGAAGTAGGGCGGTGACACCGAACGGGATCGCGAAGCGCTCTCTCAGCGCGTTCAAGATGCCGAAGGGCTGGCACGTGACTTGCAAAACTGTCATCTGCTTTTGGAAGGATGTGTTCCGCTTGAGAAGATCTCGAACGCAGGCTTCCGTAACAGCGCTCGGCGCTCCGAGCTCGAGTGCGCGCTGGCTACTCTGTACGTCGTGCCGACAACGACGAAGCGGGTCGCGACGCGGTGGATGGGCGCTCGCGCTCGCGTTCGTGCGCCACAGAGAGTTTACTTCGTTTCGGGCGAAGCTTCGAAACCGTTTCGGGCTCGATATTGGGAATAAAACCGTCCTTTCGCCTACTCCTCCAGCGCAGCGAGCGCGGACTTTCGCTTGAGTAACTCAGCGACAGCATCCTGCACCTCCGGGTCCGCGTTCGTCAGCCCATCTTCGTCTTTCAAGCGACGCACCTCTGCCGCCTGCTCGTCTACCGCCTTCGCGGCCTTTTCGATATCCTCGGGCGAGGCGCCCGCTTCGGGCTCGTCTGCCGGCGCGGCGGCTTTCGCAGGCACGAGCTGCCCGCCCTCCGCGACGCTCATCGCCTCGCCCTCCGTGCCGTCCTCGTTGAGCCACGTGAACGAGTCGAATCGCACCGCCTGGCCGATTTTCTCACCGTCTTTGTTCGTGATCGTCCATACGATCGCGCCATCAACCTTGAATTTGCGCCCGTCGCTCGCCTGCCTGACGCCGCTGTAGTCTCTGATTACGCCGTCCTCCGCGGCTTTGTCGAGGAGCTCGCGTCGCTCGGACTGGATGCCGTCGTCGTCCTGCGCGGACTTAGTGGAGGGCATCCCGACGAACTCGTCCCAGGGCAGTCCCCACAGCGAAAGCGCCGCTTGGTTCCCGTAGTTGAAGACGTCCTCGGCGTCGTGCGACGCGCACACGAACGGGGCCTTGAACAGTCTCTCCGCCGCTTCCTGCACCATCACCGTGCCGTCAAGGAGCTTATCCCCCGTATTCTCCTTGAACGAGCCGCAGATGGTGAGGCTCTGCATCACCGCACCCGTGCTCTCGTAAGGCGCGGGGGACGATTTCGCCGCAGAGGCGGCGTCTTTCCCCGCATCGTCCCCGGCGTCTTCCTTCGCGGCCGCGAACCTCGCGTTTAACTCCTTAGCCTCGGCTCGCTTCGCAGCCTTGCGCTCTTGATCGCGTTTCGACTTTTTTTTCGCCGCCAGAACTTGCAGCGCACCGCGCCCTGCCGGGACAGACGCTGTCCTGCCTGGGCGGGGCGACACACCTGGCGCTACGCGCGATGTAAAGCCGACCACGGAGGCAGCGCAGGACATCGTCCGATTTCCGGGTCCGGTGCGTGCGATGTGCGGTACCTCTCAAGTGACGCGAAAGGTCTTCGCAGAGTCTCTATCCGGGACGGACACGTGTAAAAGACCTGTGAGAGTGCGGGATTTTCGTCGTCAACCGTCTCAACGTCACGTTGCGCCGTTTGCGGTTTGCGGCGTTGGTGCCCGCAGTCGTGTCCGCCAAGAATCAGGGCCCAAGAGCGCAGTTCGCGGCGCACGGACCTCGCTTTGGGCCGAGGTAGGGCGGCTGTACTATCCCGAAGGCGAGCGCGGCGTCCTCGGTGCGCGACGAGCTAGCTCGCGGGGTCCTAGCGTTCCGAGGGAACGGGGCGCCCCTTCATTCGCTCGTCACGAAAAAAGCGACAGAAAGGGGCGTTTTTCTTCCTCACTGCAGGTGTCGGAATCGCTGCTCGAAGGGAAGTCCGAACGAGCATCGACGCGCACAAGCGCGGTTGTTAGAGCGAATTCAGCTCGGTGGTCATCATGGGGGATGTATCCAACCCGCACGGCACCCCTCTCGGGCTAGACCCGCTCGTCACACCCGTCGCTCAGGCCACGACGGTTGACGGAGTTTCCGGGGGATCTACCGACGTCGCCGTGACGCGCTCGCAGAAGCGCAAGCGAGACGAGAAAGAGGCTCTCGAGGTGAGCCGACACTCCCCCGTTTCACGCGTATATGGTGTAGGTACAGGTTTTCGCCGCCGCTGCGGCCATCGACGCGCGCGAGACCCCCGCACTCGAGCTCCGAGCCTCCGACGCGTCTTTCCGTTTTCCGTGCTGACCGCCGCCCCAAAATCGTCGTTCGCGCAACTGGTTTCCCCCTACTCTCGGATTTCTTCCTAGCAGGACAGAAAGGCGTCCGGTGCCACGGCCGAGGCCCTGGAAAAGAAGGCGAGAGCCACCTCCGGAAAAAACGCGGGAGGCAAAGTGCACCAGTCACCACCTCTACGACCTGATGATAAGGTGAGCGCTCTCCCGCGCCGCAAACGCCGCAAACGCCTCCGTCTGGAGCGCGCGCAACCCTCCGCGCGAGATCTCGCGCTGACTTTTTATTTTACCCTTCGTCTCAAACGCCGCAGGACGGACACTTGCAGTACGAGCTCGGCGAAAACATCACGCCCGTGTACAAAATCTTGGCACCGCTCGGTGAAGGCACGTTCGGAAGGGTGCTCGAGTGCTGGGATCGGAAGTTCCGAAGCTACTGCGCCATCAAGATCATCCGCAACGTTCAGAAATACCGGGACGCGGCGAAGCTTGAGATTGACGTGTTGAAGACGGTGCAAAAGAACGACCCGACTGGAAAGTTCAACTGCATCAAAATGCAAACTTGGTTCGATTACCGAGGCCACATCTGCATGGTCTTTGAGAAGTGTGGTCTGAGCCTGTTCGACTTTCTGCGGAAGAACCATTACAGGCCGTTCTCGGTTGGGCTCGTGCAACAGTATGCGCGTCAGCTCCTTCACGCGGTGGCGTTTCTGCACACCCTGAAACTCGTGCACACCGACCTGAAGCCCGAGAACATCTTGCTCCTGTCCAGCGCGTATCAGCGCGTGCCCGTGTCATCTGGGAGTAAATTCACGAAACGAGTGCCCATGGATCCCACCATCCGCCTCATCGACTTCGGCAGCGCGACGTTCGAACATCAGCACCACTCGTCCGTGGTGTCGACGCGCCACTACCGCGCGCCGGAGGTGATCTTGGGGATGGGCTGGTCGTACCCGTGCGACATCTGGAGCGTCGGATGCATTTTGGTGGAGTTGCTGACAGGAGACGCGTTGTTTCAGACGCACGAAAACCTCGAGCATCTGGCGATGATGGAAGTTGTGCTCGGCCCGATTCCCCAGACGGTCGTCACGCGCGCCGACGCGCACGCGCAAAAGTACTTCAAGAAAGGCGAAGGGTTCAACCGCTTCCTGGATCGCGTCTTGAACTGGCCGGACGGAGCACAGAGCAGGGAGAGCGAACGAGCCGTGCGAAAGATGATCGAGCTGCGGAACATCGTCCACGCGCGATTACAGGGTGTCGTGGCGGAGCGGTTTTCGGACTTCTTGCTGCAGTTGCTGAAGTTTGAACCGGAGAGCCGCGCCTCGCCGGAAGACGCGCTGACCCACAACTTTTTCGAGCTCGAGCTCGCAACCCTGGACGCGACGGACGAAGTGATTCCGTCTCAAAACGCACAATCTCCGCGTGCGGCGGTGTACTCTCGCAGCACCACGGGTAACCAGCGCGCCAGCAAGCAAGGCACGGCACCCCAGAGTATCGCGGTACCTTCCGTGATTCCCCCATGAGGGAACGTTTGAAAGACACAAGCAGGTTGAAGACCGTGGACTCGACGTGAGAGACGCGAGCACGACGTTCGTTTCGTTTTGTCCCACGAACCGTCCTTCGTTTAGAGAAATTCTGTTGTACATGTATTACACCGCGCGAATACCGCATGCTAAATCGATACTCTTGCCGCGCCATTCACAGGTCATCGTAATCGTCGTCCTCACCGAGTGTGCCTGTCAACGTCCCCACCGCCGGCGGCGCGGCGACGGGGACGTCCAAATCGTCGCCGCCGAGCGATCCGACAGCCGGCGCCTCTTCATCCAACGTCCCCGGTGCTTCGGCGCGCATGACCTTCATCGGTGGCGGCGCGCCGTAGTCGTCGTCGTCCAACGAGCCTGGCACCGCCGGATTCGGCGCAGCGCGCTCACGCTTTGCGGTTTTTGTCGTCGCGAGTTTCGCCTCATCCGCCGCCGGCAAATCGGGGACGCCCTGCACGATCTCCTCCAGGAAATCAAACTTTTCGTTGGAGGTGATGCACGCCTTGAGGTGTCCGGCGCTGATCATCTTCGCGCCACGCGCGAGGGCGACGTCAGCCGTTGACTTAACGAGCTCTTCCATGAACAATTCCAGCGCTTTGTCTGCGTTGTCGAGTGGTCAGCGTGGAAGGCGTGAGGTCAGCGACGCGTGAGAAACGTTCGGGACGTGACCGTAGGTAGAGGGGAAATTTACGGGAACGCACACACGAGCACGGGCGTGGCCTGCGCGATCTTCCCCACTTCTTCATCCGCTTGCATGATCTTCTTTATTCGTGCTGCAACGGGGTTTTTCTTGGGTGGCATGGTCGCCGATTATCCTATGGGAAGCTGTGCCCTGAGGCGCTAACGAGATTGTGAGAATACATCAACGGCCTGTGGACTTGCTGGTAATTTGGCTCGCTCGGAACTGACGAGCACTTTTGCGCACGCGCAAGGCGCAACACTTGATGAGCCCTTGTCGGATGCGTCGGTAGGGGCGGGTGGTTCGAGCGTAGCCTATTCTGGCTAGCCCGCGTCCGATGACGGACTTAACGGATTCTTCATCGATCGCGTGCGAGTACTCCTTCACGCGTGTGAACGGCGAGACGGTAGGGATCCCATTCGAACCCCCTCTCGAAAACGCTCGTCGCGTTGTAGCACGTCTGACCTCGACCTCAACGCCCTTCTCCGATCTTCAGGTGGCCGTCCGAGCCGAACGCGCTCTGGATTTCCCCGAAGAGACGTCCACCGCCGACCACGACGAGACCGGTCACGTCGCATGGCAGGCGATGCCCATGCTGTGCCACTTCATCCTCTCGTCCGAGGGCCAGGCCCTGCTGAAGGGTGCACGCGTGCTCGAACTCGGCGCCGGAATCGGCGTGCCCGGCATACTCGCCGGGCGAACGTGCGCGGAGCTGGTCCTCACCGATAGCAACGACGCGGTCGTCGAGCGTCTGAGGCGTAATATCGAGCTCAATCGCTCGGGCATCGTGTGCGGTCACGACGCGACTCGAGTGGCGAACGTGCTCTGGGGTGCCGACGCGTTCCCCTCGGCGGCGACGGCGGCGCCGCGCAGCGTGGACGTCGTCCTCGGGTCTGACGTCGTGTACTCCGCATCCTCGGCACGGACTCTTCTGGAGACTGCAGACTTCTTGATGGCGGATCCGAACGGCGTACTCGTTCTGGCGTACATCCCGCGATGGCCATCCGTGGACCGCGCGCTGCACGACGCCATCGAAAACGCGGGACTCGCGGCGACGGCCGTGCCGCTCTCATCCTTTCTCCCCGCGAACGAAACGTCGTCGCCGGATGGTCATGCGTTACCTCAGGGCACGTGTCTGTTGCTCCTCCGAAGGCGCGAGGACGCGTCACGCGGTGAACACGATGAACCGAAGTGGGCAGCCGAACCACCCGTCTTGGTGACTGTGCCGGATTTTTCCGCGATGGAGCTCCGCGTCTCTCCGGAACATCTCGACGGACAAGCGGCGGCGTCCTCGCTCGCCGAAGCGGCGAGCGGCTCCGCGTCGTCTGTCTCCGTGTGCGTCGACGCCACTGGACCATTCGCGGTGACGCCGCAGCGCGCGAGCGCGCTCAGAGAGGCACTCGGTGTCACTTGTTGCGAAGGGAAGATATCCGCTATTCGGCTCATCGAGTGTTGGCTCGGTGCCGAGGGATGGACGTCGCTCGCTCCGGGTCTGCGCGATCGAGCGTCGTCGCTGGTGTCTTTCTCCGCCGAAGGAGACGAGATTGACGCGGTAGCGGCGGCGACGCTCGGCGAATCGCTCGCGGTTTGCGCGAGACTCGAAACCGTCAGATTCGCGCGCAACCCCCTTGGTGATGCGGGCGCGGAAGCGTTGTCTCGGAATCCCGCTGCGTTTGCGGGTCTGATATCTTTGACGCTCTCGCGGTGCGAACTGGGGGACGTCGGCGCCGGTGCCGTCGCGAGGGCGCTTCCTGTCTCCCTCAAGACGCTCGACCTTTCGAGCAACGAAATCACCGCGCTCGGTCTGGGACATCTCGCAGCTGTGTGGCGAGATGGCAGAACACCGAGTCTCGCACGTCTGAACATCAGCGGGAACGACGTCGGACCCGGCGGCGGCGCCGAGCTCGCTGAGGCGTTACCGACGGGTACCCCCGCTCTTGAATGCCTCGACCTCCGCGGGTGTTTTCTCTCCGACGCCGGAGTACGATGGCTCGCTCCGGCTTTGCCCTCGTGCGAACACCTCGAAGAGTTACATCTGGGAAGCAACGGCATGGGCGACGGCGCCGTCGTCGCGCTTGCTGAAGCGCTTCCGGGCATCCCGCGTCTGCGGAGCTTAGGCCTTGCGATGAACTCGATATCGGGAGACGGCGCATGGGAACTCGTGGAGGGAATCGCGGGGTGCGCTTCGCTCGTTTCGCTCGACCTCAAGGGTAACGCGTTGAGTGACGACGGCGTGTCAGCGGTGGCAGACGTGCTCGCGGAGATACCGTCACTAGAAGAGGTGAATCTCTCAGGGAACGACGTGGGCATCGAGGGCGCGCTCGCGCTCGTTGAGTGTTTCGAAGGCGACCTTGGACGCCCACGGTTTGACGGTTTGACGGTTTTTCTCGATGGCAATCCGGAAGTCTCGGGAGAGACTAGAAACAGGTTAGAGACTGTGGCCGAACGTTGGGGGGTGGTCGTGAAGCTCTCCAGGCTGAACGTCAAGACATCGGGGTACGGACGGTGATCGGCTCGTGTGTTGTATGCGCATTCAATCAAAACGCCTATCCCGACCGCCTGCCGCGGCCGTCACGCTCGGTTCCGCGCGCGAGTGACACGAGCGCTCGGCGCGCTCTTTTCTTCTTTTTTCGGCGCCGCTCGCTTGGGCTTCTTCCCCGCCGGTTTCACCGGCCCATCGATACGCGCGCCGATCCACTCGACGATGGACTCGATCATACGGTCGCTCGTCGGCTTCTCATGCATCAGGTCGTGGAACACGTTGTCCACCCACTCCAGCGATTTGTCCTCGCACGCGGCTTCGCGGAACAACATCGCCGAACTCTCCGGGTCCGTCATCGGGTCGTCTCGCCCGTGAAACGCGATGAACGGGATGTTCATCTCGTGCAGACGTTTCTGGATCCGCTGCGTGCCGAGCCAGTACTCCGCCGCCACTCGGCACCGCGTGCGCTTCAGTCCCGACGGCCACGTCAGGGGGTCGATCTCCACCTCGCGCTGGCTGTGCGGGAACTTCGTGTTCCTCGCCGTCTCGGCGAGCGGGAGCGTGGGCACGAACATTGAGATCACGGTGAGCAGAGGCAGGAGCACCTTGTTTATCCCGCGGTTGGCGAGCTTCTGCAAGGACAGCATTGGGGCCAGGAGCACGACGCCATCCGCCAGGTTTTCGTCCTTAATCGCGGAGCTCACCACCACGAACCCTCCCATGCTCATGCCGAGCATGAACGACGGCAGCTCCGGGCCGACTTCTTTTCGCACCAAAGTCACGAACTGCGAGTAGTCCTGCACCACGTTATCGATCCGCTCGAAGTAGCACTGCTTGCCTCTCGCGAAGTCTGACCGGCCGTGTCCTTGATGGTCCATCGCGAACACGCTGTACCCAGCCTTGTTGAACGCCTCCACCCACGTCCCCTTGTACTGAGTCCTGATACCCGGTGCCTTGACGCTGTTCAGGAGCTCGAACGTCGCGTGCACGCCGTGACCATGGCTGAAGACCACCACACCTTTCGGGTCGGGCACTTCCCAGGAGTAGAAGGCCAGAGATAACCCCTCGGCGTTCGTGAATCGCCCGAGACGCGACACCTTGCCTTTCTTAAGGGCGCCGTTGTAGTCCCATTCCGTCTTGTTCCATCCCGACTTGGGGACGAACTCCATGTCGACTCGATCGCGGCGCTGGAAAAGTGACGGAGCTCTCTGCGGAAGAAGCGCTTTTCGACCGCAAATTCGCCAGTCAGGTCGAGGATTATTCCTCGCAGACTTGAGTCACAGACCCTCGACATCTCGAATGTCGTTAGTCGCGACAGCGCGCAGTTTTGGCACGAGTCTCGCGTGATGTCAGTTTCCAGAATATTGCGTTGCGCTCGGCACGAGCGCGTCATGAGGTGTTCCACCGCGTTGCGAGCGGCGTGGAGGTCCGCGAGAGGCATCAATTGTACTGTTCGAGGGCGGGACCTGGCGTCTTCGCCGCATGTCTTGTCCCTCGCCCGGCGCATGAGCGCCCTCGTCCCGCCTGGCAAGTCCCTGGGCGAGGTGACCCACGTCGAGCTGCTGGAGAAGGAAGACGCCGACGCCATCGAGGGCATCTGGCGCGAGTACCACGAGGGCAAGGAGGGAAAAATCGGGGTCACCGTGGATCCGAACGCGTACGCGAGGTTCCGAGACCGCTCCACGACGTGTCCCATGTTCGTCATGCCTCTGCACAAATCGCCCAGTCAGTTTCTCACGCTCGTCGCGCAGACGAAGATGCCGTACGCGTCCTTCACCGCGATCGACGATTTCCGAAAACTGCAGGAGGCGGCGACGCCCATGTTGGCAGCGGCGCACTACCCCGAGCTCGTGGAGTCCAAAAAGCTGGCGCTCGTCCAGGCGACGCACGTGCATGC
>JACLAA010004755.1_pt1 | contig 10717 bp, 8 predicted proteins | sample 8027891 | NCBI WGS metagenome assembly JACLAA01 (sample SAMN15724900, study PRJNA655200) | protist metagenome | isolation source: fluorescence activated cell sorting (FACS) single amplified genomes of... | place: Spain: Blaines Bay Microbial Observatory, Mediterranean Sea | collected 2016-01-19 | reverse complement strand
GATGAACGACTTTTACACAACCACAAATTTAGAAATATTAACAGGTAGAGGACTTTGGCAACATGGTTTGAATGGTTCGCAGTCAGCGAACGGTGCAATTCAAGAAAACTCGGGATCTGATGACGACGCGTCCGTCGATGTGTTAGCACGTCATAACACCGCCGTGAAAGAATTAACAAGTATCACCGGTAAAAAAGATTACATCGAACGAGTGCTATTAGAACCTCTGTTCGCGAAGGACAAAAAATTTGACACTGACATACAAAAGGCGATGACCGATTATGCCGACTATGACGATGATCAACAACAACAGATCACACAACCGTTCAAAGATGCTAGAGCGAAAAATCAGGTGGATATTCAAGATATTTATTTCAAGTATTCCGAACTACTAGAAAAGGAAGCAACTTTCAAACGTGATCTTGTAAGCGACAAAGGTGACGACGAACAGTATCATGAGATGCCTAGTGAATGTCGGTGTTTGAAGTTAGATGGAGAGGAGTTTACTTTAAGCGATGATCAAAGAAAATTAGACGTTGAATTCACACAACAAGAATGCATGTCCTATTATAAGAATCATTATAAAATTGAAAAGACTGAGCGTGCTTCCAGGAGAACCAGCACTGGCTCGGGGGCAAGAAAACGACTACCTACGGGTACTGGTGAGATTTATATGGTATTATACTCAGATAAACAATATCACCCTGCAAAAATTGAAGGGTATACGTCTCAAGAGGACAGAAAAGCAGATCGATCTAAGAAAGTTGGATACACTGTTGAGTGGGTTAACGAGAACTCAATTACTGAAGCAGTTCCTAGAAAAAGTATTAGACCAGCGAAACCGGGGGAGGTCGAAGAGTATGAGAAAAAATTCACCCCTAAATCCAAACGTCAAAAAACTGCATGACTATCTACTCCCTTATATCTTAAAAAACCATCACCGATCCATGGATATGGACTCTTTGCCGCGAGATTTATAGAGGCCGGGACTCACATTGGAAAATACGACGGACGGATCATAGCACGTCATAGATTAAAGGGCGAACTTAAACATGATCCTCGTGTGAAACAATCTACTGATCCAAACTTGCTCGAGATAAAGGACGCTATTAGTTGGAAAGTCGTCGACGGTTCATACTCAGACATGCGATTTATGAACGACCCTAGAAACACAGGAGAACTACCGAATGTTGAGTATTATAAATGCGGTGCCGTCTACGCCATTCACGATATACACGAGGGTACGGAGTTACTCGTCGAGTACGGCGAGGACTACTGGCACGACGCGGCTACTTAAACCTAAGACCTACCGGGAGCGTGCTCCTAGGCTTCTTCTCGAGGCCATCCCGCTTCCTCCCGTATTCCTGCCCCACCTGCGTAGGCTTAGGATTCCCCACGTACCTAAGTCGACCTTTGCCAGTTTTCCTTAGTTTCTTTTTGCACTTGCATAAGTGCGGGGGTTTTCCGCACTTTCCCATTAGTATTAGGCAGGATATAAATTAAACCTCGACATGAAGTTCATTTTTAGTTTTATACAACATTAAAGTTGTGCATCGCGTGGGCGTTGTGAAAATTGCCCTCGCCCTTGAGCACGATCAGCTTCTGATTAGGCAACGCATAGGATGCAGTGGACAGAGGGTCCGATCGCGTTTTGTAGTTTGTTACCTGCGAGGTACACCCCTTGTTGTTAACATCGCTCTTCAAGAAGTGGCCGCCACGGTTAAAGGTCGTGACTGACGCGGCATCGTTCCTGCATCCGACGTATGCTGCAGTTGCCCCACCCAAACTATGGCCTGTAAGATGGATGTCTTTCTCAGGATATTTTGCTTTGACTTCTTTAAAGAGCCTGTCGGCAAATTTGAAATGAGCCGACTTGGATTCCTGACCGGCAACAATGTAGGCGTCGGCCTTAACGTCGTCAACGTTGGAAAAATCCGTTCCGTTGTAAGTTATGAAGACCGAGTTATCGTTATCGTGCGTGTAGACCATGGCTCGTCTGTCGCCAGAGAACTGAGCGTCCATGGTCATGTTGGCAACTTGAGGTGGACCCTTGTCCATGTGATCTCGATATTCGTAACCTGCCGCGGTTATGGCTAATTGATTTGCATGTTCTTGTCGGACGCCCTTCTCGGCCCCTTTAGAGACGTTGCGCATGGTGCTCCCACTGTCTTGCATCCAAGCCCCTGCATTGTGTAGGGCATTACCTCCAAGTTGCCCAGCCATCGCAAGCTCACCTGCTTCTGCTGAAGCTGCGGCCAGCGGAATTCCCGCCTCCGGGATTCCTATGGCAGTTAATCCCATGCCAACAATTTCGCCAGCTGTTGCGGCGTAACCAACGTATTTTGAACCTTGCTGTACTACATCCCCCGCTTTCTCAACAGCCTGGCCAGTTTCTTTGACAGTTGAGCCAAATTTACGGCCAATGGTTCGCATCTGGTCGCCGCGGCTGCGACCTTCGGCTGGTGCCGGAATTGGATTTGCGAGTTCGAGTGCTTTGTGCCCCACATTTGATGCTGTATGTGATATAGCCTTGCTGGCTTGGTTTAGGTTAAAGTGTCCACCGCCCATTTATATTATGACTAGATATATTTTTTAAAATACTACGAAGTCGAAACCATGGGTTTCAATATGATATGTTGAAGTATCGACCTCGAGTTCAATACGAACCTTAAAATAATCAGGTGTCTTTTCGTAAACTGCTAACTCGTAGATTGTGTCCGTGTAAGAAAGTGAAATATCTCGTCTTGTTAACATGACTTTGTATTCAGAAGTTTCTTGTCCTGCGTCGTCCAGTATAGGTGATGTAAACGTAAATTGATAAATGAGTTGTCTGCAGGATGGAGCATAAGCCCAAGTTGCTGGATTTCCAAAATGCCTTGTATATATTTGTATATTCGAAGAAGTCCAACCAATATTTGATGAAGCCGCAAAAAAGTTCGCTTGTGCAATAGCAAATGAGTTTGAATTGTTTTTTACATATGTAAATGAACCTTCGGCTAAAACACCTTTTGGAATAGTTGGAATAGTTGGAATAAGACTATCTACTTCTGGTTTTGTGTAGTAGTTAGTTAGATCAACAGTCTCTGGTACCCCAAGCTGCATCTCACTTAATGAAACATTGTTATACCCATAATTCTTTGTAATGACTAATCCATAATGTTGATATGAACCTGGCGAATCAATAGCAAAGTCCGTTCCACTAGAAGTAATGTTGGCGGAGGTTTGAGCATGTATCTCAGTCCAAGCAGCGTCATCTGGCGAACCGTACAATTTAAATTCTTCTATTTCGGCTGGTTGGCAGAATAATTCAAATTCCTGAAAAGCAGCTAGTAAAAAACCATGGGTCTGTTCAATGACCAACGCAAAGTATTGGTAAGCGGGTGACACTGTTGATAACTCAAACCGTGAACCAGAGGTGGAGTCAGCGTTTAGTCCTGTGGAATAAGAATTTATAGGGTCTGTTGCAGCTCGTGTAACCGCTGATCCAGTTATCTCTGTCCAGTTCAAATCATCATTTGAACCATAAAGTCGAAATTTTCTTGGAGTTCTTGGATCGACCGTGGGATGACCATCTTGGCGACTTAATTTATATGCCACCAGTTTCCTCTTGTCTGGTAGTTTAAGTTTCACCCATTCACCATATTCAGTATCAGTTGCCAATTGTCTTGCAGTATTTGCATTGAAGCTATTACCACTATCATAACTTGTTCCGAGCGATGCCCATATATTTCCCCCTATGTTTGGTGAGCCTGTCCGTAAATTGTCATATACTTGCCACGCCATGTATGCGGTAGTATTGTATTCCGACGACGCTGTCACCTCATACCCGCACTGATTGTAACCAGTCATGTTTATGCGAGGCTCTTTGTATTCGGCAACTGATTTCAAATTAAGAGTTGTTGCTTGTACACTAGAATCTAGACTAATTTTTAAAAATTCACCAGCATCTGTGGTTGACGCAAGTTTAGTTGCAGGAGTAAGTTCACTTGGAACGGTAAAATGGGCTTCGGTGTTGTTACTAGCATTCCTTAATTCAATATCATCATTTGCAGCTACTACATGCGGACCAGCTACAGCAGTACCGCCATTTATTTTGAATTCAGTAGGTGTTGCAGAACCGCCTATGGTGTCATTGACATCAAGTACGAGTTCGTTGTTCGTGTTAATTGTAAACGTTGCTCCATAAGTATCTTGTAGAAGGGTATTGTTGCTTAATCGATATAATTGATATCTAACACTGTTGGCAGTTGCACCTGTTTTTTTATTCCAATAGTATGTGTTTACCCAACCGCCATTCGTGTGAAACGTAATAGTTCCTGGTGGTGTTCCAGTAAAACCCTCAATAAAATCACCAGTCGAAACGTCGTATCTATTGCTGTGACTCACCCATTCTGTGGTAGGGTCTTCGTCGAAGGCGTGATAAGCTGGTGAATTATTGACGGCTAAATCAAAGAGTGCATGTTTGGTGAATGTACTTACTCCCCCACCTACAATGTGATTCATGGAGGCGTTACTATAATGCGTAAGAAGGTCGTCTTGTGACACGATGCTACCTGACCAAGGAGTAACATATCCACTCGAATTTGCGACATCTACTCCCTCTTGTGTGATTCTACAAAATAACAAGTAACCATTACCCGCATCTGCTGCAATAAGTATAGTGTCGTCAGTAGGGTATACACCCAATAAGTAGGTTCATAAGTACTACTCGTGTTATTCAACTCACCAATATTCCCCAAATTATCAGTTCCGAAGAGCTTGTCAGTAAAGAGGTTGTATTCAGTGGATCCAGATGCCACTAGGGGAGCTGGTAAAGCATTCGAGGTCATTGCCGACGTGGGATAATTAGTAGTAGAAGTTGCACCGCTACCGCTACCGCTAGGTAAGGTGATTGTTGTTGCATTTGTGCCAGATATTCTATTCAAAGTTAAATCACTACCTGATATAGCCGCGGAGGTGTACGAATCGCTTAAAGGAATAGATCTAGATGGGGTATTACATTACCATGTGCACGGGTAATTTCTAATTGGGGAATGGTAGTAGTTGTATTATAATCAATTTCAGTGATGTTGTTATAACCGTTTTCTTCTATGATTGTGCCACCCATCCCACTGTGACCTGCGTTGCCGCAATAATAATATAGATTTTCCAGAGTTCTCATTCCATGATTTACAAACGTTATTTGTGTGGTTGAGTCAACTGTAACACCAGTTGTCCATTCAGTTCCACCTGCATGTGTGCCATCTGGGGTTCGAGATAATTTTAACGGATGAGATGCTGGAAAGGTAAATATATACTTATGCATGAATAATAACTCTAAAGGTGCTGTGCTGCCTTCCATTCCATTCAGAAAATACTTGTCGCTTCCAGAAACCGTTTGCACGGTGAAATTAAATGTAATAGCATCAACAGACGTAGCTGCTGTTGTGCCACCAGGGAGCGTCAAAGACGTTGTTCCCGAATCAGAAATAAGATTTAACGTGTTTGTCCCAGTAATTGTGGCGTCATAAAACGAGGTTGTAGCTGTAGCAATGGCGTCACTCACGTCTTTAGACACACTAAAAAACCTTAAAGAGCCAATAGCAAAAGATGTGCCTTCACTCTTAGAAACTACAATGGCATAAGTGTTATACGCTGTCCCATATGCGGCTAAACTACTATCTACTTTAAAATTAGTCCCACTGGCGTAGTCAATGTCAACGTCATTGTATTCGCCTAAAAGGGCATAACTGGAGCTACTTGTGCCATTATTAGCCCCAAACAATTTAAATGACCGAGGTCTTTCTTCTGGTGTCGTATTGTTGTATGCTCCTTGTATTGTAAAACTATTAAGAATAACACTATCTGGCATTTTTATACGAAGCCACTCGCCGCTATTACCGTCTAAACTTTGTGTTCCCGAATAATCCCAATAAGAGCTGTTTGCGGTTGTATATGTGCCAGTACCACAATGCCAATAAGAATTGGTCGTAATACTTGTAAAAGCTTCATAAGGGTAAGCAGTATAAAATTTAGAACTGCCTTCGATTTCGTAGTTGCGATTCCTATAATCTGATACGTTCCAATTATTGCTTGAGCCAGTCGCAGCATTGACTTGTGCGTCCGTTAAGTCGGGATATTGCGTAACTGTCTTCAAAATTTCTCTTGCTTCTAAAAGATTAATATCAGTAGTATGCCCACTCGTTAACGCCTCTAACGGCGTCAGCATGGGATCTAAATCTAGAACCACTTCGTCAGCTGAAGCACCGGTTGTTGACGAAAACGTTACTTCGTTTGTATTCGTGTCTAGCAACGCGCCGTTGAAGGCTTGCACAGAACTGCCAGAGCCGCCTGTGACCGAAACTTGTTTTTGATCTCCGTTAATGGATGTAAAGGTTAGCGTTGATCCATTCGCAAGGACGTCGTTGTACGCCGTCGTATCGTCTGTGCCTCCGCCTGTGTCGCCATCAATTACATGGCGTGTATCATAAAAAAATGGCATGTTATATTAGTTACAGATATTTTAAATTACACCTTTTAAAAAAGGCGTTACCCAAAACTTTTTGTTCTATTGAGATACACGGTAGGTCTTGGTGTTCGAATCGAGCACTATTAATTGACGATACTCGGGGAAGACTTCTAGTTGCACTTGCTCGCCAGACGACTCGGAGAATTCGAGCGCAAAGGCTGTCGACGAACTTAACGTGCCGCGTCCCTCACACATGACGGACATCTCGCTATCAGCCCAATGTCCACTTTTCTGCTTATAAATACAGAGCTCTTGCGACAAGACGTAGCCTTTGGAACCCGAAAGGTTAAGGCCCGTTTCGGCGTCGTTCTCGTACGCGGGTACACTGTTGTAGTCGCTAAATTGACCGTCAAATTTGTGGAGGTTCCCGGTAGCAATTTGTTGAAAGGCAGCAATTTCGGCCGGGTCGCCTCTAATAGGTCGTTGATTCTCGATAGGCGAGCCATCTATGAGGAAGAGCCAGTTCTTTAAATAATTGCTTACGAAGGTAGAGTTTTGGTGGTCAACTTTGTTGACAACTAACGTATTTTGTCGGCCTGAGACTATGTCTCCCTTTCTTTGAGGAAGCATAACACCGTTGAGGGCCATCAGACTCGAATAACCGAGTCCGAGGTTGACGTTATGAGCACTCACGCCTTGGGGAATGGTTGAAGAAATGCGACCGATGCCCCGACATTCGTAGCAGATGTTGTTGTCGGGGTGCGCCGCCCTAAGTTGACTCGCAGTTGCCCCGTCTAGCTGCACAAGCGTCAAAACTAGCTCTAAGGATTTAATTTTTAGAGCAGCATCGTTCAAATTCGCAATTTCGTTGTTGCCGCCGGTCTCCGACCAAGCGCCTCCGTAGAAAGCATCGCCAAAGGTGTAGCGCAAGTCTAAGTTGTCCACTAAATCAAGCGAAATGTACTTACCACAATTAAAGAGAGAAGTGTGATTACAGATAGGGTCTACGTAAGTACGCTCAGCGCCAGGTGCTAATTTTTCACCAACTAAACCCAAATCGTCGTTGTCGTCGGCTTGTGTTCCTTGCATGACCGATCCAGGACCGAGAAGCCAATCGGAACTACAGTTCATGGAGTTTTTCATCGTTCTGAATACCCCGTAATTTTGATATTGCGAGAGTTGCGAGCCTGAATTCAACAGGGTAATGGTTTCGATCATAGCAGGAGCACCGGCCGCACCCAATTCAAAGGTACAGTGGTCTGTTGTATTCTCGACGGAATATTTAAGAAAACTAGCTGATGGATCAATAAAAGTATTGGGAAGCGTGCCTATTCTAAAGTTGAAGGTTGTCGACGCAGGCGCCTCTTGGACGTTCAGAGGCACTTGGCGCGATACGTAACTAGTGGCATTAGCACTAGAATGTGGGTGTTTTTTGTTCAGGAAACGATCAGGTAACACTGACATAGTTATACTATATAAATATATAAAAAGTTACGTTTAGCATACTTGGTGGTGACGCGTCCCGAGCACAGGTTGCATCTTGTGTGTCGTGTAGGCTCCAGGCATATCACCCAATTGATTTTTGTAGTCCGTTTTGACAGGCACAACAATTTCAAGCGCTAAAGTAATTGTAAACCGATCAGGGATGTAAGCGACGCCGTCGTCGTCGAAGAGTTGGATGTTCAGTTGATTTATCATGGAATTTTCAACAGGCGACTTTTGAACAGGACCTGAAGCTTGGTAGACAACGTATGCCCCAAATTGTGTTGCGATTGGAATCTTCGCAATGCGGCTCCCTTTGTTTGCGGCTGTACCCACGTCCCGCGTGTTGTTGGCGACTTCGGCTACAGACATGTAGACGTTGTGCGTACTTCGATGGAGATCAACCTCACCAGCTGATGTTTCCGAGCCAACGACAACTTCATTGACTCTAAATCGTAAGATCTTCTTGAACAGGTTGCCGCTAAACTCCAAGGCATCACCGGTATTTGGTGCGGTTGCCTTTATTTTCAATCCCTCTACGGTAAAGTTAATGTTGCTAAATGCAATGTTGAGTGCTTCTTTAAGTTCGTCTAATGTTGCGTAGTTGCCAATGGGGATTGTTCCAGTTCCAAGCGCTGGAGCACCATTCAGCTTCACGCTGTTAGACGTATTACTTTGATTGATATTGTACAGGTTGTTGATGCCCGAAAATTCTTTGAGGTACATTTCACCTCTCTCGGGAAATTGAACTTCTACAGTTGGAGAAATGTCGAACTGGTAGATGTTGCCGGACTTTTGCGCTGAGTCAGAATCCAAGTAGATGTGATACGTGTGCGAGACGTTTGAATTACCCTGTATGTAGTTCATTTATATATATACAAGCTATTTTTTACCAAGTTGGCTGTAGCGCTTTGACATCGCCTTCCCTGGCTTTGTCATTCCCATGCGTTTGCCAGTGCGTCCGGCTTCGTCTCCTTCTGCTTCGTCTAACTTCACGACCCGAGGTCTGTCCTTGTCTGTGTTATAGCCTGCGTTTTTGACTTTGACCTTGCTGCTTTTACGCTTGGCTTTTCCGGCTCCGCCACTTTTTTTCGGGGTCACATACCGAGTTCCGGCATCCGACGTATGCTGCAAGCCTTGATACCGAGTTTTTCTCTTGTTCATTTTGACGCGTTCTCCAATAGTCTGTGTGAACTGAATGAGCTGAGTTAGATGCGGGTCAACGTTGCTGTTTGGAGCCTCCTCTTTTTGCTCGGCGTGTGCTTCCTCCATTTGCTGGTCGAAGAGCGTTTGACGGCGCTGCACCTCGGAAGCACTGCCTAAATTATGCTCTCTTTGATTCGTAGCACCGCGGTTAGGTGCTGGTAGTATAACATCGTTGAAGGACGCTCTCGACGGATCGACGGCTCTCGACATTGGCGTGTCCTCGTTTCGCGGCTCGAACTGAGTCACTACAGGATTACGTACAGTGTCTGTCTCGTTAAAGTCGCCGCGTTTTAGAGCTTCGTGGTATTGGTTGTCTCCGTCGAGCACGAACTCTTTGCCGCGAGGACCTCTGACGATGACAGAATGGGTGTGCATGTTCTCATAATCAACCTCCTGTTGTCTAATTTTGGCTTGCAACTGGTGATACAACTGCATGTCACGATTTTTGGGCATTATATATATATTATATAATATTAATATGAAGATAGTCGAAGGCCAGTCGAACCTCGACATTGATCTCCCGAACATTACCGCTGATTCTACGTTTGAAGTCTGGAACAAGAACACGAGGCAATACGAAAAAGCTAACTATATTAAAGAGACAGGTCTCCCTTCGTCGAATCACATCCTCATCTACTACGGCCTGACGGGTCAAGGCAAGACGAGTCTGTTAACCTCATTAATTACTAGTAAGAAACAAGGGTCCAAGGTTTATAGGGGCGTCTTCGATAAGATATACATCTGTGCCTCGTACACGTCGATGCGAAGTATAGCTCAAGACCCGTACAAATCGGTCCCACAAAACCAATACTACGACGAATTCAACGAAGCTTTCCTGCGAGATGTGACTGCGCGGGTCCACGACAATGCTTTAGAAGACATGCACAGCTTGATCATCATCGACGACGCCGTGTCGCGCCTCAAACGTCTCGGCGCGAGGATCGACGTGATCCGCGCGACGTGGGCTTGAGCGTATCTCTGGAACCCGCCGGCGTTTCTGACTCGTACAATGTACGGATGCGTGTTATCAGTGGGTATCTCAGCGCCCGCGCGGAGAAATAAAGGCCACATACGGCGACAAATATGTGAGAGTGCCATGTCTAAAGGTGTCCTTCCGTAGCGATCTCTTGCATTCACAGAAGCGCCTCTGGCCAGGAGGACGTCGACGCAATCCGCAGAATTAAAAGCTGCAAAGTGGAGCGCCGTGCTGTCGATATAAGACGCAGCCTTCACATTAGCGCCCGCTTCGACTAGTAACGTCATTATTTCAACGTTTGCGAAGCTAGCCGCAAGGTGAAGCGGCGTCAACCTATCACTATCGGCCGCTTCCAAATTTGCCCCAGCGTCGCGAAGGAGCTTGAAGCAGGCCGCGTAATCACCCGTAGCCTTCCTACGTCGGCACAAGCGGTGAAGAGGCGTAAAAGCTCTAAAATCGGTTGCATCTGGCGACACACCTTCCTCAAGCAATCGTCGGAGCGTCTCGACGTCAGCGTCGCTTGCGGCATCGTGTATGGGTGCCATAGGTTCAGCCAGGGTCAGAGACCAAGAGAGCAGCTTGAGGGTCAGACCAAGATGTTCAGG
>JACLAA010001469.1_pt1 | contig 10718 bp, 9 predicted proteins | sample 8027891 | NCBI WGS metagenome assembly JACLAA01 (sample SAMN15724900, study PRJNA655200) | protist metagenome | isolation source: fluorescence activated cell sorting (FACS) single amplified genomes of... | place: Spain: Blaines Bay Microbial Observatory, Mediterranean Sea | collected 2016-01-19 | reverse complement strand
AGGCGCATTGCCCGTCTTTGTAAATATTCTCACTGGTAATCCCGGACCGAGACCGGAAGAGTTGATGGATGCGGTGACGTGCCCGATATTTATCATCTGGGGCAGTGAGGATCGAATCACGCCCTTGGATTTCCCTCTCGGGCAATACTTTCAAAACTTGCCGCGAACGCGAACCAGTCAAAGAAAGACGTCGTTCATTGAACTCAAAGGGCAAGGACACTGCGTCCAAGACGACGCTCCAGAGGAAGTTAACCAGCTCCTTTTGAAGTGGTTCCGCGAGGACGGCTTATTCTCTTCATCATCGTCGGCTTGATGTCGTTCACTATGTATTTTTAGCAACTTACTACATGCATACATACATCGCTCTAAATCTAAAGCACAGTTATCACCACGTCATCGTGCGCTCCTTGCAACAACATCTCTCCGTCAAAGCTGATCATTTTTCTCTTCTTTGCCGCTCGTAGAGTTCCGTTTAGTGCTTCGAACTCGTTCTGTACCGCATCGTCTCGAAATAAAGCACCAAAAGTGCACGATTTCTTGTTCTCGGCGGTGGATATCCGCTCGATGGCGAGTATCAGTCGTTTGCACTCTCCTTCAACGTCCATAATACTAGTTAACTCGTTCGTAATAATAAATGGTGCTTCTCTCTTCTCTTATTAGGGTTTCTCTCTTCTCTTCCTTCTCTCTTCTCTCTTCTCTCAGTTGTTGTTTATGAGTTGTTTTATGTTCTCTTGTGTGGGGGTTGTTAAAAAGTTGTCCCCCTCTTCGCCCCTTTTTTTTTATCACGTGTTTTTGATTACAAACAGAGCAAGAGCTGCACTACGACGGATTAATAGAAAATTTTCCTTTCCTTCTTCTTTGTCTTCACTCTTTAAAAAAGCGCTCAGTCCATCGCGCGAAGAGGAGAATAAACGAAGAACGGAGAGAAGAAGATGTCCTTCTTCTCCTCCTGTTTCTATTGCTTTGCCCCGAAAGCAACAGAAACAGAAGAAGAGAAAGTTTTGTTTGACGACGATGGTGAGATATCGGAAAAAACCAATCAGGTGACGCTGGAGAACGTCGAGAATGAAGAAAACGACGAGAAGATGAACACGGATAAAACGGAAACGTACGAAGACAACTCGAGAAAAGATGAGACGAATAAGAATAAGAATAAGAGGAATAAGGATTCCGAGAGGGATAAGAAGAAGAAGACGAGTGGGAGCGCCAACAACAACGAGGAGGAAAACGATCGGAACTCGCTTTCCTCCAATACAGGGTCGTCTACTTCCTCCACTTCTTCCACGAATTACAACGCGCAAATGAAAACACCTCCACAGGTGGCAAATCGACGATTAGGTTCATTAAAACTCACACCATCAGTCCAGAAACTCTCGATTATCGTGGACGATAAAGAGCACGAGCAGTTGAATCAATACATTATGATTAAAGATTTGGGACGAGGCGCGCACGCGAAAGTGAAACTCGGGTTGAACAAGATGGATAATAATTTATACGCGCTGAAGATACGAAACGAACGGGTGAGAGTAGCAGAGGCGGCGGTGAGGAAAGAAATTGCTATTTTGAAGAAGCTTTCGCATCCGCATGTGTTAAAATTGCACGAAGTCATCGACGATACGGTGAGTAACGAATTGATTTTGGTCCTCGAGTACGCGCCCGGAGGGCCTATTTTTACACGATTCAACAGAGTGCCGCTATCAGAGAAAGTTTTACACGGATACGCGAGAGATATCGTTTTAGGATTAGATTACTTGCACTCGTTAGAAATTGCGCACATGGATTTGAAACCAGAGAACATGTTGAAAATGGCAGATGGCGTGAAACTGTGCGATTTCGGTGTGAGCGTAGATTCCGAGTTGACCGGGGTGACCAGATCGACTCGTTTAGCCGGAACACCCGCGTTTTTAGCTCCAGAGATGTTGGACGAAACCGGGTACGATCCGATGCCGAGCGATGTTTGGTCGTTGGGCGTCTGTTTGTATAACATGGCAACCGCGCGGTTGCCGTTTACAGGAAAGACGGTTTTCCAAATTGTTGCGATGGCGAAGAGCACAGAGTTGAAATTCCCAGACGAAGACGCAGACGCCATTGTCAACGCAACAACCGTACCTTCACCGCCGCCCCCGAAATTATCAAATTTGTTGAAAGATATGTTGCGAAAAATGTTAGTCGTCGATCCGAAAGAACGCATATCGATTGCTGGGATGATGGAACATCCCTGGGTGACCGAGGAAGGGAAAAAGCCTTTGGGACGACCGAGAACGAAATCACCTTCGATGAAGTTGGAAGTTACCGAAGAAGATATCGACAACGCCGTGCGTACGAATCCTTTGGCAGCTATTTTACAACCAGCGTTTAGAATAGAAAGGTTCAAGAATGGGGAAGTTTTGATGCGTAAAGGGGAAGTAGGAGATAGAATGTATTTCATAAATACAGGCGAGTGCGAGGTGCTGATGGATGCGTTGTTAGAAGCGGCGGTGGTGGTAGATGATAGCAGTAGCAAAAATAACGACAACGAGGACGTTCTGTGTATTAGATACGCGGGCGAAATCGTCGGTGAATTAGCCTTCCTAACGGCGATTGAAAAGCGGAAAGATAAGAAAACTCCAGGCGTCGGATATAGAAACGCAACCGTTCGAGCTAAAGGTGAAGTGGAATGCCTAGCTGTTACGGTGACCGATATGCTCGAAGCGCTCGAATTTGATGAATCTTCCAGAGCTTCTGTCGTTGAAGTCGCGGAATATAGAAATCGACAAACCGAAGAAGTCATTCAACAAATCGCCGAATCCAAGCTCGATGATGCCAAGCACTCTAAACCGGTGTTGAATATCGAGAAGACTTTGCGGATATTATACGCCGAGGATTCTTTGCCGACACAGATGATTGTCAAAGCGCTCATGCGCAAGATTGGTAAAGTTGAATTGACGATAGCATCAAACGGTCGAGAAGCGGTCGATGTCTGTAAAAAGCTAGAGAAGAAGGAAGAATTGTTCGACTTGATACTGATGGATTGTCAAATGCCCGTCATGGATGGTTTAGAAGCTACGAGAGAGATTCGAAAACTTGAAAACGCCGACGGGTACTTTGCAAACATTCCAATCGTCGCTGTGTCTTCGGGTATCATCTCTATGACTCAGGATATCTGTAAAGAAGCTGGCATGGACAAGTATGTGATGAAACCACTTTCGCAAAAGTTATTAGTCGATACGCTGATGAACGCTCTTGAGATTCACGAAGAAAAGAAACGGTCTTCGGAAAGTCGTGATTAGTAAAAATGAAAGCAGGACGTGCGTTTTTCAAAATGTGACTACTATGTATTTTATGAAAGCAAATGCCGCTCGGCGCCGTTCTATTTCTAGATGCTGTTCTACTATTTTTCCAGATTGACGCTCGCTACCGTCCACAACGCTTTTTCGATATCGCTGTGCGATATCGCGTCTTTATCGTGAATGTTCTTCTCCCCTAATAATTTCGCGCGTTTCTTTTGGATTTGCGAGACAAAGTTTGCGTAGTTGAGCAGTGTGTACGGATCTTTTCCGTAAGATGGAATCACCACAGCTAAGGCCTCGTCCGATAAAAAAGGAAACCTGACGTCGTATACGGACAAAATCAAACTAGCCGTCGCTGTGCCAATCCCTTTCATCCCGGGCTGTTTCAAAAAGCACGAAAGCACGTTCAATATTTTCTTCCCGTTTCGAAAATCTGAACTATCGTTCATTTGAGCACACATCTCGAACGCTTTTTTAGTCTGTCGTTCAATCGCTTTCGCGTTCCATTCTTCCGGGTATTTCATCAACATCGGTCGATATTTCCCTCTCGTCATTTTAAAAGCGTACACAGCCTTCACGTCCGAGAGGTTCATGTGTCCTCTTTTCCTGCACTCCTTTGCGATCGTGTCGTAAATCAATCTATTCTTTTCCTCCAGTTTGATTTTCGTCTTGTTTTTCCCTTCTTTATGTAATTGCATTTGCTTCGCGTCTAACGTTTTAATCGCTCGATCGTACTTGTGCATCGCGATTAAGAATTCTCCTCTTCCGTTCTCTTTATTATTATCGTTGTTGTTCCACAGCTGTTGCGCTTCTTTCCAAGCGATCGGTGGCATACTTGTTGTTGTTGTTGTTGTTGTTGTTGCTAAAAATTGACACCAAGCACCTGTTTTGTCATTTTTGTTTGTGGAGTTTTGAAAATTTTGGGACGATTGAGTTGAAAAACAGCATTCATCATCTTCAGATGTTTGGATCATACTCAGAATAACTAACAATGGTGAAGAGAATGAACGACGGGGGGGCCAGTACTACTACTACTAATAAGAGTAAGAGTACAAAAAAGGACTCCCCATCGGAGACAAACAATAAAAGCAGTGGTGGTGGTGGTTGGAACCCATCTTCTTTCGTTGGAGGCGCCTCGGCCGGTCTCGTCGCCTCGGCCACGTTGCAACCGTTTGAAGTTATAAAAACGCGCATGCAAGTACCAGGAGGACAAGGTGGTGCGAATAACATATTCTCCACCGCTTCCAGAGTGGTGAGAACGCAAGGGGTTTTAGCTCTGTGGAGCGGAGTGTCCGCGTCGTGCATACGAACGACCGCCGGGGCTGGCTTATATTTCTTCGTTTTGGACAAGATGCAAAAAGAGGTGAAGCAGTGGCAAAAGAAGAAATACGCGAACGGCGAGAAGAAACAATCGGAATTTGAGAATAGCGTGCAAACATTTATGGTTGGGGCGGTATCGAGAGCGTCGATTGCAACTTTGTTAAACCCGATATCGGTGGTGAAAACGAGATTAGAATACGGCGGTGGACCGGAATATAAAAGGTCGGTAGGTAGAATGTTGGTGGATATCACCAAGAAGGAAGGCGCGAAAGGTTTGTTTAGCGGGATTGTCCCGACCATTTTAAGAGACGCGCCGTTTTCCGGATTGAACTTGTTAGTATTCATGAAAGCGAGAGAATTTACGGCGTCGTTGGCGGAGAAGCAAGGGAGGGAAGTGTCGTCGTACGACACGCTGTTGTGCGGGGCGTTCGCTGGCGGGTTCGCCACGTTTCTCACGCAACCGCCGGACGTGTTGCGAACGAGACTACAAATTCAGAGAAATTTAGATAGGAATATTAAACCGATGGTGACTTTTAGTTCGATTTTAGCAGAAAAAGGGTTGAGAGGATTGTACGTTGGAGCGGTACCGAGAATCGCCAGAAGGACATTTCAACAGGCGATTACGTGGAGTTTGTTTGAATTTGTCTCCAAACAGTTAGGCGGAACGGGCTCCGAAAATTGGAAGAAATAGTAGTAAAATTTACCTTTGGTACTCTGTACCTATTTTTAATTATTGCTTAGACGTGTTGCCGCTGTGTGTGTGTGTGTGTTTGAATAAGAAGGAGAGAGATCATAGAGCATGACTAATGACTTATGTAAATTAAGAATACAACAGCAATTACAGGCTATATATAAAAGTAAACGCGCACGCTTCAAATCTCTCGTCAAATCGCCGTGTCTATGTACAAGTTCGCAGAAGCAATGTCAACGTACTTGACCTTTTTCCTCCACTCCTTCTTCTTTTTTGACATTGGCATGCCTTTCTTAGGAGGTCTATTCTCTTGCACGTCCGCCAATCTAAACACAGCTAGCCCACTTTCCTCTTCAAAATCTTCTACGTTTAATATCATCGTCTCGTTTTCCGGGTTGTCGTTTTCGTCGTCGTTATAAATCACTTTCATTTTCAACTCGCGAAACCTCAATAGATCTTCCGGTATCGTCAACTTTCGCTCCGCGCCCGGAGACGCAACTTCAATAGCAACGTCGTCTGGAAATCCTTTCGACTCTGCGAGCTCGTTCAGCTTCCTCGACACGGCAATCAAATCGTCCAAATTCGGTGAACCATATTGGTCGTCCAAATCATCCACAGAAATCATGATGCGCTTCGTGCTCGGTATCGCTTTAAACGCAAACAGTTGAAGGTTGCCTTCAAATTCCTCGATATTCTTCTCCTCACTTAATACCACTTTCACGCATTCTAATGCGAGCTCACCCCAAGGTGTACTCGCAGTATCGATGTTTCCTCCTTGCACGTCTTTCTCATCGTAGTCCGCGTAGACGACGTTGATATCTTCCGCTTCTACTTCTTCTTCCTCGTCGCCTTCTTCTTCCCAGGCGATGTCGCCGTCTTCTTCTTCTTCTCCTTCTCCTTCTCGTTGTTGTTTCGTGACCTTCTTTTTCTTCGTCGCTTTGTTTTTCTTTTTGTCGCCGTCATCTCCTTTTGATCCCGAAGCGAACGCTCGAACGTCCAACTTGGTATTTCTTCTCGACTGCTGTGGTTGTTTTTGTAACAGAATCATCTGCTTGTAATACTTGTTGTTCTTCTCATCCGCACTGCTCGCACTCAGCGACGACAAAGAAGACCCAGAAGTCGAGAACATTTTAACTCTTCCTCCATTCCTTGTCCTCGACTTACGCATCATCATCGTCGTCTCAATCGTCTTCGTTCTCGAATCTCTCATCCAGTTGTTCGTGGCGGCCGAAGAAGAAGTAAAAGTAGAAGAAGAAGCGACGTAAACGACGCGTCGAAGAACGACTTGGTGGCTGCTCTCAATCGTTGACCTCGACGACGCGCAACGGCAGCAGCCCCACGGTCTCAGTTTCATCATCATATCGAGCATTAATACTACTGTAATAATACTAAGAACAAGCGCGTCACAATTTGAAGATTTCTGAAGCTTTTTCTCGCGAATATATTCGCTTTTCTAACGCTTTCTTCTTTATAATATACACACACACACACACAACACTTTTAAATGAACTACGAGGACGATAAAGACGACTTCTCCTCGTCTTTGTCGTTGAGAGACACTCGAGACTCGTACAGATACGACAGCGACGAGATGGACAGTTTATCAAACTCCTCCTCTTCTCCTTCTTCTTCTTCTTCAAATTTTGAGGACGTTCACATCGTCGAGCGTTTGCAAAGAGGATTCGAGAAGCTCATCAACAACGCGCAAGACGCGTACACGATTTCGTGCAGACCGGATTATCGGTTGAAAGTTAAGACGCTGTGAGTAAAGCGCGAGAGAGCGCGTTCCTTTTCTTCTTTCTCTTTCTCTTTCTTCTCCATAATGTTCGTTTCCTTAGTGTTCCACGCGAAAGAGCGCTTTTAACAACAACAAAACAAAAGCAACAAGTGCTTGACTCACGAGTAAAATTTTTTCTTTCCATCCCAAAACAGCACTCCGAAGGCAAACTTAGCGGTAAAAATGGACATTAGAAACGCACAAGTAGACTATCGGCTGGAAATTGAACCGAAACTTTTTGTCTCCCACTCTTCGTTCGGTGAGGACGGCATAGATAATAAATGGTACACGAACCCGGTGAAGAAAATTGAAGTCTCCGTCGAGGAAGGCGAAGTCGACATCTTTTCGAAACGATTCAATCTCGGAGAGTATTTAACCTTACAAGGTGTAGCGGGGTATAAACATAGACCAGAGGACCCGGAGGATTCGAAGTTTTCGTTCAATTATAGAATAGCGTCGAGGCATTGGGACCAAGCGACAAAGAGTTTGAGGAAGTACGAGGTGAAGCCGCACGAAAGAGTCTCCGCGGCAGTCCGATGGGACGTGAAGAAAAGAGCGCCCGATGCGGAAGGAGTCATAGAGAGTAAGCGAAAACCGAAATTCGATGTGGATATTGGATGTTACCACGTGACGATTCCTAGAATTGATTTTAAAATTATAGTCTGACCGCCGACAATATTTTTCTACTGATTCTACATAAAATAGTTTGATTACATATTCAATTATCTTCAAAGAGCATGTTGTAAGCCGCGTTGCTTTGCAAGCACGAGTATTCGTAACCGCACCCATCTAAAGCTGCTTCAATCTCCGCTAATTCACTGTCCGGAACTTGAATTCCCACGAGGACGGACGCTTCTCGTTGTCCTCCTGCACGATAATGGGTCATCGATACGTTCCATCTCGGCGATATGAAATCTAAAAAGTTTGCCAACGCTCCCGCTCTCTCTGGAATAGCAATGTTATATAACCGCTCGTTCGAAATACTCGAAGCACCACCAGTTATATTTCTCAAGTGCGTTTGCGTCGTTTCATCCTTAGTGAAATCCTCCGTAGGAATACCGTTCGACCTCAAGCGCGCTATGCATGCTTGGAGTTGCGTCTCGCTCTCTACATTCACCGAATATAAAACTTTCGCTAAACTCTTCTTACCATCGCCACTAAGATTCTGAACTCTATATTTAAACTCCGTGAAGTTTGTATCCTCGCCGACTAAGGTGACGAACCTTTTAAATGAGCCATTTTCTTCGGGAATCGCGGAAATCAAAGTCGCTTCCGTACCGGAACCACCGTCGGCAATTTCCGAGATAACTCTCAATCTGTCAAAGTTCATGTTTGCCCCGGACGTAATACAAACGACGTCGCCTTCAAAATCTGGATTCGCATTCAACCACTCTTTCGCACCGGCGACGGCAAGCGCCCCAGACGGCTCTAAAATCGAACGCGTATCTTCGAATACGTCCTTCAACGCCGCGCAAGTTTGATCGGTACGAACCATCATCACCCCGTCGACACATTGTTGACAAAGCTGAAAGCAATTCACGCCAACCTCTTTGACAGCAACCCCATCTGCAAAACCATCGACCTTGGATAGTTTCACGAGCTCGCCTCTGTCGAGACTCTGTGCCATGGCGTTTGCGCCGCTCGGCTCGACGCCAATAATTTTTATCTTTGGCGCAATCGTCTTCAAATACGTCGCCACGCCCGCAATCAAACCTCCACCTCCGATGGGAATAAATACCGCTTTAGCCGTCGGTAATTGTCGCAATATTTCGACCCCACAAGTACCTTGACCTGCAATGACGTACGGTTCATCGAACGGTGGAATGAATGTCATCTCGTCGTCTACGGATCGTTTCTTCGCGTACGCTGCGGTTTCGTCAAAGTTCTCGCCAATGAGAACAACATCACCGCCGAGTCTTCGAACGGCTTCTACTTTAATTTTCGGAGTAGTTACTGGCATAGCCACCACAGCTTTAATACCCAACGTCTTTGCGCTCAAAGCGACGCCTTGCGCGTGGTTCCCGGCGCTCGCGGTTATAATTCCTCTCTCCAACTCTTCCTTCTTCAAATTCTTAATCTTGTTATACGCTCCACGAATCTTAAACGAAAAGACTTGCTGTAAATCCTCTCTTTTTAAGAATATTCGCTTCTGTTTTTGCGCGTCTCCTCCTGGTGTCATTGGTACGCTCGCCGTCACTCTCTCTGATAATCGAGCGGCGAGTTCCAGCGGCGTCTCGACCACCACGTCGTACACATCCGCAGTCAAGATGGCCTTCAAATACCACCCGGAGAGCTGTAAATCTTCAACCGTCGTCGTCGGAGCTTTAAACTTCGACACTTCTCCCGGTTGCAACGTAAAATCTTCCGGATTGACGATTGGCTTTGCTTTGACTCTTTCGCTCTCTTCCTCCTCGTTCGTCGCGTCTCTCTGTTTCTTCAGCAGTGGGTTAATTAAAGTCGCTGGAGCGTTGATGACGTCTTCTTCGTTGTTCGTGTCCGATGCAAAGTTTTCCAGAATAGCGTTCGGCGGTTCCAACGCGTTATCTCCACCGCGTTTTCCTCCTCCTCCTCCTTTCCAGGAGTGAAGTGCGACGCTTTTTCTTCTTCTTCGTCTTCTTTCCAAACAACCATTTTTATCTTCTTTTCGAGCTGCGCATTCAGTCGTCGTCGTCGTCGTCGTCGTCGTCCCTGGTCGTCGCATTGCGTGTCGTCGCAAACGCGCGACCGTGGCGGAGGATTCAGGGAAGAGCGTACGACGACTGCTCGTCGTAATCGTTGAAGTTGATGGTGTGGTTGCTGACATCAACATCATCTTCAAAATGGGAGTTAAAATTCGAGCGCGCAGACACACACTTTTTTTTTGAGGGTTACGACGCACGTGCAATGTGCTTTGCTCTTTCTTTATTTTATATTAGTACAAATCCTCAATCGAGAAACTACTCGCGCTGCTGTGCTAAATCTACGCGTGCACGCGGGCTAATAATATGGTACGTCTTCTTTTATACAGCGCTGCTTTTCTACCTAAACTAAGCTTTGAGGAGGCAAGGTTTGCAGAGAGTTTTGTTGGATTTGAAAATACGCGAAACCGCCGTTTTTGTTTTGCACGCCTCCGTAAACAACCTCGGCTTTTATTTTTGTACATTCCGGAGGGTTTGTAAAGTCTCCTCCCGCGGTAGCGAATTCACCTTCTTGGTGTCCGTTGACTTTGGAGAGCTGCAAGCGACGGTGAGGGACAGACGTCCATCGCACGCCGAGGGCTGGTTTCAAACTACTCGTCGTCGTTTCTCTCGTCGTATTTTGTTGTTGGTGATATTTATGCGCGCCATAATTTCCAACGCTATTGAAATCCCCAGTCGAGGAACTGTCCGCCACGGTATGGTTCGTGTATAAAACCGCCGCTTTCCTCTCCGATGCGATCGCTTTCAACATCACCGCCACCATCGTCATCACCGTGTGGCCTTGATGGTGCGCTCTCGTTAATAGAGGTGCCAACAAAAGCGACAACGAGTCAATCACCAACAAACCCATCGTATCTGACTTCTCCGGATTATCGTCTTCCTCGCTTGCATCTTGTTGCAACTGATCCAGCAAATGTAAAAGCGTAAACACGTCGTGAACGTCGTGCACTGCAATCAACTCTAACGTTTTATCCAAGTGCGCG
>JACLAA010007831.1_pt1 | contig 10721 bp, 8 predicted proteins | sample 8027891 | NCBI WGS metagenome assembly JACLAA01 (sample SAMN15724900, study PRJNA655200) | protist metagenome | isolation source: fluorescence activated cell sorting (FACS) single amplified genomes of... | place: Spain: Blaines Bay Microbial Observatory, Mediterranean Sea | collected 2016-01-19 | reverse complement strand
GCGGCGGCGGAGGTTATCGTAATAAATATAGTAGCAGTAGCGGAAGGGGGAGTTTTTATCATCAGCGCGACGATAGAGGAGGAGAAAGAGGAGGAAATAGAAGAAGGGACGGGAGCAGAGACCGGTACGAAAACAACGACTACGGCAGAGGAGGAGTCCGAGGAGGAGGAGAGCGAAGAAGAAACAATTCAGACGACGACAATTATTACGACGACGACTACTACGGAAGAAGAGGAGAAGAAAGAGGAGGAAAAGGAAGAGGTGAAGAAAGAAGAGAATTGCCGTACGCGACGAGAGAGCTCCCGTATAAACGCTAATAGTATAAACACGAGCGGTTTTACGAGAATTCACCTACGTACTGGTACGCAGAGAAAAATGTGCTCCAAAACGCACAACGATTACTTCTTTACACGAGAGAGTGTTGAGAGCTTTTCCGGGTGTAATACACGCGAATACTAACACTAGCATCTATTCGATGAGAGAATCATTCAGGTTTTCGTCCTCGCTTTCCTCGTTTGATGTTGACATCATCCGACGCGTTAGAAAAAACTTCACCTATTTGCCTTCACAACAAAGAGCAGCTCTTTCTACTCAAACGGACAAACAATGACATCTTTCCGCCCATTCACATCCTTCGACCTCCTCAAATACAACCTCGTCAACACCGACGTGTTAACAGAAACCTACGGCTTATCTTTTTACCTCTCTTATTTAGCAAACTGGCCGGAATATTTCGTCTGCGCGGAGACTTTGAATCGTGAAATCAGCGGGTACGTCATGGGAAAATCCGAAGGAAAATCAAATCTCTTCCACGGACACGTCACCGCGATTACTGTCGCCCCTTCGTACAGGAGACAAAAATTGGCGAATAAATTGATGGAAACTTTAGAAGTAGTCACCGAAACGTTCCATTCGGAGGCGTATTTTATAGATTTGTTCGTGAGAGAGAGCAACGAAAATGCGATTCAAATGTACCGGAAAATGGGCTACTCCGCTTATCGAAGAGTCCTCGGATATTACGCCGGACCATCGACGTCATCGAATACTGACGATATAAACGACGAAACGAAGAACAAAGGGAATAAAAAAGGACCAATAGTAGGGGAGGATGCGTTAGACATGCGGAAAAGTACGAAACGAGATGTGCAAAAAGTGAGCGTCGTTCCCGCTCGGAGGTTCGAGCAACATCCGTGGGAGATCGAATGGCACTGACGATACGTATGCGTTTTGAAGCGCGTTTAATGGTGTTTGGTCGCGAAAGGTCTCGCAAAACGTCTACAGTCGGGAGATGTAAGAGAGAACGAGTATCACGAGACCGACAATTGAATAACGCGATGTAAAAAAGAAGAGCAGTTTAGTAGAGTAGTAATACTAATCGTAATAGCAACAACGAGAGCGAGAGGAATACCAACAACAACGCCGCGGTAGCGAAAGCGTCTTCGCTTCAGAGACGCAGACAGAGAGAAGTTGTGTCCTACCTCCCTAGCAGAGAGAGAGAAGAATAGAAAGACGCGCGAACCAAAAGTATCTCTCAAATGTACTCATACCTTTCTTAAAGTTCAACTGTATTCAAACTGTTCAACATTATTAATCCATCGGTATCGCGGCGAGCGAGCGAATATCGATCACAAGAAGGTCAATTCCTCACAAGTAACCTAAATGCATCGCACGCTTTCAGAGGCCAGTTTTCTCGAGACTCCTGGTCGTACTCGCACAGAAACGTGTGCTGCTGCTCTTAAAACAACTCCTCGTGTTCCTAAAAGAGTAGCATTCGCTCCTAAAACTCTTTCTTTGTGCATTCGAAGGGTGTTCTTGTTTGCATTCGTTTCCGTTATCCACTTTCCTCCGTTGTTCCAATTCTCATCCGCGTTGGAAACATCGACGATGAATACGATGAAAACGAAGTCCCCGTACCACGGCGTCTCCTCGGACGAACAAAAATACAATCAGTTACTGTTCCAAAACGTCCCGGGATTTACGCGATCCAAGTTAAAACCGGAGTACGCATTAATTGCGCACGAGTCCAGAGTCTATGGAGGTTTGTTCGGATGGACGAATACGCTCGGCGCGTACGTGGTCTCCCCGGGGATGAATAAAGCGACGATTTTAATGACCATGGTCTCTATGTCTACGAGCGCAAAATCGTACGTACCGTCACCGGGCGCGTGGCGGTTTGCGTTTGTTCTGGATGGCCAATGTTCGATTCGGTATCGAGACGAAGACGCCGAGGCGGAGGTGACGCGAGAGGATTTGAAAGTGGGCGAGTACTTTTATTTCCCGATGAATACCGAGCACGAGATATACACGGATGAGAAGAGTCAGTGCGAATTGGTCATGTACGAAGCGTTTACGAAACCGAAATTGAACGGTACACCGGATGAGTTTCCTACGGGGCAAAAAGTCATCGTCGGCGAGACGGACGCTTTGCCAAACATCGAAACGCCCGGGGAGATTTTTAGGTTGAAGAAATTGTTGCCGCAAACGCTCGAATACGACGTGAACTTTCACGTGATGGATTTCGCGCCGGGAGAGACGTTGAATGTGAAAGAGTTGCACCATCCACAACACGGGTTGGTCATTTTGGAAGGACAAGGTATTTATCGCCTGAACGAGGATTTTATGCCGGTGCAACAAGGCGACGTCATTTACATGGGGCCGTGGGTGACGCAATGGTACGGCGCGTTGGGGAAGAACAGGACCAGATATTTGATTAGTAAAGACACGTACAGAGATCCGCTGAGAGATTCGAACCCGTGATTTCTACTACGATCAATAAAATAAGGTGATTATCAAGAAGAAAATGTGGAAGTTGCGTATGTGATTATATATAACTAAACTGCTTTTACTTGTTTATCTCTATCTATATAATATATCTATAATATATCTCTATCTCTATCTATATATACGTATGCTACACCTATAAGGTATGGTAAAAACTACTGTATTATGGTGTGTATTACTTCATCCACTCGTCTTTGTTATCTATATTATCAGTCGCCGCATTCGCCAACGGGGAAGACGGTCGTCCGCCGATTAAGTTCTTCAAGGCGCCTCCTGAGTTTTTGTTCGTGCCCCCTCCGCTTCGAGTATTCAATCGCCTGCTTCGTAAAGCCTCTAATTTTGAGGAGGTCTGGTGATGCGCGTGTAACGACGCGGTATTTCCGTACCCAACTTGCGTTTCCATGTTCAAAGTCGACGACGGATTCTCTCCCGCTCCGTTGAAATTCTTGCGCGCGCTGCCGAGCGCGATGTTCAACGTGTTCGGTAATGTCGCGCCAATGCCGCCAACTTTAAAGTCAGGCAAAGCCACGTCCGAGTTGTCATCAAAGCCACCGTCTGTCTCTTCGTTGGTGTTGTTGTTGTTGTTCTTTGCCGGCGACGGCGATTTCATCATGAGCATGTTCAAATTGGCGTTGCGCGTGGTAGCAGCCTCGTTGTTGTTGTTGAAGAGATTCATCGGCAACGGATTCGCCGAGTTGTTGACGTTACCATCGCCATCCTCGCCATCGAACATTGGCGATAACAACATCGATTTTTCGCTGTTTTGCTTCTTCTTTTGCGTAGTTGTCGACGTCAACGGTAACTTGCGTTTACCGTCGATCGAAAGCTGCGTCGGCGAACGGTGTTGCGAGGGAGGGTTTCTTTTGACCTCCACGCTACCGCTCGATTTCAACTGTTGTTGTTGTTGTTGTGAAGGCTGCTGCTTCGATGGAGTAGACTTCTTTGCCGTTGCGATGGTGATTTTTTGTATAGGAATCGCCGCTACGTTTTTGTTGTTGCCGTTGGTATGCTGAGAAGAAACTCCGTTTGGAGTTTTCTTGGCCGTGGACGACGGTCCAGGCGTGCGTTGAAAGCGCGAATGCGTTTTTACGTGCTCCAAAGACGATTTCTTGTTTGTCGTTTGCGTCGTCGCCGTCGAGTGAGTCGTCGTTTTCGTCGTCGCGGAAGGCGTTTTCATCGCGCTCGTTGGAAGCGCTTGGTGTTGGTGCGCTACGACGACCGGCGGGGGCGGCGGCAGCTTTTGAAAATAGTCTTCTTCGTCCATCGGCGCGCCCATTGGCGGCGCGATATCTTCTTCTTCTTCTTCTTCTTCTTCAGCGTAAGCAATCTTCTTCTCTGCCGTTTTTTCCACGGTCTTCTCGCCGCCGCTGCCGCTGCCTCCTCCTCCTCCTTCAATCGATGGATCCGATCTTTTCTTTGCGTCGGCGGTCGCGTCGTCGTTTAATGTCTCTTCGCCTTGCGTTTCTTCCAACATCGCGCCCGGTAGCGGTGGTGCAAACCTACTCTCATCAACCTTGTGCCCTTTTCTCGCGCATTCTTCTAACCACTCTTTCGTGACGACTTTTTTATTCCAGTTCACGCCGGCTTTATACTTGGACCCTTCCGCTTTAGAGACCACGACGTGCGTATTCTTACCTTTTTTCAAATTCTCCGTACACTCGCAGCCGCAGATTAAGGAGAGCATTCGGATTGCACTTTTCTCTCGTTCGGTGTACGACGACGGGGACAAGACGACACCTTTCATGCTCAAAAATTTTCCGTCGTGGTCCATGTACGGTTGGTACGCCATAGACTCAGACGGCTTGAAAATTTTGCCCTCCAAAGAGACGCCTTCGAGAAAGTGCGGCGCGACGAAACGCGCGCTAAAGATAGCATCCGGGTTTTCTCGAGCAGCGCTGGCAATATCCGACGCTAACGCCTGCAGTTTCTTCTTCTCGCTCATCGAGGGTAACGCCGGGCAGATGATAAAGTCCGAGGAAGCTAACGTGGAGGTTGAACTGCCCCGTAAATATTCGCCGCCGAGAAGACTGATCAAGTTCAGCGCTACCTCTTTCTCTCCGATGCACAAGCCTTCGAATAAACTCAATTTCACGTTCGCTAAAGGATAAAGCTGCGATTGTTTAGAAGAGTGGTCGCTGGATTCATTTCGCGAATTGTAACCGTTTCTACCTAATAACAACGCGTCGTCCTCGTCCTCGTTATTCACCAAAGCAGTTTCGCCAATCGCCGCGCGAGTTTCCGGTATTTGTTCCGTCATCGTATTATATTTATTATTCTTGTCGTTGTCGCGACGAGACTGCTGCTTGTCGTTTCCTCTTCTAACGACGATATCGTCGGCGGCTGGCGCGTGTTGCTGCGTTTCTATATCGTCTTTCTTTACCATCGCGGGTTGTCTTCTCAAAGGATTCTTGTCTTTATCGATGACTTTCAGAGGACTCCTCTCCGGGATTCTTCGCGGAGGCGATGTATTATCGTTCTTGTAGTTTGTCCAGGACGTTTTCTTATCATCATCGTCGAAGGTTGTCACGGGATCGTTGCAGAAGGTGGGAGCTGCGATAACTTCCGAAAATCTCTCTTTCGCCACTCGAAACCTCTTTGATTTCGGCATCGTCCTTCCTTCCTCGCTACACTTTTTCAACCACTCAAACGTTACGCACTTCTCACGATGAGGTCGCATGTACGTTCGTAAAATGAAATCAACGTCTTTTTGGCACTCCAAATCGTCGTTGATGACGACGTGTGTGGCGTTTTGCGGATTCATGGCGACCGTAGCTCCTCCGGCTCTCAAAATTTTATGCGCCAATCGCGCGTTCTTCGCGCTCGGCCTTAAAATATCGTTCGGGTCTACCGCCGTACCACCCGCCGCCGGCGTTGAAGTGCTATTATTACTACAACTAAACCCAACCAAATACACTTTCGTGCTAAACAAATAGTGTTGTCCCCACGGCGTTTGATCTTCGTCGTACTCCTCTTCCAACTCTTTCGTCAACTCTTCTTTGGTCGGGAAAGGTACCTCCGGCTGCTTTTTAAGCAGTTCCAAGGACGAATCCGTTTGTTTGCTATTCGATATGCCGTTTTTAACGTCGTACTCGTACTCGTTCAACTTCACGCCTCGTTTCACGCAATCCTCCACCCACTTTTTGCTCAAAACCCACATGTCCCACATCCTCGCGTGTCTGTATTTCGCGCCCGTCGGTTCCTCTCCCGCGCTCGTTTGTTTCGCAATCAAATGCGTCACCACGTCCTTCTCCAAATCCGCGCTAAACACGCCTCCATTCTTCTCCACCATCTCTTGAATACCATTCCTCTCCTCCCACTGAAACCCAGTCACGCAGACCACGCAGTCCGTAAAAAATTTGAACGGAAATTTCTCGTACTCGTACGTCAACTCGCCGCTCTCGGCGCACGCGTCCATCCACACTCTCGACACGATTGGAATGTTCCTTAAAACTGCAATTTCGTATTTCGGAGAGTGCGAGGTGTTGGCGATTAAAACGTCGAACTTTGTGTTCGCGTCTTGGAGTTGGATGACGGATAATTGGCATTTGTTCGCTTTCCGTTTCATTTCCTTCTGTTTTGTGTTTAAAAGGTGATTTAGAGAGAAAAGTTCATCATCAGATACGTTTCAAAACCGACTTTGTACGCGAAGCCTTCGCGCGCGACCGTTAAAAGAGAACAACGAAAAGAGAAACACAGTGAAACGCGGTCTCATCGTGCAAAGTTTTTGGTATTTTCATCGCGTAAAGCGCGAACAAAAGCGCTTATATAACGTAAAAAACGTACCGTTTCCTCGTCCTCGAATCCCGTCAAAACCACCGTCAGAACGCCTTTCTTTTCTTTCATTGCATTCATTTTATCTCAATTTAAAAGTAGTACTAGTGCGTTCACACATCAAAGAAGCGTTTTGTCGTCGTCGTCATTTCGTTGAGGTCGTGATAAACTCTCTTCCGTGTGTGCATATATAAACGCAAAGAGAGGAGATCAATGAAGAGATTTTTCAAACAAATCGATTCAAAAATCCTTCGAAAGATCAGACAAAAAGTGCTCAGATTGAGTTTACGAGAAATTTTCGAAGCGCGATGATGTTTCTTTTGAGCGATGTAATACTGCTGATGGGTGAAGCGTTTATGTGTGTTATTTCTCGTATTATTCTTTCTTTCTCTCTCTCTCGAGCGTTTTCACTCTCTATTACTCGTACATTGTTATTTCCTGCCGCGCGCTGCCAAAGACGACGTCATAAGAGCCTTCTCTAAAGTTTCTATTCGTTTCATGAGCGCGAGTGTATCTCTTCGTTCCTTCTCCAAGGCCATTTCCGCGGCTTTTAATCTGGTCTCGACGTGACCGAAATTGTTCTTCGTCCACTTCAACTCGTCCTCGGAGAAGCGTTTCAGCTTTTCGTGATTGCGAAAGCTCGTTTGGGAGTGGTCGTGGAGTTGTTTTTCTAATCGAACGTGTTCGTGTTCTAAAACGCTTAATTTCGGGAAGAGTTTTTGGGTCACCGTGAACAAATGGTTCGCGCAATTGTCTCGCACGTGCGCGTCGAACGTTTTCTTCGTGATTGGTTCCGTCGGCGAACAGCAATCGAGTTTCTCGTACGGACACTCAAACGCTCGATTTTCGCACCGGTTCATCGCGTGCAAATCCACCTGGTTCCTTTTCAAAACAGTGCCGCACTTTAACGGACACTCGACTTCAAACAAAGGGCAAACTTTCTCGTCGTGCCTTTTCCTAAACTTTTTACTAAACCGTTCGTCGCACCTCTCGCATTTGACTTCGACCCACTCGCAGGCCGATTCCTCGTGCTCTCGAATCATTTTCCGCAACTCCTCCGCGTCTTCCGCTTCGCATTCAAACAGGCAACTCGCGACGCCTTTTTTTCTATCGTACATTCGCAAAATCTCTTTACTCGTTTCTTCTCTCGATTTATCATCGTCTGCTGCTAAAAACATCTGACCGAGGTCGAACGTTTTCATCGCGTTCGTTTGCGTTAAAGACGTTTCTTTCAACCTTCGAACTTCATCTTCAATCTTCTGCTTGCTCGTCAGATCGGTAAAGAACGATCGATTTCGGTCTCGGAAATCTTGAATTTTACGTTCCAGAGTTTCTAACGATACGCGTTGTTCATCCTCCTCGTTTTTGAGTATTCTTAGCAGTTCTTTCGCGTGCTCGGGCAACGCGTCGTGCGGTGACTTTATGAGCGATTTGATGCCAGATTGCGCATAAATGGCGCTATAGCAGATGGCGTCGAGCATGCGGTCGGCTAAGGTTTTGGAGGAGAAAACGCAGCAGTTTTTACATCTGTACGATTGCGTGCTCTTCTTGTTTTGCTTCGTTTCTTTTTCGTCGTTTGATGAGATCATGTTTAGGCGTCCAAAAGTCTCTAACGACTTTTAGTAAAGGGCGGATGATTTTATGACGATGATAGTAGACGCTGCTCATGTTTTCGTTTAATGTGTGATTCGATATGTATTCGATATAGTAAAATTACACTCTAAGAATTTGCAAACTCCGACTAAACGCGATGGCGATCCAATCCGGTTGCGTGGCCGACCATTGCAACTGGTTAATTTCCGCGCCGGCTTCGTACGCCAAGACGGGATCTAAGCCGCCTTCGGAGAGTTGATTGATGGCGCTTAAATCCCAAATCAACGCTTGCGCGTCGTCTCCGGCGGAGCATATGTGGCACGAGGAATGCGGGGCCCAGGCTAAGGTGTTGACGGAACTCGCGTGGCGTTTTAACTCGGCGACGGGTAACGTCGGGAATCGAATGTCGATTATGGCGACGACTTTCGAGTCCATGCCAAAGGTGGCCATGTATCGCGGGTCTTGTTTGTTCCAGCCTAAACGGAGTAAAGGGACGCCGATTTCTGGGTTTTCGTAGATGATCGTCGAGTGGTCTTTATCGCGTAAATCGAAAACTCTGACGGAACCGTCCGCAGAAGCAGAGGCGAAGACGTCGGGACCTCCCCAGGCGATGTCGTGGACTTCTTTATCGTGCGCGATGAGCTGCGTGTCTACGCACTCTCTTTCGATATCCCAGACCGTGCACGTGGTGTCGATGGACGACGTCCCGACTCTGTTGACGTTCGTTTCGTTCCAATCGAACGAGGTTAACGGCGCGCAAAACTCAGAATTTTTATTATTCGCCAACAACGCTCGGAGTTCTATTTTACCGTCTTCTTGTTGTTTGTTCGATGCGTTTTGTTGTTGTTGTTGTTGCTGCTTTTCTTGTTGTCCAGACGTGGACGGTTTCTCCGTGTTCGTATCTCTCCCGCCGCCGCCGCCGCCGCCGCCTTTCTTCAAGTTTCTTTTATTATTGTTGTTGTTGCTGATGTTAGTATTCCCATCATCGTTCTCTCGTTCCTCTTCCTTCTCATTCGCCTTCTCTTTCGCCGTCCCTCCGACGTCTTCGTTAATCTTCCAGATCCGTAAAAAATCCCCCGTCGTGGCCATTAAATCTTCGTGTTGGCACTCTTTATCCGGCACGAACATCAGTTTCGTGCACGGGTACGGGTGATCGAATCGTAAGTTTGGGTCGTTTAAAAATTTTCCGGTTTCTTCGTCCAGCGTGACGATTTCGACTTTGTTCTCGTACTCTTCTAAAAACGATCCGATGCCCAGGCGTAATTTTTTATCGTTTCGAACCTTTCGTTTATATCATCGCGCGTTTATCATCGCGTTTATCGCACGAAAGAGTGGGAGAAAGGAAGAGCATTTGTTGGTGTCAGTTGAAACGCGCGCGAATGATCTGACGTGTATAAAGTATAAAGTAAACAACATCGTGGATATAATTTGGATCCATTACGGAGAATAAAGAGCGGCTCCCGATTGGAATTCCATCGCATCATAAACAGAGAGTTAGAGAGAGAAAAAGAGCGACATAAAGAGCGATATGCACGACGCATAAACAACAAAAAGAACGTAAACGTCTCACCGACCAATTGCACGCGTAAATCAACCACGGCGCTTCGTAGGTGTAGATTTCCGCCTGCTTTTCTCCTGGATTCATGTTGAATTTCTCTCTCGTGTTCTCTGAAGCTTTTTTGTGCGTCGAAAACGTCGAAACGAGTGAAGAAAAAAAACCCCAAACCCGAAGTAAATGTAAGCGAATGCATTCGAGAATTGACCATCTTTGACGCGCTCTGGATGTAAATAAAAGTGAATACAAAGAAACGAAACGCACATCGAGCGATACACACGGAAGAGATCTCTGGATTGATGTCGTTTATGCTTCGTTCTCGTTCGAATTGAGCCGGTTTTTGTGCGTTTTCGAAAACGTCTCGAGAAAAGTGAAGATTTTTTTCTTTAAAATACTACCACTTAAGAGTTTTTTAAGGGGTAAAACGACCGTCTTTGACGCGCTTTAGATGCACGCAGAGGTGAATACAAAGAAACGAAACGCACATCGAGCGATACGCACAGAAAAGAGCTTTCGAATGGTATCGTTTATGCTTCGTTCTCGTTCGAATTGAGCTGGTTTTTGTGCGTTTTCGAAAACGTTCGTCTCTCTCGTGAGAAAAAAAGCGAAGATTTTTATCAAAAGTGACAGTTGGTCTCTCTGGATTTCTTCAATTTTATGCCGTGAAGAGCGCGATATATATACGCGCACAGATATATATATACTCTCTGGAGGGGAAAGAGTCGACGATGGTGACGACGAGAGGGAGGATGAGGAAGATCGGTCGGAGAGATTCTTTGTGGGATTTGATCGTGAATAACGACGATATTTGTTTTAAACATATTTTGCCGAGATTGAATGGAACGGATGTGAAATTCTTGTACGAAGTGAATACGGAGACGAGAAAGTTGATTAAGAGATCGTCTTACAACAAGGGGGAGTTGCAAAAGGAGTTTAAAGTGAGAGAGATGTCGTCGATATCGACTTTGGAAGTAGCGTGGGAGCATTATCCGTGGGGTAAGTTGGTAAGGCAGTACGGCCC
>JACLAA010007312.1_pt1 | contig 10735 bp, 8 predicted proteins | sample 8027891 | NCBI WGS metagenome assembly JACLAA01 (sample SAMN15724900, study PRJNA655200) | protist metagenome | isolation source: fluorescence activated cell sorting (FACS) single amplified genomes of... | place: Spain: Blaines Bay Microbial Observatory, Mediterranean Sea | collected 2016-01-19 | reverse complement strand
CGCGGATTTATGACCGCGAAACAACACCGAACTCGTGCAATGTTCCAACTCCTCTTCCTCGTCGTCCTCAAAATCGCTCGAATACAGTTCATCGAGGTCATCTCCGGGATATTCATCTTCGTCTCCACCCTTTTGCCTCCCCCGCGCCGCCTTCGACGCCGACGAGAAAAGCACTCCTTTCAACGGCTTTCGCCACAGCCTGACGGACCCGTCGCTAAACCCGCCGGCGACGACTCGACCGTCTCTCGAGCACGCGATCGCGGTCACTCTCGGTACAGTCGCCACGTAACTTCCATCCGACGAGTGGTACGTTTTCGGTGCGAACAGTTTTCTGCGGACGTGTCCGGTTGAAGTCGTCTGCGAGCAATCGAACACGTTTATCGTTTCCCCGGCGGCGGTGAAGAGGAATTTCGATGTCGATGATTGTTTTGTCGTACTGGTAGTAGTACTCTGTTCGTGATAGCACGCGTTCACGTCGGGCGAGCAGATGATGCCCCAGGATTTCGTGTGCTCGTACCGGAGGTACGCTTTCACCATTTCTTAAGTGCGTGTGAGCGTGCGCGCGTGTGTTTTAATGAGGGGAAATTTTTCTCTTCTGATGCTTCAAAAGGTGGTCAAATTTTTAGACGTCATCGAGTCGGCGTCGAGTGGACACGTTTGATTATTCGTTGGTGTTCGGTATCTGTGATGAATTTATTACGACGTGTATGTGTATAGTTTTAGAACTACAAATGAACAGCTAATGTTGAGTGCGCTTGTGCCTTTTCAAATTACCACGTTGAGTAAAACGTTTCTCGCACACTTCGCATTCGTACGGTTTCTCGTTCGTGTGCGTACGCATGTGGGTTTGCAAAGTACCATATTCACGAAAAGCTTTATCGCAAACATCACACTCATATGGTTTCTCGTTCGTGTGAATACGCATGTGGCTTTGCAAACCACCAGATGCACGAAAACACTTCTCGCACACATCACACTCGTACGGTTTCTCGTTCGTGTGAATACGCATGTGCGTTTTCAAACTACTAGATTGAGTGAAACGTTTCTCGCACACATCACATTCGTACGGTTTCTCTTTCGTGTGCGTACGCATGTGTCTTGTCAACTCGGATGGTTTATTAAAAACCTTCTCACACACATCGCACTCGTGCCCTCTCTTTCTCTTCACTCCTTTGGCAATAAAAGCAGTTTCCTCTTCTCGCATCTGATTTTGCTCCATCACGACATCGTCGTCACACGGCGCGCACATGAGAATCCTCCGCAATCGCTTTACGTCTTCTTCTTCTTCTTCTTCTTCTTCTCCCTCTTCTTCTTCTTCGTTTTGTATCTGTTGATTTGCCTCGAAATCATCCTCCTCGTCAGGAATCCTCGAACACAACACCAAAGGTTCTTCTTTCTCTCCCTTCAAAACCGTCCTCGCGTTCACCGCTCTTTTCGGATGTGGATTTTTCCGTCTGCTGCTCATTATCCTTCTTTCGTGATGATAGTGTTCATGCGCGCGGCGCTTTCAAAATATAATATAAACGCCTTTCGTTTTTTTTTCTCGCATGTGATTTGAATGTCTGCACCAAAAACACATAAAACTGGAAAAGGAGACTTGAAAAATTTCACCAAAGACGGAAAAAAAAAAGACTGATTTTTGTTGCAAAAAAGCATCAAATAACGACGCTTGAAATCATCACAGAGAGGGACAAAGCAGAAGAAGAAGAAGACAAAGAATTGCTCTCGAATAGCAGTGTTGTTCCTCGTCGTGTTCTTTATTTTCTGTCGTGCGTTTGAGAGTTTTCGCACTCTTTGTGTTGTTGTGAGAACATTAAACATCTTTTGCAGAGGAGTTTTCCCCGGGTAAAATTCAAAAATCAGAGTAATAATACTATAATAATGAACGCGAACGAGAAGCTCTTCATCAACGCTCTCATGAGCCGCAAATTCATCGAAGAATCGAAAGCGAAAGAACTGTTCCGAGACTTACTGACGAACCGAGAAAATGATATCGAGAACGCGTTGCCGTCGCAAAAAGAGTTCGACCAATTTTGGGGACACGTGAAGGACAAGTTACGAACGAAGATGGGATTGGACATAAGGAAAGTGCGCTTCGTGCGAGGGGACGAGAAGATATATTTGGGGATTTGCAACGTGAACTCCAACTTGACGAACGAATCGTACGTGAATGGGCTACCGACGACGAGATCACCGCGAGAAATCGCTCTGTTTCGAGTGGTTTTGGATGAGATTTTACGAACCGAAGATACGTGTCGCAACGGCATCGACTTGGAGCGGTTTATAGGACAAAGCCAAGACGCGTTCATGACGCAAGCGCAAGAGTTATCGAAAAACAACAACAACGAGGAGAAGAAAGGTGAAGGAGTAGGGACGATGACGCAAGCGACGACGCAGGCGCAAGTAGAATCGATGGGGAAGATGACGATGGCAGAGCGCGAAATCGTCGTTGCGAATTTCGTGAACGACGGATGGTTATATCGGCCGGACAGCAAACACGTGCGAATAGGCGTGCGGAGCTTTTTGGAGTTGAAGGAGTTCATCTTGGATCAGTGTCCTGAAGCAATCAGCGAGGAATGGAAGAATGCTCTTTGAGAGAAGAGGGTTTTGGTTGGGGGTAGTCGTCATTCGCATCATGCGTCCATATGATGGGTGATGATATTCGCCCGAGCTCGCTGAAAAGTGGTTGATAGATAGTTTCCTTTCTCTTCATTTTATATAATACAACATACACGCGCGCGTTTCATAAAAGATCATCACATCTCTTTTCGCATCGATCGAAAAGAGGCTAGAACAAAGAAAACAAACGATCACATAATAATGTCCTCCTCTCGCATAACCGGCGGCATTCTCCACGTCCCCGCATCGACGCCATCGCCTTCTTTTCAGCGCTTCGAATTGGAAAAAAAGAGCGGCGGCGGCATAGACGAAGGAGAAGAAGAGAAACGCAAAGATGATGATGAATGTGATGATGGAACGAATATGATCATCAAAGAGAACGATTTAGTCATCGCGCACGTTGGTTTTGGCGACCAGAAAGCTATGCGAGTGCGCGCGTCGGGTAACAAAACAAACGCAAAAAGGGCAGAAGGAATGTTGCACACCTCCTACGGGAGTTTCTCGCACAAGAGAGACATAACGGACAAATCTATTCGGTTCGGCGAGAAGGCGTTTTGTTCGAGCGCGAAGGCGTCTTCTTCCTCAGGCGGACAGAAATCTTTCGTCTGGTGTTTAGCGCCTACGTGTGAACTTTGGACGAACGTGTTGGCGCACCGAACGCAGATATTGTACGCGTACGACATATCGCTGATATGCGCGTGGTTGGATTTGAAGCCGGGGAAAGTTGTGTTGGAGAGCGGGACCGGGAGCGCGAGTTTGACGCATTCGCTGGTGAGAGCGGTGGCAAATGGTCGTGGTGGTGGTAGTAGTAGTAATAGTAGTAGTGATAGCGTTAGTAAAGGGCACGTGTTTTCGTTTGAGTTTAACCAATCTCGAGCGGACGCCGCCAGGGAAGAAATCGACGAAAATGGATTGAAAGAGTATTGCACGGTGACACATCGGGACATCGAGACGAACGGGTTTCCGAAAAATTTAGAAACCGCGAAGATTGCAGATGCGGTATTTTTAGATTTACCCGGTCCGCATAAGTGCGTGGAGAGCAGCGCGAATTGTTTAAAAGAAGATGGCGTTTTGTGCTCGTTTTCGCCGTGCGTGGAGCAGGTGCAGAGGACGTGCGTGGAGATGCAAAAGTTCGGGTTCGTAGACGTCAAGACGGTAGAGATGTTAGGACGAGAATTCGACGTGAACGAACGAAAGTTTTTCGCGGACATAGAAAAGGCTTCAACGGGGAAGTTTTCGAGAAATTTGAGCGAAAGAGATACGAAGTCGGTGAAAGAGGAGACGAAGAAAGCGAAGAAGGGTTTGAATACTAAAGGCGGCGAGGAAGAAGAGAGCGTGGCTCTCGTTTCGCAACGGGTGAGCGCGGTGCCTAGATTTCAAGGACAGACGCACACTGGATACTTGACGTTTGCACGATTAGCACCGCTTCCAGAAGGGTGGACGAAAGCGTCCTGGAACGAACGCGCGGAGAAAAAGCGAGAGGCTGGGAAGGAAATTCTGAGAGCGAAAGTGGAAAGGGACCAAGGGAGGAAAAATGCACCGGCACCGTCGAACTCTAAAACCGTCAAGAAGAGAAAACAGGAGGACGTAGCCGCTGTGGCGCCAATACCGGTGATTGAAACGAAAGTCCATCACCACGCCGATGAAGACGAGTATTCGGATTAACGCGGATAATTTTTCCTAGATTTTGACTCTATTTGCTAAATTCTATTGTCCCCTAAAACACCGCTTCTGCCAACAACACCCTCGACACTATCGTGCACGTCGTACAAAGCTTCCTGCGTCGCTAAAAACGATTCAATGAGCTTCCTCTCGTTTGACGTCTTCTCGTCGTTTCCGTCTCCCGAATTAGAAAACACGACGTCGAAAATTTTCGGCGCGGCTCGAGCCAAAACGACAGGCATTGCCGCAGCGAGCACCGACATCTCAAACGCATTCAACGGTTTCTCATTTGGATCGAAATAAGGCATCTTTTCCAAAAACTCTATCCAACTTTTCTCCAAACCTCTCTCTTTTGCGCCTTCCACGATCAAATCTCGATACCGTTCGCTCGGCTGTAAATCTCGCCTCGCGGCGACGTCTCGGTGCGTCAACGTCTTCGCTTTCATCAACACCCCTTCAATATCCCTCTCGCCGTAGACAAAAACATCCACATCCACGACATCGTACGACCCTTCCGTTTGTAACAAATATCGAAACTCATCCTTCGTGATCGTGTAGCACACGCCGTGCGTTTCCTCGCCTTTTTGGCGTGTAACGCTCGCAAACGCCGGCTCGAGAAACGGTACGCCAGGCACGTTAAAGCTCAATTGATAGTCCAGTATCTTCCCGTTTTGCACTCGTTTCGGTTGTATATTCCTTCTCGTGGAGAACGTTTTCGAGCCGACGTTTGATCCGTAGGCGAAATAATTCACTAAAAACTCATCCTCTGCTTTTGCTTCTGCGTCTTTATCTTCTTCGTCTTCGCCTCGTCGCGATGTTGACGCCGACATAGACGACCGCTTCACCGTTCGGGGAATCTTCCTCTTTGGTCGTCGTCCGTGAATTAAAGTCGTCATCACTTTGTTACGCGATGACGACGACGAAGCAGAAGAAGCAGAAGAAGGCGATGGTCGCGGCAGCATCAGTCTCGTCGTCGTTGCCATAATATCTCTCTCTTTCTCGAATGAGGATGTCTTAAAGCGTGTCTTAAACGCGCGCAAAAGAAGTGTCGATTTGGGGGAAAAGTTTCCTCATTTAAGACTCTCTCACATATAAAAGAAAGACCCTCATAATACTAATAACAATGGTACCTCCTTGTGCTCACACGTGCACGACGTATATATAAAGCGTAAAGTGTTGGTGTTCTCATCTCAAACCATCATCTGTTCGGAGAATAAGAGCCACACAAGATAAAGCACAGAGATATGATTTCCAATTGGAAATCCCCTAATAAGAAGATACGGCTCTTTATTACTCTTGTTCTGATGATGATGATGATGATGATGATGCTTTTGTTCTTCGCTTCTTCATCTCCAGTTTCGAGATTATTCGTTTCGCTGAGCAAAAGTGGCGACGGTGCGAAGACTTTCTCCTCAAAGAAGTCTGGTTTCGTTTTGTGTAAAGATGATGATGTCACTGCCCAAGACGGATGCTTTCGCTTCCGAAAAGGGACCTTGACGGACCCTTGGAAGAAAGAGCGCGAGATGCAAACGATGGATCCAGACGATTTAATACGAAACGAGCAATTGGTGGAAAAGCTGAGAGAAGGAGAGATGAAGCAACGAAAACCGACGTCGCGAGATGTGGAGGATATGAGACGCGCGAGAGACGCGTTCGATGAGTTCGACGCTTCGGAGCGGAAGGAGAGAGAGGAAAAGCGAGCGAGGTTGAGGACGAGCGTTTCGAAGAACAACAACAGAATTAGTGGCGTGAAAGCTCGCGTGGGTGAGATGAGGGAAGCGCCGAAGCCGCACAAATCGGTTCCGTTGAGAGCGGTCGACGGATTCATGTTCGGGCAGCTCGCGTTGGCGGTGTTCGCGTTTCGAAAGACGAGAGCGCCGTTCGCTGCGAGTCTCTCAGCGCTCGCGTTTTCGGGAACCGCGAGAGCCATTTTCACCGAAAACTGGCGTGTCGTTCTCTTCTCGGGCATCCTCGGTGCATTCTTCGGCTTATTTTTCTTGAGCATGCCAATCGTAGAAAAACTGGTCGACGAAAGCGTCGCTAAAGATCTCGAAGACGACGGGATCGACGACGACGATTCAGACGACGACGAAGAAAGCGCCGCAAAGAAGAACACGAAGAACAAGGGAGTAAACAAAATCGCGACGTACCGGCAAAACTATGTCCAAAAGAACGGCGTCTTTGTCGGTAAGTACAGTTCTTCTCGTCGCGATAAAACGAGCAATAGCGATAGCGGTAGTAGCAATAGTACTAGTACTCTCCAACGCGTATTCGCGTGGATGTTTTAACGACGCGATAGATATCTAACCAGAGCGTTAAAAGCACCTTCTTACTTTTAGTCGCAATAATAAAAGAGCGAGAGCAAGAGAGCAATAGTAGTAACAGAGTACTCTCAATTCTTCGCTTTCGGATGTTTCCATTTTACTGAAAATCCATCCTTTTCGCTCCTTCATAAATTCAAAAACAACGAGACACACAAATGGATTTCATATCCACTCTGTACGAAACCTTCTCCGGCCAAACCTTGGGGAGGCCGGACAAGAAGCACAAGAAGAAACTGCGTACTCAACGCGGGGTCTCCGTCGCAAAGTCGCCGATTTTGATGTCGTTAAAGTCGCCGCAAAAAGGGAAAGTCGCGAAGAAGAAAAGCACGAGACCAAATTTGAAATCCATAACGAACACGAGTAACACCAACAAGCCGGTGCCGCCGATCAAGAAGAGCAGCGGCAAGAACAACAACAACAACACCACTGATGAGAAGAAGAGAACGTCGGCGATTCAATCTGCGATAGAGAGCGGTGAAAAAAACACGCTTCCGTCGTTGATGCGAAAGATTGAAACCAAGAAACGAGCGATACTCGTGCAGATCGAAGCGTTGGAGAAGGAGGTGAGGACGAAGAAAGCGGAAGTGGTCGAGCTGGAGAAGGAATTGTTACTCGGCGCGAGCAGTTGGTAATTCGCGAGTAGATGTACTATATAGATCGCGTTGTTTTGTTTATTAGTATTATTGTATAGTTGTTGATGTTGTTGTCGTGCTTTTACGTTTAACAACAACCTTTGCGTTTACGCGTCCGCTATATGCTCTCTTTTTTTATCATCTCGGCGGAGGCGGCGGCGGAGCTCTTTGCGGCGGCAAGAATTTGCTCACGGAGGAGAGGAGTTGGTTGATGTCGCCTCCGTTGATTTTGTCGGTGTTGTTTGGAGGAGGAGGTGGGACGTGAACGATGGGCGGCGGCGGCGGCGGGACGCGCAACTGCGGAGGAGGCGGCGGAGCTTGACGATGATGCTGCTGAGGGGCAGTGGAAACTACAGGTGGCGGTGGAGGTGCCTGGCGATGGAGCTGCGAGGCAACAACCGTAACCGGTGGAGGAGGCGGTGGGGCTTGTTGTTGCACAACCGGCGCCGGTGGCGGTTGGACGAGAGTTTGCGTCAATCCGCGTCCAAAGTTATTCGTCACTGCTCGTTTCGGCGGCGGCGGCGGCGGCTTCCTCGCTTCTTCTTCTTCTTCTTCTTCCGCGTCGTCCTCCGAAAACTCCTCGTCGAAATCGCTCGTTCCATCGTCCGGCGGCGAGTAATTTTCCGCCTCGCGCAAACGCTCCGCTTCTAACAATTTCATCTTCTTCACGCGTTCGTTTTCTAGCTGTTTCATTTTCGCCTCTTTCCTCTTCTTCTCCGCTTTAGCTTCGATGACTTTAAAGTTTCTCCCGATGCCTTTTTTGTGAATGACGGCAACTAACAAACCACTCTTTTTGTTTTCAGTTCGAATGACAATCCCAGGCGCGCGCATGTGCTTCAACAAACGCATAGCTTCGTCTGATTTACGAGGGAACACGTATACCTCTATTTTTTTCTCCTTATCATCGCTCACGCCGGCTCTGCCTTTATCCTCGTAGTGCTTTGCGAGCGCTAATAAGCTCGCGTCTTGCTTTTTATCGTTGACCATGCAAGTCTCAACTTCGGCTATAGTCACCGCGCGCGAGTTAGATTGTCGAGAGATTTGTCGAACGAACGCCTCGGCATCTTTTAACGAAACGCGACCTTTGATTTCAAGCGTCGAGGAATCGGGCAAAAGTTTATCTAACAGCGCCAGTTCGCCTCCAACTGGAGAGAAGTGCAAAGCGACCGCGGGGAGAGAGTCGATGCCTTTGACGTAAACGTGTCCGGACCAATCACCGATTTCTAACGCGCGTATTTCACCCGGCTCGTTGTCATCGTCGTCGTCTTCGACGTCGTTTCTTTCTTTGCTCGTCGCGGGAGCGTTTTGCTCCATTTCTTTTTCTTCTTCCTCTTCTTCTTCTTCTTCTTCATCCTCTTCATCTTTTTCTTCGCCGCGTTGGTACGCATCGAACGAAATGAAATCTTCTTTCGCGGCGTCATCACCATCATCGTCGTCGCCTGGTTCTCCCTCGTCGTCTTCTTTTTTGTCTAATCGTTCTTTCTCCTCTTCTTTGCTCGCCGCGAAAGGATTGTCGTCCTCCTTGCTAAAACTACCGTTATCGTCCTTCTTCTTATTGTTATTACTCTTCCCACCAACCGGGACCACTCTCGGCGTGGTCGCCGGCGTGTTTCCTTCCGTTTCTACGCCTCTCTCATCTTTTTCGATCTCCTCTTTCGATTTGATGTGCACGCTCACGCCTTTCCCATCCTTCTCTACCTTGATCATCTCCAACGGCACGCCTTTCAAAAACGCATCCTCGCCAATCTTCTCCTCGCGTTTCTTCCTCCACTCGATCAACTCTTTATTCGCCAACTCCGCCGGTGTCATCTTCACCAGCGTCTCCGCGCTCACGTTTTCGTGCAACACTCTCGCTCGTAACGTTGGGTTTTGCGGATCTCTCAAGTTGAACATCAAACTCCTCGCGTGCACGCCGTACTCTTTCCCCGTATCTCTCCCGCACCGTTCAAACAAAGCTCTCTCGATACCGACGGCAATTTCGCTCGGATTCAACGCGTTCTCCACCGCGTTCGCGGTAACTCCTATCGCCTCTTCTTCCGCTTTCGCCACGTTCAAACTTTCCTCGAACTTCTTCGCCACGTTGTCTCGCTTCTGCTGAATCTCTCGCTTCTCTCGTTCCATGCGTTTCCCCGCCGCGCCGCCAACATTGTTCTTCTTCTCCCGCTGTTTGTCTCTTTCTCTCTTCAACCGCTTGGCGTTCTCCCTCGCCTCTTCCGACGTCACTCTCATTTTCGTCTCGTCCAAAGGCCAGGACACTTCGTCGTCCAGTATCGCCTCTTCGATGTTGATGTCCTCTTTCTCCCCTAACGCTTCGTCCTCGGCTTCGTCCGACGGGTACCACAACTGCGCCTGTCGCGTGTTCACGTTTATTGTGAGCACTTCCGCGTCGTACCAGACGCCAGTTTCTGTCCACATGACGGATATCCATTTGCCTGTTGTTGAATAAGAGAGAGAAAAGGCGTGAGATGATGCTATTTGCGCGCAGAAAACACAAAACTTCGCGCAGATTCGATCCCGACGATGGATTCAATTTCCCAAGCGGCGAAAGAGATTAAGAGGGAAAGAAAGAAAGAAAGCGCAACAGAACGGGGCAAAAACGAGCGAGCGTGTAAAAAATACCTCGTAAAGACGGCTTGATGTCGTCCACGGTCAGCAGTTTTCGCTTCTTCGCATCAGCAGTCGTCATCTCTCTTCTGTCTCTCAGAGACTTCTGTGCGTTGTTTTAACTGGGGGAATGGTTTCAAAATCTGCACTTTTATAGTATACTTTTGCGGTCGGTTACACTCGCGGTTTGGAGACAAAAGAGACGGGGAGAACGAGAACGAAAAGAAGAGATTCTGGCAGGTCGCGTTTGCCCCAGAGGTTGCTGCTTTACAGAGAGAGAGGAGAGTGATAGAGTAATACTCAATAAAATGGGATTTTGGGGAACGACGTTTGCGTTTTGCGTCCTGGAAGGCGCTTGCGCGGTGTACATCAACGCCACGGGCATTCGAGGCGCGAATCACTTGAAACATTTGCTGAGTGTGACGGCGGTGACGTGCATGTGGATGATGTGGGCGATAATATACATGGCGCAGATGTATCCGCTGGTACAGCCGGTGAGGAATAAAGGGGAGTAGTGTGTTTTAGGGGGAGAGAGAACGAGAGAGAGAGACTTTTGTAATGAGAATAGAGAGATAGAGATATATACATTTGACTGCTACGTACGCGCGCGGGCGAGAGGATTCTTTGTTTTTGTCGTTTGCTTCTCTTTCTCTTTTCTATTCTCATCTTCTTCTTGGAAGTGCTTTTTATCAACACGCGCAGCCGCTCGCGGAATTCGCATTCGTCGAAGTTAACTTCACATCCACTAGTTGCTCTTTCGCGTTCGCTTCACTCGCGCTATTATTATTGTTATTATTAGTATTATTCGCGTTCACGTCCGCGCTGGGCAACGCCATCGCAATTTTCCTAAACAAAGCTTTCACGTTATACCCGGCTTTCGCGCTCGCCTCGATG
>JACLAA010000689.1_pt1 | contig 10754 bp, 9 predicted proteins | sample 8027891 | NCBI WGS metagenome assembly JACLAA01 (sample SAMN15724900, study PRJNA655200) | protist metagenome | isolation source: fluorescence activated cell sorting (FACS) single amplified genomes of... | place: Spain: Blaines Bay Microbial Observatory, Mediterranean Sea | collected 2016-01-19 | reverse complement strand
ATTCGTGTAGGGGGCGCGCGAGCACGCACCCGTCCGCCCAGCGAGTGAGGCGTTCGCAGGGAGTCAGCGCGCGTGCCGCAGCGATGCGAAGCAGGCCGACGCGCCGCGGTAGGACGCAGAGACTTGGCCGCAGAGCCTTGCTAGTGTCTTACCTGTACAGGCCGCTAGCGATGATTTCGCGCCGCGAAAAATCCGCGCGCTCTAGATGTAAGTAAAAGACTCGTCGGGCACCCGCCGAGGAGTCAGAAGAGCAGCAGTGTCGTTAGGACAGGGGCAGGGGGGCGCCGTGTGCGCACGGAAAAAACTCACGGCCGCTGCGGCGAGTACGTCCCCGACTTCCTACGAGAAGCCGTCCGCGCCTCGAGGGCCTTGGCTTTTTGTTTGGGGCCCATGTACTTCATCGACTCCTCGAACTCCCGATCCAACCACCAGAACGTGCCCTCCTCGCAGCCGCCCTCGGCGCAGGCGGCCTTGGCCTCTTCTAATTGAGACGTTGTCTGCTGGACGGCGGCGTCGGCGGCCTCTACCGCTTCCGAAGCTAATTGAGCGGCCTGCTCTGCTTCCAGTTTGGACGCCTCGGCCTTCGACGCGGCCTCGCGCGCCTTGGCCGCGGCCTTGGCCATCTTCCTTGCACAAGCGCCCTGCGTGATCCGCATCGTTCGCAACGACTGGCCGTTGTCGTTCTTGAGGATGGCCACTTGGGCTTTAGCTCTAGAGCGCTTCACGACGCTCAGGGACTCGTCGCAGGCCATGGCCTCCTGCTTCGCCAACTCGTCTTTCTTAGCTTGCTCCTGCGCTTCTAGCTCTTGAGTCGCTTTGGTCGACTCCGCGGCCGCGGCCTCGGACAATGAGGCTTCACTGGAAGCGAGCTCCTGCTCCTTCTGCGCCGCTTGAGCCGCTTCTTGCGACTTCTCGAGCATCTCCCGCGACACAGCCAACTTCTCTCGGGCCGAAACCATCTGCGCCTGGGCGGCCTCGATCAAGCGCCGCTGCGCGACACTCATCCCCGGCGCCCAGTTCACCAAGTAGACCCAGTCCTTCTCTTGCAACGCGTAGTGGAAGATCAAGAACTCCGTCAAGGACATCATTCTATTAAAATCAATGTCGATGGCCTTGAGGGCGCTTCGCATGTCGTGGACCGTCAGAGCACCGACGCACTTCTCCAGAAACTGGTGCGCCTCGAATTCATCGAGTTCGTTGCCTCGCTTGCCTTTGTCAAAAGACGAAAATTCCTGGGACCAAGTAAAGATCCGTTCGCACTCCTCTTGATTCTCGCCGAAGGGCTTGTTGTTTGCTGTAGCTCTATCCCAAAACGCATTGATGAAGTGCTTCGCTTGCCTTTCAAAGGGCTTCTTGCAGAGCTCCACCAGTAAGGCCTGGTCTTCAGGCGTGAACTTCAGTAACGGGCCGCCGTCGAAGGGCGTGGCCGGCGCGGCTTTTGCGGGGCTCGGCCCGAGCGACGGGCGCTTCGCCGGCGGTGCGCTGGCGTCGCTGGCGCGCTTCTTGTCCGACAGCGGCGGCGCCGGGGCGTCGACGACGTTGTCCGTGGCTTCCGTGAGGGCCGCCATGGCCTGCGCGCGGCGCGTGAGGCGAAAAAGTGCGGAGGGCGAAAATTTCGTTGGGGACCGCAGCGCGCGGCGCCGCGCTTGATGGGGGCAGCGCGGCGGCGGTTTTGTGGGTGGCGCGGGGACGCTGCGGCCGCGCGGGGCTGCGTTGGTTCCTTCCTTTGCGCACACGCAGCGCAGGTCTTTTTGCAACAGACTCCAAGACGACGTCGAGGGCCGGGCCGCGAGTGGCGAAAGCCTGGCCTACGGCTGCGTCGACGACCGTTGGCTGGGTCGCGAGGACTCTTGCTTTGACGGGTGCTAGCGGAATGAGGCACTAGTTTCAGCTGCAGCTGAGTGGCTGAGGTGAAACAGGCGAGCGCTGTGGGCCTGAGGATCAGTAATAACTGGCGGAGAGCCGCATCGGTGCTGCCAGCAACGCCATCGATCGATAGGAGTAGTGACGACTAACAAAGAGAGAGGGCGAGGCTGCATGAGACTCATGCTCCTCCTCCTCGCCCGGCGGGGCGCGGGCCTCGTGGCGCCCGGGAGACGCAGCATCACGATGACGGCCTCATCCTACGACGTCGTTGTCATCGGCGGCGGCCACGCGGGCTGCGAGGCCGCGACCGCGGCGGCGAGGGCGGGCGCGAAGACTGCATTGGTCACACAAAACGCGGACACGGTCGGCGAGATGTCCTGCAACCCGTCGATCGGAGGCATCGGCAAGGGCCACCTCGTGAAGGAGGTCGACGCGCTCGGGGGCGTCATGGGACGAGGCATCGACTGGGCCGGGATCCACTTCCGGATGCTCAACCGGCGCAAGGGCCCGGCCGTCTGGGGGCCGCGGGCGCAGGCCGATCGGGACCTGTACAAGGACTGGATGCAGAATGAACTATCAGACTATCCGAATTTGAGTATTGTCGAAGCGTCGGCCGAGGACGTCCTCTTCGATAACGAAGAGGTCCGCGCGGTCCAGACGTCGGCGGGCGAACTCGAGACGAAGGCCGCGGTCATCACGACGGGCACGTTCCTGCGGGGCAAGATTTTTGTTGGATCCGAGTCGTTCCCGGCCGGCCGCTACGTCCGCGACGATCCGTATACCGCGACGACGGAGCCGCCGTCCTGTGGACTGGCCAAGACGCTCGAGGTGGATCTAGCTTTACCGCTGTCAAGGTTAAAAACAGGCACCCCACCTAGACTTGATGGGAGAACCATCGACTGGGACAAGTGCGTCGAGCAGCCCTCCGAAGAAGCCCAGCCTTTCTCGTACTTCAACGACCAACGAACAGACAGAAAGACGGTCAAATGTTTCAGGACGGCGACGAATCAGCAGACCCATGATATAGTACGAGAATTTGTGCATACGCTAGCTCCAACGACGACCGATGGCGTCGGGCCGCGGTACTGCCCCTCGCTCCACAAGAAGGTGGAACGGTTCGCCGAGCGAGATTCGCACGTCGTCTGGCTCGAGCCGGAGGGTTTAGGTACGGATCTCGTGTACCCTAACGGCCTGTCGGGCGCGTGGCCGCGCGACGTCCAGGAGAAAATTGTTCGAAGTATTGTGGGGCTGGAGCGGGCGGAGATCGTCCAGCCGGGCTATGACGTCGAATACGACTTCGTAGATCCTCGGTCGCTAGATCATGGGTTGGGTGTCCGGAATGTCGTAGGTTTACACTTGGCGGGCCAGATCTGCGGCACGACGGGCTACGAAGAAGCGGCGGCTCTAGGTATTGTGGCCGGCGCCAACGCGGCCTTATCGGCCTTGGATCGGGACCTGCCTCTTGAGAACAGGAGGCGCTTCGTCGTGGGGCGGGACGAAGGGTACATCGGCGTGTTGGTCGATGATCTGGTGACGCGGGGCACGATGGAGCCCTACCGCATGTTTACATCTAGGGCGGAGTATCGCTTACACTTACGGGCGGACAACGCGGATCTACGATTAACGGAGAAGGGTGCGGAAGTCGGTTTGGTGGAAGCCGGCAGGCTAGACAAGTGCCTTGCACGATCTAAATTAGTAGAGGACGGTGTTCAGCATCTGGACAGTTTGAGGTTCGCTCCAGAAAAGTGGGGCGCCTTCTTCCTGGAAGGGGCGGAAGCGGAACGAGACGCGAAACGGCGCCCGCACAAGACCGCGTCCGAGCTACTGGCCATGCCCCACGCGGACTTTGACAAGCTCAAAGCGTTCTGTGCGGAGCAGAATGTTGATTTGAATGTAGCGGAAGAGGCCGAGGACACCGTCGCCGCGCAGTGCAAATATGCCGCCTACCTCACGAGGCAAAAGCGGGACATGGATAATTATAGGAAGCACGACGCCACGAAAATCCCCGCGGACTTGGACTATTCCGAGGCAAATTTACCGGCGTTGTCCGCTGAGGAACGGGAAAAATTGGTCGCGGCGCGGCCGCGGACGTTCGCCGAGGCCGGTGCGATCTCGGGCCTGACGCCGGCGTCGCTCGTGTATTTATACCAGCACGTGTCGTCGCGTGGCTCGAAGGCTCGCGTCGTAAATTGATTGTTACTAGTATATCCTTAGTCCGAGTCGTGTGCGTCTCCCATATGGATCCACGGCCACGCCGGGAGGGCGGGATCGGGAATAACGTCAGTGAGCAGGTTGGCAACGTCTTTGACCAAGTCGGAAGCGTACCCCGAGAGCTGCTCGAGCCCCGCGAGTCACTCAGCTTCGTGTCGTCACTACAGAGGGCCCAGCCTGAAAGCGTTCCAGCGCGCCCGGCGCAGCAACGCCGCGCTGATCCTGGGCGTCGACAACGCTTCGGTGTCGGACCCGCTCGCGATCCTCGCGCTGAGACCGGGCTCGCGCAAGTTCACTCTCGGCGTCGCGGAGTCGCAGCCCGCCGCGTCCGGCAACACTAATTGAATCACGACGACCTTTAGGCCAAACCTGTCGCCGAACGGCAACAACACGCCGGACTACCTGATGACGGCCGTCGCCGAGATGGCCGACGAGCTCGAAGCGAGCTTCGGCATCGAGCTCGGCTCGATCGGCCGCGTCGACGTTTCGCCCAACATGTACGAGTACCAGAAGGACGGCGGCCGGTGGCACTCCATGAATACGGGTAGCACGGAGGTCCCCGGCCGCGACCTCCAATGGGTGTCCACTGTGTCCAATCGACAATTCATCTTATTACTTCTGCAACACATCCCATCCGCGCAGGTCGCGCGCGACATCGTCGCCGCCGCGCGCTTCCTGAAGGCCGACGCCGTCCAGCTCGTCCCGATGGGCGCCGTGGCCATCAACAACTTCGCGCGGCTGCTGGTCGCGGTCGACGCGGCGTTCGCTGCTGAGTCTTAGGGCGCGCGTCGTCTCCCCTAGAAGCATTCCTTGCATAATGACGTATGAGTTTAGAATTCTACCCCATGCTTGCGAAGCGCGGAGAGGGAGATTTCAAGCTGTGTGCTAGTAATCTTACCGCTAGCTGCCAAAAATAAACTTACTACTCACAACCCATCCTCCTCCTCCTCCGCAAAAGAAAGCAGCGACGGGTGCGCGCGCGGCGCCGCCGCGGACGGCTTCCGTCGCTTCGCCGGCGGCGGCCGCCGCGAACCGCCCGCGTCCGCGATGGGCGCCGGACGAGCGCGTGGCGCCGTCGCCGCGACGGGCGCGGGCTCGGCCGCGAGCCGCGCCCGCTCCGACGAACAGACCGCGTCCTCCGGCGCCACGATCTGCGGCGCGTCGTGGTCGTCGTGGCCGCCGGGTGGCGCTAAGCCCGGGAGAGCGCGCTTGCCGGGAGCCGGCGCCGGCGCCGCCGCGGCGTCGATGCGCGCGGCCGTGCCCTTGTGCGTGTACACGCCGGCCTCGCGCGCCTCCTTCTTCTCGACTCGCTTCTTCTTCTTGAATTGCTTGTCGCCGCCCAGGCGCTGCGCCGCCCGATCGATTTCCTTCTCCGCCCACTTGCCCGTCCAGCGGACCATCTTGTCCTCGAGCTGCGGGTCCCAGGTCTGGTCGCCCGCGGCCATTGTTACGACCGTGGCGGCAGCGCGAGGGATTTGCTACAGTGCAAGCTGCGTATGCAGCGGCGTCGTGCGAGAGCTGTGTCTACCAGATGTATGTCGTCGCCGTCGCACGTCGCGAGCTGTATTGCAGCAGCGCCAGGAGGCAGCCTGGGTCTACACAGCTGTGAGACGGCCGCAGGGCTGTAAATTTTGGTTCAGCCGGCAGGCGGCCAGCACAGACGATCCGAAAATGGTGCGCAGAGCTCTTCGCGCAGTAGTGCGCTTGCACTGCCAGGCTTGGCTGCTCCGCTAGTGTGTCTTACATGACGCTAGCCGGAATTATCGCGACTCAACAACGCGGATACTGCCCGCTACACGTGTTCCCAAACAGCCTTCGCGCCTGCAGAAGTGATTTCCAACACGCGGGGCCCGCCCAGCCCAACGCGAGGCCGCGCCGACGTCGCGCTGCACCACAACCAAGCCCCCTTGCTTCAGAGCCGATGCAGAGCGAGGCGATGGCCGCTTTACCCCTCCTCGCGGCTGAGGAGCTGCAACGGTGGCTCGGCGCGAACGTAAGCAATGGCGTCCACCGCACGGAAGTTCTGATGGCGGCCGACGGCCTCGAGGACCTCCGGCGCGCTGATAGAACCGAAATCGAGGAAATGATCGCCTCGTGGCCGCCACCGGCGCGGCACCGGTTCGTCAACGCCTGGCACGCGCTCCGGGGCGAGCCCCCGGAACCGCCGCCGCCCGCGCCCGCGCCGATGGAGACGGAGCCCACCTCCCCGAAACAAGTCGCAAAGTCCGAGGCCCCGACGCCCATCAGGAGGAACCCGCGCCCCGTGCTGGCGATGCTACGAGCGCCGCAGATCGGGCACCCCCAAACCTTGACGGAGATTAGATTTGAAGAGTGGTGCACGCGCATTACCCGAGATTGCCGCCTGCCCGGGACGCTGCGGAAGATACCGGCGGCGCTGGCGGCGTCGAAGCAGGGGTTTTTGGCCTTTCTGGATCCCGCATCACTAGCTTCCTTTGGCGCGACGGGCGTCGCCATGAGAGGTAGAAGATCAAGAGGCGGCGAGTCGTCGTTGGTCGAGGCCGCTGCCGCAATACTATGCAGAGAATTCTTCCGCGACGCCCGACCGGATACCGCAAGACCCGGCAAGGCGACGCTGTGCCCGGGCGACTCCTCACTCCTACCGATGCGGCGGGGCCACGACCTGCGCACGATACGGGCGTCGTGGCTCGCGAGATTAGACGCCTTGCGGACCGGTGTTGTCATTATAATAGACGTGCCGACGTACTGGGGCCCGGGCGACGAGCTAAGAGTATTAGCCAACCACGCCGTTTCTCAATTAGATGAAAATCAGTGTCAAATAAGATTAAGAAGCTTGCGTATGGACGACTCCGGCGACTTAGAAACACTGAGACAACGCTTGAAGGACAAGCAGCTGAGTACGAGGCAACCTAGGGTCTACGAGGTCGTCGATGGGAGGAGGGAGCTGCTCTCGGAAGCAACAGGACTATTAGCGGATTGTCTGCACGCCCCGCTGCAGTGGATCCGGGAGAAGGAGGGCACTTTGTTGGGAGTAGCTGTACGACGGGATCCCTTCAATGCCGGCGGCATGTTAGCTGACTTATTACCAGCTTTGACTGGTGTCCGGTGGGACCCTTGTACCGGCTTGTGGTCGACGGTCGATCTATTTTCGTCGGAAGAGTGCTTTACATCAATAATCCAGGGCTGCGACGAGGGCTTTCGGTTGGACCAGTTGAACTTTCGGCGGACGTTCGTCGTTTCCAGTCAATATGGACTGGTCGTGGCTCAAACGGCGTGTCGGGCCCACGGTCTGAACGTGCTGAACGCCGCGGCATCTAGTACCGTACCGAAGGAAAAAGCCGATTGTCGGGAGTGGGTCGTCTCGACCGTAAAAGGTACAAAATTGCCCTCGCTCAAGCCCTGGCGGCCGGTCAAAAGTCTCAAGCTTCTAGTCGTCAAGGCGCCGTCGAAAATGCGGAAAGACAACTCACCAAACCCCTACGAGCGAGCGACCCCCCTGGACATCGGCAAGCCGCCGCGCGTGCCACCGCCCGTGCCGGGTGGTGGGCCGGCGCCCGTCGACGACTCGGACGAGCGCAGGGACGCTGCCACGAGGTGGTTAGAGCGACGGCGGTCGTCGCGGGGCGAGACGTTGGTCGCGGTGACAGAAGAAGACGACTTGAATAATTCCCTCACGATATATGTGCTGGACGACGTCGCGAAGGCATGGATCGTCGTGGGGTGTACGTCCATTTCTAGGGAATTACATAACGTCTGCGCGTGCGACGGCGCCGTGTTGTTGGATAGTCTCGTGGGCGCGGAGGTTTTTGACTTGGACGCGCTGGGCTGGCGGTCGTGTCCCTCTAAAATACCGGAGAAGGACGAGAAGTTTCTGAGCGGTTGTGCGTTAACATCACCAGACGGGTCCGCCGTCCTGTTGAGGGACGGCGGGTCCCGCGGTCGATCGTTGGTGTCGCGCGTGCGGCGCGACGACGTGAGTGAAGCGGCGCCGACGGTGTCGCGGGGGTCACCTTTACCTGACGGCATGCGCCTCGACCGCCTCTGCGAGGATCCGCGAGCTGATCCACTCGATGGGTTGGGGGTGTGCCTGCTGCCGATGCCTATTTGAGGAACCGCGTAAGATTCAAGACTCGTCCCTGCGCGATGCGAGCGCGTCGCGGCGATGGCGTGGGGGGTCGAAGGTCGTACTAGTATAGAACATAACTTACGAGCGTCACAAGCTCTAGACCTTCTGCGGCGGGAAGTCCGCCCCCATCTCCGACCACCCGCCGAAGGTCCGCTGGTCGCCGCGGAACGGCTTCAACGGGTCGCGCTCGTCATAAGGATCAAAGTTCCGCGTGTCCATCGCGTTCTTGATGGGCGGCACGTACGGGGCGCGCTGACTCATATCAGCCAGACTCTTCCAGTCGAAGCCCCGGAAGAACGCGTGCCGCTTGACACTGTCGAGGCCGTCCCTACCGGCACCTAACCTATAGGAAGGGGCATCATCCAATAGCGATTTGACCAGAGCCTTGCCCTCGGAAGGAAAGCCGCGAGGCCAGGTCTTCGACTCGCCCAGTACCTTCTTCGACCGCATGATCGTCCTAAATATGGTCGACTGCGAGTCATCGGCGAACGGCGTGCGACCGACGAGTAACTCATACACCAAACACCCTAAAGCCCACAGGTCTACTGCCGTGGTATGCCCCTCGCTCCTAACAATCTCGGGAGCCAAGTATTCCGGAGTACCACATATGGTATAGGTCCGGTCTTGCCGCGTGCCTGCGTTGCGTGATATCGTGACCGTATACTCTCGCGGCCACATCGACGCCGTCGCGGCGACGTGCTCTCACGGAGACGCCATCACCGCGATTCAAGTTCAAGGTCATATGTATATATATATGTTCCACACTCATACGTACCCCCATCATCCGTAAAAGGCACGCGCTTCGCGAAGCCGAAGTCGATGACCTTCACGTAGCCCCGCTCGTCCAACAGCAAATTCTCGGGCTTGAGGTCGCGGTACGCTACGGACTTCCCGTGGATGTGGGCGAACGCCTCGATGACGCAGCCCGCGAAAAACTTGGCACTGGACTGCTCGAAGGCGCCGCAGCCACCACTTCGTAAGGAGCGAGTCGCGTCGACTTTCTCATATATGAGCGACCACAGCTCGCCGCCTTGAATAATTTCCATCAACATATATAATCGGTGTTGATCTTGGTACGTCGCGACCAGTGCCAATACAAAAGGATGCGCGCATTCTAGCAGCAAATCCTTCTCCGCTTGCACGTTGCGCTCCTGGTGCGTCTCGGCGATTTGGGACTTCTGCATGGCTTTCAACGCATAAACCTTGTTCGTAGGCGTATGTACTACTAATGAAACTCTTCCGAACGTACCGGTACCCAATGTTCGTAAGCGTTGTAAATCGCACGCCTTCGGCCGCGCCGCGACGCGTCTCGCATCTCTCGCGGCCTTCTTCTGGCGCACGTCGTCGACGTCCGCGAGCCACCTCTTGAAGCTATCCCTATCGAGTACTAAACATTCCAGCGCCTCCGTGGCGATGATGTTCGCCTGCCGCGGCTCCGCACTTAGCAAAGCGCGTTCGCCGAAGAACTCGTTCGCGTTTAAGACTCCAATGTCTTCTTCACCCGTTTTTGTATTTTTTGTCACTTTCGCGGCGCCCGCGTTGATGATGTAAAATCTGGAACCTTTATCACCTTCCTTGATGACGTACTTCCCAGCATCGAACAGCTGGATGCGCATGGCATCGGCGAGTTTATCTAGTACATGGTCGTCCAAGTGTGATAAGAGAGGTACGGATTTCAGGATCCTCATCCGCATCTGCTGCTGGATCAAGTCGCGCAGAGGGCCGAACAACCTCGAGAAGTCGTGGGACGAAATGGCGAAGCATTTGGTTGGCCTTGTGGAAGTCACGGTCGCGTGGCGGGGCTCGTCGAGCATGAGGGCCTGCGTTGTTGTGAATTGTGACGGCGTCGCGGCGATGGCGTGGCGCGGACCCGAGGCGCCCGCACGCCCGTCGCCGCGTGCGAAAGGGACGCCGCATGACACCATCTCGCCAAAATAATCCCCCCGCTTCAACGTGAGCAGGTGCTGCTCCTCAGAACCATTTCTTTTGGTGCATTTTACTTCGCCATCTTCTATCAGATAAAAGTCGTCGCCCGGCTCGCCCTCGGTCACTATTTTACTGCCGGCGGCGAACTCGACGCGCTTCAGGGCGTCGGCGACTCTTTGTAGCGTACCACTATCTAGACCCTGGAGTAGGGGTACCTTCTTCAGAAAATCCAGGCGACCGCGCGCCGCGCCTTGCTTCGACCGAATAGCGACTTTCCTAAATGTAGCCGCATCTACAGCCCAGCACGTACACGACGACGTGGCTTTGATCGTCGCGGCGCGCGTACACGAGTACAGTAGAGCTAATTCGCCGAAGGATTGACCGGGCTTGTAGGCGCCGACTTTGTCACCTTTGACGATGATGTCGGCCTCGCCCTGTGCTAAAACGAAGAACTCGTCTCCCGTCTGGCCTTCCGTGCAAATGTCGGTACCGCTCGCGAAGCTTCGTTTCCGCATCCGATGGATCACTTGCAGAATGTCATTGGTCGACAGCGCGGAGAAGACGTAGTGATCTTTTAAAGCAGTGACGAGCTGCTGCTTCTCGCTTTCCGACTTCGGTTCGGCGTGGAAGGGCTTGTCGTCGTCGA
>JACLAA010003610.1_pt1 | contig 10770 bp, 4 predicted proteins | sample 8027891 | NCBI WGS metagenome assembly JACLAA01 (sample SAMN15724900, study PRJNA655200) | protist metagenome | isolation source: fluorescence activated cell sorting (FACS) single amplified genomes of... | place: Spain: Blaines Bay Microbial Observatory, Mediterranean Sea | collected 2016-01-19 | reverse complement strand
CGACGATTTTATAGAGAAGGCTCGCTCGTTAGGCATTGGAGAAGAAAAGGCCCTCGAGGAGTTAAATGATCACAACAATGACTTCGAAACAACTTTAGCGAGCTTCGGGACGCCACCTCCAGATCAGACGCTGAGCTCGGCCGTCGACGCGTTTCTCGCGGCGGCGGCGTTGTTGGGCGGCGAGGCACCAGCGCCGCCGCCCAAGAAGAAGCCGAAGAAGCCCACGAGCATAGACAACGCCCGTCGACGAGACTGGTGCGACCACGACCTGCATCGGTTCGCCGAGGCGTTGCTGGATACGGATCGCGACTGCGCCCAAGCTTTGAAGAAATTACAAAAAGCGCCGCGAGGCGGCCATCGGACCGAATCAGCTGCTTCGTTCGCTCGGTGTACCGTAGGCGACGCCTTAGATTTGTACTACGGCCGGTTCAAAGGCAGTCCGCAGTATGCGGCCTGGAAGGTTCGATTGAACGATCAACGAGAGGCCTGGAAGAAGCGCGAGGAGACGATAGGAAGGTTGCCCGGCGCGCGCGGTTTTCGGCTGCAAGCGAAGCCTGTTGATATAGAAAAGCCGCGCCCCGAGTGGAACCCCGCGGGCCTGGCCGACGTTGATACAATAGTGGAGACGGAGGCAAGACGACTCGTTTCTCAAACATCGAAGCACGGGACGCGGCTCCAAGACGAGACACGCAAGGCGGAACGAGCAGACAGGAAGGCGGCGCATGATGCTGCCCTAGCTGCCCGGGAAGCGTTAGGCGCCCAGGAGCCGCCTCCCAGATCTTATACGCCTCCTATTTCGCCATTTGTCGGACCCTTCGACGCTGCGACGGAGGAGGCTCGACGATTGATCGCGTATTCAAGGTATGACCCCGCGGCTCCTCTCGAGTTTGCGTGTCCCTGCGGGTGCGGGGATCGAGTCGACAATCGGGGGCGAGCCACGTCTCACAGAAGGAAGTGGGCCACACGTTCATGTCGAGAACGAGCCTCGCGAGACCCAAGACTAAGGGACGTCTTCGAGCAGCTCCCGCCGAACTCCGCGGACTTCAACGCGCCGCCGCCATCTGTACTGGGGAACTACGAGCCCCGCGAAGATGATTTATGTGTCTGCCTTTGTGGCTGCGGGAAATCGATCGACAATAGGGGTCGCTCGGCGTCGCATCGACGGAAGTGGGCTTCCGCCGCTTGCAGGCAACGCGCCCACGCCGAAAGGGCGAGAGATGCGCGGTTAGGACGGAGGATGTCCGTTTGTGCCCCGGACGACGTGATTAATGCATCGCGAAAGGGCTCGGTCGACCACCAGCGCCAGCCGCGGCGCGTCTTAATCCACACGGGCGTCATGGTCGCGCGGTCGTTTGATGGGCGAGTGTTGGCGGGCGACGTTATTGGTAGGGCGGCGCCTCGGAGAGATTCCGTCAGTGGAGCGCTGGTGCGGGCGTGGCGCGTCAAGTTCACGGATCCGGACGGAGAAGATCGAACATTGGAGCTGAGCGCGTCGGAGATCGCCGATCTGGTGCTCAAGGGCGCCGCGCCGGAGGCGGACCAAAGGCTGGCCGAGGAGTTAGAGGCCGCCGAGGCCGCCGACGCGTCGCAGCCGGCGCATCGGCGGTTCCGGGGCGTCACGCGGAAGTGGTACGGCGACGCCGCGCGCTACAACGCCGCGTTCTCGTTGCTAGGTGATCGTTTTTCATTAGGAGGGTATGACTCACCCGTGCAAGCCGCTCGGGCGTGGGACCAGGTCGCCTGGCGCGCCGGCCGCGGCGACGATCTCAATGTGGTGAAATTCCACGGTCCTCCCCCACAACCGTCGCACGACCAGCAGCGGTTACTGGCGCAGCGCTTGCGGGATAATGTTCGTGTGAGAAATGCTCCTGTGGACGCCGACGCCGTCGCGGCGTCGGTCGTGCCGTCGTCTCCGTTACCAAAGCGGCCCCTCGAGGACGGTGACACGCCCTCGAAGAAGAAGGCGCGGCCCTCACTAAATGAGGAGACGCCGTCGCGGCTGGACTCGAAGGACGACATCTTCTCCTCCGACGACGAGTCGTTGAAGCCGCCTCCACCTGATGACTTCCTGCAGAAGTCGCCTGCTAGACTAGAGCTGGAGGACTCTTCTGATGATGAGCCCATTGGTGTTCAGCCGCCGACGCCGGCCGCGCGGCACGACGATGTGCCGCTGGTGCCGCACCCGGACCCCGTGAATAGGGTGGTGACGGAGTCGCCGGCGTCTTCTACGCGCGAGTCGCCGCCTGAGCCGGTCGTGTTCGCGCCTGATGCAACAACGCCGGCGGTGTCGCCGCCGCCCGTCGAGGCGCCGAAGCCTCCTCCTCCGCTCCCTGACGACCCGATGCCCTGTCTAAACTAGATTTATCCTATCAGACGAAGTCCGGATTCTTTCTAGTGGGCCTGTCTAGTGAGAGAGAGCCATGACCCGTGGCCGGCCGGTTGGCTGCCGCGTTTGAAACTGGTGGGCCGCGCAGGGCTGCGGCCGGCACCAGACGCGTGGCTGGCAGAATGTTGCTTCGGCCACAGCCGAACCGAGCGAGCCGAGCGCTGCTGGGCCTGCGCTTCGCAGTAGTCGCGATCGCTCTGCTCAAGCTCCAGCAATTGACGCGCCAAAATGCCACGCAGTTGCGCACCGTAGCCTGCCTGAGAGCACAGCTTGCCGACCTCGGTCCGGCAACGCGAGACGTGAACGCCTGCGGCGTGCCGGACGACGTCACGGTCGCGCCAACTCCTGAGGCTTGCGCGGGCACCGACGCCGCCGTAGATGCCGCCTTAACTACCGACGACACTGATGAGGCGTTCACGGCGCCGCGCCTCGCGACGCTCGCGGCGACGCTCGTATGTGTCGCCGCCGCCGCGGTCGCGCTGAGGCGCATCGACGACCTGCTGCCCCCGCGCGACGGCCACCGGGCGAGCGAGCGCCTCGCCTACCGCATCGACTGCTGGTTCAGCTCGAACCCGAACGCGAAGATCCTCGCGCTGCTCTACGTGTCGATCGCGATGGTTCTCGTCGGCGGCCTGTTGCTCTACGGCGTCTCGTCCACGGGGTTTGGGGATGCCATCTGGGAAAACGTGGCCCTCGTTGGCATCGACTTCACGGCCGCGTCGGCCACGGAAAGCTCGTTATCGGCCCGCGTCGTCGCCGTCGCCTCCGCCCTCGGCGGCATGTTCATCACGGCGTTGCTGCTCGGCATCGTCTCGGACGCGGTGGGTGATTACGTGGACGACCTCAAGAAGGGGCGTTCTGATGTCCTGGAAACGAACCACACTCTAGTATTAGGATGGAGCGACAAGACGCTCCCGATCGTCGAGCAAGTTTCGAACGCCAACGAGTCCGAGGGCGGCGGCGTCATTGTGATACTGGCGGAGCTGGAAAAGGAGCGCCAGGAGGAGTTGATTGCGGAGTTTGAGTACGAGAGCCTGGGCACGCGCGTGATTTGTAGGGAGGGCAATCCGTTGCTCGTTGCGGATTTGAGAAAAGTGAATGCCGCGGGCGCCCGCTCGACCATCATCTTGGCTGGAGAAGGGACCGCGGACCAGGCCGACGCCAAGTCTCTGCGAGTCGTTTTGTCTCTCGTGGGTCTGCGAGCCAAGTGCGCCTCGAAGGGCCACATCGTGTGCGAGATGTGCGACGTCGACAACGAGCCGCTCGTGCGGATGGTCGGCGGCGAGGCCGTCGAGACGATCGTGGCGCATGACGTCATCGGAAGGTTGATGATCCAATGCGCGAGGCAACCGGGCTTGGCCCAGGTCTGGAACGACGTCCTGGGCTTCGAGGGCTGCGAGTTTTATTGTTCGGAACATCCGGAGCTCGTTGGTTGTTCTTTCGATGACGTCGTGTTGCGCTTCGCCGACGCGGCGCCGCTCGGGCTGCTGCGGCATAAAACGGTGATGATCAACCCGCCGCGCGGCGAAGTCGTGCAAAGGGGTGACCGGATCATCGTATTGGCCGAGGACGACGATTCGTACGAAGTCGGTCCCAAGCCCTCCGATATTATTGTCGAGCACGAGGAAGACGTGCACACACCTAAAACACCTAGACCGGAGCGCGTGCTCTTCTGCGGCTGGCGGCGGGATCTGGATGACGTGATTCAATTACTGGACGATTTCGTGGTCGCGGGCTCGGAGCTCCACCTCTTTTCCGGTCTCGAGGTCCAGGAGCAGAAGGATCGGCTCGCGAAGGCGCGCGACCAGCGCAAGCGGCCGCCTACTCTCTCGAAACTGAAAGTGGTCCACGCGACGGGGGACCTCTGCTCGCGGCGGGACCTCGAAAGGCTACCTCTCGAAAGATTCACGTCGTGCATCATCCTCGCCGACGACGCCGCCGAGAAGAACGCGACGGACAAGGACTCGCAGGCCCTCGCGACGTTGCTGTTGCTGCGAGACATCCAGAACACGCGCATAAGGAACGCGCGCGAGCCCCTGTCGCCGCGCGGGGAAGAATCGAAATCGCCCTGGGCCGTCGCCGACTGGGCGGGCGACCTCTCGCAAGCCAAAGATAGGTGTGTGGTGCTCTCCGAGATTTTGGACGCGCGGACGCGGGCCCTCATCGCCGACGCCGGCATCAGCGACTACGTCCTGTCGAACTCCATGGTCTCGGACGCGATCGCGATGGTCGCCGAGGACCGCGACGTGAACCGCATTTTGAACTCGTTGTTTGAGGAGAGCGGCGCGGAGATTTATATACGGCCGGCGGGCCATTACATTCCCGACGGCGCCCATCTCTCGTTCTTCGACGTCGCCGCCGCGTGCCGCGCGCGCGACGAGCCGGAGACGCTCGTCGGCTTCCGGCGGACGGGCGACGACCGCGCCGTCGTGAACCCGCCCGACAAGTCGACGAAACGCGTCTGGGACTACTACGACATGCTCGTCGTTTTGGCCGAGGACTGAGCAATTCGAATTTAACCTTATCTATTTATAACTCTACAACAGACTCTGCTCCGGGTGCTACGCCGCATGGCATCCACCCTCCGGGCACACAAGATGGCACACGTGACATCTACGCGGCCGCTCGGCTCTCCGCCGCGTCGCCAGAGACGGGCTCCACCGACGCGTCCGTGGAAGCCGCCGCGATCGGCGCCGTTTCAGGCGCGGGTGCCGATTCCTCCTGGTCCGGGAGCTCGTAGTAGTCCTTGTGCTCGCTCATGCACTCGGTCAGCGCGCGCGTCGCGGGCACGCAGCCCTTCGCGAAGTCCTCGTCGCGGGATCGGTGGTCCTCGACGCATTTCTCCCACGCCGTAAAGACCTCGCCGCACGGACCCGCGCGCATGTAGGTGCAGAAGCCGCAGTCCTCTTCTTCCTTGGACTCTGCGGCGTCGCTTGTCGCTGCGGCCTCTGGTGCTGGCGTCTTGTCAGGCGCCTCCGGTGCGTCGGTCGCTGCGCCATCGCTCGCTGCGGGCGAAGGCATAACTGTAGAGCTGCAAGCGAGCACGAATGTGTATCGCAGACGCCAGCTTGAGACGCCAGCCTCGCGAGAGCTTTTTGCTTGCTAGTGTCTTACAGGACGCTAGCTCCGGGCGTCTTTGCTCTGTCGCGTGACAAGACTGCATTTATGGAGTGGAGTACAACCGGCGCGACGCCGTCCGAGCCCCACTTCGAAAATGGTAATGATTACGGCGGCAAGCTCCGCCGCTGGCAAAGGTCCAGACTCCACAGTCACGACGGTGGCAGAGGCCTCTGGGTCCGCACGACCACGTGACGCTGCTGCAGTTCGCGATCGGCCAACCGAACCCGCTCGACGGCGACGGCATCCGCATGCTCCGGACGCCGTCGCGCGACGAGGTGAGGCGCGTGGCGACGGCCCTGAGGATCGAGCCGCGGCGCCTCGGCGCCGTCGTCCGGCTAATATTGCTCCTCGCGGACGTTCGCGACCACGGCGTCGGCGCGTGGAACGTCGCCGAGGCGGCGCACGCGCACGACGCGGCCGCGCCCGACGACGACGACCACCCGCTCTCTTACCTCACTCATGTCATGCTCGCGCGGGCCTTCGCCCTCCGAGAAGACTGGAAGAACCCCGTGGCGGTCTCCGGCGGCGCGGCCGTGGCCGCGTACCCGGCGCTGCGTCGGCCCACGGACCTCGGCGTCGACGTGGACCCGGACGGTCACCACGCTTCGATGGACTGGTCGCCGTGCCGGCTTCGGCTGGAGCTCGACCTCGTGCTCGCCCGAAAGCTCGCGCGGCCGGACGCGTTCGAAAGCTTGCCGCGCCTCGTCGTCGCGCTCCGCGGCATACAGCAAGTGAACGACCGCGTCGACCTCCTGGAGGTCGAGCCCGACCGCACGACCGCGGAAGTCGATGACCTACTGAAACAGCTTGACAACTACTGGAAGTCGTCCAAAGACTACTACGACGACGACGAGCACTGCCGCGGTAGGAACTACTTCTGGGACGCCCCCGACCTCCAGTGCGACTACTAGACTTGCTACTAGTAATTTTCAGTCGTAGTAAACTTATGCCCAGGGGGACCCCCCGGCCGGCGCCAGCGCCTTTAGAGCCCCGTCGAGTTCTGGTTCGTCATCTCCGCGAGCCGCTCCTTGCGCGCGGTCTGGGCCTGCCGCTTGGCCGCGAGGTGCGCGGCGCGCTCGGCCGCCGCCTCCTGCTTGTCCCGCGCCATCTTGTCGAGGTACCGCGTCCCCTTGTAGAGCACGGGCGGCTCCGACTCCTCCCACTCCACCAACTTCTCGTAGAGCCGCTCCGTGAGCTTCGGGAGCTGTTTGACTCGCCGCATGGCCTCGTTCTCGTACTTGCGCTCCGCCGCCGCGCCGGGGCCCCTCCTTAGTAGCCGGCCCGCGTCCTTCTGGAGCGAATGTAACGCCGTCCGCTCGAGCAACAGCTCCTCGCGCTTCTCGACTAATTTAAGTAACGGCTGGAGCTGCTCGCGCCGCGCCTCCAGCCGCGACACCTCGGCCTCATGTAAAGCAAGAAAAGCCTCCGTCCTTTCTGATACTTCATCCCACCGCGGCGCGAAGGCCTGGCGCACGCCCTCCGGCGTCTGCAATTCATCCCACAACCCATCGATCTTCGCTCTAGCTTTATTCGTCAAATCACCACACCGCGAACAAAGCTCGGCCCGTAACGACGCGAGCTCCTTCTCGCCGAACTCGAACGTCACGCCCCGCAAACCTCCGTGCTTGACCGCGTCCCGGAATTCGATCTGCCGCGCCTCGTCCACGCCCAACCGCTGCCACAACCTAGAAATGTCCTCGCCCAGCGAGGCGAGCTTGGCTAATCGTGCCGCCTTTTCATCTTTGAGGGCCTGGAGCCGCGCCTGCGCCTGGTCGATCCGTGCCGACGCCAGCTCCGCGCCCTCGACGACAGGCGCGTCCGACGCGTCGTCGAGCTCCTTCTCTAGAGCTGTAGTTGATTTCTGGAGGGACTCCAGGCGACTCCTCCGCTCGGCCTCGAGCGCCGTCGACGCTTCCAAGGCTTTCCGGAAGCGGAGTAAGCGAGCCTTGGTTAAATCAGAGCGGCCGACCTCGGCGCAGTCCGCATCCAAGGCATCACCGAGTTTCTCGGACGACGCCTTGAGCGCGGCCCAGACGCTCTGGAACTCGTCTCTCCTGGATTGGGTCGCGGCCTCGAGCTTCGCCTGCTCCTCCTCGAGCTTCATGAGGCCGTGCGACAGTCGTAATCTTGAAACATCTAAACCCTCGGGCAAACTACCAGTACCGTCGTCGTCGACGCTCCGCGCGAGCATCTCGCACTCCGCAATCTTAGCCTGGATGTCCTTCTTGAAGACGTCGCGCACCTCGACCTCCTGCGCGAGCTTCGCTCTCAAAGTTTGCGTGAGCTCGTCGCTGAGCTTGTCCATCTGGAGCCGCCGCTCCTCGCCGGAGTAGCCGACCTCGTTCCAGATCGCCTCGAGCGCGTGGACGACGTGGCCCACGTCTGCTTGTACTTTTTCCATTAATCCAGACTGCGCGTCCTGGACGATCGAGTGGTATGGCGATTCGGCGCCCACGGACGGCGCCGGGCTCTTCGTGACGCTCGTCGGCGGCGCTTGGGCGGCGAAGTCAGCCATGGTAGCGCGCGCCGCGTGTGGTAAGCGCTGCAACAGTGGTCTGCGCTAAAACCGGTAATTTGCGCAAACGACGCCCGCGTGGAGAGTCGCTGCGTCTTGGTGGCGGTGAGCACGCTCTGAGGCACTGCTGACAGCTTTGAGAGCCGCCAAAAGCCGGCAGCTGTGGCGAGCTGCCGTCCTCCGCAAAAGGCAGTTGCCTAGCTAGCGGCGTGAGACACTAGCAAGCAAAAACTCGGGACGCGCACGCACTTGTTTGAGCATCGTTCCGTTCGTTTATGGTCCAAAGGGACCAATGGGACACTTCCTGGGGGCCGAAAAAAGAATTTTTTTAATTCGCGGCGACGATGCCGCCATGGTCCATGGCGGCCGTGCCAGCGGAAATCTGTCAATTCGTGGTCCCGAGTGCTCCCTCAGGTCGCTCAGGGTCGGCACTAGACGTGCGCAAACGCCGACGCCGCGTGCGCTGGTGTTTCCATCGGTGGATACATATCAGTACAGGTCCTCAGCCAGACATCGGGCCAGAGCACAAGTCCGCCAACTTTTCGATCCAGAGCTCTCTGGGGAGCTCCAAGAACCGGCGCATGCGGCGTAGGGGACCACCCGACCCCAGACTGGTCCCAGAGGGCGTCCGCGAGCCGATCTACATCCGAAAAAAGTAAATAATTTGGGCCCGATGGCGCCCCGTTCCCGTAAAAAACGTAATTACCCGAGGGCCCCCAGTAGTCGCCGTAGCGGTCTCGTCGGACCCCATACTACCCCACCGATAGTCAACTACAAGTATATGGCATCTACACGCCGAGAAGGGTACTTTTGTGCTGCCCACGCTCGGGACGTGAACATCTTGATCTGGACCTCGCACAAGTCGGTCGGTCATGGAACAAATGATCGCGTTATGGTCCATGGTGATGGTACACGCGCTGATGGTCGCAGGTCCAGGTATGGCGCTCAAATTGGCGAGATGTTGGGCCCGCGAGACCGTCGACCCGCGCCGAGCATCTTCGGCTTGCGGCCGCCGGTCGCGGTCGCCGCGGGCCCGGGGCGCGGAGGGCGTGGGCTCGAGACCATCTCCATCTCCTTCATTGTTGTTGTTGCGTCGCGGCGGCGTCGGCGTCGACGGCGTCGACTTCGTGTGCGGACGCGCGCCGGTTGCGTCTACCGCGCAGAGCCAGGGCTGGCCTGATCAATTGCGGTTTAACTCCTGAGTTCCTGGCCCGTTCTCGCGCGTTCCAGAGCTCTTCAAATATTGTTGAGCACGATTTATTGACGACAACCACGCGCAGACAATGCTTAAGCGAGCGACGCACTGCAATGCGAGCCTGCCCTTCGCTGAAAACCCGTTTTGCCTCTAAATAAATTTGTAGCTTGCGGACCGCGTTACGCTAGCTTGGGTCAGAATGCGAGCAAAAAGCTGAAAAACCCGTAGGCTCTCGACAAAAGTACTCGTGGGAGCTTAGGCGCAAGATAAAGCGGCGCCAAGAAAATACGGATCAAGTTTTACGATGGGGAAGGGGAGGGATGGGGCGTCACGCGCGGCAGCGGAAGCACGCGTAGTCGTCGGCCGCCGCGGCGTCCTCGGAGCCGCCCGCGCACGCGGCGTGCTGCCACGCCCCGCACTTGGCGCACTCCCACATGGCCGTGCCGTCGTCGAAGTTCAGGCCCTTCCGGCCGCACTGACAATCAAATTTCCACCAATCCTCGGACATGTCCTTCGGATCATAATTCTCCCGCCTATGCACGGGACAGAAGAACGTCTTGTTGGGACCGAACGTCCAGCCCGTGTCGAGGCAGCACCGGACATGATAGCTGCGCTTACATGACGCGACGGAGCAGCCCGCCGTCGCGCCGGATTTCTTGGGCCGCGAGCATTTTCTACCCGCGGCGCACTTGAGGCCGCGCCCGCGCTTGACCGCTTTCAACACGTTGCAGAGTCGCGACTGCATATCAAAATAAACTTCCGACGAGCACGACGCGCAGGCCTGGTGCACTAGAACGCGCTCGTCGCCCTTCTTAAACGCCATGAGCGGCCCTTCTACAGCCTCGTCGTCGGCGCCCGCGCCGCACAGCGCACACAGACCTTCAGCAACGTCCTCCTCGAGAATGTCTTCGACGACAGGAGCGCAGTGCGCCCGTCGCTGCGCCGCCGCGACCATGGCCATGACGCTCCGCTCGGTCGTCGCTTTTAGTGCTTCGGCCCACTCGGCGCCCGTACAGTTATCGATGGGCGGCGGGCACTTTCGTTGTTTCGCAAATCTTAAAGACCGCCACAACAAGCGCCGGTGGGCCAGCCAGCGCGCGTAGTCTTGTTGAGAGAAGGCCCCCGTCCAGGCCGGCGCGCCCTCGCCGCCGTGCAGCCCGCCGGCCTCGGCGACCGTCAGCGCGACCATCTCGCCCAGTAATTCGGCGCACCTTGCTTTCAAGTCCACCTCGGGCATGCACCGCGCCCTCTTATAACCCCCGGGCCCCCCAAAAAAGTCCTCGTCATCATCATCATACCTATCTGGGGCAGCGTCGCAGACCCAGGCCAATCGCGGCAGCGTCTCCGGCATAAGGTCGGGCGGCGGCGCGAGGCCGCCCGCCTGCTTCGTCAAGCGCTCTATCAATTCCGCGTTCGAGCACGCGTTGACGTCCTCCCTTCTCCTGAGGAGGAACGTGTACGCCGGCGCGCCCATCTCCTCGCCTTCGGGAGCCGCGGCCGGTGTCATGGGGGCCAGCGCCAGCTTCGCGTCGGCGACGTCGTCCCCGGCGGCCG
>JACLAA010002584.1_pt1 | contig 10777 bp, 4 predicted proteins | sample 8027891 | NCBI WGS metagenome assembly JACLAA01 (sample SAMN15724900, study PRJNA655200) | protist metagenome | isolation source: fluorescence activated cell sorting (FACS) single amplified genomes of... | place: Spain: Blaines Bay Microbial Observatory, Mediterranean Sea | collected 2016-01-19 | reverse complement strand
GTACAGCACCGGATTAGGCGGCGTTGTGGAGAAGGACGAGCGGTTGGCGATGACGCACCATTATTTCGCGGCGAGAGGCGGTGACGTGCGATCGCATTTAGCTTTAGGGCATCGACACGCGAAGGGAAGGTTCGCACCAAAATCGTGTCAAGCGAGCGTTTTGTATTACCATCCGGCGAGTTTGAAGACGGTAGAACCGGTGATTGCGCCGGTGATGGGCGAGAACGGGCAGAAAGGATTCGATAATTTTCGGTTGAGTCGAGACATGAAGTCGCCAAAGAAGCTGAAAAGGCAGAAAGACGTGGTGACGTATTACCAGTACGCCGCGGATTTAGGGAACTCGGAAGCGCAGAACGCGGTGGGACACGCGTATATGGTAGGCACGAAAGGTTTGGACGTGAACTACGACGTCGCGGTGAAATATTTAGATTTAGCCGCCGCGCAAGGCAACGCAGAGGCGATGAGTTCGTTAGGTCACGCGTACGCGAACGGGTTAGGCGTGACGCAAAATAACGAAACCGCTTTGAAATGGTTCAAAGAGGCGAAAAAGTTGGGTTCTCCGCACGCGAGTTACGGATTAGCGTACATGTACTTGAGCGGTTTCGGAGTGGAAAAAAACGCGCAAGAGGCGGTGAAGGAGCTTTTGAAAGCGGCGGAGAGAGGGAGCATGGAGGCACAGTTTCATTTAGGCGCTTTGCACGTGAGAGGAGTAGCGCCATTAGCGAGAGATTACACGAAAGCGAACACGTATTTCGGTTTAGCCGCGGCGCAAGGGCACTCGTTAGCTTCTTATAACTTGGCGATGATGCAATTGGGAGGTTTAGGCGCCCCGATTGCGTGCGCGCCGGCGTTGGATAAGTTGAAACTGTTAGCGGAACGCTCCTCGACGGTTATAAACGTGATGGAGAACGCGAGAGAACATTTCGTGAGAAGAAACTATAAAGAATCCTTGTACGCGTACGCGAAAGCGTCGGAAATGGGCGTCGAGTTAGCGCAAGCGAACGCGGCGTATATTTTAGAGAGGAACTTTGGCGGCGTGCAAAACCACTTATCGAAAGAAGAAAGGAAACGGTTTTCGCTGTATTTTCACGAACTCGCCGCGGATCAAGGGAACGTCTTATCGTTACTCACGATTGGCGACGCGCATTACGCCGGGTGGATTTCTTCTTCCATTTCATCAGAAAAAGACGACGATTCCGAGGAGACGTTGATGGTAACCGACGAAGACGGAAACGTGCTCGTTCCTTCCAATGCGAACTCAGATTCCAACTACGAAAAAGCCGCGCAAGTCTACCGACGAGCCGCTGGTTTACGAAGCGCAGCTGCTATGTTCAATCTCGGGAGAATGCACGAAGTTGGACGAGGCGTCGCGAAAGATTACCACTTGGCCAAACGCTTTTACGATTCCACTTTATCGGCGGAGCCAGATGCTAAGTTTATAGTCAAATTCGCGCTTTGGGGGTTACGATTTCGAGAGTGGGTGGACGAGAAAGATTGGAAGAATAAAGACTACAGAACGATAGTTTCTGATATCTTTCGCGAACTCTTGTTGCTCAGACCTGGAATTTTCAACTCGAATATTATGAGCGTCGGCGAGGACGAACCGAAACCGGCGAAGATTGTCATATCGACTGAGAAAACGAATCCCCCTCCGTCCTCTGCTGCGAGTGGTAGTGCAACCGAGCACATCGTCAAAGAAACGAATAAAGTAATCGAGTGGGGAAAGAAGAACTCGGACGTGATGTTGGTCATCGCGTTAGGTATTTTCTTGGTGATTACTTTAGGCGTGCGATCGATTTTAGCGGCGAGACATCACCATCACCGCGACTAGTTTTAGAAGTGGTGCATATATCTTACATACATGAATACTATACAATACTATACATCATTACAACAAGTGTTTCCTTAGCGTATTTTTGACATCTCCATCCTTCACAATCGTCCCGTGACACGGTACGATGGTATCGAAATCGAGCCGCTCCACGTCCTCGACTCGCGCTCTCAACTTCTTCTTTTTCTCCTCTCCGAAACACAACACGTTCTTGTAAATGGGCAAATAAATAACATCCATGAGAAACTTCCACCCTTTCTCTTTGAACGTGTACAACTTTTCATCCATTCCTTCGCCGTCCGGATAATTCCAATACACATCCGTCACCATCAAACATTTACTTTCTTTGTGCGCAAACGACACCTCGTTGAAAAACGGCTTCGAGAAGAGACTCTCGCAATCCCAATGCACCATCTCAAACTCGTTCAACCATTCGTCCTTCCACTCTTCTTTTACATCTCCCAGATCCTTATCGTACGGAATCTCTCCTCGTTTCTTTTCTTTCAACCCGGGACATCCCCACAGCGTTGCGTTCGGATACGCTCGTTTCCACATTTTCGCGTATTTCAGGTGCTCGTAATTCGGAGAGACGATATGTTTCACCTCTCCGAGCTTCTCGATCTCCTTCTTCGTCTCCTCGTCTAAATCGATCGGCGAGTGCACCCACAACTCGCCGTTTTGCAGTTTCACCACTGCCATTCGTCCGCCGACGTCGATGGTGTTCCATAAAAATTGTCGTTCGCACACGTAGAGTTTGTTTTTGACGACCTCTTTGACGATGATGTTTTCCCCGTCTTCCGTCTGCGGATGGTTGGACCAACAGGTTTTGAACGCGTTCTTGTTCTCGTCCTCGCGCTTCTCTTCCAAACTCGAAGACGACGACGAGAGGAGAAAAAAACGCCGCGTTTTCCTTTTTAAAGTTTGAGTTGTTCTGGGGGTCGCGACGACGGAGATGATGCGTTTTGGTGACGTGCTCGCGCGCATCGCATTCGCGTCTCTCTTTTGTGACGAACACGTTTCCCCACAACGAAAGAACAAATCTCTGCGCGTGTACTAACACACCATACTTTAAAAGAATAAGAAGAACGACAAAAACATGTCCGCACTCTTCGACTTGAACTCGTTCATCACCACCCTCTTATTCTTCATCTGCGCGTGCACGTACGTGAAACTCAAAGCGCCGTATTTACTCGAACGAGAGACCACCGGCGAGAACAAAGGAAAAGGAGGCGGGTTGGTGAAATCTGTGTTCTGGAAAGCAGCGAGAGTGGGAGAGCGGTTATCGCCGTACGTGTCGATCGGGTGCCTGATCATGGCGTGGAGGACGTTTTTTTACGCGTAGTGTTGTGCGCGTGATGACGAAACAGCATCACCTGATGAAAGAGATTGCGCTGGCGATGAAAGCGAAGGACTTTGCGAGGGCGGTCCAACTGTACGAAGACGACGAGAAAGACGATACATACGAGGTTCACGTGTACGCCGGGAAGAGTTACTTCGAACTCAAACAACACGCGAAGAGTCGAGAGTGTTACGTCAAGGCTGCTCGAATCGACTCGGAGAGAGAGCAAGCGCACAAAGGGATCGTGGAGGTTGGATTTGATGGCGACGACGACGACGTGAAATTCGTTGAGGAAGAGGTCATTCCGTCGGTTACGTTTTTACTCCAAAAAGCGTCCGAAACAGAGGACGTGGAGAAGCAAAAGCAGTACTTGGGAAAGTTGGGCGACGGGTACGCGAGGTGCGGGGAACATTTGTATTTGGAAGCGGCCAAGGCGTATCGAGATTTAGATGATTTGATGTTGAAAGAGAACGACGCTTCTTCGGTAGGCGGCGCGGCAGCTGCGTGTAGCATTAAAGCGGCGAAATGCGCGGTGCTGTTTACGGAAGGAAAAGCGAAGTTGAGCGCGAGCAAAGCCGTCGCCGATGCGAAATCTAAAATGATCGTCTCGAGAAAAGACGAGATTCGGATTGCTAAGGAGGCGTCGATCGAGTGTTTTGCGAGTCTGGCGATAGAGACGATTCCGTTTTTGGACGGGTACTTTCGTACGAAAGCAAAGCCGAAGAAAGGAGACGACAAAGTAGAAACGAGCAGCGACGATGTGAAAGATATCGAAAAGTTTGCCATAAAGCTCGCGCGCGCTCGATTGGACTGTGGCGCCAAAAATGTTGAAGAAAATGGTAAGAAGGATGCGTTGAAATTCGCAGACGCGATGTTGCATGATTTCATGAGCAGCAAAAGTTCTGAGAGTGTGGTCGTCGATGAAACAAACGTTTTGGCGCTCGCTTTAGACGTCGTCGCTTTTACGGGGGAATACCTTGGCGACGAAGAGGAAGGTTGGAACGATGATTCGTCATCAGAAGAATCTCCCCTCGAAACCGCGATAAAAGAATACGTAAAAGACGCAGACGTCGAAAATCCGCTTTGGGTGTTGTTCACGGCGTGGACTGCAAATCGAAATCACAGTCGAGGGTCGTTCCATCGTTCGTGTCTTGGGAACGATCTCGAGTGTCACCATGAAGGGACGAGAGTTGAATTAGGCTCGAGGGATGCAAAGATGGACAAAGAGGTATACAGATTGTTTGACGCTATGGAACGCTCCATCGATGCGGACGGCGAGAGCGATGAAGTTCTATCTTCGACTTCGTATTCCACTTTACAACTCGCCATGGTTTCAATGCTCTTGGCAGAGTCTCGTGCGTATCTCGGCGACGCTTTAGGCGCGCTCGACGTTGCTGGACGCGATGCGGTTTGCTCGGTTTTGGGATTAGCAAAAACGCAAAAAAGAGCACAATTACTACTCGCTGAATCACACGCCAAGCTTGGGCGACCGTTTGATTACGACGCGATCGTTAAAGCATCGCCGGCGAGAGGTTGTCGCATTCGCGCGTATTATATTGCCATTACGAGCGTTGCCCGGGATGCCAAGGCGCAAAAACTGAAATGGTTACGAAGCGCGTACGAAGCAGCGCCTCGGAGTCCAAGGTGTGCGTTTGAGTTTGCGTGGGCATCCGGAAACGTCGATGCGTGCGAACAGATTGTTTATTCATGGATAGATGCGCACGAAGGAGCGGAGCTACCCGCGGATGTCACCGCGCGTTGGGCATCGCGTAGAGCGTCTTTGGCCACCTCAGAGGAGCAACTCGACATTTTATGCTCGCGCGACGATCGATCGATTTTTACTTTAGCGGCTAAAGCGGCAAAAGCAAGTAGCGGTGCAAATCCATTCCGTGCACTCGCGTTTAGCGCTCTCTCTCTCTGTGTGGATGCATCCGGCGACACCGCTCGCGCCTCGAAATTGCGCGAAAAAGCTTTAGCGTTGGATCCGAGCGACGAGATTTCAGGACCAATTGAAACGAACTCCTCTTCTCCTGAAAGATGTCGAGAAGTTTGTGAAAACGCCATAAAGTGGAATCCAAACTGTATATGGGCATCTGAACGACTTGCGAGCGATAGGGATCCACACGTGGCGCTTTCGGCGTTGAAAATTCTGATTCGCACGAAACGCGAGAGTGTCGCGATGTGGACGAATATGGGCGATTGTTATCGAAAGTTGGATAGAAAGTCAGCGGCGGTCGATGCGTTGGAAAAAGCTGTTACGTTGTATAAGCAACGAGACCCGGTTGCCGATGCGAGTCTTAGAGACGCTTTATACGCCGCGACAGTTGCAGGTAACATTTCGTTACAGCTCGGAAATCTCGAGCGCGCGGAGTTGTCGTACAAAATCGCGCACGACATTTTCCTCAACGCTTCTTCCACGGGTAGCAGCGATAAAGGAGGTGTTCTCGTTCCAATCCTAATTGGACTTGCGAGATGTTTCGTGTTGGACGCGTCGGGATCAGCCATGCGCGGCGCGACGGCAAGATGTGAGCAAAGTGCGAAAGAGTGTGTCGCGTACGGCGAGAAAGCGCTCGTCGCGATCAACAATGACGCAGCGGTTTTAGCGACATCATCAAATACAAAGAAGTATGCCGTCGTCGAACGCGTCGTTCGAACGCTTTTAGGCGAAGCGCACTTATTGATAAACAATTTCGACTCAGCCGCGAGTGAATTCAAAAAGTGTGTGGAACTTTTCCCGGAGCTTGCGTCGACGCGAGAAAATCTCGCTCGGGCGTTGTTGTTGTTCGCTTCTTCTTTACCACGAGGTGACGATGATGCTACTTCGAAAGCAAAATCGGCGTGCATCGATTACGCGAGCGCGGAAGGCTCCGATTTCTCCGCCGCCTGGCGCGCACTCGCTAAGATTCCTCGAGGGAAAGATGAAGAAGACGACGCTTCGTATTTTGGTCGCGTCGAAACGTGTTTGTCCCGCGCGGTATCTTTAGGCGTCTCGCAGAACAAAGCGACTGTCTGGGCATCTCTCGCGCAGTTATACAAAACTGCCGCAGATGCTCGACGACAAAAAAGTAGTGGTGCGGAAGATATCATCGAAGAACTCGAACGCGCCGCCGCGACGTGTCTCGATAAAGCCCGCACTCTGAATCCGCACGAAGGTGTCGCGTGGATTCACACTGGCGAAGAGATTTTGAGCAAAAGCGTTTTTGGCGAAGACGAAGGAAATAGTAGTGTTTATTACGAGAAAGCCGCGAAAGCGTTCGATGTCGCCACAAAGTGTGCGTTTGAAGACGCAGAGCACGCGCGCATCGCCGACGCCAAGTTTTCGGCGACGGCGGCAGTTGCCGTCCTTTCGGAAGATATTCACAACACACACAGATACGAGAATATCGCAGCCGCAATTCGAGCGGCGAGAGCGCGAACGAACGATCCGGTCGCACACTGGTCGCTCGCGATGGTGTGCGAACGAAGAGGATTGATTGATATGGCAAAAGAGGCGTTTGAAAACGCATTGGACGGTGTTCTTAATGGTGATACTTCGACTCTAGATTTCACGTTCGGTTACGGCGAGAGCGATGAGTGTCGAAACGCAATAACTGATGCCTGCAAGGAAGGTTTAGAGCGTCTGGAAAAGAGGCGAGCAATGACGAGTGCCGCGCAAAATGATCTCAATGATGGAGCTTGCGCGACGTACGCGTCGCTCAAGCGACGTTTGCAAAACGCCATTCGCGAAGACCCTTCTAACGTCCACGCGAGAGTGCATCTCGCGCAGTTACTGTTAGCACGAGAAGAAGATGATGACGACGAAAATTTTCTCGCTTTGAACGTGGTATCCGAACCGAGAGCACCTTTTCTTAACAACGCGGGAGGTAAAGGTGATTTCCGAGAACAAAGTTCCGTCGCACGAAGCGTCGCGTGGTCTTGCATCGCCAACTCTCCAGCATACGTGTATCCCGTAAAAAGTGATGATATTGAAAGCGATAAAACAAGATCAGAAGTTCTTTTTCGTCGCGCAAATCGCATGGCTGCCATTGCTACGGTTCTAAACCCGGGTGACGCGCGAAACCAAGATGTCCTTCAGACGTGCTTGAATCGCCTTCAGTTGCGTCCTCGAGCGAGCGGTCGAGTATCGTCTTTCAACCTCGATGACGAAAAGATGCTTCGCGATTTGTCGAAAATGGCAGAATCTGATCCAAGGAGCAATGCAGAAACTATTGCTTCTGCCAGACTCGCGTTGGCGGCAAAACTCGCGCAGTCCGAGGAAAAAGAGAAACGCAAAGAGGCAAAGAAACACGCGACTCGCGTAAGTCAAACGAATAGCAAAACAGAATTAGACGAACAAGAACGAGAAATTAACAACATTAAAATTAGCGAACGATTAGTGCGAGCGAGCGAATGTTTCCTCGCTGGCAGCGAATTATAGATTTAATAATACAGAGTTTTATCATCGAACTATTAGAAAATCTTCGCACTCGTCCAATTCTCCTCCCAAAAGTTCACCATTCCTTCATCTTCGATTTCGTCTAATGAGCTATTCTTCGCATCTCTATCTTCTAATTGATACTTCTTCTTCGTAAGAGGCGGAGGAGGACGCGTGGCGGGTACTTTTCTTCTCCCTTTCGCGGTGGTAGAAGAAGAAGAAGAAGAAGAAGAAGAAGAAGAGAATATCTCATCCAACCGATCTCTGGTCACCCCGGCTTCCAGTCGATTCAACGCTTCCGTACCGTTCTCGTTCCCGTCCCAACCTTCCAACAAAGATATCAACGCGTCGCACAACTCTTCGCTCGTATCGAATGTCAATCCATTCACACCTTCCTGAACTAATTCGTCCCGCAAACACTCGTATCTTCTCGCTAAAACTGGAATACCCACGCCAAACATGTCTACGATTTTCATCGGCAAATCGAGTTTCGAAGAGCTTTGGTGCAAGCACAAACCTACGTCGGACATGGACAAGCGTTCCGGGTACTCGTGGATAGGTAACCACGCGTACGAAAAACTGACGTGTTTCAATTTCGCCTCTTTCGCTCTCGTCTCAAACGATTCTCGCAAATCTCCTCTGCCTGTGATCAAAATGTTCAAATGCGGCAGTCGTTGTTTCGTCTTCTTCTTTTTCTTCGTCGCCGTTCGGCTCGCTTCTTTCGCCTTCTCGTCGTACAACACCGCCGCGTGTAACAAAACGTCAAAGTCTTCGTCCGGCGTCCATGAGGTGCTCGAGACAACATTCACAACATCGCTCGTCTTTTTCCGGAATCCTTTTTTCTTTTCTCTCGTGGCGTTGGTGTTTAATCGTAAAAATTGCTCCCCCGGCGCGTCCTTCACCACGGAAATGTGTCTCGCGTCCACGCTCCACTCGCGAATTAAAAAATCCTTCATCTTCTCCGTCACCGTCAAATGATGATCGAAATACCTCAAAAAGTACTTCTCGTACGCCTTCATAACTCTCACCAACACATCTTTCCCTCCTCGTTTCCTTTGCATGCTGAAAATCGAGTACCCGAGATTGTGCCAATCAATAGTAAACTTTCCTCCCATCACCCGTTTCGCCACCGCGCACGCGAGAAACGTCGGCAAACACGGTGGATTTTGCACCAGCACATTTGTCACTTTCACTTTCCCAGTTTCAAAGAACAAACACAAGAGCACTTGTAAAAACTGCAAGAGGACTCTCAGCGCGAAATATACGATCGATGGCACGAATGGCATCTTAGTCTTCTTCACTCGTAAAAAGTTCAATCGAGAGATACCTACGAACCGAAATCCATCATTTTCTCTCAACGTTTCCTTCATCATCGATCCATTCTTGTACGCGATCGCGGTGACTTCGTATCCTTTGTTCAGTAAGGAACTCGCGTGATTTTGCATCCTCGGCGAGTGCCCGAAATCGCCCAAAACGAGAACGACCGCGTGTTGTCTTTGTTTCTTCGCCTCATCTTCATTAATTTCCCCTAAAAAAACGCCTCCCAAATCTTTGTTTTCTTCTTTCGCGCGTTTTTGCACCACGTTATTTGTGGTATCAATATCGAGAGAAGACGGAGACGGAGGTTTCTCCCGTTTCTTCATCAGTAAAGGTGGATCTGGTTTCTTTTTCTTTTTTGTCTTCTTACTTTTCGAAGCGACGTTATTATTATTCGCATTGGAAAGCGCCATGATGATGATTTACAAAATGTCGTGTAAAAAAGTGTTTTGTGTGTGTTGTTGCAAGTGATGAGAGGTGTGTCTGATTTTTTTGAATTTTTTCAGGGGCAAAACTCCTCCGTCTCGAAAAAAACGAAAGAGTACTCGTAAATGACGAAAGAATTTTGGCGAAGACACTTACGTCCGTACAAAATGGTGCTTGTCCGTACAAAAAATTTTTCAGTCCAAAATACGAGAACAAAAACAACAAAATTAGGGGTGATGAAGCCGCTGAAAATCTTCGTTCTGCTCTCATCATCAGTCGTCCTTTTCGAAAATCTCGGGGCTTTTGGTGAAGTTTCGGCGGCGTCGACGACGGGAAGAAGAGGAGCATTGAGTTCAGCAGATGAGGAAAAGAAGATGAACTCTTGGATCGATTTCTGCTCTTCCTCCGCTCGCGAGTTATACGAATCACCGATCGATCCGATTTTAGAATCCGAGGTACGAAACAGACGACGAGATCCACCGATAAAAATCACCGACCGAGGGCAAATGTGGCATCGAGCGGAATCGAATGTACGTGCAGACGCGAGGACGAAATCGGCGATTTTTGAAAAGAGGTCGAAATCAATTCCTCTGATGCTGTTTGGAGATTCAATCACGGAGTATTGGAAGTTACGAGTGAACAGAGAAGTTTTGATGAAAACTCTGAGAGTGGAGAATGAACGCGACGTATTCGTGAATGGGATTAGCGGGGACGAGACGTCGCACGCGCTGTATCGGTTGACGCACGGCGCGTTTCCGAGAGCGACCGTGGACGACATCGTGGTGATGATTGGGACGAATAATTTAGGACGCGCGTACCGGTTAGGAGTGGAGTATTCGAATAGGATGAAGAAAGCTGACGAGGAGTGCTTGAACGAAGAGCAAGTGCGCGCGATTCGCGAGGAGATTCCAAACGCCGTCGCGGGGATTTTAGCGGTGATTGAAAAGATTCGAGTGATGTCTCCAAACTCGAGAATCGTAGTTTTAGGTATTTTACCGAGAGGGTTGAGAAATGTGAGGGCGTGGACAGGCACGCCGCAAGCGTCCATTCACGATATGGAGACGTCGCAACGCTTACCAGACGCCGACGCTTTAGAATCGAGAGCATTTAAAGGGCAGTTTACGTTACCGAACGTGTTTACCAAGGCGATTGATTTCGTCAACGACGCCGTGAAGAGAGGCATTGAAAACGAGAAAGTTGGAGGAGATATGGTGTATTATCGCGAGTGCGCAGATGCGTTTTTGACGGTTGTCGACGAAGAGAGCGATACGAAGATGTTAAATTACGATTTGATGAAGGACGCTTTGCATCCGGACAAACCGAGAGGGTACGAGGCGCTCGGGAAATGTGTTCGAGATATTTTGGATTCGTTACCGGAGAACTGGGAGTTTCAAAACGTGCGCGCGCGAGAGAGCGGCGAAATCGCGCAGATGGGCGTAGCAACTTAAAG
>JACLAA010005882.1_pt1 | contig 10782 bp, 6 predicted proteins | sample 8027891 | NCBI WGS metagenome assembly JACLAA01 (sample SAMN15724900, study PRJNA655200) | protist metagenome | isolation source: fluorescence activated cell sorting (FACS) single amplified genomes of... | place: Spain: Blaines Bay Microbial Observatory, Mediterranean Sea | collected 2016-01-19 | reverse complement strand
GCGGTCGTCCCGGCCCCGCTTTTTCAGCGGGTTCCCGTCTCTCCTTCTTTTCCCCGGCGCCGGCCGGTTCTTCGGGTCGTGCTCCCAGGCCGCCTGGGCCCTTTGCCGTCGCACATCCTCTTGAATCGCGCGCACCATCGCCGGCGTCGGCACGGGCCCGTTCTCCGTCATGGTCCAGGACGGCGCGGGCGCGGGCGCCGGCGGCGTCTCCTCCATATGAAAACCTACGTGCATCGGAACCACAGAGATATGAGAATCTACACGTGCCGTTTTGGCATGCTTCGGTTGTAGCTTGTAAGAATCGTTCGTCACTTGCACGAAGGGAGGCCTCAGCTTCTATGGGTGTGTGGAGTAGTAGTGGTCCGCACTGCGGTCTCGGTGCCGGCTCGCGCGCCTCGCGGCGGTCCGCCGTAGGGTTTCAAGTCATCGGCTCTCTCGTTCGTGCGGACGGCGTTTGATTGATTGGAGGACGCGGGGTTGCACCGTTGCTGCTCCTCGGCGACGTGCGGCACCGCCCAATTTGCTCAAAAAGGCGAGGAGTGCTGCTAGTCGCCTAGACAAGGTGGACGTTCAAGCAGCGCTGCTGCGGCTGTCCACTGGGTCGACTGCGTCGTCCTGCTGCGGCACAGCGGCTGGCTTCACGCCTTATGAGCGTGCGGGCCGCAAGCAGTCGGAGCCAGCTAGCGTACTGACACACTAGCAAGAAGTCCAGCCTTCCGTGCGTGTCCACACACGTGCCGGGAGCCTTGGAAAGCTCCTGGCCCTTGGCACCTGGGTGGACCGCAGCTGCTCAAAACGCTCAGGCTCTCTCTCCCGCAGCACATTGGTGTTAGAGGCGCCAGGGACCAGGGAACGCCGCCCAATAGCACCCGATACCAGTGGGAGGCTGCCCCAGGCGCGCCACGAACGCGTGACCGCAGCAGCTGACGCCGTGCGAAGGCAGCCCCAAAACAAGCCCCAACACAACACGATGCGACGACGACGCCGGTGATGTCGGAGACCGAGGAGCAGCTCAAGGCGCGCCTGCGGCGGGAGGCGAAGGAAAAGAACGAGGCCGTCGCGCGCGAGGCCGCGGAGGCGAGGGCGCGATTGCGGGAGGAGTCATCGAGGCACGTCACCTTCTCCGACGAACCACCCCCGTCTAGACCATCCCGCCCTACCTATCACTCAGGACCTCTGGAGTCGAAGCACGGCTCCTGGACCATCACCGATAGGGAGCGAAGTCAATCATCTTTCTATGAGGAGCGACTACAAGTCAAAGACGTTAAAGAGGAAAAGATCGTCGTCAAGGAGGACTTTACTGGTCATCAATTTGGCGCGAAGCACGACAAAGAAAGATCCACAGGTTTTGGGGACACGTCGAAGGAAGCCGCGATGCCCATGCACTTGCGACTGAGGGACAATCGGAAGGGCGCCATGGTCCTCAACAAACAAGGCGGGAAAAGTCCTTGGAGGGTCTCGTGCGAGGTCGGCGATCTCGAGGGTGAATGGGAGACTGAGAGAGAAATGAGATTGTCTTCACTGAAGAGAATCCGGAAGCGCGACGAAGACGGCAATCTCGAGGCGGGCTACGACGAGGACATCCTCCCGCACCAGTTGAAGCACGCTAATGAACGCCATAAAGTGAAAGCTACTCATGGTGTCCCAGACCGAACTTTGAGGAGGTACAAGGGCGAATGCGACGAGACGTTGGCCGGGACCAATGCAAAAAGGAAAAAATGGAAGCGGTTGGAGGCTCCCCCGTCAGTAGATCCGATGGAGGTCGGCGACGACGCGGACCACATGAGAGCCATCGCGAAGAAGAAGAAGGACGAGCTCGAGAGGGCCGCGGCCAAAATGAGAAGTAAAGTTGAGGCGTACGAGAACCGCATGGTTGATGATGAATCTGATCAGATCCCCAAGCCCGAGGGTATGTTATCTTTAGAGTTAAAACAGAAAAGACTACAAGCTGAGGGTAAAGATTTATACGGTAGGGAAGCCTACGAGCTGCAGTTTCTCAGTATCAGATGGATCGACAAGAAGATGGTTAGGGAGCGACAGAAGAAGCGGGAGGCGCAACTCGCTTTACGGGAGAGGTGGAAGAACTCCGTCAAAGTCGACGAAAAAAAAGCAGAAACTTTTCTGGAAAAAGTGAAGAAACGACTATTGCGATTAGTGCTCGGTGAGAAGGCTGTATCGAGAAGCATGAAGGGCAAGGGCGATCCGGCCTTCGAGAAGCGCATGAAGGTCCTGAACCTGGCTCGTACTTGTTTCCAGATCATGGACGCCGACGATAGTGGGACGTTGTCTCGGGACGAGATCCTGACGGCCCTCAAGGAGGATAAACGTGTCATAGGCTTCATGCGGGAGTGCAAGGAGGCGGTCTTACGTGATTTACTCGATCCAGAGAAAATAGAAACGAATTTGGAGGAGGTGGACGCCGACAAGAGCGGCGAGATCGACATGGAGGAGTGGATCAACGCCGTGCGTATCTCGGCGTCCCGTCGTGTTGGGGTGTTTTCACTTCCTTGGATGGACTCGTGTCCATCTCACGATGACGTGGGTGGTTTCTTTTTCGATGTCGAGGCCATTCGGACCGTTTCCAGTGAATACGATGCTCCGCGCAGGTGACGCTGTCGCTGAACGCCGAGATGGAGAAGGAACGAGTGGAGAGGGAGAAGGCGTCTCAGGCGCTTGTGACGGCTTGTGAGGGCGAGGACCTGGATGCTATTGAAAAGGCTATTGAGGAGGCTATTGAGACAGGCGTGGCCGAGGAGGTTCTGGCGAAGGCCCGGGCCACAAAGACGAAGCTCGAGCGGAAGGCTCGCGGTTCGAGATTCAGTAGAGGTAGTAGAGCTAGTAGAGCTAGTAGAGACAGCAAGGACGACGAGGAGAAGTCGGTCCATTCGCAGAAGCTGGCCGTGCACGATACACCTGATGTGGCGGCGCCGGCGCCGGCGCCGATCGAGGACGAGGCGGCCCCGCCCTCATCAGCGGCCGGTCGGATGGAACAAAGTACAGACCGGCCGAAGACGTCGCGCGGGCCCTCCACTTCTCGAAAAAAGAAAGGGCTCTTCGGCCTCTTCGGCAAGAAGGAGACGCCCGTGTCGCCGCCCTCCGCCGCCGTCTCGCCGGAGAAGGAAGCGGCGGGCCCCGCGACACCGAAAACACCCGGCGGGCCCGCCGAGGCGCCGGCCGAGGCGCCCGCCGAGGACCGTGTCGCCGCGGAGGCCGCCGAGCGCCGTGCGGCCAAAGAAAAGGAATACGCCGAGGCCGAGGCCGCGCGCGTCGCGGCCGAGGAGCGCCGCGCGGCGGACGAGGCGCTGGCGGCCAAGGTCGCGGCCGAGGAGAAGGCCGCCGCGGACGAATTGGCAGCGAGAGCTGCCAAACCGCTGATCGATTCTATCTTATCTGATAGAGACACGTCCAAACAACAAAAGATCCTGGCGATCAACCGGTTGGATCTTCCTACTTCTGTCAAACAGAAGGCGATGCAGGCGGCGCAGACGGGGAAAGACTTCACAATCTAGAGCACCGCCGCGAAGACCGTACTGGGCGCGCAGACCTGCGATTTTTCGAACGTACCCTCTCGATCGCATCGTAAGACCTAAGCAAGACTACTACTACACATTCTTAGGGGGACTCATCGCCTTCTCGATGGCCGCGTCGACGACCTCGTCGACCTCATCTTTTTGGCCGCGCACCTCGTGCAGCGACCCCCACGAGCCCCTTTCTTCTTTTCGTGGCGACGGCGCCTTCTCACCATCAGCGCGACGCCAGTGCTTCGAGTTCAGCAGCCCCGCCCGCTCGCCGTGCGACGCGAAGGGGTCCTCCACAACTGTCTCAACAATTTCCGTCGGCCGCCTTTCCTCAATCAGACCTTCGGCCTTCATCTCCTCCAAAATTTGATCATCAATGGAAAAGTAGGTGATGCCCTTGGGCGGCACCCAGGTGCCCTCGAACAACCTTAATTTGGGGGGTTTCTCATTGTCCTTCGCGAGTCGTAACTCGTCACCACAAAGAATTCTATCGGACGTGTATGGTTCTTCCATACCACACCACAGTATGAGTAAAGAGGCGCCGTCACTACCGGCCTTGACCTGGTGGACGCTACCAATATCATTATGTATATACTCCCCAAGTTCTATCGTACTTTCTTTCCAGACGGCCTTTTCCGGGACGTCGCCGCATCTTGTGGGAGTTCTATTACGCTTCTTCGTGTCAGTAATGTCAGTCAGATCTAGCAAAGGTACCTTCGGTTCCTCGTCCTTGCCCAGTGTCGGCACCGTCCCGCACAGTCTTAGTTCATGCAACGAACCGCTCAGGACATAGCATAACTCGAGAGACACGTGGCCATGGAGTCTCGTCTCGTAGTGCGGCGGTAATATGATACATTGCACCTGCATGTCGTAGCCATTGGACTTTGCAGTAGCTTCGAACTCGTCCAGAGTATCTCCCGTACTTTCTCGTCGGAACCGCTTCTGCAGCTCATCGAGAAACGACAGCGGAAAGCCCTGCGGGTCGCTCACCAACACTCCGGACTTAACACAGATATCATTTACTAATTCAGCAAGGTCGGGCCAGACCAGTGAATCCTCATCTTTCTGTATTGGGTACGGTTTTCCATGCACAATGTCTGGTAGTTTTCTGAGCGTCTGGGGCGCGGCCAACGAGTGGAACTGGAGCGTGCCGCGACTCCACGGGGCCTTATCTCTTTTAGCTCGGGCTTTATCGGCCAACCGCATAGCCGCTTTTTTAGCGAGGATCGTCTGTGCCAATGGGTTGATCTTCGCACCTTGCAATAATCTAGGTAAAGGTTTCTTCTTCTTCTTCCGAGCCTCGCGGAAGGCATGTTTTAAATGTTTTGGGATCTCCGGCTGGAGACCTTCTTTCAACCAATCTGGGAGTTCCTCCTCTTCCGCATCAATCCCCAAATCGGAGGCGCGGTCCTCACAAGTGTAGGGCTTCCGCAGCTTCTTGACCGGGATATTTTGTATTATATCGTCGAGTAGGTCGCCGGGCTGCTGTTCTTGGTTCGAAAAGAGGCCGTCGCGCAGCCCCTCCTCGAGGAACTGGGCGAGCTCGTTCTCCGTGTTGTCGTCTCTGTCCGGTCGTCTCTCGAGTTCGCTCCCTGGACTTAAACTTCGCTGGCCGATGGTAGAGGCGAGCGCGCGGCCTCTCTCAGGTGACCGGCCCAGTGTTCGTAGTAGATCTTGGTCCGTGGACTGGGCCTGGAGTTGTTGCCTTAGAGTCTCGTTCTCTGCCTTGAGGCGCGCGTTCTCGGCCTGGAGGGCCTCCAGCTGGGAGCTCATGGGCACTGTGTTTTGGCTACGCGGCCAAGCTGCAGCACGCTCGCCCCCGAGTAAGGAACCGAGGTGACGACACGAGGCAGCCTCTCTTCCCTACGAGTGACGGTGCCCTTAGCTGCGCTCAAGGCGCTTTGCGGCCCGCCGGCAGGCTGCCTACCAATTTGCCCACCGCACTTTTTTTTGCGGCCGCCATCGCTGCGGGAGGTCCTCGGAGCGCTCCGACGAATCGCGCGCGCTCGCTAGCCGTCGGAAATTGCGGACCCCCCCGGTGACAGCGCCCAAACGGGCTGGCGCTGTGCCGCGAAGCTTGTCGCGCAACCACGCGCCGCTGCAGTCCCAGAGGCCCGAGGCAGCCCCAGACACTGTTGGAGACCAAGGCCGCAGCACACCACGCGACCACAGCGCCGCGGCGGCATAGAACGTTACACCAATCCAAGCACCTAAGACAACAGTAGGATGCCCGGCCCGACGAAGGCCTGGGACAACTCCTTCGCCTATGGTGCGGGTCGAGACCCGAAGCCCTACAAGTCCGTCCATGTGGGCACGGGAGGAGAAAACGCCAAGTCCGACGCGTGGCTCCAGAAGTCGATGACCAACCTCGAGAGGAAGGGCGGGAAGGCGTACAGCAATAACATGTCCGAGAAGGACCGGGAGAAGTTATTGTCGCGCATGGCGGCTGCCGGTCGCGAATACAATCGCGGTCATATCACGGAGGCCGCTTACGGGAGGTACGTGACGCAGTTGCTCAAAGGAAATAAACGGCAGCAACTCAAAGATATCCATAATAGTCGGAGGCCCAGTTCGTCGCCTTCCTTAGGAAGACGGGCCCCGGTTGCCGAGGGTCGCATGGAGCGGCCCCAGTTGGCTGAAAGTTTGCCGAGAAGAACGATACGAGGCTTGGATACGTCCTACGAGCAGAAGGTACGGGCTCGATCGGCTCGTCAAAGGACTAGGGCCCTAGCCTGGATGGAGAAAGTAGCTAAAGATGATCAAGATCAAGATGATGAGTTGGATGATGCTCTACCTCTCAGAGAAGGCGCCGAGGATCGAAGCAAGCGGGAGGTTACTGTGTCAAAAGCGCCGCGTTCGACGACTTCTGCTGCGTTGAAGGAAGCTCTAGAAGGGCAGTTCGGGAGAGTGAACAGAGTCGATCCCAATGGACGGGGGCAGTTTTTGGTGCGCTTCAAGAGCGCGAACGACGCGCGAAGGTGCGCTAAGGCTGGTAGGTGCTTACTCAAGACTCGAGTGTTGGCCATCATCCCGCGGGACGGCGACCTCCAAGGCGTGAAGAAGATCTGCAGCAAGTTCGGACGAGTTTTGAGTTGCGTCGAGGTTATTGATAACGGCAATAGGGGAGCCGTGGTTACGTTTGAAACGGCCTCCGCCGCGTCAAGGGCCGTGGGCGAGCACCCCATCACGGCGCCGAATGAACTGGACATTTCCGGCATTCCCCCTGGTTCGACGGCCGAGCACGTCTCTTCCGCATTAGGCGGGAAGAGAGATGTAGTACGTTGCATGTTGGATCCCGACGACCGCTCCAAGGCCACCGCCGTCATCGTGAACCCGACGATCGCGTCAAGGCTAGTAGGAAAGAAGCTCGAGATTGGAACTGTGTCCAGAGGCGGCTCCGCTTCAGCTCTAGAAAGGGCCCAGTTCCAGGCGTCGAACGGCCGGAATCGCGGCCCCTGGGGCTCGTGCCTCGTGTCCAAACCCTACGCCGACAACGCGAACCACAGCTACGGGTGGGATCGAGGTCCCACTAAATGGGACGAGTTCAAGAAGCGCGATCTCGGCGTCCCGTCGTGTTGTGGTGTTTTCACTTCCTTGGATGGACTCGTGTCCATCTCACTTCCATGAGAGTGGTTTCTTTTTCGATGTCGAGGCCGTTCGGACCGCGATGCTCCGCGCAGGCGCGCGGCCGGCACCTACGATTCGAAGGCGGGCCAGAAGCTGCCCGGCAAAGCCCGGGCCTACACGACGACGAAGCACTACATGTCTTGTGCGTTGCGCAAGACCACCCTGGAAATCGGCTCGCACGACGTCGAGTTGATCGTCAACTAAGCCTCCCCCCTCCGAGTAATTCACATGGAATTCCTTACGAGGTCGATGCGCCTTTGCCTCCACGTTTCATCGGCCTCTTGCAAATTGGTGGATAGATACGCGTGGAGCTGCGTCGCGCGCGTCTTGGCTAGCGCCAGACAGGTCGCGAGGGCCTCGGGGTCCAAACCTTCTCCACAACTCTGGGAGAAGCACAGCTCGCCGTGGGCGTCCAGACCCGCTATATATAAAGCGGCGGCGGCCGCCTCCTCATTACAATCGGGGTCGACGCAGGCCGTCCGACATGAAGGACCGATGACGACGGGCACGGCGACTGGTAACCGCGTCAGGGGCAAGGGCAGGGGCACTACACTATCAACGTCCGCGAGTTGCACAGAATCGCCCGTCCCCGTCGCGACGCGGCACCGCACGTGTTTCAAACACGCCGCCGCGCCGAGCGTCATTGCTTCCAACGCGTTGCCCCGGTCTATTAACAGGGACACGTTCAGCGCCACCTGCCAGCACGCCTCGCCGCCCACGACGCACAGCGCTTCCACGTCCAACGCGCCGCCGTCGCGGTAGGTCCTCTCCAAAAACCGTCTAGCTTCGTGGATGATGGTCGGGTCGTCCTCATCGTCGTCGTCGCGCGCGCGTGGCGCGCCGTCCACCTTAACCCTCAAACTACCCTCGTTCGGCCGCCACGCGTCCGGCGCGCCGAGGGCGCACGACGCCCTTGCAATAACGCGCGTGCCGCCGAGGCTCACCTCGGCCGTCGCGGCGTCGTCGCCCCTTTCTAGCTGGATGTCGAGTTCGCGGCCGTCGTGGCCGGCGCGGCCGTCTCTTCTAATCCCTTGCGGGGTTATGACGAAGGCGGCTGGCATGTTGCTTTGTGCTGCTGCTCGCTGCGTGCTGCGCTCGGTGCAGGGGTGTGCAGGGACCTGAGTCGTGCACGGCGCAGCGTGAGACGCAGCTGGCCGCCGCCCGCGATCGATGCGGTGTAGCAGAAGTGTTCTGACAGCGCAATGGCTGCGGCACGAGTGCAAAACGCTCGCGTTTGCTTGTGCAGCCGTGCTTGCTAGTGTGTTACGAGCGCTAGCTGTCGCAGTTTTTGGCTTTCGCGCACACACGAAGCCTCTGCTGAGGCGTTGGAGCTGAGGACACCCTCGCTGGAGCGCTGATCCAGGCCTGCTGTACCTCAGCGCGCGAGATCCGGCTTCCGCAAGCTGCGCGCTTAAAAACCGCACCCTAACAGCGGCCGAAGAAACGGGCCTATCGCGCGGCGCACCCTCGAAACGTGGATATCCAGGCGGCCGTGCGAGCTGCGGCGGCACCAGCATCAATAGCGACGGCGCGACGTTTCATCCGTAGCGTCTTTACGGTGCCCGGCGCCGCTCTCGTCAAAAGCAGCTCAGCAAGGACGGGCGAAAGCCGCGCACGCGGGCCACAAAGCCACAAGGATGGCGCCCGAGCCCGTCTGGCAGCAGCTCCAGAAGAAGACCTTTACGCGGTATATCAACGGCAAGCTCTCGACGAAGGGATTGGTAGTCGACGACCTCTACGAGGACGTCAAGGACGGGAAGATCCTCTACCATTTTTTGGAAGCCTTGACGGGCGCCTCCCTAAAAAAATATGGGAGACTCAACAACGGCCGCATGAAGATTCAAAGAGTGGCGAACATGAACGTCGTCTTCGCTTTTTTACCAGATGCTGATGTTAAAATCAGCAACATAGGGGTCCTGGACATTGTGGACGGAAAACCGAAGAGCGTTCTAGGATTAGTGTGGTCCATCATCGCGTTTTATTTGGTGAGAGATATCGGTGGTGGCGGTGAGCGCGACGTCGCCGCGGTTAAAAGAAGGGTATTGAGGTGGTGCCGACGGCGGTGCGGACGACGAGCTCCTATCAGTGATCTGACGAAGTCTTTCAGGGATGGGAAGGCCTTCTTAGCTATCTTGAATGATGTGGACTGTGCGGGGTCGCCCTACGATCCTAGTAATAATCCGGTGGAGAACTTCGAAAGAGCGTTCTCCGACGCCGAGCAGAAATATGGCCTACCTAGGATGCTGGACACGTCCGAGGACTGCTGGCGCGACGAAATCTCCATGCTCACCTACCTCGCAAGCATGATGGAGACTTTACCTGAGAGAGTAGAACAGCCCGACACCGGTGCTCAGAGCGACGCGTGGCTCGACGCTCGGTCAGATGAGATCGGTGAGAGGTTAGCTACCTTATGCGCGTGTGCGTCCACACCCTCTGATAATGCGGGAAGAAGTGCAGCGACGGCCATTTTGAAAGCAGCAGCATCACGCGCGGGTTTGACGGAGACGGCCCTCGGCTCGAGTCGCGTCTTCTCATCTACTATAGACCCGACGAAGCCGACTTTACTGTATCACGCGTCCACACATGTAGAAAAGCCTCATAATGATGCGTGGCGCGACGTTGTTGATGCACAACCCTTCTCTGATATTGTCAAGGACGGTCGAATAACCGCGGCGGGGTCGCGGGCCAAGGGTTCTTGCCTGGCGCCCTTCCTGGCCTGCGAGGCTTGTCCTGAAAAGTCGCTGAACGTCATTGTCGTCATCGGTTCTGGGGATGACGAAAAGAGCGCGGTTGATTGTCGCGAGTTGACGGTGGAGGCCGACTACGCGTTGGTGAGCGATTCGTCGTTGACATGCGCGCCGCCTGGAATGCCGACATTAGTGTTTGGGTGCCGCGGCGACGCGCGTTTGCGAGTGACGAGGGACACTGGCGATGAGCTGGCGTCGTCGATCGCTTGTGTGGACGTCAGTGGCCTCCCGTCGTTGACGGGTGTGGCGCAGTGCTCGTCGCACGGCGTCGACGCTTGTGCGTCATCCTTCGTCGTCGAGCAGCTATCAACATCGGCAGATGGCGCGACGGCTTCACTAAGGGTGCTGACGCCTCCATCGTATGATGGTGACATCACCCTCTCCAGTCTAGGAACCGTCACCGGTTCGCTACGGCCAGGCTACCTCACCGAAGCCGACCAATCTTTTGCTGACGCCGTCGAGCGCGCCCAAGGTAAGGCGTACGGTGTGGAGGAGCACGCGCGCGTCCTGTCGGCTTCGTACGCACCCATCGCCTGTGCTCTGTCAGAAACGTTATCAAAGTGCGCCGTGTTCCAGGCCGGCCGGGCGCCGGCCTACGTCGATCGCAGCGGAAGGCCGGGCGAGAGCGTGGCCGTGAAGGACGTCATCGGTGAAGCTAAAGTATTAGCGCGCTTGATGCGTTGTGCGTCCTCTGATTTGGCGCCGCCGGCGCCTCCGCCGAAGCCGTTCGCCAGAGTTATCGAAGAACCGAAGACGCCGACGAGCCCGCACTTCGACGGAAGGCAGATAGGTTCACCTAGACAGCGCCGGAAGCTGCCGGCGGGGCGTGTCTGGCCGCCGCCGTCGCCGTCGTCGACGCGACCATCGCCAAGCCCCAGGGCAAGTCCGTC
>JACLAA010005689.1_pt1 | contig 10785 bp, 5 predicted proteins | sample 8027891 | NCBI WGS metagenome assembly JACLAA01 (sample SAMN15724900, study PRJNA655200) | protist metagenome | isolation source: fluorescence activated cell sorting (FACS) single amplified genomes of... | place: Spain: Blaines Bay Microbial Observatory, Mediterranean Sea | collected 2016-01-19 | reverse complement strand
GCTCTCGAGCCGGGAGAACCAGGGCACGGAGATCAACTGGCAGGAGTTCGCCACCGTTTTGTTGGAGTCCGGAGAAGTTGATAGAATTATAGTAACGAATAGCAAGGTCGCGGAAGTTTTGTTGAGGCCCAACGCGTCGGTTTCATTGACAAAGCAGGCGGAGAAGACCGACGAATTGCGGGACCCGTATGCGTGGGACTCGCAGCAACAACCGCCGCAGGAGCAGCCGAAGACGACGCGGTATCCCCGCATCGGCTCGAGCGGTCCGCAGCAGACGCCGTCGTACCACTTCGCGATCGGGAGTGTGGAGATCTTCGAACGTAAATTAGAGGCCGCACAAAGACAATTGGGAATAGAACCTAGAGATTTCGTACCAGTACAGTATGTCTCCGAGACGAACTGGGCGGCCGAGGGGGCCAAGTTCCTGCCCACTCTGCTCATCATCGGGGCCTGGTTGTACGTCATGCGTTCCGTGGGAGGCGGCGGTGGCTCGGGCGGTGGTGGCGGGATGAGCAACATTTTCCGCATCGGCCAATCCAAAGCGAAAAAAATAAAAAAGGAAGACGTCAACGTCACTTATGCGGATGTGGCCGGCTGCGACGAGGCGAAGAAGGAGGTCATGGAGTTCGTCGAGTTCCTCAAGGAGCCCGATAGGTTCACGAAGTTGGGGGTGCGCTCGCGGCGTCCCGTACGGTGCCTTCATTCGATGCGACTCGTGTCCATCTCACGATGACGTGGGTGGTTTATTTTGTTATTTTGAGGCCATTCGGACCGAATGCTCCGCGCAGGCGAAGATCCCGAAGGGCGCTTTGTTGTGCGGTCCTCCGGGCACGGGGAAAACACTGTTAGCCAAGGCCACGGCCGGCGAGGCGAACGTGCCCTTCTACTCCATCTCCGGCTCGGAGTTCGTCGAGATGTTCGTCGGCGTCGGACCGAGTCGTGTCAGGGATTTGTTCAAGGAAGCCAGACAGAACCAGCCGTGCATGATTTTTATTGATGAGATCGACGCCGTTGGAAGGCAGCGAGGAAGAGGCGGCTTCGCGGGCGGCAACGACGAGCGCGAAAATACGTTGAATCAGTTGCTGGTGGAGATGGACGGCTTCACGGAGAGTGGCGGGGAGAACAAAGTGGTTGTATTGGCCGGTACGAATAGGGCGGATGTCCTAGACAAAGCGCTCACAAGACCAGGCAGATTCGACAGACAAATAACCGTGGGAGTCCCGGACATTAAAGGCAGAAAAGACATATTCTTGGTCCATCTCAAGGGTTTAAATTTAGATGGTCCTGGGGAGGAGTTCGCGGGAAGACTAGCTGGGTTAACTCCAGGATTCGCGGGCGCCGAGATCCAGAACGTGTGCAATGAAGCGGCCATAGTAGCTGCGCGTCGAGCCGCCGACGCCATCTCCTACAAGGACTTCGAAGTGGCCGCCGACCGGGTGTTGGCCGGCTTGGAGTCGAACAAGATCATGACTCCCGAGGAGAAGAGGATTGTCGCGTTCCACGAGGCCGGGCATGCGGTCTCCGGCTGGTTCCTGGAGCACGCCGATCCTTTACTCAAAGTCACGATTGTGCCTCGCGGGTCGGGGGCTTTGGGCTTTGCCCAGTACCTGCCCAAGGAAGTGGCTCTGCGGAATCGGGCCCAGATCGTCGACGTTATTTGTATGGCTCTTGGAGGGAGAGCCGCGGAGCAGTTAACCTTTGGTAGTGTGACGAACGGCGCCTCCGACGATCTAAGACGAGTGACGCAGATGGCGTATGGTATGATTAGGGATTACGGGATGAGTGATAACGAAAGGATCGGGCAGCTGGCCTTTCCTAAATCGGACGAGCCGTTTGAACAAAGACCGTATTCCGAAGCAACAGCTCAAGCCATGGACGAGGAGGCGAAGAAGATCGTGGATGATGCTTATGCTCGCGTTTTGCAGTTGTTAGGGGAGAAGCAGGCGCAGTTGCAGGCTCTGGCCGAGCTCTTGGTAGAAAAAGAGACGATCAACCACGACGACATCGTCGACTGCCTGGGCAAGCGGCCCTTCGAGACGAACAAACAGTACGAGGAGTTCATCACGGCGCGCGCCGAGACGGCCGCGCCGGCGCCGGAGGACGCCGCCGAGGAGGCGCCCGAGGGGGAGAAGGTGGACAAGGTGCCCCCGCTGTCGCCCGCATAACTACTTTCGCTTGTGGATAGTTTCTCGACACCCAATTTACGCTTCGCGCTCGAGCCAGAATTCGTGGGCGCCGCGGTAGCCCGGCGGTGGCGCGTGGCGCCACGCGCGGTCGCCGAGGTTGAAGGCGCACGTGAAGCCCCGGCTAGCAGAGCAGGCCGGCGCGAGACCGTCGGTCGGTATGTCGATGCCGGAAAACGCGCGGACCTCGGCGCCCTCCCAGTCGCCGTTTAAGGCGAAGAGCAGATCGCCCGTCGCGAGGTCGGCGGCGCAGCAAATGACGTCGCCGTCGCGCCACTTCCGCGCGATCTCGTAGGGGTGTTTACCACCGTGCCACTTTTTCAAGCGGTCGCCATCAACAGCCCAGCTCGTCTCGTCGTCGCCGACGCCGTCCCCCGAATACTCATTGACGGTTTCGACCGCGCCGACCCACCCGAGCTGGACACAACCGACACACCGCCCAATTTCGACCTCGAAGTACCCGCGTCCGCCACGCGGAACGCGCGCGCTTTCCGCGCAGACCGTATTGAAGCCGACGAAAACGCAGCGATGATCGCTCGACACGTGCGATTTCATCGGATGTCCGCGGACCCGCTGGAGCGTGGCGCGGCCAGAATCGATCTGCGCCCGTGCACCCAGGCTTTCAATTTCGAGCCACCGTTGTACACTCCACGCGGCGAGATCCGCGTCGTCGTAGGCGACGAGGCGCCGGAGGTCCGCCACAGCGGCGCCGTCGTCCTCGGCGCATAGTGAAGTGGCACCAGCGTCTAGCAGCATAGCAACAGACGATTTGTGGCCGCCTGCAATGGCATGCGCAAGAGCAGTCGCGCCGCATGCGTCACCACGGTCAGCCTCGGCACCGTCGTCCAGGAGCCGCGTTATCGCATCCACATCGCCTCTCTTCGCCATAGCGTGCAGCGGGAACTCCAAGTCGGATCGTGCAATGTCGAGCTCGAGGTGACACGCTTCTGGGCGGGGATGGTCGGTGCCGTACGCGCGCGTCCATATCGGGAGGACGCGTTCCAGGAGCTCGCGTTTCTTGGAGTTGTCGCCGAGAGCGCCATGTGCATTCCCGAGATTGTACAGCGTGAGGGCCACATCCGGGTGGTCGCGGCCGTACGCCCGCTCCTTGATCGCGAGCGACCGCTCCAGCGTGTCTCGTTTCTTCGCGTGGTCGCCTAATTTGCCGTACGCGTTCCCGAGGTTCATTAGCGTCTGGGCCACGTCCTCGTGGTCGCGGCCGTACGCCCGCTCCTGAATCGCGAGCGCGCGCTCCAGCATGTCTCGCTGCTTGGTGTAGTGGCCAAGAGAGTAGTACGCGTTCCCGAGGTTCGCCAGCGTGTTGGCCACACTCGTGTGGTCGCGGCCATACGCCCGCTCCTGGATCGCGAGCGCGCGCTCCAGCATGTCTCGCTGCTTGGTGTAGTCGCCAAGAGAGTAGTACGCGTTCCCGAGGTTCGCCAGCGTGTTGGCCACACTCGTGTGGTCGCGGCCATACGCCCGCTCCTGGATCGCGAGCGCGCGCTCCTGCATGTCTCGCTGCTTCGCGTAGTCGCCAAGTGGGTAGTGCGCGGCCCCGAGGTTCGTCAGCGTGATGGCCACTTGCGCGTGGTCGCGGCCGTACGCCCGCTCCTGTATCGCGAGCGTGCGCTCCAGCAGGTCGCGCTTCTTCGCGTTGTCGCCCAAGTCGCCGTACGCGTTCCCGAGGTTCGTCAGCGTGATGGCCACTTCCCCGTGGTCGCGGCCGTACGCCCGCTCCTGGATCGCGAGCGAGCGCTCCTGCATGTCTCGCGCCTTCGCGTGGTCGCCTAAGTTGCCGTACGCGTTCCCGAGGTTCCACAGCGTGTTGGCCACATACACGTGGTCGCGGCCGTACGCCCGCTCCTGTATCGCGAGCGTGCGCTCCAGCAGGTCGCGCTTCTTCGCGTTGTCGCCCAAGTCGCCGTACGCGTTCCCGAGGTTCGTCAGCGTCTTGGCCACTTCCACGTGGTCGCGGCCGTACGCCCGCTCCTTGATCGCAAGCGCGCGCTCCGACACGTCGCGCTGCTTGGCGTAGTCGCCCAAGTCGCAGTACGCGTTCCCGAGAGTAGTCAACATGTGGCCCACCTCAGCGCCGTCGCTGCCGTACTCCCGTTCGTAGATCGGAAGAGCGCGCTCCAGCAAGTCACGCGTCTTGGCGCCGTCGTTGAGTGGGTCGTAGGCCTTTCCAAGCTCATACAGCGCCGCGCCCACCTCCTTGCTCTTCGCACCGAACGCGCGCGCCTTCTCCGCTAACATAGCTTCGCGGACGCGGACGACGCCCGAGTACTCCTGAATCGATTTGAGCAGATCGCAGAGGCCGTCGAGCAGCTTCTCGTCAGAAGCATAAGCAAGCTCGCGATCGTCGTCGCCCCAATATAGAGCGTTGGCGCGATAAGGCGCTTCGTCCTGAAAGTCTCGGAGCACGTGATCCACCAGCTCGCCCACGTCCTCCGCCTGATCGACGGGCAGCTTGCACAGCATCTCGAGCCGCTTCTCAACAGCATCTGAATTACCCAAGAAAAACGACCGGAAGTACTCGTAGACCGTGTGGCTCCGGTGTAGCGCCTCCGACTCTTTGATGGGCATGAGGTGAATTTGCAGCTCGCACAAGTGCGACACGCTCTCGACTTTCACGGCGACGTTCATCAGAATGTCCTGGTAGCCGTTGAAGAGCGGCGGCGCGAACCGGTTCTTCGTCCGGACGATATCCACACGATCGTCCGCTTCGAGCGCCGCGTAGAGCTGCACGATGGCGTCCTCCGTCTGGCACAGCGCCGCGCCGCGTGTAATGTCGAAGAGCCACGAGTAGCACGGCGCCGTCTTGTCCGCGTACTCGTCGCGGGCCTTGGCACCGGCGCGATCGCGGCCTTTCAGCGGCGCAAACATCAGCCTTACGCCGCTTTCCGGGCAGGCGGCCGTCATAATCTCCTTGAATTCTACGCTCGCCAGCGCGGCGACCTCGTACAGCGCGTCAAGCGACGCGGCCGGCTCGCCGTCGAGGCCGCATTGCCGACTGTCGTCGCCGAGGCTCTTGCCCACCCACGGGATCTCGCGCACTGCGCCCTTGATGTGCACGCGCGCGATCTCGGCGATCTGCTCCCGTGCGGACTTGAATGCCTTCAGGTTGACATACATGCATTTCCGCGGGTCGAGCACGCGTTCGTCGTTGTCGTGAGCGTACGCCTCGATGGCGGGCCAGGCGACCACGTGCGCCCCGTCCGGGCCCTCGGTTGCGGCCGCATCGAAGGCTCGCTTCGCCTTGTCGTCGAAGAGGACGCCGACCTCGCTTTTTAGTCTTACTTGGGAGAGCGGTTTCTTGTCGGTCGACGCGCCTGAGCCCATGCTATTAATCTAGCTGCTCTGGGCTGCAGGCTGCCCCAAATGCCAATCCGCTGCGTATCGTCACCTCCCTTTTTTAGCTTTGGCTGGTGTCTTAGCGCAGCCCCGGCACTTGTGCTTTAGGCAGCTGCTGCGCAGACAAAAGCATGCAGGATCCTCGTGCAGCGTGCTGCGCTGCGTCGAGCCTGCGAGGATTGCGAGGCGCTAGTCTGCGGCTAGACGCGACACGCGTTGTACTAAATTAAAATTACACTAGAGGTCCTTGAGCCCCGGCAGGAGCTCCGCCGCGAGCGCGCCGACGACGTCCCGCGCGAACGTGCCCGCCGCGCCCGCCTCGACGGCGCCCGTGTGCCCCAGCGCGCCGCGGACGGCGTCGCGGACGTGCGCCGGCACCCGCGCCGCGTCGGAAAACTTGACCTCGACGTCGACGGGTTCCGTAGAAGCGTCCGCCGAGTAGTCCTTCAGAATGAGCGTGCCCTTGTACGCCGTCTCGTCGCCGCCGACGCGGACGCGGAAGGCCACCTCGATCTTCACGTCGAGGAACTGGCGCGCCTTGCCTCTTATCACACCGACCGACGCGTCGCCCGTCACGCTCTTCACCCGATCCACACTGATCACTCCCGAGCCGAAGTCCCGGTCCGAAACGCGCTTCACGACAGCCTCGATGCGCTCGCGCACCTTCGGCAACACGTCGCGCTCCTCCCAGGTGCCCGCGGCGTTCCACGCGCTTCCGGCCAAGTCCTTCCTGTTGAGATTTTCTTCGGACGGCAGCCTCACGTGTTGCACGTTCGAGTCGGGTAATTTGGTCTCGCGGTGCTTGTACCACGTTAGAGGTTCCTCATCATCATCATCGTCCGACGATTCCACCTTGGCAGGCGTCGTCTTCCTCGGCGGCTTCGGTTTTTGTGAAGGCTCCTTCTTCTTCGAGTCCTTCGGCGGGCAACAGACCCTTTTGTGGAAGCGCCAGTCGTCGCGCTGGCAGCGCGCGCCGCAGTAGGCTACTTTTTTGCACCGTTGACAAGCCTTGAGCACGGCCTCGGTGTCCCCGCAGTTCGCGCATTTTACGTGTTTGATGGGCGTGCTCGCGGCCTTTTTAATTTTCTTGTCGTCCTTTTTATCTTTCTCTTCATCACTATCTTCGATGGCGTCGAACTTGCTGTAGTCGACGGGCATGGTCTTGCGTCGCCGGCGCGGTTTGAAACTGCTCTCAGGGCAGCACAGTGCTTTGCTGGCTCTTGAGGGGCTTTCTTGCTCACTCTTTGACTGCAGCTTGCGAAAATATGTGAGTTGAGTTGTGCGATAGCAATGAACCCAGTGCTGCTTGACTGGTTGGGTCGTTTAGCGGTGCACAGTGCGGCAGTCGTCGATCGAGGACTCGACGGCTAGCCGGCTCTCGTCTCTCGTTTTTTGACGCGAGCATCGCTCAAGACGGCGCGCCAGAGGTCTCGAAGACGCGAACGAGACCAGTCGGACTCAGCAAAACCCGGCATTTAGGCTAAGCTCACGCTGTCGAGGCCTCCATTTAAGGCAGCATCAACCGCATCGCTGCTCGAGAGAGCTCGTGTGCGCTGTGCCGACCAGTACGCGACGCCTCAAGCCAGGCAGGAAGCCAGCGGACGAGCCCTGCGGAGTAGCAGCAGCCATACAGCATGGTGCGCCGCCTGCACGCATTCGTGCTGCTCGTCGCAGCCATGGCCAAAGAACCAGAAACGCTGGAGATGAAGTACGAGGACCCGGTCGACGGCCCGCTGCGGGACATGGAGCTTGACCTTACGATGGTGATAGATGAAGAGATAAAAAAACTCATGACGCCGGAGCAGCTGGAGGACCTGGAGAATGCCGCGTTTCAAGAAACTATCAGGCAATCGAGGGGTGACCGTGAAGCTCAGGGTGTTAGAGATCAATGGGAGTCGAGAGATGGGATTGGCCGGAAAGAGGACCTGCGGAGGAAGATGACGAAGAAGACGCGACGACGGCTGGAGGACCACGGGTTAGATTGTAAAGGGTGCACGAATGCCGAGGCTATTGATGTGATTAACGACTTTGTACGAAGAGAGCAGAAACGGATCAAGAGTGAGGAGTACTATGCTGACAGAAGGAGGAAGATCATGGGTTTTTTGGTGCCGTTTGGAGGGTTGGTGGTGTTGTTAATGATAGGGTTCCTGGTGCTGCAGGCGTCCGCGGCGGCCGTCGACCGGCCACGAAAAGTGGATGATGAAATCCGCGAGGCGATCCGCCAGACGCAGTTTTATGCGGAGGCGAAGGCCGCGGCGAAGGCCGAGTCACTGTCCAAACCCGCACCTTCTTGGAGGGACAACGAGGAGCTCGAGGAGTGGACGCCGCGCCAGGAGAAGCAATTTCAAAAGGCGCTCGGGCCTCTCCAAGGTTTGCCGCCGAAGGAGCGATGGCGCCTCGTCGCCGAAAAGGTCGAGGGCAAGGACCACAAGGAGTGCGCGTCGCATTTTAAGCTGCAGCAGATCCTCGAGAGAGAAGCGGCCGAGGCCGGCGAGGGGAAGAAGGACAGCTGACGCGGCGTCGATGGCGTATTGTATAAGTATAGTTTAGTATGGCCCGATGCAAGTTACACGCCAAAAGGACTACGAGAAAAGCGAACACCGCTCCGCGACCATGAGCTTGTACCCCGCCCATCCCAAAATCGTCGCCCTTGCTTCGAGCCAGTCGACCCACGCCGAGGGGCGTTGCCCTTTCCGCGCGCAGAGCAGCTGGCGGACGCGCTTTCCATCAGAAGTCCACTCGCGCAGCGCGTAGATGAGCGCGTAGTGGTTCTTGAGGTGGAAGATCAATGAAGCGTCGGGCCGGTTGAAGGCCGCCGAGAGCTTGCCCCACTGCCGCTCGATCGTTTCGGGGGAGTCGTCCCGTTTGAGGGGGATGGGGATCTTCGCCCGGCCGCCGCCCGCGAGTAAACTGATGACGACATGGGAAGGTGGTTGTTTGGGGCAGCCAAATAACGTATCGGGAGGCAGCCCGAGGAATCCTAGAGAAGTCCTCACCGGAAGCTGCCTTTCATCATCATTTGATGAGACGGGCGCCGTCGCGTCGTCAGCATCGTCCACCATCGCTTGGACTTCAGCCTCGCGCGCGGCGCGTCGCGCGTCCTCCCGCAAGCGCTGGGCGCCCTTGATGAGGCCCCAGTTCCCGTAGGGCGCCGTCGACGGCCTGGACGCGCAGGTCTTGGCGACGCCGTCGCTCTTCCGTAATATCTCGCCGAGCTCGCCCTTCCAGTTCCAGGGCTTCGCGGCCTTGCGGGCCGCGGCGATGCGCTGTCTCGGCCGCGCGGGCTTCTTCTTCTTCTCTACTACGTCGTCGTCGGGTTCCTCGTCTTCATCAGACTCGTCGGAGGACTCATCATCGATGCCTTCGTTCTCTTCGGCCAGCTTGCGCTTCTTCTCATTCAATTCTTCATACAGCTCCCACAATCTACAAAAAGCTAATGCAGGTGCTTCCTCCTCAGCTTCTGTCACCTCCTCGCCAAGCTCCAACGCCCGCTGCCGCTCCACCGCTCTCTTACAAACCTCGGCACGCGCCTCGACCTCCAAGCGGACACAAGCAAGCAAGTACTTGCCGTCCACGCCCCGCTCCTTGTCCTTCTTGAGCGACACGCCGAACCGCCGCCCGTCGCTCGTCACGCGTGCCGCGACCGCGTCGAGCACTGGTGTGAGATCGGCCCCGAGCTTCCGCTCGAACGACGCTATTTTAGATTCGACGAGATCCCTCAAGACGCCGCGCATCGCCGCCAGCACGTCGAGCGGGCCCAAGGCGTTGTCGTCGTGTCGATGCAGCCCGCTCAACCCATTGATAGCACCTGCAACGGCAGCAGCAGCGCAGCACGGCGACGGCTGCTTGACCCAGGCATCTAATAAAGCCCCATCGTACGCACAGCCGAATTGTGAAACACCGTCCTCTTTCGTCGGCAAACGCCCATTCCACGGCCCCAGCAGCGTCGCCATAATATCTAGATCCTCACATGCCGCCGTGTCGCACTCGACGCCGTCCGCGTCGAAGGCCGGCTGCATGCACACGGTCGTGAACGGGTCCGCGGTCGCCTCGGGCGCGGGTGCGGGCGCCGCATGATCTGAGGGCGGCCACCAGTCCGGCGTCGCCTCGGGCGGCGCGTCGATGCTCGGCGCCGGCGCGGCCGCATCGGCCGGCGCGTCCTCTGTAGACGGTTGTGGTTTCAGCACCGCGACCGCCGCGGCCTCCGTCGTCGCGGAAGCCATGGCGTTCGTGGCGGCGTCGAGCGACGCTGTGACGTCGCCCAGCGGGGCGGGGGCAGCCATAGCACGGGCAGCCAGTGCCAGAGCCAAACCGTGCTTGTGGGCAGCCAGCGCCAGGGGCAGGCTTTGGATGATGGCGCACCCCGCCTTACTAAAACCTAGCCGATAGTGGCACTCGACGACTCCAAGGGACAGCAGTGTTAGATTATCGGCAGGCCGCACCGATACCTAGCAGCGCCACAGGGGCAGCCGCGACGATGCCCGCCAGCGACGGCAGCCGCTCCCCGAGCCCGACGCGCAAGGCCACGCGCAAGAAAGAATGGAGGGAAGAGGCCTGGCGCAAGGGGCGCGTCACCGTCGAGGTGCTCGGAGCGAGAAATTTACCCGCCGACGAAGACGTGAGCGACCCCTTCGTCGCCTTAAGGTTGGTCGACGTCGCGGAACGAAACCCGTTGCCCTTCCCCTTCGACCGCTGCGTCCGAACCGCCGTCGTCAAAGGGAGTCTGGAACCGGAGTGGTCTGATGAGAGGTTTCATTTTGATGAGGTCGGCCCGGCTTTGCCTTATGTGCGCGTGCAGGTCATGGACTACAACGGCCCGATCCACAAACCACGACTGCTCGGCGAGGTCGACGTCTCGCTCGAAGCATTGCAGCGACTAGGTGGTGCCCATGGTAGTGTAGCAGCTCAGTGGTACCCTATAAAAAATAGTGACAGGGAACCTGCCGGTGAGGTCGAGCTGAAGGTCGATCTGTTGCCTTCTTCCGATGTAGATGAAAAACAATTAGCCATCAAAGACGCGGCTGAATCGCGATGGTTCCCAGACGTCATACCTGATGACGTCGTAGATTTGTCTGAGGGCGAACCGAACTGTTTGAAGGTCGCGGTGATTCGCGCGAAAGATCTTCGAGCGGTCGATGATGGGACCATCGGTCGCAAGCAGTCGAATCCTTTGGTGGTCGTCGATGTGATCGCTCCGGGTCGGCTCTGTGATGAGGTCGAGACTCAAACGATGGAAGACGACCTGGAT
>JACLAA010006684.1_pt1 | contig 10798 bp, 7 predicted proteins | sample 8027891 | NCBI WGS metagenome assembly JACLAA01 (sample SAMN15724900, study PRJNA655200) | protist metagenome | isolation source: fluorescence activated cell sorting (FACS) single amplified genomes of... | place: Spain: Blaines Bay Microbial Observatory, Mediterranean Sea | collected 2016-01-19 | reverse complement strand
AAAAAACTGAAAATAGGGAAAAAGAAACGCGAGGCCAAGGTCAAGGAAGAAGTAAAGACGACCGGGTCGATCAACGAGGAGGTCAAATATCAAAATCCGAAGGACTTCTGGGGCAAGAACCTGTCGAAGAAAGATATTCGGACCTGGGCCAAAAAAGTCGCGAAGAGGGACTATCCGGCGATGAGGAAGCTACTGGGCGTGCATGGGTGCGCGCGGCGACCCGTCGAGGGAAATCCTGGGAGGTTTGCGGCGGCGGCGTGCGGGCAGGGGTATGTGTGTGGAGCGGCGGGCCGGCGCGTGACCCGCGAGTCGCGCGCGAGGAGGACATCCCGGGCCCGCGTTCTCGTCTCAATAATATCTCCTCCCCGACGCCTCCGAGCCTAATTATAGGTCGCGCGCGTCTCGGCCCAAATTTCGCATCCTCGTCGTCTCGGGCCAAAACTGCATCCTCGTCGTGCGGCCTAGCGTGACCTCCGCAGCATCCGTGCAGAGGCCCTTATCCGCCTCGGAGGACGTCTCTTTTGACGCCTGGCGCTAAAAAATTGGCCCGCGTTTCAAACGCCGGCGCGTCCGGCCACCCAGAAACCAACAAGACTATACTTAATCATGAATCCCAATCAATTTCCCCGTCGTCGAGCTTGTGCGCGCGCTAATATCAAACTTTGCTGTGGCTTTGGATGCAAATAGGTAAGGATGCAGTTAGCGCTAGTGTGTCGAGACATTAGTGCTTTACTGCTGCTTTACGGCGAAGTAATAATATAAATTAGGCTATTCATCACTACATCCCTCTCTTCTTGCCCTGCTTGCCCGGCGACCGCCTCGCCATGATCTTCTGCTTGATCTGCTTGAGGGGCGACGTCGGCTTCTTCGACGGCCGGCGCCGCGTCCTCCCCCTCCTCCTCCTCCTCCTCGTCCTCGTCCTCGTCGCCGCCGCCGTTCGCGGGACCCGCGCGAATCACCGCCCGGACGCCCCGGATCGTCTCCAGCGCGGCCGCGCGGATGGCGTCCGCGACCTCCTGCGTCACGTACAAATCCTTCGCGATGTGGCGCCGCGAAGCGCCGAACGACATATTCGGACCTCCAATCATGGCGACGAAGTGGTGGGGGCCGTCGCCTAATTGCGCGATGAAGTGGTCGATGTGAATGAGCGCCCGTTCCGTCTTCGTCCCCTTGCGGCAGAGCTTATCGACGTCCTTGGCCGACAGCTCCGGGTAGGCCTTCTTCACCATCATGTGTAGTATCCGCGAGTCTCTCAGATAATTGCGCACATCGTCCAGGAGGCCGCCCTCCAGCCGCCGCGCCCCGTATGCGCAGAATTTCTTCATAATCTCCCTGCAAATCTCCGGGTAGCTGACGAGAGCGAGAGCCATCGCGCGCTCCCCCGTCGGCGGGTCCAGGGCGCCCGGTTTGAGAGAATCCCGGAACTCTTTTTTCCTCAACATTTCACACATATTTTTGAGGTGTTTCAAGTCTTCCTTCGCCTCGGCCCTCATGGCGGCCTGTAGCGCCGCGACGCCATCGCTCAGGTTTTTGCTAATTGCTTGGTCGTACCTTTTTTCCAGCTCGGCGCAGCGGCCCTCGTGAAGTTCGATGCCGCCCTCCTTTTTCATGAGGCCGCCCACGACGTGACGAATTCGATCGTTTGCGACCTCCGTGATCCGGCCCGCAGAAGCTAATGCGCTGGCTAACGCTTTTAGGTTCTTGGGCGAGTATTTGCGCCGGCACCATTGAAACTTTGGCCCGCCATTTGTATGACGTACCTGCCGGAAGACGGCGATTTTGGTCGGGGACACGCTGTTGTTTATGTAGAGGTTGGTGATCTTGTGGCCGTCTTGTTTGTACTTTTTCCAGCCGGCCCTGGCGAATTTTGCGGTGTGGGGCGATTTCGCCGGCTTCCACGCCACCATCTTTGACGCTCTGACTGACCACGGCGCCGGCGTCGCCTTGGTCTCGTGCGCCTGGAGCTTGGTGTGCTGGTTTTTATCAGCGGAGCGAGGGGCTGCTCCGAGTGGGGCGCTGCGTAGTCGCGACGGGGCGCCGCGTTAAGGAGCTGCAATATTGTGCCGCCTTCGCGGTCTGTCGCTCTGTGCCTGGCGCAAAGCGTCGAGCTCGAGGCCTGAGCGCAAATATTGGGTTTTTCAGCACCTGGCAGATTTGTCCCGCAGGTCATGGCTTGCTCAGAAGCGAGTAAGGGACCAAATGGACGCGTAAGCAACGTCGTGCGGGCAGGCGCGCGGCGCTCTCAGACGCTCTCAGCAAGCTGATAATCGCGACTCTAGATGGCGCCCTTCCAGTGGTGGACGACGATAGCCGTGGCGCTGGTAGCGGCGCCCGGCCTCCTGCCAAGGTGCTCGGCCCATTTTTGGGGCAGCCCGGCGCCGCACGAGGGCGTGCGCTTCCCATCAAGCGGTCTGCGTCTCGCAAGCCGCCGCACATCGCGCCCGTCAAGGCACACGTCGCAAAGACCGCCGCCGCGGCGCAGCGCGAGGGCGGCCGCACGCGTAAGACCGCAGCCCGCCGACACCAGGCGGCACTCAGCACTTCTGATGGCTGACGCGCCGCCGGCCGCCGGCAACCGCTCGGACTGGATCGGCGCCTACTCGCCGAAGTCGAGATTGAAACGCATTGCCAGATTCCACAAAAAGCGCCCGTTACGGAACTGGGGCAAGTCCAAGAAGCCCGCAAGAAGCCCAGGGAAGAAGCGCAAAGCGCGCGCGGACCCATATGTGGGACCAAAGAAGACGACGAGACGCCAGCGCCAGGATGAAACAGAGGTCGTTCAGCCCAAGGAGCTGCCGTCCAAGGCCGATCTCCTAGCGGCGAGGCGTGCGAAAAGGCCGCTAGAAAAGAGGAACTGAAGCAAGTGCCAGAAACCTTGTTTAAAGATTCAGATGAAAGAGGAATGGGACTTACCGGAAGATGAGCGCTGGTGCGAGACGTGCAAGAACAGATTGGCGCGAGCATTAGTAGAAGAGCCGGTCCGGCTCGACGAAGTGGTGTACATTAAATCTGGAGACGACTACTTTACATCGATAGAGGTGCCCAACGCCACGGACGGGCGGCGCTGCAAGGTCGTCGTGGATGTTACATTAAAGATTAAGGAGGACGAGGACGAGGACGCGAAGCAGGAGCGCGCGCGCGCCGAGGTCTCGAGAAAGATTAATAAATGGAGTCACTGCTACGCCAAGGTCGTGAACGCCGACGACGGCAAAAGATTAGGAGAGTACAGAACTCGTGTGTTCGTGAAGGAGGACGCCGTGAACGACTTGTATGTGGAGAAGAAAAACGTGCTAAGAGCGCTCGCAAATACCCAAAACGGGGCGCGTCCGCAGCCCGAGAAAGAGCATGGTCCCTTCTACCGGGACGCGCGCTGCAACTGCTTAGAACGAGCCCGGGAGTTGTTTGATGAAGAACAGTACAAGCTAGTGTTAGAGAGGGAGTTGGACCGGTTCCCGAAAAATAGTACGCAGGAGGACGAGGACCAGGACGAGGATGAGGACGAGGAGGACGCGGACGAGGAGGAGGACGAGGACATCGAACGTAGATACGTGACTTGTAGCCATGGTTCTAGGGTCGACGTCGACTTTGAGACGTTCCCGCAGGCCGCGGAGGAGTTTTTTTATAGAAGACCGGTGGTCCGTGCGTATGGAAATAGAGCCGTCGGCCACCTCAGCAGCACGCCCAAGGAGGTCGTGACGAAAGTGCTTCGCCAGTCCCGAGCGAATGTCGTGTCGCAATTGAGAATAGGTCATGAAGAATTGCTTGAGCAGCTCAAGGCCGGCGAGGTCCCGGCGCTTGAGGAGGCAGGTATCAATGTGCCGTCCGATTTATTGAAGTCCATGGTCGGGGACGTTAGAAAGGCCCTCAAAGGCATGCCGTTTGATGCGGATGAAAGCGATCGAAACTGGAGGAGCAATCGATTCAAACATGCGTCTTGTGTTGCAATGGGCGTCATGCTGCTGGAGGTCGAAGGTGTCCCGATGTACGTAGTGAGGAAAAATCCAAAATATAAATATGATTTCACGGACGACGGGCACGCGAAGGCGCTGGAGAAGGCGTTGGAGTTGTCGCCGTCGCTGCGCAAGCTTTACGAAGACTCCTGCGCCGTGCAGAGCTTGTTAAGTGAACTCTCGGCCGAAGAAGACGCTGACGACGAGAATTACACTGGTTTGCGGTCGAAGGAGATCTTCGACGCGATGATGAAAAATGTGCGCGCCACGTTACGTAGCCGTGAGATTGATATCCCCCTCGTCGCGACCGAGGAGCGACCTTTACGGGCACTGCAGATCGGCTTCAACTTCAAGAAGAGGGCAACGCCAGAGAAGACCCTGGAACTGTGGGAGCGCGCCGAAGCCGCGACGGTCGCCCTCGGGCAGGTGGGCCAGTTTGAAGTAGTGGAAAAGGTCAACGAGCTCGCGTCGGGGCCCGACGGCCTCAAGAGAGAGGCCCTCGCAGAGGCGTATAAGCTAGACCTCGTAGATGACAAAAAAAAGCTCGATATTTTGGAAGAGGCCTTCGTGGTCGGCACGACGTATCGCCGCGACATGGCGATGGTGGAGAGTCTAAGGGTGATGCCGATGCCGATGGCGGTTTACACGGAGGGGTATCCCAAGTACTGGATCGAGAGCGGCAAGGCGCACCTCGTCGCTCACAACGTGGCCCAGCAGTGCAACAAGCACAGATACGCGCTCGGGACTATTTTGGAGGAGGCCGAGGCGAAGGGGCTCTTGGAAGACTAGGGGCGACTAGGGAGTGCGCGCCCGCCCGCCCGTGCGTTCCCGTGCTTCCTTCTTCGGGGCGTACTAACTTTGCTGAACTTAACATCCATCGCGGAGCTCGAAAACCCATTGTTGTATTCGACCCGACGCGAGTCACCCGAGTCACGCGCGCTTCGGTGTGTTTGTCCGCCATCTAGCTCCTCCCCGGATGCTTCCCAGTCAATAGCGCATCAAGCAGTACGAAAAAGCCCACCGCGGTCGCCTCGTCGCAGCCTTCGCCCCCAAATTTGCTTCCCTGCCCGAGGATGTCGTCGCGGGCATCATGGAGTTTTACGCGCATCTCGGCTTCTACTAAAGCCGTCTGCGGCACGCCGTCGGGGCCCCCCGCGCACCATGGTTAAGAATTGATACAACATAGGGTTTTACAAAGGGTATCAGTACGGAGGCACGCCGCCGCCGCCGCCGCCAGGCATCCCCGGCGGCCCTCGCTCCACTGGGATGGGGATCGGCACGAGCGACGGCTGCGGCTCGAGGAAAGCAGGAATGCCGACGCCGCCGCGGCAGCACATCTTGAACATGACGAAGTCGCAACACTCCATCGGAGAGTCGCAGTCCCACATCCCTTCGCATTGCCCCGGCAGCAGCTTGCGCTTCTGCTTCTTTTGTTTGGAAGGCGCTTTCTTCTTCGCCGGGGGCTCCTCGCCCGACGCATCGTCGGTCGTCGCCGACATGACCACGAGCGCGTCCTGACCGACGTCCGACGCCTCGAAGCCGAACGAGGGCACCGCCGCGGGCCTAGGACCGTCGAGGCCCGCGAGCACGTACTCCCGGAACGCCAGCCACCCCACCGAGTAGGGCGGAGATAAAGGCCTTCCACCAACCTGCACTCTATCGACAACGTGCTTGAAGACCTTGCCTTGGTCATCTAAATGAAAGGAAGAAGTCGCGTCCACATACGCGGCCTTCGAACTGCCGCGCGCGTACCACTTCGAGTACCACGTGACCTTGATGATCTTCGAGGACCAGTCGTAGCGCAGCTTGAAGGTAATATCTACCTTATCGATCATCACCCTCCGAAACATGCGAATAACGCCGAAGAACTGCTTGTAGTTCTGCAAGCCTCTCGTCTGCACTCCACTGGGGTCGGCGAGCTGCACGTTGTCGGCGTAGATGTCCCATGATAATTCTCTATCCGCGAAGGCGGGGACGTCGCTCCGTAAAGCATCAATAGCCCTACCAAGATTCAGCTCGAAGTCGCTTGGGCCGCGCCGCCCCGCCTCGAGCGGCGTCTCTAACGTAATTTTCTCGCTCTCCGGCAGGTTGAGGACGTTGTTTTTGTTCGACGTCTCCTCGACGGTGGCTTGGAGCACGGGTCGCTCGAGTGTGGACTGGTCCTCGAACGTGGCTTGGAGGACCGGTTGTCGCTCCAGCGTGGACTGGGCCGCGGCGACGACGTTTCGCTTCGTCTCGCGCTGCGGGGGCGGCACGTAGCCTGCTACGGCGCCCGCAAGGGCGATGATGGCGTAGATCCGCATCTGGGCTGTGGTTTGGCTCTGAACGCGGACGTCGACGGCTCGCTGACGCGAGTGAGGTCACCGCGGTCCCGGGGAACGAATACCGCAGCTCAGCCTGTTCTCTCGACGCCTTCGCTAGGCAGATAGAGCGCTGAGCAAAGAGCAAGCTTGCCAGCGTGGCCTAGAGGACTATGCCTAGAGGGGGACCACGCTGGCAAAAGAAACCCACGAAGCCCCGTCCAGGCAGCCATCAGGACCACCCGAGCAATCCTCGTTCACCCTGGAGCCACCCAGCACCAACCGAAGCATGCCTGGAAGGAGTGGGTGGCCTGCATCTCGTTATTGAGCCGCTGCTGTCCGGGAGGAGCGGCTGCCGACGAGGGTCGGCGCGCGGGGCAGCCTCCAGAGGGGCAGGACCCCACGGTTGCGCCGTCGCGCGAGCTGGAGCTGGGAGCGGCAGCCCACAGGATGGAGCCCCCGCGCCGCACCATAAGGAGACGCCACACGCTCGGTAATCGGCCCAAATCCCAGCCCTCCCTGTCCAAGCGCGACCAGAGAAACCTGGCGCCGGCGGCCAAGGACTGGCGCGAGGCTGCTTATTCATTAGGCATCCTCAAGACCGGCTACCTCGAAACCGCTTCTGAACAGTGGGATCGCTCAGCAGCCGCCACGAGTAGTGTGAAGAAAACTAGGTTCGTCGTATTAACGCACGCCCAGCTGAGCTGGTTCAAGCGCAATCCGGGAGATGCGGAGTACGGCGACGAGCGGGGCGCGATACCCCTGGACCAGGTCACTTCTGTTCGGTTGGATGGTGAAAAAATCGAGGTGTTTGATCAGGGTGGGTTAAGACGCTGGTTCCTGTGTCGCGATGGCAAGGCGAAGGCTTGGAGGGACGCGATCGACGTGGCACGGCAGGCGCGCTGTCGCAGTCCGGCCGCTTCGTCGCCGCGCGAGGCGCCGTCCGCGTTAATTATACGAACGAGGCAGTACGCGAAGTCTATTGTGGAGCAGCGCGCGGCCTATGGGGCCGCGACGCTAGTCGAGCCGGCGGCGCCCGGTAGCGAGTCGGCGCGGAACGGGTGCCTTCGTCATATATCTCGCGGCGACGGCGTCGCGGTGGGTTCCTGCGACGGCGTCAGATCGATGGCGTCGAGGGGGACGCCATCGACGCCGCGAGAGGCAACCAACGCAAAACCAACGCAGGCGAGGGCTTCGAGGTCCTACGCAACAATGGAGACGTCAAGATCGACGCTTCATCGTTAGCGAAGGCCGCGGCCGTCGGCCGCTGTGTGCTCAAGGCCGATGATGGGGCGCGCGTCGTTCTAAGAGCTGTGGCCGCGGAGGCTCCGACAAGGGTCAAGCGGTCCTTCTTCTCCTCGCTCGTACTACTCGCGTCGGTGCTCTACACGCTATATGCGATGGGGTTCAAAGCGCTCTTCGCCATACCACTCTACGCAGCTACACTACAAAAAGCCTACGAACTACTACCGGAAAAAGTCGATGACGATAGCGTCGCCTTCTCCCTGACGCTGGAACCGCCCCCCAAAGAGAAGAGCAGCGAGTCGGACCATTCTCGTTCTCCCGAACGAGTCCCGATCGCTCCGGAAACGATCCCGAACAAGGTCGACCCGTCCGACACGGCCGCCGTAAGAGCGGCCGAAGCAGCTACCGGTGTTGGTAGGAAGTTCATTGTTGGGAGTAGTGGGGACATGCGAGAAGCGAGAAAGAAGTGGCGCGCCTCACAAAGGTGGAGGGCCCACTACGGTACTGATAAGATACTGGAGGAGCCCCACCCGAAGTTCAGAGCCATTAAGAAAGCATACCCGCACTTCTGGATTGGTCATGGTAGAGATGGTCAATTGGTGTACTTGGAGAGGATCGGCCACGTGGACATGGCCCTCCTCGCGCGAGAAAACGTTTCACTGCAGGACATGATTAGGCATTACGTCGCGGTCCACGAGTTCACGTGGGCCTATCTGGCGCCCGAGCGGGACGGTCCTAGGAGTTATCAATGCGTCTTGTTCGATGTGGACGGCTTGCAGTTGGCGCAGTGTCGAGGCGTGCGCTACCAGTTCGTGAAGGCCTGCGCGAAGATCGCTAGAGAGCACTACCCGGAACGGGTCTCGCGCGTCGTCATCTGCAACGCGCCGCAGTGGTTCCAAGTGGTCTGGAAAGTGGTACGACCGTGGGTCGACCCGAAGACGGCGGCCAAGGTGAGCATTGTAAGGGCTGGCGTCGAGACACTGAGTGCATTACGGGAGATCTGCGACGATTCCCAGATCCCCGAATCATTTGGGGGGGCGAACAAGGACCCCGAGCGGTCCGAGCCTGAAAGAAGGCTCGCGGCGGCCATGGCCGCTTGACAATTTTTCCTTCTTCCGAGGCGCGCGACTGTTCTATCTTCGTAAGTACGCCTATATTCGTCTCATGAATTCTAAGCTGCATCTAGCTAGCGATAATATTTACGCGCCGCTTTATGGAGGGTCACTGCTCGCGCCAACGATGGAGCCGCCGCCGCGACGACGTGCTTGTGGGGTAGAGCCACGTCCGCCGCGACGCCATCGCCGCGATGGCTTACCGGTGGAATAGCTACTCACGCCATCGCCGCGCAAACGCCGTCGCCTTGCGAGTAGGTACCGCAGCGCCCGGCGGTTGGGTTCCGCGGCGCCGCCCCAGGCTCACGTAGGGCACGCCGTCGCCGCGACCCACCGCTCGCGTGTGGCCGGTGATGGTGCAATACAGTCGCGAGGTGCTCCTCCACACTCTTGGCCGGGACCGTCGTCGAGACGACGGACTCGAACTTGTCTGCTGCCGGTACACCGCCCATGCTCTACTATCCTATAGAATTACAAAACGATCGAATTACAACTTCTGGAACGCGTCGATGAACTTGCCGAGGCCCTCGAAGAGGTTCCCCCCGCCGTCGTCGGCTTCATCCGTCGGGCCGCCGGTGTTGGTCCCATAGACCTCGTCGAAGAGCTCCTCCAGCATTTCGTCGTTCGGCTGCGAAAAATAATTTTTGACGAACGCGTAGCCTCCTTCCACATTTTCTTCCGTGCCGCACTGGCGCCAGACGCTGTAGGGCCGCGGGTAGGTGCGGGCCAGCGCGCCCGACTCGAGCGTCCTCAAATAATAGCACGGCTCGAGGGCGTCGACGAAGCGCTCCTTGAACAAGCGGCCGGCCATGCCGTAGCCCGTGGTACCCATATCAACTAAGTACGGGTTCAGCAACGCGACCTGTGCGGAGATCAAATTTCAGGATGTTGTCCTCGTCACTGCGTCTGCGCGATGGCGTGGAGGCTCCACGCCATCGACGTGACGATGTTCCCATTACTGCGTATGCTCGATGGCGTGAAGGGCTCTCGCAATAATATCCACACAGCAAGCGACTGGGCGCAGCGTCTCCTCGCAGGTGTTGACGAGCTCCTCGCAGGCGTCCCTTTCTGGTGCTCGTGGGCACAATGCAAACACAGCCCTATCGTCCTCGTCCAGCCGGTCGCGAGGAAACGCCTTCACGCGCACGTTCGGGGGCACCTCGGCCTCGTCCAAATTGTCCATCTTCCACTCCTGCCTCGCCAAAGCGGCGGCCCCCGCGTCCGGGAAGAAGAGCACCAAATTCTCGTCTTCGGCCATCGCCAGCGCCCACTCGATGGCGACGTCTCTGGCGAACTCCGTTGAGAGTTTCAACTTCGTGTAGGTCTCGTCGCCCATGCTCGTGTCGAAATCTAATCGTAGTTTCAGGGAGCCGTCTTGTATCGCACCTAGTAAGCCATTGGCCGCGTCTTGCACCGCACCATCAAAGTCGTCGGAGAGCGGCGTCGCGCGCTGTTCTCCGCCCTCTTCCACTTCGTAGTTGACGACGGCTCTTAGAGGTGTCCTGTGCTGCCGCGTCGGCGTCGCGAGTAGGGCTGTGCAGAGTGGCAGCAATAGCAGTGCGGTGCTCGCCATCGCGGTCCGTCGCACGGCTCGGCGGCGCAACCAGTGGTGCAGTGAAGTGTCTCTCGCGAGCGGTGGCAGTCCAGCGAGCTGGTGCCGGCTCGTTTTGGGCAAGGATGCGATTGTCACTAGTGTCTTACATGCCGCTAGATAATCCGCGTCGAGCGTCGGACGTTTATCTCGCATCCACGCGACACGCCGCCGTGTGGCGCGAGGGTAGTGACCCAGTAATACGTGTCGGTAGCTGCGGAACGTGCTGCGGTCGCTTAGGCCGTCGAGCCAACACTCTGCACACAACCACTGTAGCCCTACGCCGCAGCGCGCATAGTCGTGCTCGTAAGGTTTCCGACGATCGCTTACGTCGAGCAGCGCTGGCAGCCACTGCATAACCACTGCAGCTACACCGCAGCGCGCATAAATCGTGCTCGTAAGCCGTGGACAACAAAAATGATCGAAGCAATAGCGCTCATCTACTACGCCGTCACCGTGTGCGGCGCGACGAACACGCTCGCGTACTGGCTCGTCACATCACTATTCGCGTGGATTTTGATGGGCCTCTTCACGCGCGGCCGGAACGAGGACCTCGAGGAGCTGCTGAGGAACGGCAAAGAAGAAGAAAAGGTCGAGTGC
>JACLAA010003974.1_pt1 | contig 10806 bp, 11 predicted proteins | sample 8027891 | NCBI WGS metagenome assembly JACLAA01 (sample SAMN15724900, study PRJNA655200) | protist metagenome | isolation source: fluorescence activated cell sorting (FACS) single amplified genomes of... | place: Spain: Blaines Bay Microbial Observatory, Mediterranean Sea | collected 2016-01-19 | reverse complement strand
TATCAGAACAAGGAGGCGAAGCGGGATTTAGTGTGGGCTACTTCGTGGGGCGTGTCGACGCGGTTACTGGGTGCTTTGGTGATGACGCACTCGGATGATGCGGGGCTCGTGTTGCCTCCGGCGATCGCGCCGGTGCAGGTGGCGCGCGGCGTCCTACGACGTCTGCGCGATGGCGTACGCTCACCGGTCGATCCGCGCGCAGGTCGCTCTCGTGCCCATCGTCAAAGGTATGGACAAGGATCCCGAAGGTACACAGACCGTCATGTCGTTGGTCGACAAGGTCGTCGACGAGTGCGAATCAATGGGAATTCGTGTCAAAGTTGATGATAGAGAAAACATGCGCCCCGGCGCCAAGTACTTCGAGTGGGAGCGAAAAGGGGCTCCACTAAGGTTGGAGGTCGGTCCGAGGGATGCGGCCCAAAACGTGATGGTCGTGGCGTCTCGTCTCGGCGGCGAGAAGCAGACGATTGCCGTGGACGAGGTGCCTTCTCATCTCAAAAAACGTCTGGACGAGATGCAGGCGAAGCTGTTTGCGGACGCGTCTCAGCGGTTGCAAGATCGTACTATTGACATTGCTACGTACGAGGACATGAAGTCAAAAATTGCTGCAGACGATTTAGGTTTCTTCCGCGTCTACTGGAAGGCCGATAATGAGAACGAAAAGGCGATCAAGGAGGACTGCGCCGCCACCATTAGATGCTACCCTTTGGATGCTCAGGGCGACCTCGAAGGCAAGACGTGCTTTTATAGTGGAGAGCCGGCGACGCACGTCGCGCTCTTCGCGCGGGCTTTCTAATTCTTGTTCTTAGCCTTCGTGCTACTAGTAGGGGGTTCGGGGTTTAGCGCTTGCGGACGCCGAGCGGTCTTTTGGTCGAGACGGCCTTGATGCCCTGGGCGTTGGCGTAGGACTTGGTCTTCTTGCGCACCATGAGCATCTTCGCGCGGCGGCGGTTCCGGCCGGCGGCGGCGGCGGGCGCGAGCGCCGGCGGCGGGTGGAACGCGCCGGGCGCCGGGTTCCGCAGCAGCGCCTGCTGAAACGCGAGGACCAGGGCGTCGGGCTTCTTGGCCTTGTGGGCGTGCTTGACGTGGCGCGGCGCGCCGTCGCCGTCGCCGCCTGTGCGGAAATCAACCAGTGAGTTAGGTTGCGACAGCATCGCGTCGGGCGCCTAAAGTTTGATTTCCACACGGCACGCTGCGAGCAGCGGGTCTTAACGTCTTCACCATCTCGCCGGACAGAGCGCGATCAATCGCCCGCGCGACGTGGACTGAGGGGCGCTTCAGGCGCATGAACTTGTGCCTGTGAGTAGTTGGTCAACGCGCGGCGCACGCGGCGATGGCGCATCTCGTGAAGCGCGGCGGTCGAAACTCCGCGAGCCGCTCTTCGTAGTGCGCGCGGTCTTCCTCGCTGAGCACGGGCATCAGACAGGCCCGGACGGGCGTCGCGCGGCTGCCAAAGGCACCGCTGGCCCCCAGATGGTTCGCAGCGCGCGCCAGCGTAGAACTGCCGAGCGCCGCGCCATATGTGAAGTAACCGGATCGTCTGGCGTCCGCTCACGCGTTCGGGACGCTGGTGGCTACGGATAGCGTGCGCTTAGGCCCGCCCCAGCGCAAGAAGCACAGAGCTGATCGAGTTGCTTCGCGAGAGGCCGCGCGGATTTGACGCGTGTTTTACTCTATACATTCATCATTCACTCCTGCTAGCGATGGCCGTCGATTCCCGGGCGGCCGGAGGGCAAAGTCGCGTCGCCTGGGCTCCGCGGGGCCAGCCGGCTCGGACTCCTCGGCGCCCTCTCTAGGCGCCCTCCCCAGCGACACGCCGGAGCACCACGCCATCGACGCGACAAAGAAACAACACAGGTACTTAGAACACCTCCACCCCGCTCTCGACGTTCGGCATCGTAACAACCTCGGAGATCTCGATGTAGCGCGGCGCTCGTAGACGCCGTCGCTTCGGTAGCAATCGCGAAACGATCGCCACGCAAAGAAGGAACAGCAACACCGCAGACACGGCCCGCACCATTTTTAAGTCGCGGCCCGGCGCCACATCATCTACCAACAGTAAAGATGAGGAAGCGTGCGCATGTATAAGGCGCGCGTACCACGCGAAGGACCGCTTCGGTGTCCTCGTTAACGTATTATAGTCGACGAAGACCAGCCCGAAGCGCTTCGAGTAGCCGTCCGCCCACTCGAAATTGTCGAGCAGCGACCAGGCATAATAAGCTCGCACGTCGGCGCCTCGTTGGATTGCGGTAGCGACGCCGTCGATGTGCGTCCTCAAGTAGTCGATCCTCCAGACATCGTCGCGCTCGTCTTCGCCGGAAGGCTGGTCGCAGCCGTTCTCGGTGATGGCCATTGGCAAATTGTATCTATCTTGCAACCATAATAACACATCGGTCAACCCGTCAGGAGCCACATACAACCAGGACGAACCGCCGACGACACCGATTCTTGGACCGCCTTCTGATAACGACCGTGTTGTGGCGAGGTGGTACTCGTTATTGAGCGCGGGAATGCCCGCCGCGTCTCCCACCGATGCCGCGGGATAGACGGCGTCGGCCGCGGCGACGTAACGACTAGTGTAGTAGTTGACACCTAACATATCGACACTACCCTTGAGTAGCTGTTGTTCCTCAGAGGTAAACTGGGGCAGTGCCGGTGCCCTAGCTTTGAGGGATGGCGGGTAATCACCTCTCACCAAAGGGTCGAGGAACCAGGCCCACTGCGCCTCCATGAAGCTCGACGCAGCATTCATATCATCCACGGACCCGTCGCGGAGCGGCCAGGCCATCCAGCCGCAGTTCACCATGTCTATTGAGTACCCTGTTGAGAAGCGTGCCCGGAATCGTTGTGTAGCGTGCGCATGTGCTAGTAACACATTATGAGCCGCTAGTAGAGGTTCGGTCTCCGAGTCTCCAGCAATACATCGTGATCGATCGGAACACCGACCCGGCGCCATGACGCCCGTGCCGTAGCCGCCCCCCACGAAGGTCAGGGGCTCGTTGAACGTCGTCCAGGTTTTTACTTGATGACCAAATAACTCGAAGCACGCGTCCGCATATGCAGCAAAGTCCTCAATTATTGAGGGAGAGAGCCAGCCGTTGTACTCCTCTTCGAGAGCTAATGGAAGGTCCCAGTGGTACAGCGTCACTCGAGGTTCGATATTTTTTTCTACCAGTAGGTCCAACAACGACGAGTAGAACGCGACGCCCTCCTCGTTCAAAGTCCTCCCGTCCGGCATTAACCGGCTCCACGATAATGATAGACGGTAGTGTTTGATGCCCGCCTTGGCCAGTAACTCTATATCTTCTGGATACCGATGGTAGTGGTCGTCCGCAACATCACCTGAATCGCCATCGTGGGTCTTGCCCTTTTCGTGGGAGAAGGCATCCCATATAGAAGGGCCGCGGCCTCCCTCTGAAGCGGCGCCTTCGATCTGGTAGGCCGCGGTCGCGGCGCCGAAGGCGAAGCCCTCGGGGAGCTTGAGCAAATTCGGCGGGAGCGCGTCGACGGCGGCGGTTTTGGCGGCTGTTGTTTGTGTGAGGCAGAGGAGCGCCGTCAGGGCTCCCAGCACCATTGCGCGCAGCGGTTTTGGGCTGCTGCAAGGGTGAGGGTCAAGGTCAAAGTGGGAGCGGCGGCGGCGTCGTGTCCACCAAGTCACTTAGCGTGGTCAGCACTACTGTAAGTGTGCCCGCACGCCGGCCAGCGCTTGTTGCAAGGCGATTGCGGCTGTCTGCAACGCGATTACAGTTTTTAGCTAGCGCTGCAACAACACTAGCTTTTTCGGAGAGCGGCAATTTGGCCGCGTGGCTTGGCTGCTGCTGCCAAAAGACATCTCCAAAACTCTCGGGAAGCAACGATCGAAGCATCAGCATCGCTGCTGCGACGTATTATTTCAAACAAAGAGCTTTAAGACCGTAAAAGCGACCCATGGCGTGGCGTCGCCTCATCGGCGGCCGCGGCTCCGCCGGCGCGAGGACGCCGCAGGGAGCGCTACGAGCGTTGTCCGCGGCCCCCGCGTCCGCCGATTTAACAAGGAACATTGGTATAAGCGCACACATCGACAGCGGCAAAACCACGTTAACGGAGCGCATCCTGTACTACACGGGCCGCATCAACAACATTCATGATGTGCGGGGCAAGGACGGCGTCGGGGCCAAGATGGACTCCATGGACTTGGAGAGAGAAAAGGGCATTACGATCCAGTCAGCGGCAACCCATTGCTCGTGGAACGAGAACCACATCAACATCATTGACACGCCGGGCCACGTCGACTTCACGATTGAAGTGGAACGAGCTTTGAGGGTTTTAGATGGCGGCGTTTTAGTGTTATGTGGTGTCTCGGGCGTCCAATCGCAATCGTTAACTGTGGACAGACAGATGAAGCGGTATGACGTCCCCAGAGTGGCCTTCGTGAATAAGCTCGATCGAGCCGGGGCGAATCCGGACAGAGTCGTGGAACAGCTACGAGAGCAGATGGCATTACACGCTTGTGCCGTGCAGATGCCGATTGGTTTATCAGAGAACCATGAAGGCGTCGTGGACTTAGTGAAAAGAGTCGCGTACACCTTCAAAGGTGTGAAAGGTGAGGAGGTCGAGGAGACTATCATAGATTCTTCATTGGCTGACGAGGTCGAGGAACGGCGGAACGTACTGATAGAAGCGGTCGCGGACGTCGACGATGCGCTCGCGGAGCTGTACCTCGAGGGGGAGGAGATTGATGCTTCAGTGCTGACGGAGGCTATTGCTCGCTCTACAAAAGCTAGAGAGTTTGTTCCCGTTTTCATGGGTAGCGCGTTCAAGAACAAGGGCGTCCAGCCCTTGCTCGATGGCGTCGTTTCCTATCTGCCGGCGCCGACGGCGCGCGAAGGGGTGTGTGCACTGGATCTGGAGAACGACGAGGCTCCGGTGCCTATTGAGTGCGATAGTGATGCACCACTCCTTGCATTAGCTTTCAAGCTCGAAGAGTCTAGATTCGGGCAGCTCACGTATGTCAGAATCTACCAAGGCACGTTGAAGAAGGGCGACTACATCCAGAACGTCCGTACTAGATCAAGGACGAAAGTACCTCGAGTAGTAAGAATGCATGCTGATGACATGGAGGAGATCGACGAGGCGTCGGCCGGTGATGTGGTGGCCATTTTTGGCGTGGAGTGCGCGTCCATGGACTCGTTTGTGTCCGGTGAGAAGCGAGGTGAATCATCTCGATTAGCGATGGCCTCGATGTACGTACCAAGACCTGTCATCAGTTTAGCGGTCGCGCCGAAGAAGGGCGCGCCGCCGAATGTGGTGGACGCCTTCGGCAACGCCTTGCAACGTTTTACAAGAGAGGACCCTACCTTACGAGTACATGTGGATAATGAGTCCAAACAAACGATTATCAGTGGCATGGGCGAGCTGCACCTAGATGTTTATGTAGAAAGAATGCGCCGAGAGTACAACGTCGAAGTTACGGCGGGTGAGCCCCAGGTGAACTACCGCGAAGCGATCACTCGCAAAGCTACGTTCGATTATTTACATAAAAAACAAACTGGAGGGTCAGGCCAGTATGCTAAAATCATAGGGTACATCGAGCCGATTGAGGAAGAGACTTTCGAGTTCGTGAATGAGTGCGTGGGGACGAACGTGCCTTCCGAGTTCATACCGTCTGTCGAGAAAGGGTGTAGAGATGCCATCGCGAAAGGTGATTTAGTAGGGTTTCCCGTCGAGGGTTTGAGGGTCGTGTTGCAGGACGGGGCCGCACACGCCGTCGATTCTTCGGATCAGGCCTTTCGCGCTGCCGCGTTGTACGCCGTAAAAAAAGCCATCGGGGAGGCCGGTGCGAAAGTATTAGAACCGGTCATGGCGCTCGAAGTGAGCGCCCCGACGGAGTTCCAGGGCGACATCATGGGCTCCATCAACCAGAGGCGGGGCATGATCACCAACAATAGTACGGACGGCGCCCAGTCGGTCATCAACGCCGACGTGCCCCTCGCGCAGCTTTTTGGGTACTCTACCGATATCCGTTCACAAACCCAAGGCAAGGGCGAGTTCACGATGGAGTACAAGACGCACACATCAGTGATGCCCGACCAGCAGGCGGAGTTGGTCAAGGAGTTCCAAGCTAGACGGGCGGCGGAGAGTAAATAGTTTCACGTTTATCTGCGTTGCTGGGCCGCGTCGATGGCGTGTAGGGAGGCACAAATGTTTTAGACGGGGGGACAGGATCTATAGGGGGCCGGCGAGGTACGGCAGGACGACCCCCGGGGGCAGAGCGGCGACGCGCGACGCCGCCGGCGCCCGCTGCGGCGCCTGGGGGCACTCGCGCGCCCGCCGCGTGCGCACCTCGTTTAGTTTCGCCAGCGCACGGACAACCATCCGTTCTTGAGACGGCAGCGCTCGGCGCATCTCCACGCACGCCTCCAAATGGCGTTCCGCCTCGACGTAGTCGCCGCGGTGGCCCAAAGCAACCCCGAGATTTTCGTGCGAGTTCGCCACGTCACTAGTAATGGCGTCGCGCCCGAAGACCGCGCGCTGCATATTTAAAGCCCGCTTGTGGTAGGAGACGGCCTCATCATAACAACCATTGTAATCAGAGACGACGCCCAGATTCCCGAGAGCCTTCGCGACGTCCGCGTCATTCCCAGGATGCATCTGGGTCAAAACGGAGAGGGCCCGTTCGTACTCATGCTTCGCCTCCCGATAAACACCCCTTCTACAGAGGGCGTTGCCTAAGTTGAGGCGGGCGCAGGCCGCGTCCTTGGTCTCCAACATGTTGCGATGGGCATAGATCTCGAGGGCCTCGCGGAAGCGCTCCTCCTCGCCACTCGCAATTCCTAGATCGTTCAGGACCGCGGCAACACTTGGACCGTCTTCGCCATACGATCGCTTCTCCCGCAAGGCTCGCTCCAACGTCGCCGCGGCCCTCGCGTCGCCGCAATTGAGTAAAGCCGCTCCCAGCGCGTGGCGCGCCGCCGGAATATAATGAGACTCCTTCCGCAGGCTCCGCTCCAAAAACTCCTCGGCGAGCGCCACGGCGCCCGCACCACTATAGGTCGTCAGACAGACGCCGCAGCGCCGCCACGCGTCCACGCGCGGTTCGACGGACCGCGCCCACCTTGCTAAACAAGCGACGTGGACGTGGGCCGAGTCGCCCCGACACGCGCAGGGCGTGATTAATGGACCTTCGTCACTCAAGCAGATGCGGCAGGCCGCTCCTGGCTGTGTTGCGGCTTGGGGGCTGCCCTTCGGCGGCGGCTTCGCGTCGAGCTGCCTATAAGAGACCTCGGGGCTGCTTCGGGGCGTGCCGCGGCTGCGCCGGCGGCCGAAGATGCCCATTTTGGGCGCGTTTTGGTGGTTTTGACGGAAGGCACAGCCTCTCGATTTTTGCTCTCTCAGCGGTTCAAGGAAGCGGAGCTTTCTCTTAGGCGTACTCGCGGAGAGCTCTGTGACTGAGGTTTTATGCTTTGGTGGGCCTTGCTGACATCTCCAGATCGGCACGGGTTTTCCAACCTGTTTTTTATCGCGCTTTTCTGGCTGTCTTGGCGCTGTCTGGATCGTAGCAGCTTGCCGAAGAGCTTCTAGGCATACCAATACAGCGCTGCGACAAGCTGTACGCACCGCTGCCCGCCAAGCACTCGGAGAGCTCCACACAGAGAGCCTCTCCCAGTCAGCTCAGCTGCGCGCGCGACCACGCCGTCGCCGCACTGCCAGGAAGCACACATGGCCCAGGACCGCTGGTACGCGCCGGCCGTGCCCTTCGTCGCCGGCGCCATCGCGGGCGGGACCGTCAAGACCTTCACCGCACCCCTGTCTAGATCCACCATCTTATTGCAGACGGCCGGCCGCGACCAATTACATACCAGTGGAGGCGCCCTGGTCCAGGCGTCTCAATATTTGAGGCACGTGTCGACGACGGAAGGTCTCAGAAGTTTCTGGAAAGGGAACGGAGTGTCGATCCTCCAGAAGATGGCGACGACGGGCTCGAACTACTTTGTCTATGAAAGGTTGAAGGAGCTGCTGCGGTTCTGCTGGTCGTCTTCTGATGACGTCGGGTTCAAGGCGCGATTACTTTGTGGGACATTAGCTGGTGCTATCAATGTGACGGTGGCCTACCCTTTGGATTTGATCAGAACAAATATCGCCTCGTCCCACGAGGCGGCGGCGCGCGGCTCGGAGTGGGCGGGCATTGTGGAGACGGCGTCGTTGCTGTACAAAGCACATGGCCTCGGTGGGTTTATGAGAGGTCTCCCGGCGACGCAGCTCTGCCAGGGCGTGAACATCGGCCTCCACTTCGGCATCTACGAGACGCTGAACACGAACCCATACTATAGATCCGCCTTCGAGCGCGCGATGCCGCGGTCCTGGCGCACGATTGACGACGACGGACGACCACGGACGTCCTTCGCCTACTCCATGGTCTGCGGCCAGTGTGCGGGGTTGGTGGCGTCTTCATTAGTGCAGCCGCTGGATCTTGTGCGAAGGCGGCAGCAGCTCCTAGGCTCGGGCGAGGGCCGCGTCTCCTTCTGGCGCGTGGCGGCGGATCTGGTGAGGATAGGCGGGGTCAAGGAGCTGTACCGGGGCCTCGCGCCGGAGCTCTGCAAGGTGTGCCTGTTTCCGGCCTCGGGCCTCAACTTCTACGTCTACGAGCTCGTGCGCCAGGAGGTCTTTGGGGACCGGAGCGGGCGGCGGTAGCTTTTTGTAACTGTTTTTGTTTTTGGATAGCGTCGTCGGCGTGTGTCCGTTGTCAACCTGTGGTGCTCTCTGAGTCGCCGCGCGTGATGGATCGTAGCTGGCGCGGCCCTCATGCGTCCCGAGGTGCGCGAGGAGCCCTCCACGCCTGCCGCCGCGACTCCGCGGCCCTGGGCAGTGCTCTCTGAACCCGCGCAAAGCCCAAGTTTACCTTGGTTCCCGGCTCGGGCCCAGCACGACGGGGAGAGCGGCAGCGCGCTTTTCTCGCCGCAGAGGCTGCCTCCGAGCGTCGGAGCGCCTCAACCACTCATATCAAGGAGAGCCGCGGCGGGCGCGCGGCGGTCCGGACCATGGAGTACGGTTCGATAGACGAGCTGGACAGAGAGGACGCGCCGCGCCAGGCGAAGCGCTACGCCGTCGGCGTCGTCACGGCGACGGCCCTGGTCGCCCTCGGCGCGACGTCGGCCATCCGCACCACGACGTCGCTGCGCGCCACGGCGCAGAACCCGACGGGACGGCGGGTGCAGGTCCACGCGTTTGCGGATGCCTTGTGACCCGACTGCCGCCGGCACGCGATGTCGTTACATGATGTCATGTTGAGCAACGACGACCTGCTGGCGGCGATCGACCTGACGGTGGACTTCCACGGGAACGAAGCCTCGGTCGAGGAGCACGGCAAAGTGCTGCTGGACGTAAATAGAAATCACCTCTGCGTCCAGCACGAGGCGGACCTGGCCCAGACGGAGTGGTGGCCGACGGCGCACTGCATGTTCGGCCTCCAGGCCTGCCTTGATAATGACGGGTCTACGACTTGCGATCAAGCCGAGAGTGGTTCGGAGGACGACCTCACTTTGAGTGGAGGCGAGACGGACCTGGCGAACTGCGACTGCTCGCTCGACGGCGTCACGTCCTACTGCCTCTCGAAATACACTTCCGTCGAGTGGTCCTCCTTGGACAAGACCTGCGACGTGTCGCGGCTCGCGAAGAAGTCGTCCGGCCGCGCGGCCCAGGCCGACGACGGCGCGACGCTCTGGGTCACCATCGACGGCATCAAATACACCTACGCGGAAGGCGCGGCCTACGGCGGCACGAACACCGAGGAAGGGTTCGGCGCGTGGGCGGCGCGCGTGATGGGCGTCGTCTGCCAAAGTGTGCAAAACGCGGGCCAGGTCGTGCCCCAATCGTGCGCGGGCTACTTTCCCCCGCACTAAATCGCTGCGGCGTGACGTCGAGGTCCGATGCTGATGACGGAGCGGCACCGATACTGGTGCCGCTCCCGAGATAAACCTTCGGACCTTGGCGGCGCGCGCGCGGTTTTCCCCCTCCCCTTTGCTGTTTCTAAGGAGGATTTGTTTTCTAATTTGGCTCTCGACTTTTCTCTCGCTATTTCCCAAATCGCCATTCCGACTTATCCGACGATTGCTAGCGGAGCAAGACACTAGCAAAGCGCCGAGCGCATTTGCGAGCGCCTTTTTGCCGCGATTACTAGACCAGTTGCAGCCGGCGATCGGATCACAGGCCGGAGTCTTGATCACTTTCGACGCCTGCGACCTCACAGCTACTTCGGTGCGCTAAGACCGGAGATAGCTCACTGACCGCGTTTAGTAACTCGCGGGTAAATCGCTGGCGCCGCGCCGTCTGCATATAGAACTCCGCCGGAACGCTCGCCGACGCCGCGCCGCTATACGCCATGCATCACCTCCTGGCAGTGCTGAGCCTCGCGACCGCGCTCGTCGCGCCGCCGCGGCGCCGGACAACTCGCCTCCGCGCCGCGTCGCTCGAGACGAAGGGCGACGACTACATCTTCGAGGACATCGCGAAGAACTTGGGGAAAGGCGACCAGGACCGCCTGTACCAGTACCAGCTCGAGCTCGCGGAACGCTACGGCGAGGACAAGATCGGCCGCGCGGCGCCGCCGCCGAAGCCCAAGAAGCCCAAGCAGGGGGCCGCCGTCGTCGACGCCGCGCGCGAGGCCGTCGTCAAGGCCGTGCCGAAGGCCGTCGCGCCGCGAAACTCCAAACTCCGCTGGCGCGGCCTCGTGTGCGGCGCGGCGGTGGCTTTGTTTTTGACGCCCGGGTTTTTGGAGTACTTGATCAGCGTCCGGACCAAAGCGCTGGCGCTCGAGAAGTCGCTGGAGGC
>JACLAA010004754.1_pt1 | contig 10808 bp, 6 predicted proteins | sample 8027891 | NCBI WGS metagenome assembly JACLAA01 (sample SAMN15724900, study PRJNA655200) | protist metagenome | isolation source: fluorescence activated cell sorting (FACS) single amplified genomes of... | place: Spain: Blaines Bay Microbial Observatory, Mediterranean Sea | collected 2016-01-19 | reverse complement strand
CCGCGTTCGGCGAGCTCGCGCCGGCGCCGGCCGCCGCGCCCGCGCCCGCGCCCACCGGGGCCGCGGAGGAGGCGAAGGATGAAGACGCGCCGATGGCCGACGCGCCGCCCGCGCGGAGCGACGTCGCGCGCCTCGCGAGCGCGGCCCTGAACCAGGACGCGCCGCCTGATCCGCCTCCAGCCGAGGACGGCGACGCGCCGGCCCTCAAGCGCGTGTCGACGGGCGAGCTCGAGGAGGAGGCCGCGGCCGGCAAGGCGCCGGAGCCGTCCGACGAGATGGCTACTCGTTTAGCCAAGCTTGCCGCTGGTGTTGATGAAGCGGCGGAACGACGAGCTGCCAAAAGGTTGGAGTGTCGACGCGTCCGGGACCGAGCCGTGTGGCCTACTAGAGTGAGGGATTCGGACGCCGACCGCGAGTGCCGCACGGTCCTGAAACAGTTAAGGAAGCTCGCCGTGAAGAAGCACTCGTTTTATTTTGAGAAGATGGTGCGCGGCGTGCCCGATTATGCGGCCTTCGTCGCGCGGCCTACTTGTTTGGAACGAGTAGAACAAAGACTGAAAATTGGGGTAGGTGAACTAGCAAGAGCGTTCGAGGACGACGGCCAGGAGCCCCTCAAACCTTATAGTTCAGCGAGGGAGTTCGGCCAGGAATTACGATTGGTACTGGAAAACGCTAAAGCATACAACGAGCGTTTTAGAAGAAATCCCCACAACGTCGGCTACAACATCTGTTTAGCGGTCGACGCCGTGCAGCCGGTGCTCGAGGAAGCTTTATTTCAATTCGCGTTCGAGGCGTATGAACGAGTTGGGAGAATGAAACTGGAAAATTCCTGGGAAAAAAAAGTCGCGGAAGAAATTAACGAAGAGGTGGCGGCCAAACGAGTCGTCCGCGAGCAGTACGAGGGCATCGCGCGCGAGAAGGCCGAAGCTGCTGTTGCTCATAGAAAGTGGGAGGATCGAGGGCAAAGAAACAAGTTGTTAAGGATGTTGAATGAGCGGCAAAGAGCTAATTTAGATATCTTGGAGTCGAACGAGGCGCCGCGGCCCGCGTCGCCCACTCGGCAAGATGTCTCAGAAGCTGACGTGACGCCGGCGAAAATTGCTCCTGTTTCTCGCATCTCCGCGGCCGTGCGGGCGGAGGATCGGCGCAAGGCGGAGAAGGTCCGGGCTTCGGCTGTTTTTAGTGCTCTTGGCGACGGGTCCTGGGTCTCCGAGACGCAAGAGGTGGCGATGGAGGTCGAAAAGCCCGTAGAAGTGAAGGCGGAGGAGGCGCCCGTCCAATTGAAGGGGAGCGTGAAGTTCAAAATTAAGCAAACGAGGGCGGCGCCGACGCGGCCGGCGCTCGACGCCTTTTCGCAGATCGAGGATCGCGTGGAGGAGGCGCCCCCTGCTAGAGCGCCGGCGGCGCGGCCGAAGCCGGCGGCTCCCGTCGAGGTGGTGGAGCCTCCGGTCATCGACTGCGCTGGTAGCGTGTCAGCGTCCCGTACCATGAGCGACGCTACGGTCCCCAGACCACCGGTTCCACGCCATCGACGCGGGGGGCCTTCGACCCGCGCCCGTCGCGGCGACGGCGTGCTGGGGGGGTCCACACCGCCTCGACGCCGTCGACGCGATCCCCGCAACGCAGGCGGCGACAGCGGCTGGGTCGCCGTCGCGGAGTCGGTCGAGGCGCGCGTCCTCCTCGCGACGACCTCGCAATTTGTCAGATGCACCGTCGTGTTACGAGGCGGTAGTTCCGAAGTGCGACGGAGCCTCGTGACGTGGTCGCTCGTCGAGACCGGTGGCGTCGACGACCTCACGGCGGGCTTCTACCGCGATGCTCTCTTGCGGGACGCGCGTCAAAAGTTGCGCGCTCGGAGCGCCGCGGGGTCCGACGCGATCCGGGCGGCGCGACCGTCGTTACGGGCGTACAGCGCCGTCGACGCGGAATTGATAGAGTTGGATTTGATGGACGCTTGTGACGGACGCGTCTTAGCTACACAAGTGGAGGACACGATCCGCGGCGCGGCGGCGTGCTCGGAGGGCACTTTAGTGTTTGCTGCGGGTGCGCTGGCGCTGCGCGTGGCTGGCAGAAGGGTGGTTTGTGGGGCGTTGCTGGCGTCTGCGGGGGGGTAATATTTAGTTGTCTTAGTTTTCGTCACCGCCGCAACCAGCCCGACCCGCCCGTCCTCCTGTACTTCTGTAGACCTCGAGAGCGCACCGCGTCGTCGGGTCGGGCCCCGGACTGCTTGTTCACTTTTTGTCTCCGCGGGCTCCGCGCGAAACGCCACGGGTCGCCTCAAAGCCGCCGCAATTGACCCAGCTTGCTTTCCTGTACCTCATACAGTCCTCGTGAGCGCAGCGTGGCCGCCATCATCACCTCGAGAACCATCCCAGTCAAAATCGCGTCTCCGGCCTCCGCGCGGCATGGTACGTCAAAAAAAGGAAAAAATAAGTCCAGTCAGATTGCTCCCACGCCGTCTGTTTCATCTAGGAGCACATGGCTCTACATCGTACATCGCGGCGCGGAGCTTAAAATCTTCCTCCGGGATGAAGTATTTACGTTTCTCTAAGTTGAGAAAGTTGTACCGATCACTATAGAAAAGATTCTTGCCCCCAACAGTTGGTAGACTGCTGTAAAGAGTATGCGTCGGTAATTTGCCTTCGGCTCACAGCGTATATGCACTAGCCAACTCTCCAATCGGGGTCGGGGCCAAAAAAAAAATCGCCTCTTACGCCCGCAAGCTCTCAGGAGCTTCATTCCTACCCAGAACAGCTCAAAACGAGGTCTTATTGGCATCTGTGCGGCTAGCGAGCAGCTACAGCCCAAAAGCATCTCACTGCCAAAAGCTGGATTTTCTCGCGCGCGCGCCACAAATCGACGCCGCGGCCGCCCCAGCAACACCGCGGCACCCCGAACCAATTGGCCCGTAAGCCGAAATAAGCGAAACGCCAACAGCCGCGCCGCGCGGCGACGCGGACCACACGCGGAACGAAAGGAAATAAAGCGAAACGCTAGCAGCCGCGCCGCGCGAGGACACGGAAACTCGCAGCGAACAGCCACAAAATAATCATGTCCGCCCTCGCCGAGCAGCAGTCCCTCTCGAGCCAGGGCAGCGCGTCGCTGACGCCCACCGCCACGTCCTCGAGCTACGCCTCGTCGAGCCGGCCGAGCGAATTCAACGACGACGCCTCGTCCATCTCGACGGTGAGCGAGGAGAGCGAAGAGAGCAAGGAGCCCGAGCCCTACCAGCTGCCCCACGACCGCGCCGTCGCGACGATGAACGAGGAGGACGACGAGGAGTCCTACTCGAGCGAAAGTAGCGGCGAGTCCATCGTGCCCGACCTAGGTGGCGACGAGGACGACGACCCGTCGGCTAAGGCCACCGGCGCCGGCCTGCTCGGTTATCTAGGATTAGGCCAGCAAACGAAGCCCACGGCCGACGACTACGCCTACGATTTTGAAGGAGAACCGCAGGAGCAGGACGACGAGCACTACGATTTTGGGGATGACGAGGAGCCGGAATTAGACGAAGACGAACTCCTCGCCGAAGCGGGTCTGAGAGATGACCGCCTCGAAGCGCGGCTCGCCCTGGCCTACGACGTCGCGACGGCGGGCGTGTCGAGTGGAAGGGAGCACCCGATGAAGGCGCCGGAGTTCCGGAAGGCGGTGGCCGTGATGGGCCGCGTCTTCTCGAAGGAAGAAACCGACCGGTTTTTCGACGAAGCTTTGGCCTTCTCCGAGGATCGGTCGGCGTTGGGCGTGTCGTCGGAACGAGACGAGCGCGGCTTGCTGAAGAGGAACGTCGTGGAAGCGAATCCGAGGCGGCACGCGCTTTGCCTGCCGAAGGATGATTTTGTTGCGTATTTCTCGAAATTTGTTACGAGAACAGTGGATCCTCGCGAGGCGGCGGAGCATTTCCGGGCGCTCGTCGAAGGTGCCGCGGAACAAGCTTTGAGAGATCCCGACACGGAGGCGTCCGACGAATTACGAGCGATGGCGGACACGAAGCACCGGCGCGTCGACGAGCTCTTCATCTACGCGCGGGATTTGAGGAAGGTCGTCGCGTCGATGTCCGAAAGATTAACGGACGAGGAGGCGGACGCGTTCATCCGCGAGTGCAAACCCGAGCCGTTGGTCGGGGCCAGTGACGGCGGCTTAGAGCGGGTCTACTTCCACCAGTACCTCAACATGCTCAAGGACGACTCTTGATTTGCGTAAGTGCCTCTTGGGTCGCGTCGACGGCGTTTGGAATTCCTAGTATCTTACTGGCCGCTAGCAGGCTGCCCCCCGCGTCGTCTTGGGCAGTGCCATCGCAGGACAAGCAGTCCTACGATGCGTGCGGTCGCCGCGCTGCTTCTCGTCCAATTCTGCACGGCCCTCTCCCCTCAAGCCAGCCTTCTCAAGCAATGCGGCTCGGCAACCCCACCAACCGCGGCCGAGGCGACGCGAGCTCTACGAGAGATCGTGAACACGCGTCAGGACGACTGGGCACCGCTGTACGACACGCGCTGGCGGCCCGTCTTCTCGCTGAAGCCGGACGCGGACGAGGGACGTTTCCTGACCGTAAAAGCGGAGCAGCAGTTCCGGCGCGACGGCTCCTTCACGAATGCGATCAGACTGCTTGGACTCAAGTTAGTATTCGCCGGGACCTACGCTTTGAAAGGGGACGCGACGACCCTCACCATCGAAAGGCTCCGCCTCCGCATCCTTGGCGTGCCGCTGCCGTCCATTGACGTTCGCGAAGGGAGGGGCATCCGCGGGCTGATCGAGCGCGTCCGTGGCCGGCGCACGGACGGCAGCAAGCGGCCCAACGTCTATAGTTGGTGCTACGCCGACGACGAGATTTGTGTGGCGCGGGGATCGAGCGGGTCCACCGCGGTGTGGGTGCGGGCGTGACCGACCGGGGAGATAACTGTTGATTGTTGTTTGCAACTGCGGCGGGCGTGCAACGCATCGCAGCAATGGCGTTTGGCAGCGCGACGCTAGCGGTCTGTAAGGCACTAGTGCCAGCCTGGTGCCTTGCCTTGCGCCAGCACAGTGCTACACGAGCAGCTTGCTGGCGCCGCAGGCGTCGTCTAGAGCGTCGCACGTGAGGTGACAACACTGCTGACACAAGCATCATGATGACTTTCCTGCCCTTCGCGGACTTTAAGGCCTCGGCCGAGGCTCTCGACACGAAGCGGTTGCAGAACCAGCGCACCGAGGCCCGCTTCGTTCTCGAATGGTTGGAAAACAGAGGCTTCGACCTCCGCGCGTGCGGTGCGGCGTTTTGCGTCGATGATGCGTCACCTCGGAGCGACGGGCGACGGCCGTCAACGCGAACGCATCATCGACGTGCGACGGGCGTCCGCGCAGGTACGGCGCGGCGCGGATGTGGAAAGGCTACCGCGACGCCGTCGCCGCGTACTACAACGCCTGCCTCGACGCCTACGAGGCGCGCGGCTTCGTCAACGGCCCGACGATGGAACGTGCCGCCGTGCCGGAGAAGGTCGAGCTGCCGCCGTGGCTCGGCGACGAGCGCTTCCACGCCGCGCAGCGCGTCCAGCTACTCCTCAAAAAGCCCGAGTACTACTCCGAGAAGGGCTGGGACGCGACGCCGCCGGAGCTCGGCGTGGACTACGTGTATCCGAAGAAGGACGGCGGGCGCTGGGTGCTCTATAGGCGCGTGCGCGGCAAGGACGTCGTCCTGGCCGAGTGCCACGGCGGGCTCGTCGAGCCGGCCGCGAAGCCGCGGGCGCGCAAGTCCTCAACGCCGGCGCCGACGCGGGCGAAGCGCGCGCGGCCCGGCGCGTCGGCACCGCCGCCGCAGTCGCGCGACGAGCTGGTGGCGGAGTACCAGCGCCTCGCGAAGGAAACGCTCCCCGCGCGCGCGAAAGAGGAGAAGTGGCCGATCCGCTTCGACCACTGCTTCATGCGGGTCATGCTCGACTGCGCCTTCGGGAGGTGCTGGTACGAATGTTTGGATCGCAAGCGGGGCTCGGCGATCTCGCAGATCTCGGACGACGACCTCGCGGCGGCGGTCGCGGTCGGGAGACGGATGGAGGCCGAGGGCCGGAGCGCCGTCGACGAGCTCGACGCGCGGTCGCTGCGGCTCCGGGGCAAGCGCCCCAAGAAGCGGTCCTAAGTGAGTCTTGTATGTAAACTTACACCCTCAGAGCCGCATCCCGTCGTCCACCAACGCCGCGCGCAGCTTCGCGTTCTCGCGCCGCAACCGCAGGATCTCCATGTCCTTGGGGTCCTGTGTGGAAATCAACCGATGAGTCAAAGTAGGCCTGAAATTTGATTTCCACACGGGAGCACGCCAAGTTCTTCCGCGGCGCCGTCGTCACGGACTTCAAACGAGACGCGAACCGCAACGTCGACGTCGTGTGCGAGGCATCAGCCGCGGCGCGACTCACGCAGCATAAGATGGCCGCGTAGGCGTTGCCACCTAACGCGTCTTGTAATAAACGCGTGAGCTTCGCATCCCTATAAGGGACGTGGACCCGCGCCGCGCCCGCAACATCACCACGGCGCCTTTTCGACGCCTTGTCCTCGAGAGCCGTGACGACGTTGCCCAGCGTCATCAGCGACTGGTTAATGTTTCCGGCCTCCCTCACCCCATCGCCATTCACCTTCGACTCCTTGACGCGTTCTGAACCGGCCAAATCAACCAAATGCAGGCGCGAGGCCTGCGTCACGGTCGCCGCGCCCCTTGTGGTGGTCCGCGTGAGTTCCAGCGTGAAGACGGCGTGGCTTCGGGAAGAGCGGTCGTTCTTCGCGGTGCCCCGCACCGCTCTACGACGGCTCCCGGCGCGGAAGGCGTCGATGCACTCCTCTGCTGAACGGCAGCGCGTCCTTGTACAACCGTCCACAAAAACGCCGCGCCTTTCATCTTCGCGGATGCGCGGTTGCTTCTGAGGTGGGGGCGTTTTAGAACGAGGCGGCGTCTTCGCGCGCGGCGGCGTGCGGTTCCCGGCTTGTAACGCCCGACCTCTAGGAGGTGGCGGCGGCGGGGCGTTCTCGGACGCGCCCGCGTCGCCGACGAGCAAGTCGCGCACTTGCTCGCGGTAAATCTCGACGTACGTACATTCGACGCGCGTGTGCGTCTCGTCGCTCTCCGCACTACTGATGGAGAAGACCTGGGCGATCGCCCGCGACACTATGCCCGCGTCTCCTCGCTCCCCACTCATGGCGTGGGTCTTTCCGGAACCAGTCGCGCCGTACGCCATGACGCAGCCGTGAAAACCTCTGAGAGCTTGCTCGACGACGTTCCTTGCAATACCGTCGTAGGTCGCCTTCTGGGTCGAGTGGTCGTCGAGCGTCGCGTCGAAGGGGCCGAAATCAGTATCTCCTACCGACACGTGGTTCCCTCTTAAAGATGTAGCTGATTCGCCGTCGATCTGCGGCCGGCTGCGGATGGCGACTCGGACAGCGGTCTCCTCGGCCGGTTGAGCTAATAACGCGTCCCACTCGCTCTGCTCAGAGACGTCGCTCTCTGTTAATTCACTCACGTCGCTCATGCGCTTCGTCGCGACGCTCGGGCGCCCTCCAGCTATACTGAGGCGCGCGTCGGCGAGCGGGCTCGTCGTGCGGCGGCGGCGCGCTGGTGGTGCGGGGTCGCGCGGTACCGCGGCGGGCTTGCCGGAGCAGGAGTTGCCCATTCTGTGTCGTGTAGTTCGCGCCGACGGGCGTAACTGGCCCTGGACGCTGTGGTGGTGGTTTCTCCGCTGCGCGTCAAAACTGGCCGGCGCCTGCGAGTGCAGCGGCCGCCGCTGACCCTGGCTTGTGCTTGACGGCGGCGCGTCACACGGTGCCGCGGGTGGCCGCTGTTATCAGCGTCGGCAAATTTCACACGGTAAAATAATCATAGCGCTAGTAAGACACTAGTAAGACACTAGCGAGAAAAGCAGTAAGACACTAGCGAGAAAAGCAACGCGTCGTCCTCGTCCCCACGCCGCCCTCTACGCCCACCCACTCCTCCTAGCACCGTAATGGAACAAGGGAAGCGAATACACCACAAACACTTACTCACAAACCCACAAGGTCCCACGCCCGCGACACATTGACAAGGTACTCACCGCGTTCCAGATGCGGCAAGAACAAGCCCGTCGTCCCGTGGACGAAGAACGCGTCGAACGCCGAGAAGGGCGCATTCGCGGCATTCGTCGAATGGAAGCTTCCGACCCAGTTGAAGGCATAGCCCAAATCCACCAACGGCACTGCGTACTTCAACCGCATCGCATTCAGGTAGCCCTGGTCCCAGTGTAATACTCGTTCAAAAGTATCCCACGGCGGCAGCGTCTCCACCATTCCCAAATGAGGCCAGCTCACCACTAAGACGCCGGAGTTGAACCAGGCCTCCTCCGTGTTGCAGGGAATACCGTAGCGCAAACAACTAATCTCCAGCGACTGTTTGGCTTCTTCTGGTTTACGAACTCGAGGGTCCTCAACTGTGGCGCCTAGCGCTACCACAGGCACAAGATCGAAGACGTCCGGGGCATCTCTACGAACGACGACGGTGTCGTCCAGCACCAACGCTCGTCGATACTTGCGCAGGGCGCTCCGGAGGACCTGCGTTCGACGCGAAGCTCACAGACGCCGTCGACGCGAGGCATAGACTAGACGCTGCGTCCGCACGATCAATTTAAAAGCTTTGGCGCAGCCGTTGTCCCCTTCCTCGTGCGTATAACATTGCGACGCGTCGCCGGCCACGAGTAGATCAGCTTGTACCTTTCTTGAGTAGGCCGCGACTCGTTTGATGAGTGTCGAGACCCAGGGCCGGTCGCCTAATGAAGCAATGGCTACTACTCGATCCTTCAGGGTGCAGGTGGAGTGGAGGTGTAGAACAGTGCGCCCCTCGACGAAGAGGACGTCGTCGATGGAGCGGACCTCGGGCGTGATCCCCATTACTTCAATAGTAGAGCAGCTCTGAGAAGGCGCTCTATGTGTTAGTGCGTCGTCGAACGCTCCATTGAAATCCGCGAACCACAGGCCATGAGCACGGAAGCGTTGTAACTTCTTGTCTTTACCAACAATAAAATTGTTGTGCGCCAGGATCGGGTTTGCTCTTATCAGAGGTCCTCTGTCACTGTTAAGAGGACCCTCGAAGAACAGCCCGCCGCCCGGCACTTCCAATGCATCGAAGACCTCTACACTAATATTCGCGCCGTCTCGAAAGCGGCGCTCGTGCAGCACTAGATTGGTCGCCGCCTGGTCTCCTGCCCAGGTGCGCTCGGGATGCTCGTCGCGTATCGTGGCCAGCTCCAGCGCGCTCTGCACCATTAACATCTCGGCCGCTTGCGTCACTCTAAACACGCCCGTGCACTGCTCCGCGTGGAATTGGTCTTCATTTATCGCGTAGTCCCGAGCATGTAAACCACCGGCCTGAATCGCAAAAGCCGCGTGTGAGGAGGGCAGGTCCCGCAGCAGCACGACGTCGGTGTCGACCCACCACACTATGTCAATAGAAGCGCGCAGCGCGACGGCGACGGCTATTGGCTTCAAAACTGCTATTTCCGAGAACCCCGCGGACTGGACGTCTCTCCTGCCATCGACGCCGCCGAAGAGCGTCGGCAACTTACCACACGCGACGTTGTGCGTTCGGAGTTTGTCATATGTACTGTCGGAGAGCGCAAAGGCGAAGAGCGGTGCTCCCACTCGTGCCGCCGAGAATGCGAGGTTCAGTGCCAAGTCGGCGTGCGGCAGGTTGGCCATCGTCACGACCAACATATTGTCTTCCGCTGTATCTCGTAACGCCTTGCGCAGGGTTTCATCATTTGAAGCGAGGTCTAGGACGCGTTGTGTCGCGGTGACGTTCGGGCCATTTCCAGTAATGTCATTCAACCACCTCTCGCGCTCGACGAGGAACCAGGACTCCTCGACGTTACTGACCACACCATTCAAAGGCGCCGCGCCCCGATGAAGAGTGGGCGGGTCCGCGCCTCTTCGCAGCACCGCTCGACATCTCCAGACGCCGGGCAGAAAGCCGCCGAGCTTGAACGACGTGACCGGCGCCCGCGCCTCCACGCAGTGCGTGTGGCTCTCGAAGGAGACGCGTTTGTTCGTGAGCTGGGCGCAGAGCCGCAAGTCACTTGTGGCGTTTGCGACTGCGTAGGCCATGACGAGCGCGCCATCCTGCAGCGTGACTTCTCCATTATCAAGCGGCGTGATGGCTTTGATCGACGGCTCCTTGGCGCGGGCCAGCGCCAGCAATAGGAGCGCCCGCATGGCTGCCCAATTAGCCACTGCCGGTGCTGCCGCTCCCACGCACCAATACGCGTCGCGTTTTTTGCGCGCGGCACGTCCTATAGTACGTCCTGGGGCTATGGAACGGGCGCGGGCAGCGCGCGGTCCCGTTGCGCCGCGTGCGCAGCGTGTATGGGCAGACTGGGGCACAAATGAACATGATTGCGGGTCTTCGTCCGACCAGGACGTGTCTTGCGGTGCGGAGTAGTAGGATGGTGCCTGGCGTGGCTGGTTGGATTCGTCGGAAAACCGCAGCTAGCGCTATAGCGCCACTAGAGAGCGCTGTGTGAGAGCCCTGCGCAGGCGTGGCGTACAGCGCACACTGCGTGACCAACCACGCACGCACGCCGTCGTTGCGCTGCGCAACAACCCGTCGCAACCCTTGCGGAAGCGTTCGGCGCCGTTCAGAGGTCGCAGCAGGTGAAACAGCCCTCTGGTCACATTTCGCTTCGCGTGCCTCCACGGCCGTCAACCATGGGCATCAAGGGCCTCTTCCCCTTCCTGCGCGAGAAGGCGCCCGCCGCCATCAAGGAGCGCAACCTCAAGGACTACCTGGGGCGCACGTTAGCTATAGACGCGTCGATGTCGCTCTACCACTT
>JACLAA010006304.1_pt1 | contig 10817 bp, 7 predicted proteins | sample 8027891 | NCBI WGS metagenome assembly JACLAA01 (sample SAMN15724900, study PRJNA655200) | protist metagenome | isolation source: fluorescence activated cell sorting (FACS) single amplified genomes of... | place: Spain: Blaines Bay Microbial Observatory, Mediterranean Sea | collected 2016-01-19 | reverse complement strand
AAGTCGTCGGACTTTGAGTAGTCGTGCGACCACGCTTGCTGAGAATGATGATGATGGAACAAAGACGACGAAAACGAAAACAATGATGCATTATCGGATGAACAGGAGTAGTAGTGTTGGGAGAAGCGAATCCATGCTGCTCGACCACCCTCACGCGCACGTCTGGATGCACGACGTCCCGGCGACCGGCGGGGGAAACGGCGGTCCAGGAGGCCCACACTCGTCCTCGTCCGGTGGATCGAACGCGCAAAAGACGTACGAGGCGTTTTTCGACGGCGTGCCGAGAGACGTGAGAGATATCGCGACGCCGAGAGAGATGGTACGGATGCTGCAAGAGAAAGTCATCGGGCAGGACCACGCGAAGAAAATAATGAGCGTTGCGGTGTATAATCACTACAAAAGAATCGGCGCGGTTCGTTCTGGAGCTGAGGGAAGAAGGAGGAAAGAAAAGACTCGTCGAGAAGAAGAAGAAGAAGAAGAAAGTTCGACGACGCGCGTGCACAATACCTTTAAGACGGAGATGAACGAGTACGCGAGCATGCGACCGTACGCGCGTCCGGTGGCGGAGAAGATTTTCCCGAGCGATCAGCAAGGGAGCGAGGATGTAGGCTTTTTCGGCGAGCAAAGAAGAAGAGACGAGTATGGATATTCCGGGAGTGGTTCCGGCAGTGGTGGCGTTTGGGAGGACGAAGATGGTGAAGACGACGAGGACGAATCGAACGTCGAGTTGGAGAAATCGAACGTCTTGCTCTTCGGCCCAACCGGGTGTGGGAAAACGTTGATTATTAAAACTTTAGGCGACATCTGTAAAGTTCCAGTCGTGACGTGCGACGCGACGACGTTGACGCAAGCAGGATACGTCGGCGAAGACGTCGAGTCTGTCTTGCACAAGTTGTTACGCGCGGCGAATTACGACGTTCAGTTGGCCGAACGAGGCATCGTCTACGTGGATGAAATCGACAAGTTATCTCGCAAATCCGAAAACGTCTCCATCACGCGAGACGTCTCCGGAGAAGGCGTGCAACAAGCTTTACTCAAAATGGTCGAAGGGACTGTCGTGAACGTTCCAGAACGCGGAGGTAGGAAACACCCGCGAGGCGAAGTCGTCGCTATGGACACCAAAAATATTCTTTTCATCGTCGGCGGCGCGTTCGTCGGTTTAGAGAAACACGTAAACAAACGAATCGAAAAGAAGACGAGCATTGGGTTTGGCGCGCGAGTTAAAAGTGCAGATGATAGTAACGTCGTCATCAACAAAAACGTCGAAGAAAAAGATGAAGCGAGCAAAGAGACGAGCGACCCTCACAAGAAATCCGGCATCTTAGCTGGCTTTTCTGAACGCGAGGATACCCTCTTAGCCGCGCACTGCGAACCGGCGGATTTCGTTTCTTACGGCTTAATCCCCGAATTCGTCGGCCGCTTCCCGATCGTCGCCCCTCTCAAAACCTTGCGCGAAAACGACCTCAGACGGGTGCTTACCGAACCGAAAAACGCGCTCACCAAGCAATACGCTCGCCTTTTTCGCGCGCACGACGTCAAGCTCGAGGTCACTTCGTGCGGCGCCAACGAAATTGCCCACCGGGCGTCCGCGCGAGGCACCGGCGCTCGCGGTTTACGAACGATAATGGAGCGCTTGTTAGCCGATGCCATGTTTGAAGTCCCGTCAGATCCGACCATAAAAACTGTTCGATTGACGGAAAAAAGCGTCCGTGAAGCGCTCACGAAGAGAGAAAAGGAAGGCGCGCTCATCAGCGGCGCCGAGATGATTCGCTCATCAAAGTCGTCGAACACCTCTGCGCATCATCCCGACGACGAAAGCGAAGAGAACGAAGCCAAAGCGTCCTCCGCGTAATACTCAACGCACATATATAAAATATAAAATAAAACAAAAAAGGAACCGCCACCAGGGCCGTCTTCTCCGCTCTTTTCGTAAAGGCGTTGTTTTGGGATCCAAAGCGTATTGGGCGGGTTCCTTTACGTCTCGTTGTATGTATTGTGTAATAGTAGTACCCGTGTATATAAAAACAAAGCCTTTAAATAGTGTCTATATACCCGAACGAACAAAAAACCCCTTCCATGTAAAACCCTACATTGAAAGACAAACCTTAAACCCTAATCACTTCGATCTTCCGATGTGTCTTTACATTCCTCTTTACGAAACGCGCTTGTCCAAACCGCTTTATATCGAGCGAACAAATAAAACGAGGTCCCGTTCGGGCCTCTTCGGCGTGCGAACGCGTGGTGGAAGACGCTTTTATTATACTACTACTACTACTACTACGGGCGAAAGGGACGCGGTCTGGATCCCGTTTTTGTGGCGCGTGTGTGTGTGCGCTCTCGGGAAACGAATCGAAGAAGCGCTTGCTTGTTTTGCGGCGGGAAAGAGGAGGAGGTCTTCTGTGGTGTGTGTGTGTGTGCCCCGAGCGTGAAGAGAGAGAGAGAGAAAAAAAAAAGAGACCCGAGGAGAGACGGCGACGACGACGCGCATTTCCTTTTGGTGGTGAAGGAACGACACCGTGGGGACGTTTTATGTAAAGACGACGACGACGACGACGACAAAGAAGATTCAGAAGAAGATTCACAGAAACAAAATGCCGCTGTACGATTTGATTCTCCAAGTGAAGTCGCACGTCCCGAAAGGGGACGTGTTCAATCTTCTCAAGCGAACGTCTCTGAAAGTCATCGATGCCGACGGCGTTCTCATGGACGTGAAATCCTTCGGCCACCAAACGTTAGCGTACCCGTATAAAAGACCGAACGAGAGACACCACGAGGTGCAAATGTCGCAGTTGACGTTTGCGTCCGCGCCGAAAGTGTTGCCGGATATTTCGCACGCGCTCAGGACGGACGAAAATGTCATTCGGTGGATGCTGTTGAAGAGGAAGAAGAAGATGGAACCGCTGATTAAGTATAAGGCGTGGACGGAGGAACAGAGAGCGGCGATCGAAAGCAGAGAGAGCGAGATGAATAGAGGGAGGAGCAGAGGGAGCGGTAGTGGAAGAGAACGGCGATAGACGGCGTAGAATAGAATAGAAAAAAGGTGAGTCTTCTTCTTCTTTTGTTTTTTTGCGTTTGGCGTCTTCGACGTCGTCGCGAGTTCATGCGAGTGAGGATCAAAATATTAGTTATCCCTGTCCAAGTGCGTTTTGATAGGCTGCACGGTGACGATTAACGTATTAGCTCTATCTGACGCATCTTTCGATTTATCCGTTTGCGTATATCTCTATTCGCGGTGACGAAATTGACCTTCATTCGGATTCCCTCCGATGTTTTTTTATAAGAACGCGTGAGCGATGAAACGTCAAACGCCCGAGCGATGTTCTTTTCGGTTTCGTCGCGTGCGTGCTGCGTATGTATGCACGTGCTCTCTCTCTCTCTTCTCTCTCTCTCTTTTACGCACAGACTCGCGCAGACACACACACGTATACACTACTCCGATGATGAAGACGAAGAGGGCGTTTCTCAGAAACTCCATTCGCGGTGCCCGAACTTTAGTGTTTTCCCCGCCGGATTCGTCCGGACTGCCGGGTCGAGAGCAATTGCAGGCATTTTTATGCTTCCTTGGATGTCTTAGGAGAATTGTGTATGTGTATGTGTGCGAGCGCGCGTCGAGCGTTTGTGTTTTGCTGCTCACCATTTTTTGATTTTTTGATTTTTTCATCGTAGTGGTATGCACAGCGTTCGTTGCCGTGGTAGTAGTAAAGGTTGAGGCGTGTTGGTTATCACCTCTTGCATCCTAGCTGCGTTTTAACGCATCGTCTCGACGAACTGGTGTAATCAAAACAACACGTAGATCTGTTAGCGTTACGACTTGTTATGTAGTTTTCGCGATACCACTACTACTACTACTACTACTACGACGACGACTCAATAAAACACGTGTACTTCGAATGTTTACCACGGTATTTCTACGCCGGCGTAATCGTAAAACTTGCCGCTTTCTTTCAAAGTCACGTCCTTTAAAACCTCCAACAGTTTCCCCGCGCTATACTCTGGCGTGAACAGCTTTCCCTCTGGCACGTTCTTCTTAAACGGCGCCGACAATTCCGTATCCACGGTCCCTGGATGTAAAAGTACCATCGCTATTGGATTCTTCTTCCTCGAAAACTCCAAATGCGCTGTTCGCGTCATTTGATTCAACGCCGTTTTCCCGCCTCTGTACGAGTACCACCCGCCTAACTTGTTATCGCTAATCGACGAGACGCGCGCGCTCACATTCGCGATAACGGGTATCGGTTGCGTCTTGTTTTCATCCGCGGTTTTCAGCATCACTTTCGAAAAGTGTTTCGTCACCAACATTGGGCCGATGGCATTCGTCCTGTACGACGCGACGCACGCTTCCGCGTCCAAGCGCGCGATGGACGTCTCCGGGACCATTTTCCCCTCCGGTTCGTGCAACACCCCTGCGGCGTGGACGAGTAAATCGACCCGACCGTACTTCTCCCTCGCAAAAGTCGCCGCGTCTTCGATCGTCTTCTCGTCCAGCACGTCGACCCGCACGATATCCAATCGTTCCGTGCATCCGAATCGTTCGCGCAGCGCGTGCAATGCCCTCGCCTCGGACGGCTTTCGACACGTCGCCACGACAATCCCGTGTGCGCGATGCGCCCCGACGATGGTCGCGTTCGATTCGAGCAAATGTTTCGCGAACGCGAATCCAATCCCGCGATTCGACCCGACGACCACGGAGACGTGATGATGATGACGATGAGGAAGAGAACGTGGTTCCTCGTCGCCGCCTTTTTTTAGCGCAGAACGCGTCGACGCGAACGCCTTCAACGACGACGATGTCGATGACGATGAAGATGCCCGACACCGATGACGTAAGCGACGCACAAATGCATCGCGCACGTCGACATCGTCTTTGGCGTCCCAACACACCCAACGAAAACCCCTTTGACGAGGACGACGACCACCAACAGCACCACCGCAAAAAGAACGACGGGGAGAGAACAACAACATCGCGGTCGTCTCGACCACCACGTGGCGAGTGAGATTCGATCGCATCATATAGTGAAGATTTGTGAGCACCTACCTTTGTAGTACGAGGGGATTTGACAGGGAGAGAAGCGGTGTGTGTGTGTGTGTGTAACTTTGAAACGTTTTGTCGCGTTTTGCGCGCGTACGACGCGGTGCAATCGCCATTCTTTGACGTTGGGGCAATATACGACTCTACCACTCTTCATAACATTTTACTCTCTACTCGCGTACCGAGAGACTCTTCCCTCCTTTGCGATAGAACGATAACGCGTCCAGGGATATATATATACGCTTCGCGTCGTCGTCGTCCGTTCGATGTTTCGTCAACACGAGAGACCACCACCACCAACAGAGATCGAGGACGAGAAAAAAAAACCTCTTCCTCCTCCTCCTTTTGGTACAAACCGAAAAGCTTTCTTCTTTCTCACGTCTTATTCAAAGTCTTTTCGTATTCCTCGGGCGTTTTCGTGCTCATTTGCAGCGCGTGCAACCCTTTCTCGTTGAATTCCTCTTCCAGGAGTGAATACACGTGTCGTTGTCTCGCCACTTGTTTCATGCCCTGAAATTTCTCGGACACCACGTCCAACACGAAGTGCGTTTCCGCGCTTCCATCGTCCTTCGTCGAAGGGTTCCCCGCGTGCCCGGCGTGCTGCCACGACTCGTCGACGATCTCCAACACCGTCGGCTCCAACGCCGTTTGAAGCTTGCGACGCATCGCCGTCGCGATGGGACGGCCGACGCCAGTCATGGGCGCGCCCGCGGTTTCTCCGCACCCTTTACCGTCGGGAGCGATGCGCGTCACCCACGTCGTCGTTTTTTGTTGTTGAACGGCGAGGTGTCTTTTGTCGCGCTTTGAGATGGCAGAAGGCACGAAGAGATGATGATAATGTCTTCCCGAAGACAACATCTCGAGGGAGAAAAATGAAGAGAAAAAGGAAACGAATAGAGTAATAAGAAGAAGAAAGAGAGAATCAAAGAAGAAGAGTCAAAAAGAAACGCGACGACGAGAAAAGATGCACGCGTGTATACAAAAACGTGTTTACGAGGAGGAGGAGGACGACGACGATGATGATGATGATGATGATGATGTTTCTTAGATACCGAAGCGCCGCGCGATTCGCAATCGTAGTATTAATTAAAGCCTGGAGGAGATGATCGCCAAAGTCTCTTTCGCCGCCGCCGCCGTTTCATTTCATTTCGTGTATATTTTACACAAGTGGTCGAGGCAGTGGTCCAAATCGTCCGCTTGCGCGACGTCGCACGTTTGTTTGCACTTCATCGCCGATTGCATCGCTTGGTGATGTATCTTCAATACTTCCAAGTATTCTTCCTCGGTTTTAATTTCCGCGCGTTTCACTCGTTGACACAACATGTACTCGCTCACGGTCGTGATGATTTTCTTGCAGTGGTCTTCCTTCGCGACGATCCACCGGGTCATTTGATTCACTGCCAACAGGCTCGTCGACGCTTCTTTGTGCAACTCGGCCGCTTGTACCATCGCCTTGCGCACCGTCGCCGCGTCTTGCCGCACTTGCTCGCAAATCGCCGCGTCGTCGAATATGCCGCACGGTATTTGGCAGTGGCCGCCTCGCAAACGCAGCACTAAGTGCAGCGTCGATTCCTTTTGGATGTTGTAATCCGCCAACGTTCGCCCGTCTTCCAATTGCTTCCCGGCGAATATCAACCGCTGTTGGTCCGGGGGGATCCCTTCTTTGTCTTGGATCTTCGCCTTGACGTTATCGATCGTATCGGAAGACTCCACCTCCAACGTTATCGTTTTGCCAGTCACTGATGTGATGATGTGCGATTCACATAGTAACACAGAGATGAATAATAATAATAATAATAACAACAAATCGCATCGAGAAAAGAGCGCAAAGCGCGTTGTTTCCAATCGAGAGATGATGACGACGATGCTGTCTCTCTCTCTCGAAGCGATCGAGAGCACACAAAAACGCGACGTCGAAAAACCTTCGAGAGGAGGATAAAAAAAGCGACGTCGAAAGAGAGAATAACGAGAGACGACGACGCACGGGTTTTCACGAAGATTTGCATGAGTCTCGTTTGTGTGCGTGCGTGCGCGTGTGTGTGCGCTCTCGAGAGAGAGACGAGAGAAAATGTCCCGCATTTTGTCATTCCGGTCGTTACAAAAACAGGTGATTTTCTCTCTGTTCTTCAGAAGAAGAAAAGAAGAAGGATGATGACGACGATGGCGATTTGCCCTTCCTCCTCCTCGATGACGACGACGACATTCTCCGCGTTGCATTGTTGGCGACGCAGCGGTGGTACGCGACGACGGTGTCTTCTGGTCGCGAGAGGAAGAGGAGAAAGAGAAAGAGATGCGTTCGGGGAAAGGGACGTGCTGAAACGCCTTGGAAAATTGAAACGCGCGGTCGCGCAGAACAGGACGAAAGACACGGTCCCGACGGCCGAGACGATCGGGATGCGGTTCTCGGAGGTACTGCAATCGTGTAGTATTAGTATTTACGTCGTCGTCTCGTTCGACCGCGTCGCGAAGTCGTCGTCGCGCGAGAATTCGTTTTACCTTTTTCCAATTCGCTTTTCTCTTGGAGGAGAGGCATCCTTTTGTTCCCTAGGAGTAGTATCGCTGACCGCGCGGTGTTTCTCTCTTTTATATTATGTTCAATGATGATGATGATGATGCATAAATGCATAAAAAATGTTGTCTTCGTCAAAAAACAACGCGCGTTTTTGCGACGACATCATCGACGACTATGACGTGCAGGCGGCGCGGTACATGTCGAACGCGACGACGTCTTCTCTCTCGTCGGATAAAGTCGCGGAAGAATGTTGGATGGTGTACCAAACGCTGACGGATAACGGGCCGGCGATCGACTCGCTTCCGATTCGCTCGTGGAACGCCGTCATAAACGCCGTGTCGCAACATTCGTCGAAAACGACGGCGAGAGATCGAGCGAGGCAGACGTGGCAGTATTTACGAACGAACAGAGTAGCAGTCAGACCGGATAAGTTTACCGCGCAAGCGCTGGTGAAAGGAGTGTGTCAGGAGGCGACCGACGTGAGAGAGACGATTGGGGTGCTGAGGGAGTGCGTGGAAAGAGGTGGGGAGGTGACGTCGTATCAAATCAACGGCGTGCTGATGAGGTGCTTGAGAGAAGCGACGGAGAAGAGGAGGAGCGAGGAAGAAGAAGAAGAAGAAGAAGTAGGTAAAGAGAAGAAGAAAAAGGAGAAAAGTACCGGTACTGCTGCTGCTGATGATGATAGGAGTAATAGCAGTAAAAGTAAGAGTAGCGGTGTCTATCAAGACATTATCGATGCCACGAATTTAGCCTGGGATGCCGGAAAAGGCACGCACGAGATGCACACGTTGACGACGTATTTGAGAGCGTTGAAGATGTGCGGCGAGAAGACAGAGAAGATGTTGAACATTTTCGAACAGTTTTGCGGCATAAAAGATGGTGCCAACGATAACGAAGAGGAGGTTATTAAACCAAACGACGATATTTTAATCTTGGCTATGCAAATAAAAGTGAACGACGAGGAATCGACCATGGAGGATAAAATGGCATACTTTGAAACCTTATCGAAGAAAATCGCCAACATGCCGAGCAGAGCGCAAAATGCGCTCTTATTAGCCTGTTTAAAAACTAGCGACTTTGAATCCGCGGAAGAGATCTGGGAGCGCATGAACGACGAGAACAATGCTTTATACAAACCACCGGACGCGTTTGCGACGAACGTGGTCACGTCCATCATGCGCAGACAAGAAGAAAAGAAACCGTCGACGTTTTCTTCAGATCGGGGAGTAGCGGAAGAGTGGCCAAACGACGACGCCGGTATTCGAAACACCGCAATGGAAGCCTTTACCGACCACGTCATGCGCCAAGCGACGAAAAGCAAAACTCGTAGTGCGGAGGAAAGCCACAACGATCAAAACGTCGCCATCAACCTCACCGTGAATGTGTTGAAAGTCTTGCGGGACGAAATCGGAGACGCGTCTCTCTTGAAGAGACAAATTTCCTCCCCATCTAAGGTTTCAGAAATTAGAGAAAGAGCCGTCGTCGATGCCAAATCAATCGTAGACATAACCAACGCGTTCTTGGATGTGCCCAAATACAACGATAGAGTGACCAACGCGGTCTTACAAGTGTGCGCGGAGGCGAGGTCCGTGAAAGAGGCAAAAGCGATCGTCGAGGAGTACTTTGCCATGCGCGACGACGATCCGTTGATGAAAGGGGCGGATGATGCGCTCGCGACGACGATGACGAACAATGATAATAGTAATAATAATAATATCAATAACAACAGCAGGCACAGTAACAATAACAGACAGCATTACAACTACGAACTAGAGATGGTGCCGAACGTTTTTAAATCCATGCAATACAATCGCTTCGTTCGCGAAGAGAACAAAATTACAGAATCGGACATTTTAGAGTATTTCATGGAAACGAGTGAGATGGTTCCAGTCACCAGTAAATTTATCGAATCCGCGTGTCAAGCCTGCCGAGACCGAAAGTATCCAGACGCGTTGTTGAAAATCTACTACATTGGACGCGATACGTATAACCACGCGCCGAGAAGACAGATTATTGACATTGCGTTGTCCGCATTGTCGGCGGATGGAAGATGGCAAGATACGATACGAATAATGAATGAAGACGTGTTAGAAGCGACCATTAATACCGTCATTGCATCGGAAGACGCCAACATTAGCACATCGTTTGTGGTTGATTGCGACGATCCATCTAAAAACAAAATGATGATCCCGACGGATAAAATCGACGAGTTTGGCGTGAAGCATTTAATTTTGTCGTTCGTCAACGCCGGCGAAATCGATCAAGCGTTTTTAGCGCTTCGCTTATGTCAGTTTCTCACCGATAAGAGTTGTACGGAAGCGTTCGAAATTGTCGAAAGAGCAAAAGGCAAGCGAGAGGAAGGGAACGGAGAGAAGAAAGTTCAAATGTCGTAGTAGATCTTGCGAAAAAAAAGTAAGTGGAAAATGTCAACACGCGAAATGCGCTTTGACGCCGCTGCCGCTACTATTCGCACAATTCAAATTCGGACGAAGCATAGTACCACCACCACCACCACCACCATTACTCGTGGTCGATGACGTGTTCGCGTTCATCTTCGTGTTCATCTCTCTCATCTCGACTTTACTCACGTTCTCTAGCCCTCCAAAAATACCTCGAAACTTTATCTCTAAAGCCGCTAACTCTTCCTCGTGTCTGCGTCGCAGCACTTTCGCGGAACAGTTTTGTTTACTCTTCATCTGCTTCTCCTCGCGTTCAAACTTTACTTTCAGCTTTAATTTCTTTGCCAGTAACTCTTTCTCAATCGCTCGATTGGTCTCGTTCCTGGCCTTTCTTTCGATCTCGTCGCCTTTCTGCCTCACCTCGTTCGCTTCTAAATATTTCTTCTGTTTCATCAGCGCGTCTTGGATTTTTCGAATCTCGCAGAGTTCTTTCGCTCTCGCTTTCGGTTTCCTCTTTTGCGCTCGCGACCGAGTCGCGTTGCATTCCTTTTCGAAATCTTCGAAACAGGCGCTTTTCTTTTCTTTCAACTTTTCCGATTCCGCGCGTAAACTTTCGTTCATTTGCTCGCGTTCTTGTTCGTGTCGTTTTTTCAAATCCAACTCGCTTTCCTTTCTCACCTCGATCGCATCTACCATCACTTTCTGATGATGCGCCGCGACTGCATTCGCCCTTCGTTTCTCCTCCTCTCGTTTCTCGCGCTCGATCTCGAGAGACAACTCGTTGCACTTTTCAAATTCGCCTCTCTTCTCTGCTTCTCTCCTCTCCTCGTCCAGCTTCGTCAGCGTTTCCTTCACGCGCGCGTCGTACGACACGTTT
>JACLAA010004659.1_pt1 | contig 10822 bp, 5 predicted proteins | sample 8027891 | NCBI WGS metagenome assembly JACLAA01 (sample SAMN15724900, study PRJNA655200) | protist metagenome | isolation source: fluorescence activated cell sorting (FACS) single amplified genomes of... | place: Spain: Blaines Bay Microbial Observatory, Mediterranean Sea | collected 2016-01-19 | reverse complement strand
ACTTTTTTGTGAACTCATCTTTGTTGCTGTCGTGTGTTTCGTTTTCGTTTTGAAAAATGAACGGCGCCGCTGCGGGCGTCGGAGGAGGAGGAGGAGGAAGTGACACCGGTGCCCTCGCCACAGAAACGATACGCAAAGCAGTCGTTCAACTCTACTTCTCTTCAACGTGCGATGCGCACGCTCGAGAAGAGGCGAACCAATATTTGCTCGCTTTTACGAACGACCCGTCGACGACGGCACATTGTTCTGCCCTTTTACGTGAGTCGTTGCATAACCTCTCATCAATGCGCGATGAACACGACGGAGCGACGAACGGGAGAAATAAAAGAACGGAACACACGATCGCGTTCTTTGCCGCGAATGTTTTGAAAACGAAAGTGCTGAAGGAAAACGTATATATGGGAGAAAATACCACTGAATTTATCAGCGAGATTCTGAAATACGCGAGCGAGTTTGCGAACATCGACGAAGAGTCCGTCACGGTCGCTCGAAAGTTAGCTTCTGTGGCAGCAACGAGTGCGGCATTGTCGGTGAAGCAACAACATCAACATCAACAAAATCAGCGTAACGGGAGTAACGAAGACGTAGGGGTAGGTATAGCAACAAACCTTATTCGTTTTGCGGGAGAGCTTGCGAGTTCTGCTTTACAGAACAACGACGGCGATGCCATCAATAATAGATTGGTTATAATCAGCAACAGTAGAAAAACGACGTGTGGGATTGAAATCTTGAAAGCATTCGCTGAAGCTATAGAGGAAAACGTGAAAGACGGACGAACGAGAACGCAACTCGTCGAGAGGGTATGCAAACCCAGCGGTCGCGACGTTCTACAATTGTGCTCGAGCGTTTTAGAGTTTGCCGGAGTTTTATCGCAATCGATTGGTAGCAGTAGTACAAGTAGTATTAGCAATAGAGAGTTAGAAAACGCCGCGAGAAATGCCGTGAACGCGTGCTTGGAATGTTCGAAACTTTGGTTTGAAGCGTGCGCGAAGGAATCCGAGTCAACATCTACACAACAACAGGATCCATATCAACAACTCTTTTCCCCGTGTGTAGTTGGAGAGGCGTATCCGGTTTTATTTAGTAACGCGGCAAAGTTCGTGTCCAGTATGGACGATACGAGAGGAGAAGCTGCGCTGCAATTTCTAGTAAAGATGTGCGCTGGTGCACAATCGACGGATTACGCAAGAGAGCGATGTGCCAATCACGAATTGATGAAGCAGCTTATTCATTACGCTACTGCTTCTGAGGACAAACCGTGTTTTACAAGCGGGACGGTCGCGTCGAGAGTCTTGCAAGGTTTTGTAGCGCTCGTTGAGCGCGACGTTCTCACGTTTACGGAGCATATGAACGACGATGCAAATAGTAACGCGCAACAGCAACATCAAGCAATCGAGTTCGTATGCGCCTTAGCCGAAGCGTTTCCAAAAGAAGCGGTAGAACCATTTGGCGATTTCTGTTTGATGATCAACACGATGAAAAAAGATGAACGCATTGAGGCATGCAGAGACCAACTCTTCGAAAGATTATTCAACGTTTGCTGCATCGCGAGCGCGTCGCGACAGTCGTCACCAGCTAATGGAAATGATTTTTCAGACGACTCCGCCGACGACGAAGAGTACGACGAAGAAAACGCAAAGTTTCGCGAACACGTATTGGCGGACGCCTTCGATACGTGCCACGGCGCTTTAGGAGGGGAAAAGTATCTCGCGATAGTTTCAAATTTATTTCAGCAAAATGGAAATCAGTTCGAAGCGGTGGACGTTGCGCTTTTCACTTTGATTGCAGCAAAGTACGGTATAAAAGAGGACATCTCAGACGGTGAGGCGCACGTTGTGCAATTTTTTACGCAAATATTCACATCCATCGCGAGTAACGAGGCGATGTTCGTTTCTCACCCGCGCGTGATTGAGACGTCGTGCAAGCTGATTGAAACGTATTTTCCGGTAACCGTGATGAAGCAAGCGACCACGCCCACTGATTTAATTTTAGGAACGTTACGATTTACTTTGCTCGCAATGTCTCTCAAGGAGTCTTGGCGCGCTGCTTCGGTTGGATTTCGCGACGTTTGCGGTAAGCTCGAAACGAAAATTGCGCACTTTAAAGCGGAGGCGTTTGTTGAAATTATAGAACTAGCGACTGAGGCGATGGATAAAATTCCCATCGTAGTAGTCGGTGCCCCAGAAAATGACGCTTCAAAACAGCAAGACCAAGAGCTGTCTCGAGCGTGCGTCGAAGGTTTAGCGCGGGTCCTTCGAACTATGTGGGTATACTGCGCCAACGATGCGGTTAAATTTGAAGTTGTTAAAGGAGTGATGATGCGATTGATTTCTCCCCACATAGAACGCTTGAACCGCTCTGTCGCACAGAAGAACGCAATTTTGGCTACCGACACGTCAAACATTTCCCCCGAGAGTGTCGAAGCGTTGCAAGCGCGATCCATTGAAATTTGTCTAGCGCTTTCGCGCCTCGGAGCGATGGTGCGTTTTCTTGAGCCGCCCCCGTCTGTGACTTCTTCCTCGTCCTCTCCGAGGAATGACTTAGCTTGCCTCGTTCTCGAGTCTGCGTGGAGCTCGATCGAGAGCATTCTATCGCCTTCTACTCGAGCGACTGGTATTGTGAATGTGAAGAATCAAGCCGAAAGGGAAGATGAGGAATCGGTCAAGGCTGTGCAAATGCTTGCTAATTTCGCCGTCGCTTCGAAAATGCGCGCGAGAGATTTCTCGGAGCACGTATTTGCGCTTCTGGAGAGTTCATTTGCGTCGTTCATGCCAGGAAGTAACGCAGCGAGACACGTTATGCAGTGCATATCGTTATTTTTGGAGGCGATTTGCGAACCCATGCCGCCATATGATTTAGATAGCGCCTCGGGGTCTACGAAGACGAGCGTGGCGCGATGTCTCGAACGCGTTTTGAGCTCACCGGATGCATATCAAATCCAGGAGAACGGCACGTACGCGAAGGCGTTTTACGACGTTGCGCGAACGACGATTCTATTTGCACCGTCTATATCGCTCGATACAAACGCGTCGTCGTCATCACACGTCGTTTATGAGACTTTAGCTAAGAGCCTGCATGCGCTCGCGTCACCTTCTTCCAATTGTGGCGTCGGCGATAGACGAATGGTACTTTTAAGCGTCGCATCGTTGTGGAATACGCTCATGTATCCCAGCGAAAGATTAATTAAATCCTCCGCAACTTGGCAACGCTGCTACTCGGCCGTATCTATTTTTGTCAGACGAGACCAAGCGCAGCAGGTCATCGCGCATTGCGCAGATGCAATGTTCTTTCAAGACGAGTGTTCTTGCCCGAGAGATTGTTTACGCGCATTGGCGAAGATGCTGCGTGGAGCATTAATTGAAGTCGATGCTTCGGAGCAAGACGCTAGTAATTTGAAGAATCGAAAGTTGGAATTTTTTCTCTCTCTCTTCACCGCCGCAGATAAATTTCAAAGCAACATGGACTTTCTCAAAGCAGCGCACGTTTGCGTTGAGATAATACAAAGAGAGAAGCTTTCTTCTCAGCGCTTTGACGCCATGCTGGTCGATTTTGCGTACGTATGCAGATCAGAAGCTGACAACGACGCGCTTGAAGATTATCTTCTCTAGATCTTATATGTTGTAGTTCTAACAACACATTCATCTACTGTGAACGCTACATCGTATTCTATTACAAAAGCTTACTAAATTCCCGCGTTTGAGCGCATAATCGAATGCATTTTATCACGTAATCTCGTCACGTCCACCGTAACAGATTTCGTTTCCGTCGTCCCGCTAATTCCAAAATCCACGTACTTCAATCCGCGTAAAACCGCGCAGTTCCTGTAATACGCCGGTCTATTATCTGGAACCATTTCAAAGATAACTGAATCTTTCAACGTGTATATTTCGTTTATCATTCCCGCGCCGTGGGCGCCTATAAACATGCCGCACTTTTGCATCGACGCGCGCGTTTTTTCAACTCCGTCGCTCGCTTGAATGTTTAATAATTCGACTTCATTCTCGGGAAAAGTATCGCGCAGCATCTGCAAGACAGCCTCTTCGTTTACTAATCGACGAACCGACGTGTTCAAACGTCTCATGAAACAAATGGACCGTTCCATAAATGGAACGTTGGGCGTGGAGAAAATCTCGCCGCCGCCGCCGGCGAGAAGCTTTACGAAAGAGTTGAAGAGAGACTCATCTCGACACGGCAACGATCCATCCCACGCGAGATCCCAAAGCAATCCATCGTTTGCGATCTTCACTATCGAGTCAAATTGCACGGTATCCGAACTCCGCCTACATCTCGGTTTCCCGAAAACTGCGTATTCGCTTGGGATATCTTCTGGGTTTTGACAAGGAAGAATCAAGGTAACCGAAGTCGCATCTCGGTTTGGAAAGAAACGACTCTTTGCAACGAAAGTCGCGTACAAGGCGGTGAGCCTATGCCACGGGTTTTTACTCATGGCGTCTCTGTGAGGAGACACATCGATCGCGACGTTGCGAAGAGGTAACGCGTTCAATTTTGCTTCCATCTTTATAAAGCCTCGCGCCATCGGATGCCGATTCGACCGAGAGGCCGTGACGTGCATCGTCTGCGCGTCGTTTCCATTCATCTCCCATCTGTTTTGTAATCCTCTCCATCCCCACAAATCTTCGCACGCGCGCGTGGATTCATCTTTTGGTTGCGTCGCGGAAATGCGCGAGTTTTCTTCCGGAACAACGAAATCGTCCTTCTCTAACAAAGGATAGTGTTGTCGCCAGTGCACTCTCTGAGTAAACATCACGGCTCGTTTCCAATTCGCCGCGCTCGTCGTTACGCGCGGATCCTTTCGAGTCGAATCCCCACCACCTTGCATGGTAGAAAGCCCAAGAAACGGCGTGATAAAATGACCATCGTATCTCGAGACTCCGGCAAGGAACGATACCGGGGAGATGGCGTAACCGGCGACCGCGACTGCTTTCGCTCGGCGCATCCTCGCAAAGAGCGCGTCGTGCGATTCTTCTCGACCCGAAACCACTTCTATTGCTATTTCTCCTCCATTAACACTACTTTTCTCCTTCAATTTCATTGCGCTAGTGTTGATATCCAGCGCACCAGAGCTGGATGACGATGAGACGTCGACGACGACTAGTATCTTCTTCACCTTCCAAAATCGAAACTGTGTGTAAACGGCGTCAAAGTAAGCATCGTCGTCTTTCTCGCTCTCGTACGTTTCGCACGAATCAACTCTTTGAGCACTTGTACTACTACTACTACTACTACTACTACTACCACTACCACTACCACTACTTCCTTCGCTATCGTCGGTATTAAAGCAGTGCACAATTCCGATTCGGTTGCTGTTAAAATCATCTGTATCATCTGTATCGTGTCCTTTCATGATTTCGCGATGACTTTCACCATCGCTTTTCTTTAAAACGCCAAGTTTTTCTTCTTCAAAGTCGTCGCGAAAGGTTTTCCATTTCAAGGCGTACTCCTCGTCAGACTTCCAGAGCGCTCTGGACGACGACGTGGGTAACCACCACGAAAAACTACGTTGTTGTTGTTGTTGTTGTTGTTGTTGTTGTGTTGCAGAGGAGGAAGGATAGAGCCGATCGGCGAGTCTCAAATCAATCGCGCGTAAGATATCTTTCGCAGTCTCGTTTTCTTTTTCATTTGTTCGTGGTTGTTGTTGTTGTTTTCCACGAACCGTCGTCGTTTTGATTTTGGTTTCTTCATCTTCATCTTCTTCTCGTGTGCGTGTCGTCCTCGTCCTCTCCACATCTCTCATCAGCGACGACGACGACGATGATGATGATGATGATGATGATAAAGGAGAAGAAGATGTTTTTACAACTACGTTTCCATCGTTATCATCGTCATTATCAATCGAGATGCTGCTCAGTGTCAACTGTCGAAACATTCTCTCGACGGACATAAACACCACCGCGATGAGAAATAAGATCACATATCTCACGAATCGTTTCGAATTGATCTTATGCGCGAAACCCCGACCCGTGGTTTTCCTCGATTGAGGAGATAACAATTTCACGCCCATAATTTCAAGGCGGGTGCTTTTTGCGCGTGTGTTGTGTGTGTGCGCGCGCGCGCGCTGTTTTTGTTGTCTGTTTGCGTTTTGGGAGATTTTTTTTTTTCGTTTTTCTTTTTTCACTTCACTCAGAACTCATCAACAACTGTCAACCCCTCATTTTTTGAAGTACGCGTAGAAGAAGACAAAGAAGAGAAGACAAAGAAGACAAAGACAAAGAAGACAAAGAAGACAAAGAAGAGAACGATGATGAAGACATCATCATCATCATCGAAGCGGCAGCAGCAGTGGCATTGCAGAAAGTGCTCGACGAAATCGTTTTTTCTTGTCATCGTCGCGTTGATAGTTTCGACGTTCTCGGTTGCGCCGAGTTACGCGCAACAACAAGAACAAAAACAAAGAGCGATGACAACGACGAGGGTGGTGAGTAACAATAATCAGAACGGAGGTGGAGTCGGCGGAGGAGTTTTATTCGCCACTTTCGATTGGGAGAAATATGGCATTCCAAAAGTAGCGATTAAGTTTAACAATCTGCAACTCCGCAAGTGGATCGAGTCCGAAAATCTCAGACGGTGCGCGGTGAAAGCAAACACGGAGAACGGGAATCAATGCACCCAGTTTATGATTAGAACATTTTTGGGAGAAGATGCCATTCCCGTCGACGAAGCGATGGAATCCGTCGCGAGAGATAGAAATTTATATCATGCATTCGCGCGTCAAGAGAAGGCTCAGAATGAACGCATACAAAGCTTAGAAGTACAGCGTGGATTTTTAGCGGCAGTCGCTTTCGTAACGACGACCGCTTTGGGATTGTACATGTACACTTCGAGAGCTGCAGGTCTCAAAATTCCCGTCGCAGCTTTATTCTCTGTACTCACGAAGAAAACCGCCGACGATGTAGAAGATAAAGCCATTCGAATGCGACAGGTGAACGAGGATGCCAAAGCTCGAGCGAGAAGATTAGAAGACGCGATTAACAACTTGAAGAAAAACGAATCGCGCGTTTAAAGAGTGTTTTTTAATAAAAAAGTTACAGCGAACTTTTTGTATGCGTACGTGCCCAGTAGTAGTGAAAGATTAATCAATACACATCAAAACAAAAACGTATTTTATTATATTATATTAAATCAATCGTGAAAGATACCAAAGAATTACGCGGCCAAGTCGCCAATCACCCCGGCGAAGGTAAACAACGCGGGTGGGACCGCTAAGCACGCGCCAACGATACCGGCGGCTTTGGCGTAATCCGCCGGAGATTCGCACTTGCCTCTCAATGCTTTCGTCACGGATTCTTCCATCGCCCAATCGATGGTCTTATCGATTGGCTTGACGATGAACGGGATAGTCATTAAACCGATGGCAGTTGGCAACGCTTTTTCAATCGTCTCCGCGTCTAAACCTCCAACGTCTAAAGACAAATCCGCAGGTAACTTGGAGACCAACAAGTTGGTCGCGTTCACCATGACGCGAATGAAACTCCCCGGCCAAAAGACCGAAGCGAGCATCTGCCAAGTGACCGTGTCTAAACCGACGATAACGCCCTCTTTCATGCCTTTTTCCTTGTTCGCTTTGATTGCCTTGTCGAACGTATCCGCGAGAACGTACACCGCGGCTACGCCGTATGTGGCTGGCACGCCAAACGGCGGTAACCAAGCCGCGAAGGCTTCTCCGCACTCGTTCGCGTACCCCATATATCTCAAAGGCGAGTCTCTGTAAATGTCGTAGGACTCGTCGCCTTTTTTTCCTTCATTGTCTTTTTCCGCGAGAGCTGCTGCTGCTTTTTTTTGAGTCGTCGTCTTCACGTCTTCCTTCTCTTTAGTGACCGCGCGAACGACCGTCGTCGTGCTCAAACGACTGCTCTTCGACGAAAACCGCGTCGTCGTTTTGATGATCAAGTTGTTGGTGTTGCTGTTGTTGTTGTTGTTGTTGCTACTGCTGTTAAATCTAAACTTCCTGCAGTGCGGGTGGTGTTTCTTGGATTGTCTCAACGACGACGACGACGAAGTCGAAGTCGACGAGGAAGAGAAAGTTCTGCACCTCGTCGAAGAAGAATAAGAAGACGTTGAAGACGCGTGTTTCGCGGCCGTTCTCACGGATGCCATGGTTGCTGCTCTCATGATTATTATTTAAAGCGTGTGTGTGTGTGTGCGCGCGTGTGTGTGTGTGTGTGCGTGCGTGCGAGTATGGGGGTTTGAAGAAGATGAGAAGACGATAAAATTTCCCTTCTTTTCCAAATCATTTTGCGGCTCAGAACGTGCCTCTTTTTTTTTGGAGTTTAGAAAGAGAGGGAGAAACAGAGAAACCGCTTCTGTGTGACAAACGCGACAAACGCGGATCCTTCTCGCTTCATAACAATCGCTTTTTACTTGTTTTATTATATATACTATTGTTAAATGGTCCCATCGACGACGACGACGACGTCTTCATCATCTTCGTCTTCGTCTTCGTCTTCGTCTCCCTCGACGAAGAAGTTGTCCGCGAAGAATATCATCGTCGGCGGCGGTTCGAAGAAGAAGTGCAACAACAACAAAAACGAGCAGCTCGACGAGGAGGAGAATGGGGTGGACGATAAAAAAAATGGAAAGAAGAAAGAAGACAACAAAGAAGATGGAGAAGGAGAACACGCAGAAAACGACGACGAGGAGAAGATGGTGCAAATGAATCTCGAGAACTTGCAGTTAGCGCGAGAGGAAGAGTATAAGCGAGCGAGGGCGGAAATATTCGGAAACGAAGAAGGAGAAGAAGAAGAAGCAAAAGAAGGAGGAGAGAGAGAAAATGAACAAAATGGTGGTTTTTCTAAAGAAGAAGACAAAGAAGAAGACAAAGAAGAAGAAGAAGACAAAGAAGAAGAAGAAGGAAAGAAGAGGCAAGACGAGGACGAAACGAGAAAAGAAACGACTGAGAGTAATAACAACAACATAAACATAAACATGAACAGCACAAAAGCCATCCCGAGAAACGTGCACGCAGATAAGAACGATCCAGATTTCACTCGAAGAGGAGGCGGTGTTGGAGGAAGAGGAAGAGGACGGGGAGGGCGAGGTGGAGGAAGAGGCGGCGGCATGTATCCCGGCGGATTCCATTACGTTCCACCTCAATATCCATACCCGATGCCGCCAATGTATTATCAAAATGTTCCGTATGGATACGTACCGGTTCAGCCGAACTTTATGTATCACGGGGGCGTTGGTCACTTCCCGTACTACGCGCCGCAGCAACAACACATTTTTCCGCAGCAGCAACCTCCGAACGTTCCTCTTCATCAGAATATCGTGGCAGTTTCGCCACTACCACGACCGATAATTACACCTCCGCCACCGATGCAACAGCAGAAAGAAGAAGAAGAACAAGAACAAGAACAAGAACAACAACAACAACGACAACAAGAAATAGCACCGGTAGAAAAAGCAACATTAGAAGAAGATCTCAATACAAAAAAGAAACAGGTTCCTGAAAAGAAACAAGACGTCGGCGCGTCGTTGGGGAAACAAAATACGACGACGAATAATAGCAATAATAATAGTAATAATAATAACAAGAATAGCTCCGCCGCGAAGGAGAATAGTAATGGTAAAAACAACAAGAATAGTAAAGGAGGAGGAAATAATAAACGGAGGAACGCACCGGCGTTTGTTCGGCAAGAAAGTGATTTCCCGCCGCTTTCGTGAGAGAGCTTATTATGTTAATCTTTTTGAGTTTTTATTATATGAATACAACGCAACGTGATTCGTTTTCTTATTTATTTACTGCACACGTTCAAATGGCCTTCGTTGATTATCTCGTCCAACTCGAGAGTCTCGACATCCCCGGTTGCGTATAAAACTTTAGCGTTTCTCGCTCGAGCATTGAGCGATAACACTTCAGCTTTATACCACAAGCCGTCGTCCGGCCAGTAGAGCTCTATTTTCGCGTCTACTAAAGAATCTAAGGGCGCGTCTTGTTTTATGATTACCCCGGGGGAGGGCTTTTTTAAACCAGCCGCGTCGTCGTTATTAATTGTATTATTCTGCTATTTATGTGAGAGTGAGAGAGAGAACTTAGTTTTTTCCCTGAAGATTTTTCGCTTTTTCTCGGCTCCTCTCAAAGGAAGAGACCGCCAAACATTTCCTCTCAGGAACCAAGAAACACGAGGAAAGCAAAAGACGACGAAAGCAGACAGAGTCCATAATAATAAACCATCTCAAACTCGAGGGGAGCGCGCGCGCCTAAATTTACGCGAACGAAACGAAACGAGCGAAAACGCGAAGTTTTGCCCGCGGATACAAAAAAGAATTCGAATCGTACCATTACTGCTGCAGATCGTTTATTATTGTTCGCTGCTGTAGCCACCTGTGCGTAAGGGGAGAGAGAGAGAGAGAAAGAACGTGCGCGGTGAGACGTGAAAAAATTCCGATTGCGAGTGCCCTGTTTGAGTAAAATTCAGGGGGCAAAAAAGAGGAGAGTTTTTGAAAAGAAAAAACGAACAAGAGCGAATGAACGACGACGATGTCGTTATTCAAAACGAGTCGAGGCGAGGAGAAAGACGAGTGAAAAATTCCTCGTCCATCTTCTTCTTTCGCACAAAGATGCTTACCTTCATTTTCTTGCCGCCTTTTCCGGACAACACTTCGTACGTCGTCGGTAAACTGTTTATTAAATCGAACAACTTTTTTCTCTGGTCCGCGGAAAACTTGGCCGAGTAATAAAAGGCAACAGCCATCAACCAAGCGTCGGAATGGACAGCTACGAGCGCGAGCCAATCTCCACGTTTCATACCGTCGCGAGCAAAGTTGATCCCAAGCGCAGGTTCTGGTAATTCAGGCGGAACTT
>JACLAA010002896.1_pt1 | contig 10857 bp, 11 predicted proteins | sample 8027891 | NCBI WGS metagenome assembly JACLAA01 (sample SAMN15724900, study PRJNA655200) | protist metagenome | isolation source: fluorescence activated cell sorting (FACS) single amplified genomes of... | place: Spain: Blaines Bay Microbial Observatory, Mediterranean Sea | collected 2016-01-19 | reverse complement strand
GACGATCAGGAACCTGCGGTGAGTCCGTTACCACCGGCCATATTGCGATCGCTGGGTGATCGGTCCTATGACAAAAGAAAAAACGCAGCTCTAGAGATTGAAGCTCTCGTTAAAACACTTCAGCAGAAAAGTGACACCGACCGCATTTGTTCAGTAATTGCTTTGTTGGGCCAAGATTTTGCTACATCCACCAACACGAATCACCGTAAGGGTGGTCTCATCGGGCTAGCGGCTACAGCCATAGGATTGATGCCAGATATCTTCCTGTATCTCGATGCGTTGTTGCCTCCAGTCCTGCATTGTCTTGACGACCCAGAGAGCCGCGTGAGATATTACTCATGTGAGTCACTATATAACATTGCGAAGGTAGCTAGAGGTGATGTTCTACGATATTTCAATCAGATTTTTGATGGACTGTGCAAGTTGTTTGCTGATGTTGATATCGACGTTAAAAATGGAGCAAATTTACTGGACAGACTGATCAAAGACATAGTTACTGAATCTAATTGCTTTGATGTTGAACGTTTTGTTCCTCTCCTACAAAAATATATTCGTCGGTCGAACCCATACATACGACAGTTACTTGTTGGTGCGATTCATTCTTGAAACTGATCTTAATTCCCTGGCTAGGTTGGATTACCGTTCTCGACTCCGTGCCTGATATCAACATGCTAGATTGGTTGCCTGACTTTCTTGATGGCCTATTCCACATGCTTTCAGATTCCAACAGAGAGATACGGCAAGCTGCTGGTTCTGCAATTGGGGGGTTCTTAAATGAAATCAAAAGGTCCAAGCTGGTAGAGTTATGCCCGATGGTTGGCATTCTTGTCGACCAGTGTCGACACAAAGAACGGTCCAATCGACTAACAGCGATGATATGGGTGCGGGATTTCATCAAGCTTGGTGGACACAAGTTGCTGCTATTCTACTCTGACCTTCTTGGCGCTATCATGCATTGCATTTCAGACGTCGACATTGAAATTCGTCAGGTTGCTGGCCATACAAACATAGATTTGTTAAAGTTTGTCAAAACAACTAAAGAACATTTTGAGCTATCTCCTTTGTTACAAACTTTGACTACAGAGCTGGATTCTCACTACATCCCTACTAGAATGGCGACCTTGAGGTGGATTAACATGTTACTGGAAAAGGCACCAGGTGAAATGAAGAACTTTATCTCTGAACTCTTGCCTGCATTGTTAAAGACATTGTCCGATGAAGCTGATGAAGTTGTCCTAACAAATCTCGAAGTCCTGGCTCAAATTTCGCTCCTACATAATCAAGAGTTTCAACGCGTCCTGAATGCCATAGTCTGTTTGTTTGCAGAAGACCGAGGCTTGCTAGAACTCAGGGGCTCTTTGATAATTCGTTATCTTTGCTCTTTATTGAGCGCCAAGTCTATATACTTTTCTCTAGCCACCATTCTTCAAGGGACACCAAGTGAAGGGACCTCAGGCAACTCGTCATTGCTCGAAGATGCACTTGAGTTTCGCTCAATTATGGTTCAGACTCTAAGCCTTATATTGCTTACAGCCCGTGAGCTTGACGAGCTGCGAGAAGTACTTCGTTCCAGCTTGGAGCCAAGTGCACCAGATGAGGCCACCAATTTGTTCATCATAATGTATGAATGTTGGTGCCATAATCCTGTGGCTACGCTAGCTTTATGCCTTCTGGCCCAGGCATATGACCTTGCTGCCTCGCTCATCACTCACTTCGCCCTTGTGGATGTTACAGTGGGATTTCTCATGCAGGCGGATAAGTTAGTTCAGTTACTCGAGAGTCCCATTTTTCTTCAGCTCCGTCTGCAACTTTTGGAGGTGAATGCTGGGTATCACCCGCTGTTGCTAAAAAGTTTGTACGGGCTATTGATGTTACTTCCACAATCTGCTGCATTTTCAATACTCAGTAATAGACTTAGCACAATTGTAACATTACAGCAACATACGCAACATACGAAGAAACTAAATAACATAGAAGGTCCTGTTACGTCAAATGTTCAGAAACGAGAACTCCTATCGAGCTTTAAGCATATTCAATCGCTTCATACTCAGGCAAGGCAAATCACGATTCGTCGCCGAGAAGCCAGTCAGTCATTGCTCACGTTGTCGACAGCAAAGTAGGGTCTATCTACTTGCTGACAAAACGACCCCCATGAGCCAGCTAGCCGCCGCTACTAGCAGCCGCAAGAATAATACTAGCCGAGCTTATCCCATTTGAGCGCGCTCTGCGCGCGCGGGTCAGCCGCAGCCGTCGCGTAGAGCCGCGCAAGAGCTGCTGGGCCGTCTCGGCGGCTCCGAGCGCCCAAAGCTGCTGCTCTCCGCAGAGGGAGGAATGTTGTTTTAAAAGTGACAAGAAGACCCGATTAGACGAGGCTCGGCTGTTTCTGCCACATCAGCAAGTTGCCTTCTCAGTTGCCAGTGGAAATTCTAGGCCGGCGGGCAGCATGGCCCCTATCCCCCCTCAATATCGTGCGAAGGAGACCGGACGACGTGACGCAAATGAAAATATGTTGAAAATTGCTCTTTTTTGCAGGGAGACACCCGGGCCCCCTTGACAACAAACCTGAAGGCCGCGGCTAGGTTGCAAATGACCCGAGGGGTTATTCCCTGGCACCGCCGGGGTCCCTAACCCGGGTAACTAACGGGTCATTTGCGGGTAAGTTGCAACCTACTCAGGCTAGCAGCTCTACAAGCCCCTTGGCCTGAGCCTTCAGACGGGGGGTGTCCCCTAAATTGAGATTCGAGTTCCCAGCCACTTATGCGCCGGCGATTTTGGCTACGGGGTCCCAAAGGGTCCCTTTGTACGCCCCGTGACCGGGGTGGGGGGAAGGGGTCACTTTCGCGGCGAGACGCGGTCGCGAAGTAGCCCTCTGGGGCCTAACATGCGGGTATTTCAGGGACCTCTGGACTGAAAAATCAAAACTCTATGCTAGGATTTTGGTCTCCCAGGGGGCCTCGGGTACCTATGGCGTGGGGTGGATGCGTAGGCGCGGCCGGGTACCCGATGGGCTGCCAGATAGGTCGCCTGACGCGGCACGAAACGCCACTGGCCCGACCTTCGCAGGCCACTAAAATTTCCAAACCTAATCGTTTCGGTTACCTGTTTCGGTCACGTCCTAGAGGGGTATATAGGCCCCTCTGGCTCAATTTGCCGGAACACCAGACGTCTAGTTATAGAGATACGGCAAATTTGGGGTTTGGTGTCACCCCCCGTGCCTTCAGGAGTCGTACGACCCCACCATCCAGCAGATAAACGGCCAGACCCCAAATGAAAAAAGTGCCAGACCGTCCCGCGCGGGCCCCCAGAGGAAAAAACCGCATCTTAGTGCAAATAGAGCATCTCCGAGCGATCAAGAGTCCGTGGCAATGGCGTATACGCACAATATACCCCCCGCACTTGCAAACGCGTCCGCAGAGCGCACACCGTCGCCGCATTCGTTTACAGTCAAATCCTCATCGCGGCGCAAAATCCTTCTGGTCAGCCATCCGTAGATCGTGGTACGGCGGCAAATTGAGGAGGTGACTGAAACGGGTAAGCGAACTATTGGGTTTGAGATTTTTAGTGGCCTGCGAAGGTCGCGTTTCCGTAAGAGGTTGTTGGGGCTAGTGACATCCAGACTCACTCCGAGGAGGACCCCAGCGTGACTCCGCTGCGGTAAGGGTGAAGAACTGCTTCTGTCAATCTATTCATCCTGCCTGGGAACAGACTTGCGTGCGGGGCGGATATAAAGTGGCCAAACCTACGCGAGTTTCCTGCAGGCCAGCTTCCGAGCAACATTTTGAGAATTACAGGCAGCCATGTCTATGATTTCCGTTTTTCGTCCCCAGTCGCAGAGCGTTGCTTGGAGATCAGACATATGGGCTTTTTGACTAACGTAGTCCAGCGTGGAAGGCAAGCCACTCGGCTCGACCTTGTCACTGCGCAGGTTTTTACTATTTCGCTCGCTTGCAACATCCAGATTCACGGTGTTTCTTTCATCACTGACCTTGCACAGTTGTTTGGTCCGGGCAATTATCTCAAGCTTCAGCCAGCCAGACTCAGCAGACAATGTGTTAAGCGTTTTCTTAAGCCGATTAAGCGCCTGAACTGTCTTGCTAGTAGTCATCTTTAGGCGAAGAAGCTGCTCATTGCGATCTTCGATTCGTGCTTGGTATTGTTTGTTCTCTATCTGGAGTTGATGAAAGTCAATATAATGGAGAGCATCACCGGTCTGTTCTTTTTGCTTCATTTGTAATTCAACTTTGTACAAGTGTGTCTTGATTGTAGAATTTTTCAGTCGAAGTTTCCCGATCACACCGTCTCTCTTTTGTAGCTTTTCTTCCATATACCGCGTTGTCTTTTCAGCCACAGTCTTGCCGGTCCGCATGCTTTCAGCTCCGACGACAATGTCACGCTTAAACTCGTAAGCATCTTTCTTCAGCTCTGAGATGCGGATATCTGTCTCTTCCAACACGGTGCGCAAAGTGTCAGCGAGGGTTTCTGCTGCCTTCCTGTGTTCCCCAGACTGCTGGCTAACCCGTTCTTGCTCTTTGATGGCAATCTCGCACTTCTGCTCTATCATCAGCTTCAGAGGCAATTGCCGTTGGCGCGTAACCTAGGGGGATATAAGTAATATGCAAAACTTCCGATATCAAACCTTTTCGCCTTCGGCGGGTAGCGCACAACAGTCGAGCCCCCCAGGAGCTTTTAGCCGACTCTTGTAGTTGCGTAAGATATCATTTTCCAGCTTGAGGCCTTCAATTTCTCGTTGTATCTCTTCATAGATTTGTTCCAATGCTTCTGTTTGATGATTGTCCTGAGAGGGGAAACTTTGCAGCTCCATGTCCAAGATATATTTAATGGGACAAATTGATACAAATTGATATCTCATGATATATGTATTGTATTGTACTCTTAATATTTCATACATCGGCCAATTCTACCAAATGCCGACTCTGGGCAGGTGTCCAGACGAGCGCCCTGTGCAGTGAAAGCACTGTACGCGGCCGCCGCCGGGGGTCACGGTGCCAGTCCGAGTCATGCTCACGGTGCCAGTGGTTTCAAGTTGGCCCCTAGCAGACTCGGACCGTGACCCGCCGGGTAGTGGTCCGGTGGGCACTCTGACTCGTACCAACGTGACTCTGAGTTGGATATACGTTGCACCAGGGCCAACTTGAAGGGGCCATCATACTCAGGCTTTCTGAGTCGAGGGGTCACTGGCAGACCTACTCGCCTCACTTGCCTGCGATCGGCTCTAGCCCGGGGGCTCGAGGTCCCTTGGCCGTGCCGGTCTCACCCAGGGCGGCGCTCGGGTGTTCGAAGCGAAAGCTCGCGCCTGGCGCAACCCTCGGCGGGTTGGAGCTCGCGGGAATGCCGTTAGCTGGGGCATCCATCTATTTCCAAGTTCCGTTCCACCCTGTGTGGGTCGAGCGCCGTCTGGCGCGGGTCGAAGTCTCACGACTCCCCGCCCGACACGTAGGCGGGCCACGGGTCAAAGTCCAAAACTCCCCTGGCCAGCTCGGCGTTGAACCTGGTGCCATAGGAGCCAGTCACCAGCTCCACGTCCTGATGGGGGGGCATCCCTTTTCGAGAAGAAGAAGGAGGGAGGTCCGTGCGACCACCTTACTCTGTCCTAGCCCGACGGATGGGTCCCGGAGGAGCGGGGGCGACTAGGGGGTCGCGCGCCGTGTAAAACCCGAACCCGAACCCGGCCAGGGGGGTTGCTAGCGGCAAACTTTTCGTGCTGTGGGCTACGCCAGAAAGTTTTTTCCGGCCCGAAGGGCCGGCCGGGGCGTCCGGAGCCCCGGCCACAGGGGCGAAGCCCCGGCCAGGGGGCGGATTTGGGACCATTTTATGCCCCATTTGCACCATGCGCCGCCGCGGGTTGTGCCGGAGGTGTACATGGTGTTTGGGGACCGAGAGTTGCAGGTCTAGTCGGCGCAGGTGGTGTGCGCCGCTGCGTGGCGTCGCGAGCCTTGTCGAGGTCCACCGCGAGGTCAGAGGAGAAGTGCGCGAGGAAGGCTTTGGCCACCGAGGCCCTGGTACGCCGTACGTGGGGAACAATTTCAGAGCTAAGATGTCAGAATTAAATCGATGGCGCCGTGATGGATCTGGTGCGCGTCCAAGTTATCCAGAGCGCTAGATGCCAAAGCAACCTCGCGAAGCCGTGCAGGGGGCTGCTGGCCCGCCGTCGAGAGAACGCCGATGCCCCATTCCACCGCGACGGCGCGCACGCACGCCCAATCCAACCACGCGCAGGTTGTTTCGGTGCCAGGGCAGCCGCTGGCGCATATCCGAAGCTCCCGTTCGCCAGTTTCGACACTCAGGCCATCAATTCACCAATTTGGGTTCCGGCCCCGCGGGCCCGTCATACACATATTGCGTAGACCTAGTCTAGTTCGCAGCCCGTTTCTTTTTCGATCCTTAGCTCGTGTACATTTGCTACACGTAACAAATGCCCCTGCGTTTCGATGGGGTCTCGCAGCGAGCCGCAAGCCGGAGCAAACCCGCCTAATAGATTATGCGCTTCAGGCTGGCTCCGGGCGTAATGATAAAACATGGCGCGAGCATTTAACACTAAGATATGGGCCCTCGCGGCTGCTCTATTTGGTGGTCGAGGGAGTTTCGCATTCTCCAGAAATCATGATAACCGGCGTGCCGTGATTCGGGCTTGTGATTCAAATGGCCCCGCAAAAATATTTGTGCATCCGCTATTGGACAAGAAATCTTTCGTGTCAGCAACACGTGAACGCGAGGGGGGCAACACACAAGATCTGGTGGTGCTTCTTTTTTTTCATACGGCGATAATCAGCTCGTCGAATGTTTGCATACTAGGTAATTAAATTTTATGCTCCCTGGTGCCGTGCGTGCAGAGGACTTGAACCCAAATACAAACGCCTTGCAATGGAGTATAGTAACAAACGCGTTGTGTTCTATGAGATGTCTCACAAGGCGATAACGGGTTTCATTTGTGTCCGTCCACTCACGCACGCCCGCTACTCTAATACTTGCTGCTGACACTTCTTCATTCTGTAGGGCGGGATGGGGGAGTGACATTCTTGCAAGGACTAGAGGTAAATGTCTTGCCATTGGTGCAATTCTATGCCGGGGGCAAACGAGTTGAGACGTTTCCCTGCGGCCCTCGCAAAATCGAACTGCTTCGTGAGAAGCTCGAAAAATGGCAGAATTGGTATGCCCAAGACGCCTTGAAACAGGGGAAAGGGGGCTCAAGGCAGAGTGATATGTGATTATATAAAGCGTATTTAGATTTAAAAACAGGCTTTATTGCCAGCACTGAGCTTCCAGATCGACCAAGTAAATTGCGGGCGCGTGACCGCACAGATCTTGTAGGCCTACCACCGAAAGCACAAACAAAGTTGAAAGCTATGAGCACAGAAAAACTAGGTGCAGGATCAATAGCAAATTTCAAATTGATCGTTGCAGGGAAAATAATTGCGCGAGTTCCCTTACTAGCAAAGTTAAATGAAGCTCAATTGGGGACTGTCTTGAAGGAGAGTAGAATCGCTACCTACGAGGCAGGGGACGTTCTTATCTTCGAAGGCGACATCGGCAACAAGCAGAGTGGAGTTGTAAAATATAAATTGCATGTCTTATTCTAGCACGCACATCAAAAACTATAGGCCGGAGATTTTTTGTGCTTCTAGACGGCGAATGTGATGTCTTTCAGCTATCTAATCTGGCCAGTTCTAGTCGCATGCCTGGGTTTTCGCCTGATCCGACACGGACGGCTTTTGGGGGGAGGACAAATACCCTAGTTGCTGGGGCGTATTTTGGGGAACGGGCCCTTGTCACCAACGAGCCTCGTGCGGCATCAATTGTAGCCGCTACTAATGCGATTGCTCTCATCATCGACCGTTCTGCACTAGCCAGAGCGGATCGGCGGATCTGGGGTGAGGATACAACTTTTGATTCACTCGTAGATTTGCTTGAGCTCTCCTCAGAGGGCGTGCTCTGGGGCTACGAGCGAAAAGGGCCGATGCTTGAGTCGGATGACATTCTTGAGAGCAGGTCTCCATTAGGCCATCCATCCATCGGAAATGTATCTTCTGCGCCACCGAAAGCAGGATCTGCATACTTCGAGAATACCACCACGCCGCTGCCGGTCATGCAGCGGCTTCGGCTGTTGCGCAGCGTGATTCGGGCATTTGATCAAGCTGCAGCTCGTTCACCCAAATGGGGCGACGCCGCCGAAATTTTATACCGCAAAAGGCTCGTTACGCAGCTCACCAACTACCAGCGCCAGGAGTTCAAGCAAACATTTGCTCTACTTGATCGTGATGGCGACGGCTCAATATCTGTTTCCGATCTCGCCTCACTTATGGTCGCTGTTGGAAGACACCCTAATGCTCTGGAATTGGCAAATATGATAAACAAGGCCAATCCGGAAATAGAGGGAAATACAAATTTAAACCTTGATGACTTCCTTGCCTTGATGGCCCAAGCTGAGTTTTCTGCAATGTTTCTTGAGGCCTTCAAGCTTCTTGACCCTGCAGGCCATGGTTGGGTTGAGTCAGAACTCCTCTGGCAAATGATGAACGCACTCATACCTTCCGCAGCCGTTGAGGGGAAGACAGCCATACCTGAGTTTTTTGGCGGCAAGTTAGATGAATTAGTAGATACATTTGGTGTCTCAGACGGACATATAGATTACCAGGCTTTTGTAAAAATAATGATGACGAAACAGAGATAGCAGACAATGCTTTTTAATTTCTTGTTTGTGAACCGTACATAGTGAATGTGGTGCTTGACAAGACTTCTATTCCTATAACGATATTCCTACCTTAAAAGAACTTGAACTTGAAGAACTTGAAGTCTAAACCAACACAACTCGAAGATCTAAGGTTTTTGCCCTTCTGCCACGGATTGCCTACTGGCGTAGAGAGATATCGGCGACGCTTGCACCAGCACCAGCACCAGCACCAGCACATGGTCTAGCAGAAGTTGTCCTCTCCGTACTTGAGCTTCATTCTCAGGCACGGGCACGGGTCAGCTTTGGTTTTCCCCCCCGGGTCGCGCGGCGGCGCTGATGAACAGCGTTGCTCTCCGGGGCGTAGCTTGGTCATTTAAGGCTATTCCACGCCCCGCGAATGGCTGGCCAAAAGCATTTTTGGGCAATGAGGATTTGACTGTAAACGAATCCGTCGACAACTTGCGCTCGGCGGACGCGTTTGCGGATTGCGTCACGGACTTCACGACAGAAACTGCGTCGGAGCCTCGGAGGGACATACTGGACAAATATCCCACCGGCTTGGACCGCTTGGTCGCTCGGAAAAGCTCCATTTACACTAAGGTACGGATTTTCCACGCTGAAGGTACCCTAGGTTCCTCGCTCGGTCCGTGCTCCGGCGTGGTAGATCCACCCTCCTAGTGAGGTTCTTCAGGTCTTCATCGGGGCCCGGGCCTGCCGCCGCCCCCGGGCCTTCTACGGGCCTTCCATACCAGGTAGCAGGGACATTTCCGATACTCAGGCTAGTTGCCCCGACAGAGTACTTTTAACAGTAGGGGCACCAGGGCCGATTAGTAAGCAACAAGAATACCGATTTACCCCGGCGGGGGCCCTTTTGATGACCAAACGGCAACTTGAATTCGGCGCACTGGCCGCACTCAAGAGATGAGCCACAAAGGCCGGGCCACTTTGACCAGTGGCCGGGGCCGGGAACGACGCCGCAGGCTCACTGTGACGTGAGGGGCTCCGCGATAACCGGATGCTGCGGAGCCTGACCCCATCTGTTTTCACATTGAATCACAAGTACTACTAGGCTCATCGAAGTGCAGCGCGAGAGACTAAAACTTGTGCGCACATGTCGCAAATTTCCTTCTTGGACTGCGAGGCGTTGTAAATGGATGTGGATGGCGTTAGATCAAAGCGGTTCGTAGCCATCGCGAACACGGCGCTATCCATCTAACTTTCCTAGGCGCCGTACAGCGGAGGCAACTCCATCTGACTTAGATGGTCTATCAGACCAGCTACAGTCAGTGTCTTTGGCTATATCTGCGGCGCTTGATGGCGAGAATGCAGAAGGAAGCCACAAAAGTATGGAGGAATTACGCCAGTGGTACCAAACGGAAGTCTTCGCAGCAACTGACGCTCAGCAGCAGCGATGGGAGGAGCGACGCTGGGCGTTTCTGGGACAGTTGCAGCACACTTCTGCGTACTTCAAGATACCTCAGTGACACTCCAACAATTATTCTACAGGCATGTTTTACGAAAGCCACTAACACACACGGTGAGTACGACGAGCACCTACTATTACTTCTAGTCCGTATATTCTTCAGGCCTTTGCTTATAACGTTGATGCACTACTTGATAATGAGAGCAACCTTATTCAAAGTCAATTTTACTAGAGTTTGTGAAAACACGTCAAGGATTTTTTAGCTTCAAAATTGCTGTGGCAGGCTCTGCCTTCGGTGGCCTTCTATTTGTTGGACGCTCACGTTACAATGATATTGTTCTTACTCGATGTTATGATTAGACTCGGAATTTTGTGACATAAAAGACTGTAGGTTGTTGCTGATGAGACTGTAAGTCGAGTGCATTGCATTATTGTTCGCTCGATTGGTAAATTCTCTTAGCTCTTAGCAATATCAGCAAGTGTTGACTTTTGTGCACATAGGCACAGTGGGCGTGTTTGACGGTTGGTCTAGCTATGGAACATCCACCCTAGAACGTGGTCGCACAGACCGTGAATGTGAGGAGTCGGCGGTTGATAATCGGCGGCCTCTCATTTTCGACGAGGGTGAACCATTCACCCTGAGGGTAAGTGAGCGCATTCCTGATTGAATGAATTGAATGGACTTAGGTCGGCAAAAACGCAACTATAAAATTTCTTGGTTGAGCAAATAGCCACGACCAAAGAA
>JACLAA010004174.1_pt1 | contig 10874 bp, 9 predicted proteins | sample 8027891 | NCBI WGS metagenome assembly JACLAA01 (sample SAMN15724900, study PRJNA655200) | protist metagenome | isolation source: fluorescence activated cell sorting (FACS) single amplified genomes of... | place: Spain: Blaines Bay Microbial Observatory, Mediterranean Sea | collected 2016-01-19 | reverse complement strand
TAAACAGAGCGAAATCAACCAAAGCGAACTGCCACCCGAAAGATATTCTCTTCAAGACAACCAACGGGTCCGTTTCCGCGCTCAAAGGGGGTAAATTCGCCTCCAAATCTTCCTCGTCCGACGTCGACCCCGTCATCCCGTCTTCTTCTTCTTCTTCTTCTTCTTCTGAATAACACATCATCCTATTCTCTGTTTCTTCGTCTTCGTCTTCTTCTTTTTCCGCCAACGAGATTTGTTCCAATTTCGTCGCCGTTATCGCCGGCGCGATGCTTTTTGTAAACGAGGTCTCGCAGCTTGACGACGACGACCCACCGGGAGGCGATAAAGTCGAGGACAATATCGCGCACTTTTTCGTCCCATTCTCGTCCACAGGTCGTGAACTACTCTCCAAAGGAGCCGACGAGAACATTGAAAAGAAATCAAATTCGAAGCGTCAGACTTGTGTGGCAGCTTCCGAGAGATTTTATTCCAAATGCAAAGAAAAGGAATATTTTCGGAAAAAAGGGCGAAAATACTACCAAACAACACGCTCCGCGCTTCATCGAATCATCCGCATCGAATTGAACGGTGAGGTCTTTTATCGTCTTGAACTATTCGCGTGCCTTTGCAGACGCATATGTGTCGAGAACTCTTTTAACCAACGGTATGCTTTGGGTATACTCGACATTTTACAAGCGCTATTTTCTATCCCCGACTGCTCGAAAGAAGGACGTAGTGGTAGTATTTTTTAAGCGCGCGTTCTCCAAAACGCTCTTTGTTTCTCTCTCTCTCGTTCTCTCTCGTTCTCTCTCTCTTTCGACGACGACTCTGTCTCTTCAATCAATCGTCCCACGCGGACGTCTCTTCTTTGAAAAGCTTTTTGGAATCTTCGTCTTTGGCGAAACCGCCTTCGATTTCTTCTTTCGGAAACTCGATATGTTTCGCCTCGCGGTCGGCTTCGAGTTTGCCTCTGTGCGAGAGCGCTTCGCGGTAGGATGATTCTTTTTCTTCGTCTTTCTCTTTCTCTTTTGATTCTTCTTTTTCTTCTTTTACTCTCTGGTCGTCTGAAGCGAGTTCGGTGGTCGCGCGTTCCTCCTCTTCCTCCTCTTCCTTTTCCGCGACGTCTTCTTCGGTTCGTAAAAACTCGAACCTCACTAACTTGTGGACGTATCCGGCGCTTACCACAGCCGTCGAACGAATCGCCGCGAGAACATCGTCGAACGACTCATCTTTACACTCAAACCACCCGGAATTCCATTTCCAAGGATCCAAAATTGTCGTCGCTTGCGTTTCCGGCACTTTCTCGTGAATTTGCGTCGCCGTCACTCGCGTCAGCAGGTCTCCTTCCTTAACCTTGCCAAACGCTCGAGACGTTCTCTCGACTTTAGATACCATGCACGCAAATCGTGCGCCTTTCACTTCTTTGAATTCAATGCCGATATCTCTCGATGGAAGTTCGATTTCAAACAACAAACATTGCGTTGTTTTTGGACCGGACTTTGCGGTTTCAAACGGCGGTAAAGACATCCTTTCCTTCTCCGTCTCCTTGCCTTCGCGGTTGGTATACGCACTTTTCTCTGACCCTCCTGGAAGCCCCGGCGACGGCGCGGAAGAAGATCTGTTGCTCCTTTTTTTCGTTCGCAAAACGTCTCGCCTCGTCGTCTCGTGATCTCGTCGTTTGATTCTTTTGTGCGGTACCACCATCGCGTATGTTGCGGGGGTGCGCGAGAGAGAACAGAAGGAAATTGTCAACATCCTTGACATTACGTGTCCGTTATCGAATGATTGCTCTCTGATGAATGACGATGAATGAATGAACGACGTGCAAAAATATATTATATTTGTCGAATGTGAAATGGGCAACATGCGCTCGTATTTTTTGCTCTCGTTTCAAGATACAAAATTTTACGAGCACAACAAGAAAAAAAAAAGACGTTTACCAGTTTGACTAATAATAATGGGGAAGAATCTCTCCGGCGCGCAGAAGAGGAAGAAGAAGAAGGAGAAGGAAGAGGCTGTCGAACGGGCGAGAGCGAATATGGAGCGGTTGAAGCTTGGACCGACGAAGTTGTGGACCGGGTTGGTGTTGCATCATAAGGATGTTTTTGTCTCGCATGTCTTGTCGAAATTGAATGGGACAGATCGGTGTTTCTTTTCAAAGGTGAGTAGAGAGAGTGAAGATGTGCTTGCTTACGCCGGAGTAGACGTATCGAAATTACATTGGGATGTTCACGAATGTTCATCCATTTCGACGTTGGAATGGATGTGGAATAACATTCCCTGGGGAAAGAAAGATAAGAGAGGAAGAGTGATGGATCAAGTCACGTTTTGCGCGGGAGTTGCTGCAACGAACAAACTCGAGTTCCTCAAGTGGGCGAGAGAAGTGAAACAGTGCGAGTGGGATGAAAGGACGATTAAAGGGGCAGCATTTAAAGCTAATCTCGAGATATTGAAGTACTGTTTCTCTAATGGTTGCCCGTGTGAAGAAAAAGAGGCGTGCACTCAAGCTGCTGCAGGAGGACACCTCGACTGTCTTCGATTTCTTGTCGACAAAGTGAAACCTTCGCGAGGTACGGAAATGCAAGCGGCAGGAGAAGCAGCATGCGGTGGTCACGTGGAGATCTTGAAATATTTCGTCGAAGAAAGAAAGATGATAGAGGAGGTGGGAAAGTTCACCCTCGTGTCAGGCGCTGCAAAGTATGGCCAAATCGATTGCCTCAAATACTTAATCGAAGAGGCGAAAGTACCTCCTCATGCCTGGCACGTCGCTCACGCTCGGTATTACGAGCACCCCGATTGCGTAAACTACTTGCTCGAAAAAGGCTCTTCAGAACCAACGGACGAAGATTACGCAAGATTTGTCAGACGAGTACAATCAAAGTCCGGGCAATAGAGCGGCGACTGATGAGAGCATAGATTGATCGATTGATAGACAGATTGACACATACAAAGACTCAAAGTTACACTTAAAATTTTTCACTTCTAAAACACACACACAGACAGAACGTGATGAAATGAAGCACAATAACAACGAGAACAAGCAGTCCAGAATCGCTCGGTTGGACTCTCGACTGACGACGACGAAGACAAAGAATATCAGCGAGAAGAAGAGCAAGAAACGAGCCGCCCCGCGAGAAGAAGAAGAAGAAGACGAACGACGGGGAAACATTGCGCAAAAGTCGGCGGCAAAAACATCATCAAAACGAACGAACGAAGACGAGACCTCGTGGGTGTACTCGTCTTCTCCGTTTGCAGAGGAGGAGGGAAAAAACAACAAGAACAACAGCGGGAGGATGGAGGAATCTTTGGATATAATTCGAGACTTGTTCGAACGAAACGAGAGAGACATCGGGCGAACGGAAGTTTTGATGAAAACGAAACTTCCGGAGAAGAAGATGTTGATGCTCGAATCAAGCAGTAATAACAATACTAATAACAGGTTCAGAGAGGACAGAGAGGGCGACTTGCACCGGAAGGAGGAACGACGAAAGCGGTTCGCGAACGCGGAGAGCGCGGAGTATTCGAGGAGAGGATGGAAGAAGATGGTGCGAGCGAAAATGGGCGGCGATGGTCTTTTTGGTAATGGGAAAGAGAAGACGAACGCGTTGACGTGGGAATCTTTGAGGAGAGTAAGGAAATTGTGGAGAGAATACGCCGCGAAGGAGTTGGAAGAGAGGAGGAAGGAGAAGAAGGCGAAGAAAACGACGACGATGGATGAACACGTGGATGGGATATCGATGCGAGACGGTAAGGAAAAAGACGCGTGGGAACTTTTCGGGGCGGTTGTTTTAGTCACGAAACACCGAAAAGCAAGCTTGGTCGGCGAATCTGGCGTGGTCGTTCGAGAGACGAAGACGAACGTGCACGTGTTGAGGAAAACGACGACGGACGCGTCTTCGCTCGTCGTTATTCCGAAAACGTCCGGCGCCGAGTTGACCATAAGCGTAAGCGCGGCTGCCGAATCAAACGAAGAGAGGGACGTTTGCATTAGTTTTTAGCACTAGAACCATGTACCAGTACCAGGTACTAGTTGAATGCACTATTACAACACCACGCCCCGGCGACTTCTCGGCGTCGTCGCAGTTCTATTCTTCTCGTTGCTATCGATACTATCACTATTACTACCACTACTACTACTACTACTACTCAAGTTCCCGCTGCTCCGAATTGGAACTAAGTCGTAATACGTCAGCATACCATAGCTGGCAATCAAAACTCCACCAAAAATGGCTGGGCTTGGTACGTGCGCGAACAAAATAAACGACAACGTCGGCGTGAGGAACATGGCGCAGGCGGTGGCGAACACTTTCGCGATGGCGTCTACATTTTTTATAATGTGCGAGACTAATAAACCACCGAATGCCAGATTGGCAACAACGCACATCGATATGAAAGAGTGTCCAGAAAACACAGTCATAGGCCACGCATACACCGCTTCATTGCCGCTAGAATCGTCGTTGTCATCGTCCCATCCGCCAAACTTCCTAAAATCCAAATACGTCAATCTCGCGCTATTAAACAACAACCCGAACGCGTACATCTGCAGATTTTGCCAATGAATCGAATCGTTTATGTTCTTTTTAAATACAAACTCGACGTATACGCCTCCCAAAGCGCTCAAAATTGCGTCTCCAATCCCTAAAAAATACCCAAACGCGCTAAATCTTTGAAACAACATCCACTTCCCGCCCGTCTTCTCGCTCTTGCCGACTTGCGTCGTACACGCGCCGACCGTGACCAAGATCAAACCAATCCACTTCTTATACGTCCATCCGGCGTGGCTGCTCTTCAAAAAGATCCTGGTTAATACCCCAGTGATGACAATCTTCAGGTTTCCTAAAACTAGAAACGTCGTCGGATCTAATAACACTAAAGCCGGAAACGACACCGCTTGGTGCAACAAGAAAATCAAGCTCGGAATCGGATACAACATGACTGTTTTCACTTGCGTGGTCATCACCACCTTAGTACTCGCACTCTCCGACGACGACGACGACGACGATGCCATCAAACGCATCTCCCTTTTCAACAAAACAAAACTTATCGATAACTTCAACCCTTCCGCGAGTAACGGTACCGTCGCGACGTTGTAACTGTACTTTTCTTTTCCCCGCAGAGACGCCGTCGTGAGCAAACCGTGCGCGGAAGTCACAAACGCGAGCAAAGCGGACGCGATGAAATTTTTGGTAAAAGTGAAATTTCGATGAACATGAGCAGCAATCACGGTGTTCTTGTTCTTGCTGCCGTCGAATTCTCGCTCGGAAACGCCGCCGCGAAAGGTGTTTTTCGCCACCATGATGGATTTGTTTTGAAGCAATGCGACAGAAAAAAACGCACACAAACACATCGAACACGGAGCGACAGAGAGAGACAGAGAGACAGAGAGATGTCGCTCGACCTCTCCCCCTCCTCCTCCGACGACGAGCGAACACTAGGCGGCGAAAATGCGACCACGACGAGCAGCATCGCGCAACTCAGAGCTCGGTTGGAATTGGAAAAAGAGAGGAAACGAGAACGGAGTGGATTGGACGCTCACGACGGAGAACGACGAGAAGAACAACAGCAGCAAAAACAAAGGCACGAGGAAGAGCGGGTGATGCTGAAAGGTGTGATTGGTTCGTTATCGGAGGAGAACGCGCGGTTGATGGAGGAGATGAAGACGATGATGGCTTCTGCGTCTTCGAGTGGTGGTGATGGTGGAAATGCAACGAACAGGAGCGAAAACGAAGACGAACGAGGAAAACAAATACTCCTTTTAGAGAAGCGCGCGAAAGAATTCCAACGCCAAAAAGAGCTCGCGGAAAGAGCGCGAGGCGAAGATTCCACGCGCTTATCGCAAAAACTCATGGACGCGGAGACTATCAAAAATCGATTTCAATCGCAACTCCGCGAGTGTCGCGAAGCGCTCGAAACGAAAGAGAAAGAGTTGAAGCGCTTGCGGGAACATTTGTTGGACGTGGAAGAGGCGGAGGATAGAGACGAGATGTCGATCGAAGAACGGGTGGAAGAGGAGAAGAGAAGAGTGGAAGAGAAGTTCGAGAAGGAAGTGGAGCGACTTTCGATGCAACTGATGGAGAAAGAAGACGGATTGAATAGGAAAATAAAAGAGGTTGAAAATTTAAATCGAGCGTTGGGAAGTTTTTACGCCGATCAGGAACAGATGGACGGGAGGACGAACGAAGCGAAAGAGGCGAGGCAGAAATTAAGAGAGACGAGTGGTAAGTTGAGAGAGACCATGGAGCTTTTGGAGAAGAAAACGATGGAGATGGAAGAGTTGGAAAGGAAACGAGGGAGAGCCGAAGAAAAGTTTAAAGACGCTTCGAGAAAGTGCGCCGAGGCAACCGCGCAGTCCACAAAGTTGAGAGTCGCTTTGACGCAAGCGATTAAGAAAATCGCGCGGCTGTCCTCATCATCTGCTGGTTGTGAAGGTGGCGAGAACGAAGTGTTCATCGACAAGTCGGTCATCACGAAGCTTTTGGTGACGTATTTCGAACGCAACTTTTCCGAAGAGGTGCTCGAATTGATGTCGAGACTGTTAAACATGGAAGACTCGCAACGAGAAGCGATCGTTTTAGGCGCAAGACGAGCAACTGGAGTGATATCTAAAGTCGCGAGAGCACCGTTAGGAATCGCCAGAGGCGTCGGGAAAGCTTTTGGAGCGATATCCGGGGTTGGATTAAGGGTTGTAGGCGCCACCGGAGAGAACGCAGAAGTTCCAGTGGCGGATTTGTTCATAGATTTTTTGTTGAAAGAAGCCGAGGAAGAGCTCAATAACAATGACGCCTCTACAGCCGAAGAAGAAGAGAAGGAAAATAGCACCCCGTTACCGAAAAGTCCCTCGTCGGAGAGAGGAGGAATATTTAGCGCCGTCGACGTGGAATAACTTTTTTATGTACCAAGGTAGTCGCAATAAACAGTATATGTTCTTGTATTTCATAAAGTCTCTGTGCGTATTCATGGCATCATTACACCACAGACTTGTTTCTGAAAGAGTCTTTGTATGCATATTTATGGCATCATCATTATTACCCCGCCTCACGCGTTACAAAATCACGCATCTTCGGGCAGTTTAGATCTATAAAACTCATTGTTCAAAGATTCGTAACTTTCTCCAGGTTCGTAATAATTCTGCAATCCGGGCGCTTTAAAATTGCACGCGCCTTCAAAATCTATCCCCCACATATATATGTCATCTCCTTGTCCCATGATTCTCGTCATATCTACTGCTCGTGAAAACGCAATAGTCCCTGTAAACTGTAACGTCAACTCCTTCATTTCGTTTCCTTGAGCTACAATCTCCTCCCTCGGTTGATCGAAATTCATGTTGTCCCATACCATTCTAATCACGTTCTTAAACAAAGGATGTCTCGGCTTGGAAATAAACCCCCACATGACGGTCGCTTTTCTGTTAGCAATATACCTGCTCGGGTTACCCTCTCTCGTTAATAAAACGTTCGCGTGATTCTCATTTGCCACGCTCAAAACTTTGTTAAAATCCGGACAGCTCGAGTCCATATCTAAATACATGCCGCCGTGATAATACAAATAAATGTGGGACCTCCTCTTCTTTCGAGCGATCGGTCTCGTCGCGCGTGGCAATCGCGGGACGGACGAGAGATGTTGTCCAGAAGAAGTGCGGCAAACCGGATGCGACCAACGGAAAACATATGGAAATGAGGGAGAATCAACTTATATTTTTCTAAACGCAAAGAACCAGGGCTCAAGTTCTCCATTTTCTGTTGTAACAGATCTTTGCATTCGCACATTTCTTTGTTCCCTTTTCCCAACTAACCATGTATTTGAAACGGAGCAAACCTCAAAAAGTCCACCATCACTTTCGTCACCTTCCTGTCTACAGTTCTTTTGGTTCTCAGTTATATATTGAGAGTCTTTCTCTTGCATGGCCCAAAGAAACTCTTCGTTAACAACAGCGCCATGTTTCTGAAATAGTTTATGCCACCAAACTCTTGGACGAAGTAACGTGTGTTCAGCCTCACCTTTCGGAGCCCCATTGTTTTTCAGAGAAATAGACAGAAAAAGATGCCTGCGTGAAACCCGAACCAACTCTTTTACCACCGCATCTGCTTCTGCCGGGTCGATATGTTCAAGGACGTCAGAGCTCATGACTAAATCGAACGAGTTATCTTCGTAGGGCAAGTTCGTCAAGATTCCTGCTTCTACGTAATTTTTTGATAACAAATCTGGACACTCTTTCTCCAACGCTGCACGAGACAACTCGATCCCATACGCATTTTTACCATACTGCCGCATCAAGCGGGTTAAAGCACCATTCCCCGTGCCTGCATCTAAAATTGTATGAAACTTCAACTTCGCTATCACATCTGTAGCAAAGCGACACCCCCAGCACGACTGGGCCGGGTAACCGCCACTCGTCCACGTTTTATCGTATACAGCTTGATACGTCGTTGATCTGTAAGTATATCCTGGCTTTCGCGCTGGTGGATCGAACGTGTCTTGTTTCCCCAAATATCTCTCGTCATTATAGTGTTCAATGTAGTGTCCAAATGTCGCAAGTGTGGTGTTCAAATCCGAGACAGGAGCTCGGGAGCAGCTCGCGGTGTTCTTTCTTTTCACACCGTGAAAGACCAACAGTGCACCTAAGAAGAAAGATACCACACCGACAAACAAGCGAGACTTCAAAATCCGCATTGACATACTCTTCAAAGTTTTTATGGACGTGTGCTCTTTGCGAGAAATTAATAGTCTAGGGAATGGAGTACTCGTATTCATCGGTTTTGACGACGAAAAAATCGAAAAAATTTACGTTCGAGCTCGTAGAAATTCGACGCGCTTTCTCTCTCTTCTCTCTCTCTTTTGCTCGATACACAAACACAAAGACAGACAGACGGGCGGATTGAACGGCGGCTGTTACTCATCATCATCATAAAACACAAACGACGATGGATGCCGCGTTCGGTCGTCGTCGCGCGTCTTCTTCTGCTTCCGCGCGACAACAACAACAACAATCGACTTTTCTCATCACAAACACTTTCAACTGATTAAAACTGAAAACATGATCACCACCTCGTTCGCGAACAACAGAGGAAGAGCGGTCGTTTTACTTTTTATCGCCGGCGCGACGCTGTTCGCGTTTGGCGCGCTCTTCGAGCGGTATTTTGTCGCTTCTTCTTCTCCTCCTTCCCAGAGGTGGAGAAAGAGCGAATCTCAACAACACCATTCGAGGAGAAGCGAGGACGTCGAAGCGGACCTTTCCTTCGCCGACGGCGGAGAGAGAAGAAGCGAAGTCGATTATGATGACGATAAAGAAGAAGTCTCTGGACGATCTCTTTTTCCTCCTCCTTCTCCTCTGAAACGCGCGGTAGCGTGGAGCGAAAGCAGAGGTAGTTGTTCGATATACTCGTGCGTGCAAACGAAAGATAAGAACAAGTTCTCGTTCAGCGCGGACCAGTTGCAAATGGCGATTGAAAAAGAAGCGACTCGTGCCTCCGCGTTGGTGCGCGTAAACGTAGGCGACGCGTTGAAATACACGATGAAAAGGTGCGTTTTGCATCCGCACAACGAGTTTGAAATCCCGCGACACAAACGAGGGGAGTACGATACGAGTAGCAGTAAGATGGAAGATTTGAAGACGGCGATGCACAGAGGAATACCTCTGTTCCCGATTGTCGCGCATCCGCTAATTTGGAACGTCACCGACGGCGTTGGGGTCGGACACGGTCCTAAAGTGCCGTCGTTACCGGAAAACTATCTAGTGTCGATGAGAGATTTAGAAAAAGCAAAGAAAATAGATGAGAAGTACAGAGAGAAAATAGAATCGCTGATGAATGCGGCCAAGTATTGGATCGACGAAGCGCACGCGCTGTACGAAGACAGAGGAGGGGCAGTTGAAAGCAACGAAGAAGTAAAAAAGGTTTGGGCGATATGGTCGGGATTAAACGGATTTAATTACGCGTATAGATTAGTCGCCGCAAAGTTGGGCGTCGGTGTGGTGTCTTTCGAAAACGCTCCGTTTTGGCGACTGATTGTCGATACGACTACCGGCGTGGCGAGCAGTCAAGGCTCGGAAAAGTCATATTATTGGAAGTATAAAGATTTGGTGGATGAAAATGCAGCCGTCCGAGAAGCTCTCGACTACAAGGAGAAAATGTACGGCACCAAAGGGTTTGAAAAGAATAAAGAAAAGTGGGATATGCATGTGTCTCCATCGACGAATTTACCGTCTGAAATCAGCGCTCGCCCGAAGCACCGGCCGCTGGTGGTTTTCCTCGGGCACGTGTACTCTGACACGAGCGTCACGTACATGATCGAAAGCGGTTTCAACGACCAAGTCGACGTCATCATCAACACCGCGTTTTGGTGCGTCAAAAACAACGTCGATTTTGTCGTCAAAATGCACCCGGCGGAGAAGAGAGTGTTCAAACGAAGATCTCCGACGGAGACGAAACTTGTAAACGATCCTCGTTGGCACGCGATACAAATCGCAAAAAGAAATACGCTCCTAAGCGTCGACGGTACCAACCGTTTGAACACGTACAAACTCGTCGACGCCGCGGACGTCGTCGTCACTGTCGTGAGCTCTTCCGGACTAGAATCTGTAATCATGGGCAAGCAAGTCATCCTGACCGGCGCCGCGTTCTACGGCAAACTCGGCTTCACGCGAGACGCGTCCAACCCGACCGAGTTAAAATCGCACTTATACTTTGCTCTGCGCGAGCGGCTGTCGTCGCCGTCGCCGCCATCATCCTCATCCTCATCACGCTCAACGAGGAAAGTCGCGCTCTCTCCTTCGCTGTACAAAAAAGCAGCCACATTTTTTTACGTCCTTCGACACTACGCCACGGTGGGCAGAGACGACGTCGATGAGATCGCGAGGAGGATCGTTCGTGCGTGCGTTCCCGCTTTATGATGATTTA
>JACLAA010005610.1_pt1 | contig 10883 bp, 8 predicted proteins | sample 8027891 | NCBI WGS metagenome assembly JACLAA01 (sample SAMN15724900, study PRJNA655200) | protist metagenome | isolation source: fluorescence activated cell sorting (FACS) single amplified genomes of... | place: Spain: Blaines Bay Microbial Observatory, Mediterranean Sea | collected 2016-01-19 | reverse complement strand
CTCTAATCGCCCCCAAAGGGGTGGATAAAGCCCCCCCCGAAGTAAGCACCAGGGAAGTCCCAACATTATAGATTCGGAGCGACCGTGCCGACTCATCATGACTCGGATGCCAGTCGTGGGGTTCTCTGGTCCGCGTGGTTGTTTAGTTTGGGTCGCCTAGAGTCACTAGCTCGCAGGGTGCTACGGACACCTAGAGTCTGGCAACCTACGGACACGGACGCTAGGTATCTCAGCTGTCTCTGCGCTACGCCACTGGTACCCGCCGGCATCAGCAGGCTCTCGGGGCTTGAGACTCCGAGCCGGGCCCAGTCTCTGGGCGGCGCGACCCACCCGGCGGCGCATCTAAGTCTGCGAGGGTAGTTTGTATCTGGTGCGGGCCATGGCGACCCCTCTCGTGTAGCGCGCTCGAAGTCCACTCTGCAAGTATCCGAGCGTCCAGCGTCCCTCGAGGGACACAGGCTAACGTACGAATAGAGGGAGAGTTAAGGCCCACCGGGACGTTTCGACAATGAAGCATCGCTCGTTGATAGCCTTGCTGGTTTTTGGGCTTTCTCCGCTTGCGGAGGCCTCATTGGGTGCACATTATGCTGCGCATGAGCCCCTGCAAGTGATTGCAAACAAGGTAAGGTTTAGGCCAATATTGGATTGTCACACAACTTTCAATGTGTAGGTCGGTCCTTTCAACAATCCGTCTGAGACGTACGAGTACTACTCGCTACCGTTCTGCTCTCGCACCAAAAAAAGAAGACGCGAAGACTTTGGTGAGCGACTCGTAGGGGATCGGAAGGTTGTTTCGCCGTACGAAATTACTTTTCTAGACAATGTACCATGGCGTCTCTTGTGCGAACAATCTTTCTCTCAAGCCGAATTGAGAATGTTTACGCACGCGATTGAGAATGATTATTACTTCGAAATGTTCATAGAAGATCTACCCATGTGGGGGTATATTGGTGAAGTAGAGGGCGAGGATGTACTTTTAGGGCATCTAGAGACGGTTAGACGCTACATCTACCCTCACCTCCATTTTTCAATTGGATATAACACTGATCAAGTGGTGTCAGTGAATGTATCCACAAATCCACAGCGCAAAGTAGATATCACCGAGGAGTTTGATGGCACTGAAGTCGCTTTTTCCTACAGTGTCGAGTGGCTGGCTCGGCTAGATCTAAAATGGGGTTCGAGGATGTCACGTTATCATGATTCAAGATTCCTACCAGGAACTTTTGAAATTCACTGGCTGTCAATCATCAACTCTTTCGTTCTTGTGTTGTTGCTGACTGCGTTCCTAACAATCATCATGATGCGCGTGCTTAAAAATGATTTCTCGCGCTACATGGAGGTAGAAGAGGATGAAATCGGGGAGGAAGAAACAGGTTGGAAATTGATCAATGGAGATGTTTTTCGATTTCCCCCCTTTGCCAATGGACTTACGGCCCTGCTTGGTGCGGGTGCACATCTCCTGTGTGTTACCTTGTTGCTTTTGATCTGCGCGATATCGAACTGTATTGTGCCTACGAAACGTGGTGCCATTCTTACAGCCATGATCATTCTATATGCATGTACGGCGCCCATTGGCGGCTTCGTGTCTGCGCGCCTCTACCGTCAAATTGGCGGTAAAGCATGGCTTTCAAATGCACTTGTGACAGCCACTGTCTTTCCTATTCCACTGGCACTTGTCTTTACATGGGTTAATTCAGTAGCTCTCGCACATGGTTCATCCGCTGCTCTGCCCGTAGTTGCTGTTTTTATAATCACTGCTCTCTATGGACTTGTTGCACTCCCGCTTACCCTGGGTGGTGCTATACTTGGGAGGCAGCTGTCGTCGGATTTCAATGCTCCGTGTCGCACCACCCGTGTTCCCCGTGAGATTCCCACAGATGCACCGTGGTTCCGTACCCCAGCGGCGCAAATGTCTCTCCAGCGTGCCTTAAGGCCCACGACAAATAGTTAAGTTTGTTGAGTTTCTAGGTTCATGGCTGGTTTTCTGCCTTTCAGTGCTATTTACATTGAACTTCATTACATATTTGCTTCGTTGTGGGGCCATAAAATCTATACCCTTTTTGGAATTCTGTTCCTTGCGTTTATCATGCTAATCATTGCAATGTCCCTGTGTAGAGATAGAAAATCTGGATGTTGAATATACTTCCGAATGCAATAATGTAGGTAACCGCTTTCATTACAGTTTCGCTAGCCTACTTTCAACTGGCACGTGAGGACTATCGGTGGTGGTGGCGTTCTCTTATCTGCGGTGGGTCGACGGGCGCCTTCATATACGCTTACTCCTTCTTTTATTTTTTTCATCGGTCAAGCATGAAAGGTATGATCCAGGGGAGTTTCTACTTTGGCTACATGGCTATAATCTCTTATGCCTTCTTTCTTATGCTGGGAGCTGTTGGGTTCCATGCCACATTTGCATTTATATGTCACATTTACTCTGTAGTAAAAGCCGATTAACCCACCCTGGACATATAAAGTTTCATAATCAATTATCTAAATGCAAAACGCCGAATAAAAAGTAAGCTTCTTGCTTCTACATGCAATAAGCTTAATTAAATTGAAGTAAGCAAAATGGGAAACTAATCAAGCTTCAGAATGTTTTGAGGGCCTCTGGTAAGCCTGGGCCTGCGGGCATGGCGGAGGCACCCATAGTACTCTCGACGTATGCGTGTGCAACACAAGCTCGGCAACACAAGCTCGTAGACTACGCCGTGAGTGAGGTTTTACATGGTCGACTTGGTAATAGTGAAAGAGTTAACTAAGCGACAATGGCCGGTCACGGTTACCTACTAGGTAGGGACTTCTCTCTATTGGGCACCAATGGGTGGTACGTGTCCTCTAGATATTGGAACCTAACGGCACGACGCAGCCAAATCCCAGGCTCTCTCGGCGTGCGTCGTTGGCTACGCCGACGGCTCATCCACCACCCCGCTCGCTGAGAAACGACGGCTCGGCCGACTAGTCCCAGTTGGTCACGACAATCGTGTGCGACGGCATCTGCGACGGTCAGTCGGAGGGATATGTTAATGGGCGGGACTCGGAGCTGAATGGTAGTAAATCTACTAGTATTAACTTAGCAAGAATACAGTCACTGGCGGATTGGGACCCTGCCTTTCCCTACGCACCCCTACGCAACTCGGGGGGACCCGGCGTGCTAGAGGGGCTACTAGTAGCCTGAGAGCTCAATAAGCGACTCTCACTTCGACTCGGATTTTCTCTCCCTCTCTCTCTCTCTCTCTCGGGCTCTGCGCAGCAAGTCGCGTCCACGGCGGACCCGGCGGACGCTAGCCGAGCGGGAGTGGCGAGGAGGTAATAGGTAGGCATGGTCCTTACTTGCCAGATCAGGATGCCTAGCTTTCTATGACGACGCATTGACGTGACCAAAGTCTTCGCATCTGACCCACGTCACTGGTACAAGGGCCTCAGAAGGCTAAAACTATTTGCATATAAGCGATTTTGTTGGGCTCCTTGATGCCATGGTGGTCTGTTTTTTTTTGGGCCTTGGAGCTTGGCTGGACTCTGTGGGCGTTGGCAATACAGGCTATACACCACTTTGGAGTAGTCTGACTGCGAAACTACGTGGCCACAGAGAAGGCAAAAAAAAGCATTGATTCGTGTGGACATGCCGACTGCAGAGTAAAATTCATCTGAGTTCGCATTGTCAGTAAGTCGAACAGCGATCGCTGCTTCTGGATACTACTTTACGGGATCAAGTTTATGACAGATAATTGCGATTCTTTTCTTAAGCGTATCTGTCGTCGACGGGAAAGCCAATGTTGCTGCTTGAACAGCTGGTTTTATTGGCGTACTCTTAGATGCGCGTCTCATGATATTGTTCTTTAGCAAGAAAGCCATTGACATATCCGCAACCTCTTCCCAGCCAGCCAGCCCAACTTCACGCGCGGCCAGGTTAAGAGAGACAACATCAGGATTCATGTGACTTGAGATATTTGCGATGTTCTTCGCGGAGAGTCCAAAATGAAAGTGCATCAGAGAAACAAGAAGATTGGTAGAGCAAGCCAATATGCTTGCGCTCCTTCGTCGCTCTAATTGAGCGTGTTGGATAATCGAGGCTAGTCGCTGCAAGTTATGATGTGTTTGCCGCATCAACAAGCTTAGGTGATTGATCTGTACAGGGCGACCATCCTTGAAACGAATAAGTAAGCGTTTTTCTATTGTTCGAAACTGATGAGACGCGTCGTTTAAGGTGGACTCTGCGATACGTAAAGCAACTCGAGTTGCATGATGATCATCTACCGAAGCAAAATAGTCAGACAGAGGAAGAGGTTCCTTATACGAGATTTTTACACCACCCCTATCGTACCATCGGCATTGTAGCCTAGTGCACAGCTCATTTGTAAGCAGCCAGAGAGCAGGAAGAGCAGTGCTCTTAATGCTATAACTACTAGTATACCTGGATACAATCAAAGTGCCAGTTACCTGCACTTTAGGGGATGGTTTGGCTATTGCTGCGGGTAATAAATCATCTGTTGTGAAGTGGAACTCAAAAGAAATGGCTTGCTGGGCAGCGAATCTTAATTCTTTTGATTTCATGTCTGTTTGAAGAAGCATGTCTGCGAAAAGATCAAACATTTCAACCTAAAACATAATTAAGTGTTGGTCTCCTAGACCTGGGACATCGTGCACTGAGTTTGGCTGCTTCCTTGTCTGTATCTAGTGTAATTTTATAGGCGGCCCGTTGAGATTGCGGTGTTGATTGCAAACGACAGTTCAGGGCCAGAGGAAGTCGAAGAGCCACGGACGCAAATTTAATGTGACTCTCTGTCGATCGATATTTGGCGATGGCTGCAACTCGCATGGTGGCGGCTGGAAATGGCTTTTGGACATAAAAGAAAAACTCTAACCAGTGTGGCTTCGATGTCTCGCGACCAACATCAGTGACCATCGTAACTTTCGGCACGTGCACCCATGAAGGTGAATTAACCGTGACAAAAGCCTTAGGGAACGCACTTTCGCCGGAGCAGGAAGCGAATAGTAGTGCACTTGTGGTGACACGCTCAACAGGGTTTTTACTCCAAGGCCCCTCGTTTGAAACCCCTGGCGTTTCTGCATACAACCTAATCAACGCCGAGTATTGGATGTTTGAATTTTGCACACCAATCTTGCTACTTTTGATGATCTCATTGCTGGCAGAGGGCTCAAAGCACCGCTTTTGATCAAATTGGTATTTGGTTATATCCCTTTGAGCCCGAGCGGCCCGAGCTCTAATAAACAAACGTGCGGCAGAAATCTCCTCAGTCCTGGGACTAGTCGCTTCTTTGCGCAAAGATAAGAACTCTCTTACAGTAGCAGAGGGGGCGACTTGAATAGCTGAGAGCTTATTAAGCGGCACTTTTGACACCGGTTCCGTACCAAGAAACCTAAACTGAGGATTAGCTATTATTTTCGAAATTATTGATCACGATGGGTTGCGCGCTGTGTCATCACATTGCCAGCGTCATCTAGTACCTAGTCAACAATCAGATGCAGTAATGCAGCTGAAATAACACGTTGCTTTGCACAACCAACATCATGCCAGCCTTTGTTAACGTAGTGCATAGTACCTGGTAGCAGGCATGTAGACAGTGAACCAATACTTAAGGCGCTGCCAGCCAACGCTAAACAAAGAAATGGAAAGCGGCTTACTCACGCCACCACACGCAACCCAAATAACTTGCAGTGCGGAATTTAGCACATAGACACGAGCATCAGAACCATAAATAATGATATTATCAACATCACAACAGACGTGAGGGCTGCTTTTCATTTCCGATGCGCATTGTTCCAGTACCTAAATACTGCAAGATTACAACTAGTGATGTTTTCATTCAAGTACTCGTGGCCATGCCTCAATTCCAAATGTAGGGCAGATGCATAATGACGTGGGATGGAAATCCATCAGTTTGGAGGCTTGCAGAACACCGTCCACTGATACAATAAATAGAGTATGCTCGCCAAGAGCAACAATCTGACCTGGGAACAGAGTCTACATGCGCATTATGTATTTCACATGCGCTGTCATCACATATTGAAGTCATCCTTACGTGGGCGATGCCAAATGAAAGAATTAGCTCACCAACATTACATATCCAATCTGCTGTCACAACTCGCCTGGTCTTATTGCTGTTACAAGGCAAGAGGACACATTTGTCTTTGGCTTCAATTAAGGTTCCACTAGTTTGAAGTGAGGCTGACTTGTCTTGATTAGTGGAATGTGCTAGTGCCTAGTTCGTAAGTTGGTAGACATCTGAGCACAAATTACAACTTGAAAGACCTGAAACTTATAACAAGCAATCGACATGGCCACGTTACTTGTTACGAATGCATCTGCAGATTGGACATACTCGATCGGTCCTGGCGCTAAACAATCCTGGAAGCAGTGGCAGAGTATTTCAGCCTAAATAAAGCAGCGATAATCCTTACGATGCAGTTCAAAGTATGCAAACTTCGCTGATATAACATCGTAATCGTATATTGTAACGTGGCCATCTATATGCTGGACCAGGATCATCTCTCGATCAGTACTTCCCCCAAATGAGCCCAGACACATAGAGAAAGCATGCGTTCCAATATTCTTCACTTCGAAGTCGTGAATATATTGCGTAGTTAGCTCCAAATGAGAAGTTTCGATACTCGAGCCCTGATTGGTGCGCGCCGAGCATGTGCATACCCTTAGTTTACTAGGATGTAAGACAGCTATTGCGTGTGCACGGCCAACTTTGAGTTGATAGATTGGAGCATCCAGACGGACTTCCAACAGTAGGCTTTTTGTGCTGTCTTCGGTTCTATTGGGCATCAATGGGTTGTGAACCCGTAGCCAGCCCTGCAACGAGCCGGACACTATTCGAGGTTTTCCTGAGTTATCAATGATTCCTGCTGCGAGGCCGCCGCCACTAAACTGTTCACCGTGGCCGAGGGTTGTAGACCACCAGTCCTTTAACTTGAATAATGACATATATCACTGGTTCAGACACAATATTCTAATCATGAAATCAACAGATAGATAGAAACTGTGCGATACCTACAGTACTAGTACCTATGCAGCCGACAATTGGTACGTATGCTCAAGCCTGTATGCTCGTATTTGCGTCTACGGGTGCCGGATGATCTCTCTTTGGCCCCTTGGCACAGTATCTTGGGAATGCCCCCCCCCCCTTTCGGATGGCCCCTTCAAGTTGCCAGCACTTGGACCCGCCCCTCCCTCACCTAACATGCCTAAGAGAAAGGCCGAATTTACACATGGGCACCCGCACGATGCGAGGATGGCCGCGCGCCTGGGCCGTATCATATACTCAAAGCAGGTGCATCACCTGGGCTCTGCCCGAGCGCCCGGAAATGCTGGATACTCTGCTTTTCAGCATAAAAAAGACGCACGAAATCTCGCCGGGCGTGCGCAGAAGCTGCCCCCCGCGCGGTTGCTACCCTGTTACGACCGGGCGAGGCTACGGTCATCTTGGCGTATCATAGCGACCGTCTCAGCATCGCGAGAGACCGATTCGAGGTTCTTGGCGCACGCGGCGACATGAATAAATCGACTTTCGGGACTGAGGACAAGTGCAACCCTTTAGAAGCCATAATCGGAGCTGCGCTACGATATCAAACCCTGCGGAGCCTCACGGCAACCGAAATCGGGGCGGCACCGCGACTTAGGCATGTTACGCAGGGGGTCGTTGTGAGTGACCGTCATGCCGCGGCCACCAGTAAGGGTGGTCACGGTGAGCGTATCGACCTCACGGTCATGATACAGTCCAGGCCCCGGGGTGCCGTGACCGCGAAACCGTGACTATCGAAGCCACCCTAGCCCTGGGGGACGAATCATCTCTCGCTCCATAGTCCGAGTCTACTATCACTGGCATTGGCAAGCCTGCCCGGGCCAGTGAACTTGAATGTGGCTAATCTTTGTATCCGGCTCGCTGGGCATTAAAAGCGATTCCGGAGTCGGACTCCGGGTCCTGGCGGACGCGGACAGGCCGCCGAGCCGTGCGCTTTCTCAGGCTGGTTTGGAAAATACGCAGGAGTGATCTCAGGAGCAGGAGGCGACTTCCCCCCTATCAAACCGGAGGGGATGTCGAAGCGGCCTCGGGATAGGGAGTAGCCTCAGGCCCAGGCTAGGTAATTCAAAGATACGTCTAGGTTGTTAAACATTGGAATCCTACTAGACTATTCCAACCCGCACATTAAAGAACGGTCGAGAGATCGCCTCTCATGATGGTATATGCCGAAAAATCTCAATCAGATTGGAACAACCTGGCCGGCGGCAAAAGATACAGCTACGCCGAACGCGCTGCGTCTATATTTTGGCTTAGCGTCAATTTCGACGATGGCAGCTGCACCTTAAAGCAGTTAGCAAAGGAGATTATCCGTGCTACTGATGGGGCATGTGAAGCGCTAAAGACGCTGATTACAACTGAAGAAATACAACATTTAGCAACACGTGACTACTTCTCCGCTTTGATACTGTCTCGTGCGCCTACAGGATTCGTTAGGTGCATCGAAACTGTCCTTACAACCTCCTTGATGGGGGCGCATGGCTCTTTTTTTAAGTGTGATAACGCTGAGCCTGTCAAAAGTATCAATCAGTTCCTTGCCTTTTCTTCTTTTTGGACGAACGTCCACTTTCTTGGTTGGTATCATTTTTTCAGAGAAACAATACACAAGGTCTTCTACGAAGGTATTGATCGTTGTGTGTTTGATATTTGTGCTGAGAGGTATGATACTCCCATGCTTCATATACTGGAGAGGTGGAAAAAATCAACAGTGCTGCCTTGGCTAATTGCAATTGATCGTAATAGCTTATCATCTAAGTTTGAAAGGCATACTGAAGCTTCACTTGGGCGACTGGTGGACCTCGTTGTGGTTGAGACTTACGTTAGTGCTCGTGTCAAACAGTTTTACGACATCATCGCCGAGTTTCCAGAGTCTGCATGCGCTGTTGTTGAGCTTTGCAACGCGCTGTCTCGCACGCGGCAACATCATTTCTTGGCCCGTTCGCTTCGATTGACGCTTTGTCGCAGGCTGCTCCACTTAGGAGCAAACACCTCGCAAATTATAGAAATGTATATATCTACCATCAAAGTGCTTCGTATCTTAGATCCCCGTCGTATTCTTCTTGATACTGTGACTATGCCTGTGAGACAATATTTACAACATCGCAAGGACACGGTACGTTGCATCGTAGCCAATCTCACTGATGAGCTCTCTGGCGAGCTATACGAGGAGCTCCATCGGTCAAAATCTATGGTACTTGGCTCTTGCGACTCTGATAATGAGAATCACGACAGTCCAGGGGAAGATTGGGTTCCAAATCCAAGTAATTGTCAAAATGCGATTCCAAAAACAATGCGAGATATCCTGTCAATGTTGATATCCATTTATGGAACAAGAGAAATATTTGTAGACGAGTATCGGCAGATGCTAGCAGATAAGTAAGGACATCGTAAGTTTTTTTGTGGACATTTTTATTGCAGGGTACTGACAAAACTTAATATGCACGAAACCACACAAGAAGTGAAGAATCTGGAACTACTAAAGCTACGCTTTGGTGATGCCTTACTCCATCATTGTGAAATTATGTTGCGTGATGTAGAAGATTCCACGAGGTTGAATCAACGAGCTCCCTGTGATTACCTTCGGGTCACCGTAATTTCTCAGGCATTTTGGCCTGAACTTTCTAACTGTGCGCTGACTATTCATCGGCTAGCTTCAGCGTGGCTTGCCGTTTTGCTGTCTGTCTGGCAGCCCAATAGGTATCTTGTTTAGATAGTGCAATTAGGCGTGTGAACTCTGCGCTAGAATCATTCGCCAACATGTACAACACGCTCAAAACTCCAAGAAAACTAGTTTGGTTGAAGGAGACAGGCCGCGCCCAATTAGAGCTCGATTTGGATTCTGGTGATAGAAAAGTTTTCGTTGTGTCTCCAATCCATGCTATTCTTATCTTGCATTTTCATGGATATGATAGTAGAAACTTACACGATCTAGCTTCCACAACTAGTTTACCTATCCACCGTGTGAAGAGTACCGTGGCGTTTTGGGTCAATCACGGGGTAATAGAAGAGCGATTATCAGGACTCTACTCTGTGTCGTCCCAATTTCAACAGCATTCAAATTCTGACACTATTTCTGAAGAAAATGGTTCTGACCACACTGATCTTGGTAATCAAGGGGCGCATTATGATGACAATAAGAATTTCTTTTTCCCGTTCATTATTGGTGCTCTTTCGAATTTTGGCAAATTGACACTTCCAAGGCTCCACCGCCTACTTCGAAATATAATGCACAGCCAAAACACAGTCTATGACCTATCACCAAGGGAATTATCAAGAATCCTAGAATTACTTTGCGCGTCTCATAAAGTTGACTATTCTGGTGGACTTTATGGGCTTCCTCTCAACACGCCCAAGCAAGATAACTAGGTTAAGATAAGAGAGCGTGTCCTTTTGAACGTTAATTGACGCCAAAGTAACCCAAGATGTGAAGCTGAATACGCAAAAAACAGACCGTCGGATACACTTATCGCCTTTCTAGAATTCTCCGTGGTTTTGTGGCGGCCTCATAGACAGACCTACCTTGAGCAGTACGGGGACGCTTGTTCGTGGCCTGTCGGCATATCTCCCATCAAGCGCTAGTGGCACCAGTATTGCGGTCTGTCTACTGGCGGGTGCTGCTGCGCAGCCCATAGAGAGAGAGAGGACTACAAATGCCCTTTCCTAGTCTCCTAAACCCACCAATTGTAACCCAAAGAGGCACCATGTGTCTGACTTGAAATTATCATCCCGATAGCGACTGCGATATAGCACTATGGGGCCCAGGGTAGGACGCAAGACCTTTTGGCGAGTGTTTGGTAAGTGTTTGGGCCCGAATCTGTGTTGACGTAAGTGTTTGGA
>JACLAA010002702.1_pt1 | contig 10896 bp, 7 predicted proteins | sample 8027891 | NCBI WGS metagenome assembly JACLAA01 (sample SAMN15724900, study PRJNA655200) | protist metagenome | isolation source: fluorescence activated cell sorting (FACS) single amplified genomes of... | place: Spain: Blaines Bay Microbial Observatory, Mediterranean Sea | collected 2016-01-19 | reverse complement strand
TAATTTTGGAGAAACTAACTAACTAATAACTAGCTAGCTAGTAGTACTACTTTATTTCGTACATATGATGATAGATGGCGCAGGTAGACAAGAATATGCTGACAGTAATAAATTTATCTGGCACTTGTTGCGAGGCCATGAAGAAGACGAACAGATGGAAAATGGCCATGGCCAGTATGTCAGATTCTGTCAACTTAAACGTGATGGAACATATCATCAGGGTACACCTGTAAGGTTTTTCGACACAACATTTACAACAACAACTCTAAAAACGGAATTCACGTTCCGCCATGGAGAAGAATCTACCATTATTGATTCATGCGTCGGCAACGTGATACCTAGAAGATGACTGTTCCAGGAAGTACACGACGAATTACAACAAAAGTATACTCCTGAAGAGCGCGAGCTCGACAAGTTAGTTAGCTTGGTGTGTGCCAATAAAATCTCCTAAAATCGCCCTGCTCAAAATCGCCCTAAAATCCCGCCAATTAATCCATCCGGACGAAAAATTGATGCGAGAAGCGAGAGAGCGAGCGAGCGTGTGTATCATAATAATTACCCCGGGAAACTTATTTAATTTGTAGGGCGATTTTAGGGCACTAAGATCACCCTAAAACGTCTAAATTTTAGGGCGATTTTAGTGCCATCTTATTACACTTAAAATCGCACTAAAATCCTCGGATTTTAGCCCGATTTTAGCGATTTCGTTCTCCTAGTGTAAGACAGGTATTTTGGGTTTTATGGAGATTATTATAGGGCGATAAATTTTAGGGATTTCGGTCTCGTAGTGTGACGAGTATTAAGTCATAAGTGTTATGTGGGTCCCGTGTGCATAACGACCTGCACGGGGTGCGTGCGCAAAGTCTTGCGCATAATATTTTCGCATATATACCATCATAATATGTCATTGACGATGGTCTCGAACCGACTATAGGCATGGCTCCAGGTGTGCGGCGGAGATGCCACAGTAATCACGTCAGGGAAAAAACATATGAAAAAGGGCGTTGCTCTTTGCTCGCGCTATTACTCCTCGTATTCTTGGTTTTCTCTGTTCTTTGGCAGGACTTCTTAGAGTCGACAAAGCATTTACCCCATACGAATAGCTCTTTCGCATTCGTATCCTCGTCGAATCAACTGCACAGAAACACTGCGGAGACTGTCAATGCTGTAACAGACACAAGTGCACATAATCTTGATTTCGTGTGGTCCTCAGTGGTTGGAAAAATCTCTGTCAAAGAATCAGTCACTTCGCGTTCAGTTATACCCATTGGTTCTGACATCTTTCCAGACGAGCAGGAACGTGCAAAGTTTTATAGTGGGCGTTGGTTCGACTTCTCCCATTACGATGACGAGGAGTTGATCCTTGCTAGAAAAGAGCTGTGTAGAATATCGAAACAGACAAACAAACACAACCCGCACATGGTCATGGACAAGGTGCAGGCTTTGCGAAGAGTTGACTTGGAAGGGTGCAAAGACAAACACCCGTATTGCAAAGACTCACTGGACCTGTTTGAAGCAGGAATTTCAGATTTTGTTCTCGTTCACTTTGGGGATAAACCTGAAGACGTGCATCACGTGCCGTTCTTTTCAAAGATGCGCGAAGCTTCGCGCCGAAGAGGGATTCTTTGGCCGCTAAACGTACAGCGGCACTTTGGAACCTTGGCACAAGTTGATCGTGATGACTGTCAGTGGAGAGAAAAGAGGCAGAAAATTGTCTGGAGAGGAGCAGACACTGGATATGATGGAGAGCGAGAAAGAGTAGTTAGAGACATGTTTTCAAACCCAGACCCTGATGTGGACATAGCGTTTGGGCCTGTCTTGTTGAATCCAGAGTTGAAGAAATTTTCGCGCGGCAGTTTATCGCCGAAACAAATGTTGCAGAACAAATATCTTCTCTCTCTTGAAGGTAATGACGTCGCCAGTGGACTAAAGTGGATGCTCTATTCGGCCTCGGTCGTTATGATGCATCACACGCGATTCGAAACATGGGGTATGGAGAGTCTTCTGAGGCCATACGTACACTACATCCCTGTGTATCGGAACCTCTCAAACTTATCTGAACAGCTTGCATGGGCAAAACTGAACGATGACGCAAGCGAAAATATTTCAAAGACAGCAACAAACTTTATGAAGAAGTTTTGGCGGTACTCCTCAGTGAGAATTCGTAACGTGGAAATTGAAACAGAGTTGAAGGCGAAAATCGTTCAAACATACCAGCGAGCCATGTCTCAGTTGCTCGCTGACAATTTCACCTTGGCTCAATGCTCTGGGGGCGAAGGGGTGGGGAGTTTTGCCCCTTCGGCCAATACCGCAGCCGTCTGATTAAAAACGTTGGTCAGAGCTAGAGCGAATCAGCTGGTTTAGAACACATAACATTGGCTGCGGAGAGAGATGCAATGTAACAAGTCGAGTATTCCGTATTTGCTGACTGAAAAAAATATGTCTTTTTGTAATCGAATGCGAGAATTACTGAAAAAGACATGCGTCACATATACGTCTTGTTTGTCCGGCACTTGCACATTATTTTTCTAGCAGCTTCTCATAGTCCGAATCTTGCCAGACGTAATGCACTGGTGCCCACTGACTGTTAACTGCTCGAGATGAAACAGCGTCTGGTGAAGGGATAATCTCGGGGTCCCAATGTCTAATATCTGTTTGAGAATCATTATAAGGCAAAAACCACTTCGCACCGTGATCAACGAGTTCGGTGTAGCTCATGGCAGTGAGAATTTCGTCGGCGACTCTCCACTGATTCAAAACTTTATGATACAGGCCGCAGGTGTCGAATCCCCACTTTCTCTTGAGATAGGCGAATCGGCCTCTTGAAGGGTGTAACGTATTTGCTACGAGTTTCGCGAGAAGCGGGTCCGATTTGAAAGTTGAAGACCCACTTCCACTTTCAAGTTTGACGTCGCCGTGCTCCAAGAAAGAATTATTTTTGCTCTCAGGCGTCGGAACTTCGGGAACGTACCCTCCTCTGTAAAATGATCGACATCCTGCTAACTGCGCTCGGTACCAGTAGTCACAATCTTCACAGTATATCGGCCAAAAGTTTTCGTCCATGGGGCCTATTAATTTTACCGCGTTCAAAGTAATCCCAAAGGAGCTATAGCCCTCAAAGTGATACATGCAAGCATTTTCGCTCTCCAAAATTTGCCTTGCGGCTTTCAGGCGCCCAGGGACGAATCGCGTGTCATCTCCACTAAATATTGCATACTGCGTGTTGAGCTCGAGCATCGCCTTGATTCCAGTGTTGAAGCTTCCCGCGTATCCGATGTTGTTCTCACTAGATAGAACACTCAAGTTCTGGATGTTAGGGTTCACGCAGATTCCCTCTTGGGTTCCACCGCTGCAACCAACGTACTTGTGAAATACTCTTTGAAACGTATCCACCGCATCAGGCTTCGCATCATTTTGGATCACGAACACTTGCTCCACAGGGAAGTCGATTGACTTCAGGTGAAGGTCTAATAAATCGTCCCGTACCATAGTGAACACGAACAGGGCTTTGAGAGCACTTTCGGGAAACACCGCAGGAGGATAAGTACTTCGAATTTCCGCGTGTTCTATCTGATTATCATGAACGTCGTGAGTGAAAGCTGGGACTTCACGTATCCCTGGAGTGCGCCAAGAGTGGGGCATCTGTTTCGCAACCTCTACAGCATCGAAAGCGACAGGTTGGAAATATTGCCCAACATTTTTGGCCCAATCAACCATCTGTTGCATTCCCTCACGCAAACCTACAGGTTTGGGAAGACCAGGAAAGAAACAGGTGAGCTTTTGATGGTCTGATTCCGCGTGTTTCACTTCATTTCGGGCGTCTAGATGAATCGTGACAGCCTCGGGATCCCCCCAAGCCTCTTTAGTCACTTGTGCGAGCTCGTTGACAGTAGTTGCAATGTCACCTCCTACGTTGAAAATTTCATTCTCGACGTGTGGCAGAATGCCACTCAGAGCAATTGGGAAAGAAACGTCGCTGATGTAGCTAAATTTGCGGGTTTGGCTCCCATCGCCAAAAACTGTTAGTTGTTTGCCCGCTTGAAGTTGATTTAAGAAGATGCCTACAACATTTCTGTACTTGTCATACATGTTCTGTCCAGGTCCATAGACGTTGTGCGGGCGAAAAATGACATACTTCAAGCCAAACATCTCATAGGCTGCCTTCAAATCATATTCGCAGGCTAGCTTAGAAATACCATAAGGGTCTTCAGGTAGTGGTTGCATGTCCTCAGTCATGGGCGTTCGTCCACTGCCATACACCGCGATGGAAGAAGTAAACACAAACTTTTTGACAGTTTCAACTCTAACAGACTGAGTGATCAAGTTTGTTGTAGCCAATAGATTGTTCTGGTAGTTGTAATTTCGGATGAAGTGTGACAGTCCCTCAGCCGCATACGCTGCAAGGTGATACACCACATCGAATTTCTCCGTCGCCATAAGTTCGGACACGAAAGTGGCGTTCTTGAGATCACCGACGATAAAACGCACAGCTTCCGGCAGGTTCTTCCGGAAACCTCCAGACAAGTCGTCCACTGCGACTACCTCGAAACCAATCTGGGCACAATCTTTGGCAACGTGTGATCCAATGAAACCCGCAGCCCCTGTAACGAGTGCTTTTGAACCGCTCTTTGCACGAGCATGTATCACCGCCCCGGGACCGGCTTTGGTTGGGTCCACGAGTTTCTGACAGATATCTGTAAAGCTCGTGTTGCGGTCCACGTACTGTACAACGCACCCAGCTGAGAAGAGGATGGAAACCAAAAACATGTTCCTCAAGGTGAACAACTTGCGTTTGCGCATGGTGACGTCCACTGCACGTGACGAACGCTAGTGCATCATAAATTGAAGAGACGAGGAGAAAATGGGAGACAATCCTTTTCCCAAGGAGAAAATCCGCGTCCGGAATTCGTCCAAGAAATGTCTCACTTATTCGTTTTCTGATAGGTCAAAGACACTATCATTTGCAACACGTTAGACTATGCTGTAGGGCGTTTCCGCAAGTTGCAAATGCTGTATTTTGTGCTGTCGTTTGTGCTGTAGCTTGTGCTGTAAATTTTAAAGCCGTTGACTCAGATTTTACCGCATTTTTAATTTTTAACTTGCGGAACATGCGCACGGGCGGGCGTAAAAACAACAGCAGCAAAACAAAAACGATGTTCCGGGTTTAATGAATTCTGAAACTCCCCAGTCATTATGCGAATCCCGCAACGGTTAAAAATTTACAGCATTTTCTCCATCCAAATGCTGTATTTTTGTGCTGTATCCAGCAGAAACTACCGCACAAAAATACACCACTACTTGCGATGAATACAGCATTTCGGATAAATTAGCTAGATAGCTAGTGTTTTTCTGATCAAGGGATCTTTTCACTAGTCCGCAGGGCCCGCAGGCGTAAATTAGTGTTTTTGTGATCCCAGGGGATTTTTCACTAAAAATACAGCACAAAAATAGAGCATTTGCAACTTGCGGAAGCCCTCAAGTATGATGAAACTTGACTGAACCACCTCACACGGCACGGAACTCTGTTTCAAAATGTGTAACAGGTGCGTAACACCCCAAATTCACAGCTGCCATTAGGGCACCGCATGTTATCGGTACCCGTGTTGAGCCCGTAAGTCTTAAGCGCAGGGATCGTGAACATGATCAAGCTATCCCGTGCGATTTTGTGCGCGCACCTCTTGGGTTTCTCCTGCTTGCTAGCCCTATCAGTTTCGCCTTCCGTGGACTTTTCTGCTCGGACTTCAGTCATACGCTCTCATGGAAGACTCGCCGTTTGCGTAACAGGAGCTGAGCGCGGACTTGACCTGCTTATTCCTAACCATTACTATCATGTCATGTACCCAAATGATGCACATGCAGTCGACGTATTTCAGTTTCTCGACGGTACAGGAAAAAACAGTCCTGAGCACGAGCTGTACTTTCGCCACAAGTGGCAGGCACAGGCGGATCACTTGTATGTTGAGAACCGAACTGGTCTACCCACCGAACACGTCAATGTCGTAACATCGCGTTGGGTGGATCTAAGTGTTGGCAGTACTTCAATGAGTTTGACAAGACAATCTCTGAACAACGTCATCAGTAGAAGCTTATCAGAGACAACATCATCATCATCATCATTATTATGGTTGTCGAAGATGATGATAACAGCAGCGTAAACTCGCACGCTTTCATTCGGGAATTGTCCAGACAAATAAATGGCTTGAGAACAACTACTACTGCTAGACCCAAGAAAAAGAAGGAGATACCTGCACCATCGAGGTTCCAAGAGCCTCATCATCTTCGCCAAACACCACAGCGATTCGAAGAAACACGATCTGGCGCTCCGTTCGATCATGGGCATGACCGAGAACACGTGATCGACACGTACGCATCGATACCGTGTCTCTCGTGCGCACAGGTCGATGACGAGTCTGGACTCGTGTGCGAAATTTGCGATAGGGTCCAGCACCTTAAGTGTATGTCCATATGTCCGATGAATGATTGCCCCGAAGGCGACTGGTACTGCGAAGAGTGTCGAGTGCTTCCAGTTTGCAAGCGTGATGCACCTTGCGTCGCCTGCGGTGTACTGGATGGAAACTGCCGTGATGTCCGGTGCGACCGGTGCGGGAGAAACTGGCACGCGTACCACTGGCCCGCCGCCTTGTTGTCTGCGAAATCATTTTTTTGCGACCAATGCAGAGAAGCCGCAGGCGAGGACACCTGTTTGTACGTTCGCTCGAACGCGCTCTGGGATGGGGTAGACGGGAACGTCTGTCCGGTAAATGATACAGATGTCGATGGGTCATCAGATTCGGCCGCACGGTTCCTTTCGAGTACCGAGCCGTCAGTTTTCGCCGTTAGCGCAAGCGGCTCGCAAGACCTGCGCTTCGTTCTACACGTGCCACGTCACTGTAAAAGAACAGCGTTCGAGGTTGCTCAAGCGTCATCGACGAAACTGTTCGATTCGTGCGCGTCAAAGCTTGCGCCTAGGTGCGTTTACTTGCTGACTGGGAAACGGTTCGATATGCCCCGAGCGAACGCGTTCTGTCGCTCATTTTCTCCCTTGCGAGCTCACATCGGTCATATAGAAGAGTGGATCGTCCCGAGCGGTTGTTCTGCGCTGGTGCCGATGTCCATCGACCTGAACACGTGGTCAATATTCTCACTTCCAGATGACCTCATCCGACATGTCGGTTTCGATCGGTGTCAGAGACTACAAAATCCAATAGAAGAATACATCACTGGCATGTTCAACGTCGTCGAGTTCTATTGCGGACTCGGATGCTTCATCGACGGCGCGGGGCGAAGCGGGCATCTCGGATGGGGTGCCGGCGTCGAGTCAGACCCGGAAATAGCGAAAGCCTTCGCGAGCTACGCGCGCGGGAACGGAAACATCGACACATTCGTCGCGAAAGTCGAATCCATACTCGGCCTGCCCGGACACGTCGTGGAACACGGCGGTGATGCGAAAAGATTTCTTGATGCTCTGAAGACAAGGCCGGTGGACGTGATGGCCGGATCTCCGCTTTGCGAAGGGTTTTCCATCCTGAACGCGCATTCAACCGGGGATGCCGCGAGATCAAAACGGAACCACTTAAAATACTGGGGACAAGCTGTGATGAAGTTTAAGCCTGAGTACGCCGTGATGGAGAACGTTCCCGAGGTGATGTTGCCGAAGTACAAACAAAACTTATCCACGCTTCTTTTGCAACTCGCCGGATGTGGGTATCAGTTACAGTGTTAAGTGCTCTCGAGCTGGGCTTTCGGAGCGGGAAGCGACCGAGAACGTTTCGTTTTGCTCGCCACGCGCCTCGGAACCCCTCTTCCTCCGAATCTTCAACCTTTCCACGCCAAAAAAAACGTTCATCAGCACGACAGAGGCGTGCGATGGGCGTTTGCGTCGAAACGAGCGTGGGCCGATGCAGACAGCCGCGAGAACGCACATCTTCCTCGTTGTGTTACGTTAGCAGATGTGCTGGAGACGCTCGGACCACCAAATGTTCCACCCAGGAAAGCACACGTCGTAGGCAACCAACACTCCGCCCGTATCGAGAGTGTGAGGGTTCAATCCCTCATGGACGGTGTGCCGACCACTTTGGACGCGTGTTACGCCACGATTCCAAAGTCCATCCGAGCCGCGAACGCGGTGCCACGCTACGAGAAGAATCTGACAACCACGGGCAAGCTCGGGTATCGTCGAATGCAGTCAAATAGACCAGCAAGGTCGCCGACGAAAAAGTGTAGTCCCGAAGGAATGCAAGGATGCGTGATGCATCCGACGGAGAGTCGGGTGTGCACGCCGGCAGAGAATCTATGCGCGATGGGATTCGCGCACGAAAGGCTGCCTGACGCGAAGTTGAGTGTCGGTCACGCGATGGCGGGGAACGCATTTTCTCCACTCGTCGCGAAAGCGTTATTCGATGTTATGGCCGTCTCACGAAGCCGGAAGCGAAAACGTCAGGGGTCGGGCATCGAAGGAGGTCGAAACCACGAGGGATTACCGCAGTCGCGCCCGTGGGAGAATGCGACGCGACGCGCTTGCGCGGAATGATGACGGAACTGAGTCATCAGCGACGTCTCCGACGGCTTGGATGAGATCAGCCAAGAGATCAGTGCGGAGCGCGCGCTGCGTAAGTAGCTATGTATTATAGAAAGACGGCGACAGAAAAAAGATGTTCACTTCACATGCATGCCCGACGAAATAAAAAATGAAGTCACCAGCGCATGACAAAATAATAAGACGGAGCGCGACCGGCGAAGACGCGACCGACGTCGACAGGTCTGCATTTTGTTTGATTTCATGCATGTTCGCATGCAATGAAGCAATGTGTAATGACTTACAGAACTTATTCGCTCATCACGCACCACAAAACATGCTATATGTACTCGCTCAACTAACGTCATCGTATCAAGACACAACATAAACACGCACCACCGTACGTTTTTCAAAACAAGGACATTAATCGACGCACCGCATCTGCTTTCGCACGCTTCTCGGTCGGAACAGATCGTCGTCGCCGAAGCGTTGTGACAACCAACGCGCGCAAGCCGACCGACGCCCTTCAGGGCCGTACCAATTCGACGTAGATGAAACGCCTCCGGGTGCGGGTAGCCGCATGCGCACGTGCGGCCAAACGTTATGCCGCAACTGCACCGGTCCCACCCCCGAAGCCGCGGTCGCGACGGCGTTCATCACCAAGTCGTCGCAGCTCTCGCACACGCCACCCTTCTGCACGGCTTTCCGAAATTCTTTAGGTAAGTCCGCCGCTCGACGGTGTACGCGCTCGTGCATCAACATCGTCTTCCCGATGATGATGACCGGTCTATCCAGGGTCGGCGGTCCGCTCATGTAGTTCCCCGTGCCGGGCTCGACGCTTCGGGCGTCCAAGCCGATTATCGAAGTATTGTGGGCGAGCAACTGGATCAGCATGCATCTGAGAAGTCCTTCGGAGAGGACTACGTCGTCATCCACGGTCAAAATGGAATTCGTGTGGGGGTAGTCTTTCGTCAACGCGTATCTGTTCATCATGTCGTTCCGACTGGCGCGGATGAGATGCACATCTGGCGGAACCGGAGGTGGGTTTATCTCGAGATTGTTCCAGATGAACACGACGCTTGTTACTGTGTTTTGCATTGCGGTGTAAGCCTTGAAGAGCTGCAGGTAGTTATGACTTCGAGCGGGTTTGTATCCCATCAACACCACTGTGATTTTATCTTCCTGTCGAAAACTTGTGTCAGAGAGAGGGTTGACCAACTCGCAATCTTGCTGTGCCGAACAAGTCGCGCGCGAAAAAACGCGTGGAAACAAAGTGATGCCACCTAAAGGATGTCTTGAAGCGAAAACTAACTATTCACGGTTATCGTCTGGTGAGTCAGACAAAGCCGCAGCGCCGCTGCGGAGACCACGGCGAGAATTATTGCTTCACATTGTTGACGTTTGCGCATCAGGCGGGGGTGCCTATCGTGTCTGCCACGACGGCGCCCTTTCGAACGTTCTTTCTTTCCGGGTTTGAAGATGAACGAAATATGTAACTAACTCGCAGTATGTTTTCGAAAACTGCGAGCTCGCATTCAAGACATCTGCCCACCAGGCGAAGAGCTCACGGCGAGAACTTTCAGGAACTTGGGTCTCGGTTCCAAGAACTTTTGTTTTCTGAACAGGAGAGAGTGGAAAAGCGCCTGCTGAGTCTCCTCGCGAAACGAAGCGTTCAGCCTCGCCGCACGCTCGGTTCGGATGGAAAAACGTTCGCACCCACTTGTATATGAAAACATGACGATCGACCAAGCCGAAGAGTACGGTAAATAGTATGAATGTTCCTCCAAGCTTCACACCAGGCCTATTTCGGGCTTTACTATTTGGCATACTTTTCTTCCACAGGTACCTTCTGAGTTATACGCAAACGGTTGGGCCCTTCCAAAGCTTTGAATGTAATCATCATATCATCCTCGAGTCGATTTAAGTGTGTGTGAATAATCTGGAACTTCAAAGCAACATACATACACCCTCCGGTCCTGTCGCTTGTTCGCTTGGTTCCGTTGCGTTGCACACGAAAACTATTCTGTTCTGGTACCATATGTATGATGCATGCATGCATGTATGCATGCATGCATGCATGCTGTATGTATATATGTACCAGTGATTATTACCTATTTTCCGTCTCGAGGGGGAAAAATGGAGGATCTCGCGCGCCACGCTCGCCGTGACACTCCGTCCGCGCGCCCTGCGCGTGGGATCGTCCTCCCCGACCCCCGCGGCGACATCGTGGCCGATCGCGCGCGGCGTTCGGGTACGAGCGGCCCACCTGGGGGGCGTTTTCCCCCTCCGCAAATGTAGAAAAACTATTTTCCGTCTCTGAGTCGAGAAAAAGGATGAGGGCTCCGCGAGGAAAACGCGCCGCCACGCGCGTCTGTGCGGGT
>JACLAA010007751.1_pt1 | contig 10906 bp, 7 predicted proteins | sample 8027891 | NCBI WGS metagenome assembly JACLAA01 (sample SAMN15724900, study PRJNA655200) | protist metagenome | isolation source: fluorescence activated cell sorting (FACS) single amplified genomes of... | place: Spain: Blaines Bay Microbial Observatory, Mediterranean Sea | collected 2016-01-19 | reverse complement strand
CGCAGAGCGCGATGTCACCCACGCCTCTGCGTCCGCCGAACGTCTCGGCGGCTTCCCCGACGACGGGAAACAGGCAAACAGTCTCGGGGCGAGAAAAAACAAACCCAAACGCGCCGCGCGCGCCCGCGGCGCTGGTCGGGGGTCCGTCCGCGTACGCGCCGCGGAAAGAAGCCGGGGCGTTCGACTTCGTCTCCGACCTGCTGGGAAGCGAGAAGAAGAAGTGAGACAAGTGTGACAAGGGGCGCGAGAGTGACATCATTCGAGAGTGACATCATTCGAGAGTGACGGGGGGATGCCAAAGGCGTCGAGAAGAGCGTTTTCATCATTCACCCGTCGTCGCGTCGTCGTCGCCGAGGCAAATCCTGAATTTTGTGAGACGACTCGCTTGTGTTGTTCCAACCCGCACGTACTTGTACCCCCGTCCTGCCTTACAACAACAGACGCGTGGGAGAGGAAAACGGTCTGTCCGACGAGACTTTGCTCGTCCGCGACACGTCCGCGCGCGCGTCGCCGAGAACCCTCGGCGACGTTCGCGAAGCGCCCGACGTTCCCGAGCGGCCGCGAGCGTCCGACGCGTCCGACGCGCGTCCGCGTACCCCGACGAGGACGCGATGGAGACAATCACGGGAAACGCCGAGCGGAGCGATGCCGGGACTTCCGACGCGTCGGGGTTGGCGGAGGCCACGGCTCTGGAGGCGACGAACGCCTCGGACGCGACCGCGACGACACCCGACGCACCGGTCGCGTCCGCGTCGGACGCGGCGAACGCCGAAAAAGACCCATCCCGGGTGGGTTCGTCCGAGCCACCGCATTCGGTTCCTTCCCCGCTCGGGAAGACGGCGGAACCCGCGTCCCCGGTTTCGGGCGCGACCGCGGATGCGGCCCGTGACGACGCGGACCGCGACTCGCCTCGCGTCCTCTCCCCCACCTCGAAGTGGCGCGTGCTGCGGACGCGCGTCCGCGCCATGTCGTTCGTCGAGCGCGTCGGCAAGATGGCCGCGCACGCGCGGCCCTCGACGCTGCAGGCGCGCGCCGCGCTTCCGAATGGCAATCTGATGATGAATCTTCCGAATGGCAATCTGATGAATCTTCCGAATGGCAATCCCCGTGACGCCGCGGACGGCGTCGACACGGCGACGTTCACCTTCACCGGCGCGCTGGACGTTCCCGACGCCGAGCTCGATCGCGATATCTCGCGCGTCCTGCTCCGCGCGTGTCTGGTTCGCGGCGGCGAACTCGTCGGCGCCGTCGCCGCCGTGCCCGGGACGCGAACCTCGGACGCCGACGGCGTCGCCGCCTGGCGGTTCGGCCGCGAGAGTCTGTCGCGCCCGGCGATTGAACCGATGACCGTCGCGGAGATGATGGCGAGCCCTTCCGGATCGGGCGGGGAAGGAGGAAAAACCGAGGACGCCGAGGACGACGCGTACCACTTGCTGGCGAGGGCGGACCGCGGAGTCGCGCTGAGTTGCGAGTTGCACGTCGAGCTCAACGTGGTTCCGGCCGTCGGGGGCGACGGAACGAGAGGCGTTTCGCGAGACGCGTCGCTCTCGAGCGACAGCGAGACCGAGACCGAGCGCTCGTGGTTCGGCGCGCCTCCTGCGAGTTTCCCCAAGAAACCGCCGCTGGTCTCGGCGCGGCGGCCGGATGAGATTTGCGTCGCGTGGGGACGCGTTCCCTGGCCGGACGCGACCGCGGAAAAAAAAAGCGGAAAAAAAAAACCCGCCGTGGTGGACGTCGCGCTGCGCGGCTTCGGCGGCGCCGGCGGGAGCGACGCGATTTCGCCCTCAGGGTCTGCCACAGACGACCCCGAGGGCGTTTTGCTGCCCGCCTCGGCAAAAGCCAAGGCTTCCTCCGCGGGTTTCTTCCGCAAGTTCACCGAGAAGGCCAAGCGGCTCGGCCGAGGACCCACCGTGCGCGTGCGGGTGGCGGCGCCGCCGCCGCCGCACGCGGCGGCGGCGGCGAAGCTGCCGCGCGAGACGCTGTGCGCGTCGCGGTTCGTGCCTCTGCTGGCGACGTTCCGGGAGCTGCGCGAGCGCGAGGCGCGCGCTGCTCGCGACACGCAAAACGTGTCTTCCAGCCCCGCGCTGACCGCCATCCCGGCGTGTCTCCGGGACGAGCACCTCGCCGACGCGCTGGCCGACGCCTTTCGCCGCGCGCGACTGAAAAAAAACCGAGTGAAAAAACCGAGTCTCGCGGAGACTCGCGAGACTCGCGAGACTCGCGACTCCGAAACCGACGAGAACGTCGAGGTTCTCGAGACGCTGGCGCTGAAGTTTTGGGCTTTGACGCGCACGGGCGCGCTTCGCGACGCGCGCGTGGACGCGTTCGCGTCGGGCGACGCGGAGGCGCGGCGAAGGCGCGCGCGCGTCATCGAGAAGAGCGTCTCGCAGCACCCGCACAAATCGCTCTCGCGGGAGCCCGACGGCTGGTGTCACGAACCCTTCTCGGTGGCTGAGCTGAGGCACGTCTTCGCGTAGTCTTAGGGCTGTTTACGTAGATATCTTGACATGTGAGAGCACACGACGACGTACGAAAGCGCACGAGATGAATGTTTCCCCGTCGTCAAAGATACAGTACGCGCCACCTCTCGCTTTCTCTCACACCAGCAACGACGCCGTCTGCAGCTTCTCCGCGAGCATGAGCTGCATCTTGGTGACGTTGGAGAGGTACATCACCAGGAGCACGTCCTGGATGGCGTCGCCGAACACCTTCTCGAACTGCTCGCGCGTCAGGCGGGGCACCGACGCGAGCGCGTCCGCCAGGAACCGCCCAACCTCCGCGTCCGCGGAAATCTTCCCGTCGTTCACGCGCGACACGTACGCCGCGGTTTCGTCAAGCATGGCGGAGAGTTTGCGCACCGTCTTCTCCAGGCCCGCCTTCTCGCTCGGCACGGCGTCCGTGCTCTCGTTCGCGAGCAGCGAAACGCCCACGCGCTCCGCCGCGTCGAACGCGTTGGTCACGGAAATCTCCTGGAAGTGCGTCGCCGCCGCCGTCGGCGCCGCCGCCGCCGCATCCGCGCGCTTCGCGGCTTCGCTGCCCCGGCGCGATCCGGGGTTGGATCCCGCGCCCGACGCCGACACGTCCTCCTCCTCGCCCCGCGGCGCCGCCACCGCCGCCGCCGCCGCCGCCTTGGCGTCGGCGGCGTCCGCGGCGCCGATGGCGACGCTCTTGCCGGTCCACGCGCGCATGAGTGTGCCGTTCCCGGCGAAGCCGACGTCCAGGGTGACGTGCACGGGCGCGGCGCACTCGTGCGCGTAAAACTCGTGGATGAGCGCGTCGGTGGGGACGACGCCGTCGCCGGTGCTGTACCACCCCACGACGCGCTCCGCGGGGTTGACCTTCCCGTGCAGCTCCGCCATGGCGCGGTGGAACTCGACGTCCACGAACACCTGCCCGTTCTGCTCGTTGTGCGGCACGGCGTAGGAGTTGCGCACGTCCACGGATCCGTCGGGATGGACCGAGCCGAGGAGCGTGCCGATCACGCGCGACTGCGTCTCCTGGCGGCGGATGTAGCTGCGCGGCGCGGAGGGGTTTCGTTCGGGAAGACGACGTCGAGAAGAGGGGTCAGCGCGCGACGACAGGAGGACGCGACGCGCGGAGAGGCGCCTCTAGAGGCGCGCGGAGATTCCGTCGCGCGTTCGAGCCCGGTCGGGGCGTCGCCATCGCGTGGCAGCGCCGGTGGACGCGCGCGCGGAGGGTGGGGCGATCGCGTCGCGCGGCGTACCTGTCGCAGATGTTGAAGACGACCACCGGGTGGACCTTCGCGGAGGCCACCTGGCCGACCCCCATCACGGGGAGGAAAGCCACCATGTCGGCAGCGCGCGGCGTCGAGAGGGAACGCCCGCGCGGATCTAGGGTCTTTTAGACGAGGAAGGCGGCTGGCAGGCTGGCGAGCGCGCAAAAACATTCACCCGCGTGTGCGGGACACACGCTTGATTGGAAAAAGAAAAAAGGAAAAACTGCCGACACGCGAGTCGGTCTGTGATCCCAAAGGTCGCATCACGAATTAACCCGGGTTCGATTCCCGCGCCGAGGCTCGATCTGGAAGCCCATCGACCATAAAGTGAACTTCGCGCGCAAATTCTCCGCGCGCTGATTGGAAGATTCCTCTCTGAGGGGACGCGTTTTCCAAATACCCCATCGTAACATCGTCAAAACCGAGGCGCGCGCGACGACGACGCGCGCGGGCGGAGTCTCCCGCCGAGACAGGAGATCGAGCAGCGGTTGACGCCTCGCGCGCTAGGCGGCGGAATCGGGTCGCTCCGCGGAAGCGTCCGCGCGAGGAGAGGCGCGTCCGCGAACGTTCGCGAACTCGCGGTCGGGTCTCCTCGTCTTGTCGGAAACGCGACCCAGTGATCTTCGTCCGACGGGGCACGCGGGACGGCTCGATGCCTCGGCGCGCGCTCCTGCACGGGGACCGAGACACGCACCAAGATGAGATCGTCGCGAGGTGTAGGGAGTGGCGGACGCACCAGCACTTCGCGAACGGAGGGGAGATCCCCTCGGCGAACCAGTGTCCCTGTGGCGAACCGCAGCTGAGCAAGGCGGAGGTGCGAGATGAGACTCGGGGATGTCGGAAACGTGACCCGTAAACTTTCCTTCTTCTTTTTTTTCCTTTTTTCGCACCGAGATCGCGAACGAGACCTCTCTTCCGCCTCTCCGCGCGCGCCTCACGAGGCTGCCTACTCTGACCGCTCGTGAAACGCCTTTTGTGGTCAAAAATCAAAAATCCTCTCGCAGACGAAGCAGTGCGCGTTGCCCGGGGAGCGCGAGTACAACAACCGCGGGACGCCGCTGATGAGCAGCGGCCAGGCGCTGTTTCTGCTGCTCATCCTGCTGACGGTGTCCATGTGCGTCTCCGTGCTGCTGTCGCCCGAGAGCCGCCGCCGCCGGCGCGAGCGGGTCGAGCGCGAGGCGAGGGAGAAGGCGCGCGCGCTGCGGCGCAAGGAAAAGGAGTTGAACAGGAGCGTCAAGACCGGGTTGTGGCTCACGCAGCCGGACGGCGCCGTCTGCGTGTGCGTCGCCGACGCCGACGGTTTCGGTCTCGGTCTCGACGGCGACGCCAGCCGCTCGCGGCGGCGGCGGAGGAGGCGCGCCGCCGCTAAGCTCGCGCTGAATCGCTCGAGTCCGGGGACGCTCGAGGCGCGCGGGAACCCGCGCGCCTGCGGGGACGGCGGGTGCGGCGGGTCGTCCACGGACTCGAGCGGCGGCGGGAGCGACGCGGATTCGGATCCGAGCGACTCATCAAGAGACACGGATTCGGATCGCGACGACGCGACATCAGCGGCGGTTTCGACGGCGGCGGACGTGTTCGTCACCGTGCCGATTCGTGTCGACTCGGCGTCGCGCGCGACGATCGCCGAAGTGCGGCGCAGCGAGGCCTCGGGGTCCTCGGGGTCGGGGTCGACGTCCTCGGCGGCGGAGCGCGAGGAGGAAACGCGCGCGGGGAGGGGGAGCGAAGAAGTTGTCTGACAAGCGGTGGTTTTCATTCGCGTGTCGTTTTCACTGATGCGTTTTCACGGTTCGTGAATCCTGATGCAGACACTCTTCGTGCTCGTCGTCTCGTCGTTCGGGAGTTCTGTCAACTGTCGTCAACTTGTCGTCAACTGTCGTTCGGCGTAGTTCGGGACTTCGGGTCAGTCCGGGTGCGCCCTGGGGGCCCATGGGGTCGAGCGGCGACGACGGCGACGCCAACGTGATATACGCGCTCTACGCGATCGTGCCAATCTCCGCGCTCCTGCTCTTCTGGTTCGTCGCGTCCGGGTTCAGCGTGCAGACCAGGCGCTCGCGGAGACAGAGGCTGGCGAACGAGATCGCGCGGAGCGGGTCGAAAGCGCCGAGTGGCGCCGGGCTCCACGTACAGCGCGACGACGACGCGCGCGGGAGAGCCTCGACCGTGGCGCCGCGCGGGGTGGGCAGGGAACCCTCGTACAGGACGCGCCTCGAGCTCGACCTGGAGCTCGCGGAGAGCGGAGGGCGGGAGGCGAGGGGGGGGCACGGGAGCGCCCCCGAGGGCGCGACGATGGACGGGAAAGACGGTTCGCTCTCCGTCGGTTCGCCCTCCGTCTCCGAGGGGAAATCGGACGTGGACAGCGCGTTCGAGGCTGCGGTGCGGAGCGTGCAGGAGGTGGACCCGCGGCGCGCCACCATGCTCAGCTACGTGCGCGAGGAGCTGGGCGAGATGAGCGGGCGCTACGATCAGCTGTACGAGGCGGCGTACGGCACGTCGCCGGGCCGAGACGAAAAACGCACGTCGAGCGCCGGGAGGTGACGAAGACATAGGATAGTCTACACGTTGGTTTATTAGTTAGGGAGCGCCGTTTCTCCTCAAGATGGCGTCGTCGACGCGCGCGGCGTTGAAGGTCCCCGGGAGCTCGTTGAACCCGTTGAACACCGAGTACGCGCTCGGCTCACCGGGGCGCCTCGTTCCCAGCCCGGTGAAGATCAGGTAAAAGCCGGTCGCGAGCAGGAACAGCGGCGCGTGCTCCAGGTACGCGAAGACCTGGCTCAGGACGACCCACGCCGCCGCCTTCGCCGCCGACGCGACGGAGACTGATGCTAGCGCGCGCGCGAACCACGCCGGCGCGCGCATTTTCCTGACCAACACCCCGTACAAAAACAGACGCGGTCGTGACAACACGAGCGGTTGTGACAACCGCGCGTCGTCGTCGTCGGAATCGGAAGAGGAAACGCCTTCTTGGCGTTCCGACGCCGCGATACCAGCCTCCACGCGACGGCGGAACAGCCCGCCCGGGTTGACCCCTCCGGATGCGCCCCCGGGCGAGGGGGGGGTCTCCGCCGGCCTCGCCGCAACCAGCACGGTGTCGCCCGGCTTGAGCGGCGCGACGAGCGCGTCGTCCGCGAGCGCCGCGCCGCGCAGCACCAGCTTGCACCGCGCCGGGGGGCTTATCGTCGCGGCGCGCGCGCCCGCCGCGCGGAGCTTACCCACCAGGCACCCATCGGGAACATCGATCTCGGCGGACCATCCCTGCTTGAGCGTGCGCACGGTGACGCGCATCGGAGGGCCACCGCGCGCGGGGGATTCCGAGGGGAGCTCGCGCGCGGGCCGGGTCGAGGCCGGGTCCCGCGCGTGCCGCGGTGCAACCTCATATGGGTATCATGAGTAGCTAGAGACGGAGAGTTCGCGGGATTTCAGTCGTCAGTTGACAACGAGAACTTTTCGTGGACCTCCAATGTTGTATTGTGACAATCGCGCGCGGCGCACCGGGCGCGAATCGCTCTTCGTTCGGACGCTTTTCCCCTCCCCCCCTTTCCGACTGTGATGGCCTCCACTACCGTGGTCGACCTGACGGTGTACCCCGTGAAGAGCTGCGCGGGCATCGCCGTCGCGAAGGCAGCGCTCACCGAGACGGGGTTGCGTTTCGACCGATCGTGGATGGTGGTGGAGGCCCGAGAGGCGCGCGCGGAGAGGCCGGGGCGACGGAAACGGCGCGGAAAGCCCAAGCCGAGCATGTTCGTCTCGCAGCGGCTCGACCCGTGCTTAGCGCGCGTCGAGCCGTCGTTACCCAGAGAGGTGCTGGATCCCGGGACGTGGGACGGGATCGCGCCCCCTCCGGAGGGGGCGTGCCTGGTGTTGCGCCACGCGCCCGCGCCCGGTTCCGCCGACGCCATCGACCGAGGCACGACGAAAGAGAGCCACCTCGGTGCGTTGCGCGTGCCGCTCGACTCGCAAAGGCCGCTGCGACGCCGCCTCGTGCAGGTCTGGGACTGGGTCGGCGAGGCGGGGGACGAGGGCGACGAAGCCGCGGCGTGGTTCTCGAAAATCGTCGGGAGGCCGGTGCGCCTGGTGCGGTGGCTCGGCGCGGGCGGCCAGCCCCCTTTCTGTTCCGCCGCCGCCAGGGGCACGCGCGTGCCTCTTCTCGCGGCGCTGGCCATCGCGTCCGCGCGCGCCACCGCGGGCGCGTGCGCGCTCGCGGCGGGCTTCCTCACCAAGAAGAGGCTCGACGGGATCACCGGTGACTCGAGACGGTCGACGACGACGGCGGGAGACGACGACGACGCGGGCGTTTCCGAATTCGGAAACAAAAAGCCGCCACAAAAACCGTTCGCGAAAGTTGCGATCGGTACGCTTCGCGACGTCGCGGTTCGGCTGGTCGGCGCGACGGTCGCGACGCGCGTCACGGGCGCGGCGGAGTCGTGGGTCACGGCGCGGTTCGACCCAAGGCTCGAGAGCGGCGGGAGACTGGCGCCGTCGCGCGCGGCGGACCCGCGGTTCGCTCCGGAGGCGCGCGCGTGCTTCTCCGACGGGTTCCCGATTCTGCTCGCGAACCAAACCTCGCTGGACGCCCTGAACGCGCTTCTGAAAGCGAAGAACGTCGCCCCCGTCCCGATGAACCGGTTCCGCCCGAACGTCGTCGTCGGCGAGGCCATCGGCGGCGGCCGAGTCGACGCCTGGGCCGAGGACGCCTGGGGACGGGTCACGCTCACCGGCAAGGACGCGCCGCGCGGCGCGCCCGGCGTCGGGCTCGACCTCGTCAAGCCGTGCTCGCGGTGCGTGATGGTCACGGTGAGCCAGGAGAGCCCGCCCTCGAAGCCGCGGGGCCCGACGCAAGAGCCGCTGGCGACGCTGAGCGAGGAACGCTCGGGGTCGAAGTGCGGGTTCGACGACGAGGACTGGAAAGAGACGCCCTTCTTCGCCTGGAACGCGGTGAGCGACCCGGCGCGCCTCGGCGAAACCGTCGCCGTGGGCGACCGCGTGGACGTCGTCCGGCAGAGGACGTTCAAAAAGATGAAATGAGGCGTATCGTGTGAGGGTATCGTATCGCGTTAGAGTCGATGTTTATTAGACGCGTGACCCATAACTAGCTACGATAGGAATACGTAGCTAGTACTAACTACTACGTAGCTACAAAGTATTTTCGTAGTACCACGCCACGCGTAGACCGCGACTGCGCTACGGCGACGTCGCCGCCGCGGCGCCCGTGCTGAGCAGCGCGCGCCCGACGATGAGCTCGCTCTCGCGCCCGACGGAGCGCAGCCGGAGCTCCTCGAGCGCCTCCGGGCGCTCGCGGAGGCTTCGCCAGAGCTCCTCCTTGGAGATCACCGAGCACCGCACTTCCCTCGACCGCGCGCGAACAGATGCCGACCGCAAAGAGGACGCGCCCGGCGTCAGCAGGGACATCTCGCCCACGATGTCGCCGGCGCCGCGCGTCGCGATGAGCACGTGCGCGCTCGGCGCGGATTCGATTCGCGGATTCGATTCGCCGAAGCAACAAGAGAGCCAGCCGCAACGAGAGCCAGCCGTCGCGTTCTCGTTCTCCCCCCGAAAAAGCGCTTTTTCGAGCCTTTTCGAGGATTCCCCCGACCCTAAAGAATCCTCGAAATCCTCCTCGCGGTTCATCATCGCCGCCGCCACGATGTCGTCCGACATGTCCACCTCGTCGTCGTCGTCGTCGTCGTCGCCCGCCCTGCTTTTTTGCGCCGTCACCACCTCCACCTCCCCGGACAGAATGACGAACATCTCGTCCCCCCGCTCGCCCTGCTTGATGAGGAACTCGCCCCGCTCGAACGTCCGGTACGTCGCCACGGACGCGTCGTGGAACCCGCGCACGCGCTCGTACGAGATGGAATCCGCCACGTCGCGCTCGGAAACGTCGAGGGAGACGCGCGGGGACGCGCCGTTTTCCTTCGCGGATCGATCCGCCTTGTCTTCCCCGAAATCCACCCCGAGGTCCACCGGGTCGAGCGCCCCGCCGTTCGTCACCCACGCGTGCTTCGCGATGGCGTGTAAATCCGCGCGCGTCTCCGGACGCTTGTCCAGCACGCGCCGGAGCAAGTCGCGCAGAGACGGGGACAGCCCGTTTTCGCCGCCGTTCAACGTCTCTAGAAACGCGCCGGGGTCCTCGGCGCGCTCGCCGTCCCCGTCCCCGGGGACGCGCGTGATCTTGGCGACCACCGACTCGACGGTGGACCCCGGGAACGGGACGTCCCCGGTGACGATGTAGAAGAGACACACGCCGAGTGACCAGACGTCGCTGGGCTCGCCGCGCGCCGCGCCGCCGCCGGCAATCTCCGGCGCCAAAAACGCCGGCGTCCCCACCGCCGCGCGCACCGTGCGCTCGGCTCCGCGCGGGTCGTCCCCGGTCGTCCCCGGGGACGCGAGACCCGGGGACGTCGTCCCCGGGGTCCCTCGGAGACCCGGTTCATTCGGTTCGAACAGCTCGGACACGCCGAAGTCGCAGATTTTCACGGTCCCGTCCGCGTGCTTGAGCAGGTTATCGGGCTTCAGGTCGCGGTGGATGATCCCCGCCGCGTGCAGGTAGGCGAGCCCCGCGAGCGTGCTCCGGAAGTACTTGCGCGCCAGGTCCTCGCCCATGCCCTTCCCGTCGTACCGCGCGGGGTCGTACAGCGGACCCCCGGGGACGTACTCCAGCGCCATGAAGATGTACTGGCCGCTCTCGTCGTCGATCACCTCGCGCAGACGCACCACGTTGGGGTGCGACAGTTTTTTCATGATTGCGATCTCCTTCCGCACAGCCCGCGCGCCCTCGTCCCGCCCTTGTCCCGCGTACTTGCGCCGCAGCAGCTTGCGGTTGACGCACTTCAGCGCGCACAGCTCGTTGGTCTGCGAGTTCAAACACAGCTTCACCTTCCCGAACGCGCCCCGGCCGAGGTCCTTGATGACCACGTACTGGTTCAGGTACGCGTTGCCGCGCGCGTCCGAACGCAGAGTCGCGGAATGCGTGTGCTGCACAGCCGCCTCCCGAAGCGAACGGCGGTGGCTCGCGCCCAGCTCCGGGGTCCGGGGCGACGCCATGGCGCTCCGTCCGCGCGAGGCGAGCGCCCGGCGCGAGGCGAAGCGGCGGGAGCGCGCGCACGAGTGAGACGCCGGGGCCACGGCACAGACGCCTCGCGAGCGAAAGGTATTCTTTTCTCCGAGAGTCCG
>JACLAA010000361.1_pt1 | contig 10906 bp, 4 predicted proteins | sample 8027891 | NCBI WGS metagenome assembly JACLAA01 (sample SAMN15724900, study PRJNA655200) | protist metagenome | isolation source: fluorescence activated cell sorting (FACS) single amplified genomes of... | place: Spain: Blaines Bay Microbial Observatory, Mediterranean Sea | collected 2016-01-19 | reverse complement strand
GACGACGTCGGCGGAGACCCGGCCGAGATCGCCCTCGACGACGGGGACTCGTCGTCGGAGGACGACGGCGCCAGCGCCGCGAAGCGAGCACGCCTACTGGACGAGTCGTAGTCGCGCGCGACGAGAGGAGGCGTGTTTTTTAAACTTGTGTGTTAGGTCTTCGTTAATATTTTACTCAGTGGTAGAACTCAGTGGCGCGCTTCCTAATCGGGGTTCGGGGAGCGCTGCCAACGTGTCTGAAACCTACACCGGAGGTCTTGGGTTGAGTCGTCTTGGGTCCTAAAGTAATCGCGCAATCGGTGTTGCCGCGAGAGAGTACTCCCGAAGTGGAGGGCCGAGCATGGGCACTTCGGGCAATGTACCCAAGAACTGAATGTCGATGATCGTCAAAGTTTCCAAGAATTCCGCCGACTCGAGGATGATAGACGTGTTTCGTCGCAGTGTAGGTTCTCCGTCCGGGCCGATGGCCAAGATGCCCTCACCGAATTTACGCGTCGCGAACTGGGCCCGCGCCAAATCGTCCCTCCCCAACCCACTAAATCGCTCCGGCTCGCCGAGGCCTACCATTAACTCGAACCTGTGCTTAGGAAGGTCTCCCGATTTCATCCCTAGCAGTCTGACCCAGTAGACCGGTGCGTCGAGAACCGACTCTCCGTAAGGGGCCAAGCCTTTGGCCATCTCCGCGTCCTGGCGCCTGGCTGACGGGCTGGCAGGGGGCCTAGGTTCTGCCATCGCACCGCCGCTTTAGGAGGCTCGGGTTCAGGCTCTGGCTCAGGCTCTTTTCGGGCGGTGTCTGATGATCGCAAATGCAAGGGGGCCGTAAGGGGGGCATGGCCGCTGCGCGAGGCGGCTGTGGGCAGCGCCGCCGTTGCTTACGGCTCCTGCAAAGTCGTTTGTGTCCATATGGACACAAAGGGTCTAGTGGGAAAGTTGATAGAGGTTGATAGCTGGATTCCTTAATTTACTTATTAATGCTTCGCTTAGACCTAGGCCGCCTACGAGCTTGTAGCCGCGGAGCCGACGCGGGATTATATTATTATTATTGTATGTTGGTACCACGGTACATATACGCAGTATACCATACCAGTACCTCGTAACGCGGCGTGCGGCGTGCGAGAGCCTGCCGTCAAAGCCCGAGGGGGCCGGGCGGCATATCCTCACTCTCGTCGAAACCGAGTAGAGCTACTTGAGCTGCTTCGAGCCGCGCCCGCAGCTTGTCGTTCTCGTCCCGCAGCTTGTCGTTCTCGTCCTGCAGCTCGTCGTTCTCGCGCACGCGGCGGAGCTGCTCTCTGATCGTTTCCCGCATCTTCTGCGGCTTCGCTGCGCGCACCAATCCCGCGAGGTCGTCGATGGTAACGACCCGGGGATCGCAGTTCGCGAACACGATACCTGGTACCCCTGTTCGCCAATCGTGCTTGTAGAAGCCGTAGCGGAAGAGTTGCCGTCGGAAGGAACTCCACTTCATGCCCGTCGTCTTGGAGAAGCGAGTGCGGTCTTCTATTATGAGTGTCCTTTCGGATTGGTTCCACCGCAGAACGTCCGGGCATTTCGTGGCCATGTCGCGTAGCTTCGCGGGGAACCGCGCCCGTCGTGCGCTGCGCTCCATCTTGCTGCGTGGGCTCATCCCGCCGTCTGCCATCTCGCTTTTCGCCTGCGCGGGATGAGACCGTCACGCCGCGCTTCCGCGGGTCCGCAAGCGCGAGATAGAACGCAGCCCCTTCGCATAGGGCGCCTCTCAGGCGCGCCTCAGCAGCGTGTCGACGGCGTGAGTCAGAGCCTCGACCGCGGCGACGGCGTCGCCACACCCTGATCTTTAGCTTCAATATCCGCGCCGCGCGCGCGCGCCGCGGCCGCGCTGCTGGGAGGCGCCCGTGCGCCACCGCTAAGCGACAGGGAGCTGCCCAGTCTACCACAGGCACGTGCTGGGGCGGCGGAGGGGGGGGGCGGCTGCGTCTATCACGTCCAATCGCTTGTGAATGGGGCTCGAGGCGCGAAGGGTTGTTTCCGCTGCCCCGATGCTCGCGCGTACGCTGGGCAGCCCCTGGAGGGCGGTACCACAGGTGACGATCACGCCCCGGACCGTCGGTGGCCACCCTTGGTCAAAAAGCTGCAGCGCATAATTTTTTAGCCAGGCCGATTTTGCCTGCAAGTGGCTGCGCCGAGTTGCGCAAAGGCTCTCCCCAGCCACTTGCACATTTCAACATCGGCTTTGCGAGTTTTTTTGCGCTCGTTTGGGCTATCAGTACCACGGCCAAGGCACTGAGTGCGTACACCACCCGAGAGGTCGTCTCCCTGATGTATCGGTGGCGCTGCCCGAAACGCGGGATCGGCGCGCGTTTACATGAAACGCCATTGCGCGCTGCACGTACCGCTCGTCGCCGGGAAAAGCACGCACGCATACCGCCGTCAGCGCTCGTGCAGCGAAACCGCGAAGGGCAGCCCCGCGACCGCGCCCGTATGTTAGGTAGCAAGCACGGGTATTCGCGGCAAAATGGCATCGCGGAGGCCGCCTCGGGACACGTCGAGTTCACGGACGCCCGGCCTAGCCTTGAGCTTTGGCGCCCGCACTGGATCATCGTACATAGGTACCGTATGTATATGTGTACTGTACCATACCAGTACCTCGCAACGCGGCGTGCGGCGTGCGAGAGCCTGCCGTCAAAGCCCCAGGAGGCCGGGCAGCACGCCATCAAAGCATCGGGGCGCTGCCCTTCGACGCCGAGTCACGCAGAGCGCCCCGGGCCACCCCAACGATGCGCCAGAGCCTCGACCCCGACTTCCGCCACCGCCTCCAGCCGCAGCACACGAACCTTTTGATAAGAATAGAATGGGACAGCAGCGGAGAAGAAATCGCCGACCTGGATCTCGGCTGCGTGTTGTTGGACGCGCAGGGCCGGTCGCTCGAGACCGTTGATTTTAATAATCCCACGAGCAGCGACGGCGCGTGCGGGTACGGCGGCGACGAGGTCGGCGCCGACGAAGGTCGGTCTGACGAGGAGTTGTTCATCGACACGCGCAAGATCAATGACAAGTGTCATAGTGTTGCGTTGGTCGCGTCTCAGTTTGCTGGTTCATTTGGGAGTAGTATGCTCGACGACCTCGAGGTGTTTATTGTGTCGTTGGCTTTTCGGGACGCGGCGTCGGAACGGCCCTGGCAGGAACGGGCCGTCCTGAAGAGCGAAACGTTGTTTCGCGGGCGATTGGTGGCAGATCATTTCGAGGCCGAGTCGGACGACGACGAGGACTACCTGCCGCTGGGCAAGGACGACAACTTCGTCGTGCTGTTCGATCTGACGCGCTGCGAGACGGCGGACAAGGCCGCGAAGGCGTTAGCGCGGTTGAAATCGCTACCGCCACCGGTCTTGGAACAGACGCCTTGTAATTGGACGGTCTGTGGGAGACTCGCTCAAAGTTATTCTAGAACAAGAAGCGAAGTAACGCACCAGGTGCAACAGTCGATGGTGTCCTTGTTTCCCTGGTTGGCCGTTGAAGATAAGTTAGCGTTCCATAGTGTGGGAGACATTTGTGCGCAATTATCCTCTCAAACCCTGCCTAGACTCAAACCGCGCTTCCTCAAACAGATGGACGGGCTGGACATCGACCAGTTCATCCATGCGGTCTTTCCGGCTTTGGCAGACGTCGAGCCAATCCTCAAGTCGTCGGAAAGGGAAGCTGCTAATTGTGTCAGATTAGTCGGGGAACTATTCAGGCAAATCGACGTCAACGGCGACGGCAAGGTCGACTGGGAGGAGTTCACGAACTTTACGATCGCGGTGGGTACTGGTAGCAGTACGTCAAAAGGAGGCACGACGGCCGACGAGTTCGAAATAAGATACATTTTGGACGAAGGACATATCAGAACCTCCCAGAAGCACAAATCAATACATAGGATGCACTGCGCGCACGCTCTGAAGAGTAGGATCTTCGTCATCCGCAAAGAAACACATGGTTTTGAATGTTGGGATAGACTAGCCCGCTTCGAGCACGACTTCTACTTCCCGAAGATCGGCGAGGGGAAGGAGGAAATACAATTGGACGGCTACGTCCACGACATCCACTACGTCCCCGAAAAAAAAAGTCTAGTCGTGCGCTCGCGGCGTCCCGTCGTGTTTTCACTTCATTCAGACGACTCGTGTCCATCGCACGATGCCGGGGGTCGTTTCTTTTTCGAGTTTGAGGCCATTCCGCGCAGGTCGCGCTCTCGGACCACACCTGGCGCCTCATGCAGGAGGTCCTGAACTGCAACGGGGCGCATCGCACTTATAAAGTAACAGGACAAGTGGTCACGGTTTCAGTACATAGGATACTCATATGGGCCAATACGATAAAAGCTTTATTTACGATCTGCGGTAAAAATAGACTACACTGCTGGGACATCGACGACGCGTTAAAAGCTCAGAGGTCGGAAAATGATGTGAATGCGCACAACGGCGAAGTTGTGACCGATCTAGTGTTTCTGCGGGACAAGGGGTTGTTAGCGACGTCATCCCTGGACAAAAAAGTGAAGTTGTGGGATGTCGATAATTTGATGCCGCGCGGGACCCTGCAAGGACATTCCCTGGGTGTCCGATGTCTCAGTTACGCGCAAGGGTTGCTGGTGTCAGGAGCCTTTGACTGTAAAATAGTGTGCTGGGACGTCACGTCGCACGAGCAAGTTGTGGTCCTGGAAGGCCACAGGAGAGCCATCTCGTACGTCGCGCTCGTGGCGGAAACCGCCGAAAATGTTCATGTACAAACTTTAGACGACGACGGCGACTGCAAGTACTGGAAGGCGCGCTCGCGGCGTCCCGTGGTGCTTTCACGCCGTCGACGCGCGTCGTCTCCAGGAGATGAGGTCGTGGGTAGTTTCTTTTTTGATTTTGAGCTGTTTCGGACCGCGTCGGGGCCGTCGCGGCGTGTCAGAGAGACAGCGGTCGCGTCGATGGCGTCTTCACGAGACAGCGCCGCCGCGACGCCATCGTCGTGATCCCACGAGAGTCTACGTGGTCATCGGGACGCCGTCGACGCGATGCCACATCGGACCGAGGCGAGCGACCACGATGCTCCGCGCAGGTCGACCGCGACGGCGGGATTGCGACGCAAGTGGACAATTTCAAGTTACCTTATCTAGATCCTTCCGGTCCTACCCGTAATATTGTGAGGCCGAACAATAGAGAACTATCCCAGGAGGACTGGCCCGACTTACTTGTTGGAGGGGCGAAATTGTTCCGACTCATACCCTCAAAGTCCATGAAAGATTTTCAAGCACCAGCAGCATGTTTGTACAACAAGACGTCCAAGGACTATGTCCTAGCTGTGGGGAAAGCGTTAGTTGTGTATGAAGCCACCACGGGATTCTACGCGCGGAGGATACCTCTCGGTCGCCAAATCTCGGCGGCGGCCTTCGACGTGCCTCGGGAAAGGCGAGTCGTTTTGGGGACGGAGAACGGCGAGGTTTTAGTGGTGAATTATATCAGTGGTGAAGTCATTTCGAAGATACGAGCCCATCAGGGCGAGATCGTGGGTGTCGCGCACGGTGGTGATAAAGCCAGGTGCGTCATTTCTGCTGGACGAGATAATTGCTTGAAAGTGCACCAGGAAACTTCCAAGGGTTTGGAGTTGCTACGAACGGTGGAGAACGCGCAGTCGTGGGTCGGGTCCCTCGCTTATAGTCCTGTCCTATCTCTCATCGCGACGGGAAGTCGTTCGGGACGCGTAGCATTGTGGGACTTTTGCACCTTACAGCAGATGCAGAATCTACAATGCCGCGGCGCCGTGGCTTCCGTGTTGTTTTTGGACCCCCGACCATTACTCTTGACAGGGGACGCGCACGGCTCGATCATCATGTGGCTGGTACGACCCAAGAAACAAGTATCGACGCTGTGCGTTATAGAAGGTGCGGGGAGTGGCATCACATCTCTCACACGGTTCGATTCGACGCATCATATAGCCGCAGGGACAGATGACGGGCTCATAGTCATGTGGGACGCTTTAACCATAGAAAGCATCGCACCTATATCATTATTAGAGAGACCAGACCGAGACGCCACATATAAACCCTACCGGAAAGCTCATCGGGACCAAGGGAGATGTGATTACGCTAAAATAATAGAATGCGACACATCAGACACAATAGAACCATTGGCCAGTGTAAAGGCGCACGACGACGCCGTCTTGTATGTCCTAGGTGTCGATCGACCGCAGTGTATTTACTCAACATCTTCTGATGGAGTACAAAGGTTATGGAGGTTGGACGAGCTCCACATCCAGACCGAGTCGGAAATCGACTCCTTCGCGGGCCCGGCACCGGCACCGATAGCACCGGAGACCATATTGGCCTGTTGTGGCTGTTTTGACCTTCCGAACAAACCGGCCGACACTTTCACATCTTTTCAAGAAGTGGAATGGGATTACTTCGACCGGGAGAAGGCCGCCGCGACGGCGAAGGATAGAGAGAGAGCCAAGACCATGCTGACGATGGTCCAGCGGAAGCGCGACGTAAAACAAATTTTTCGGCGGGCGGTCAAGAAAGTTATGTTAGTTTTGGCGTTTGGTGGTCGTGTCGAGCTCGCGAACGAGTTCCGGGACGACGAAGGTGTGCAAAAAGAGTGGGCTCGTAGGTTAGATCAGAGATCGATAGGGCAGCGCGACGCGTCGATGCGACGAAGTAGGATGAGGACGGACCGAGCTTGTGAAGGCACGGGACCGGCGGCCAGAGAAGGTTTGAGAAACAAAGTAATAGCGCAGATGGGTTCTCCCACGCCACCGCCGAAAATAGTCAGCGGGCCCCAGAAACGCGTTAATGATTTTATGGAACGCATTTCGAGGATCCCGGAAGCCAGACCGGCTTTTTCTGAACCGTCGATACGAAACGGCATCAAAGAAGGCTTGTACCATGGCGAAGAGGAACGATACTTGACACAATTAAGGGAGTACCCCGAGAAGCTGGAAGCTTATGCTCGACGAGTCAACGGGGGCCACGCGAACATGCCCCTCGGGAGCGATACGGTGATCGAGGAGGAGCCTCTCGTGAAAATTGAAAATGGTTTTCCTGTCATAACCAAGGGGGTCAGACACGTGGCGCTGGACGACGTTTCCCGACAACCGACACTTGTTGGTAGAGTGCAAGAGAAGATGGACGACGAGACCACGCTCACGTCCGGGAAAAAGGCCGTGAAGACGCGCATGGAGCATCATAGAAGAAGAAGCTTGAAGAAGCGCCCGTCCACCGTCAATATAACGGAATTAGTGAGACCACACTACACGGAGAAGGACGTCCAAGCCTTTCAAGATGCGTTTGAGTTCGTAGATGTTGATTTCAGTGGCATGATCGACATGGAGGAGTGGTTCTTGTTTCTGCGGCGCATGGAACAACGACTCAACCCGGTCGAGGCCCAATTACTGTTCTTGCATTTAGATAGCGATCGGGACGGCCTACTGACGATGCTCGAGTTGCTCCAGATCGTCTTCTCGAAATTGGAGAGGCGGGACCAAGTCGCTTTACACAAGGTGTGCTGGGACGCTCATTTACATCTCGCGGCGCGCCGGAAGCAGAAGGACATGGAGTTGTTGATTCAGAAACGGACCGAGCGTTTGTTGGGCCGGGGCGGCGACGACTCGTCCGTCGGGTCGCGGTCCGTGGGGTCGTTCACGCTGTCGACGGTAACGGGTGTTTTATAAATAACGTTCGTAGGGCGAGTGTTCCTGTCCTTGGGGGCGTAATGTCTCGGGTGCAGAAGGTCACCTTAGGCGCCCCCCGCCGGCGGCGGCGCGGAGTCCGGCTGGCTCAGCGTCAGGTCCATGACCTGGGAGTCGTCCTCGTCGGCGGCCGGCTCGGGCTGCGTCTCCTCAATGACGATGGCGTTCGCGAACGCCTCGGCGTCCCGCTCCTCCGCCGTGCGCACGCCGACGATGGAGATCTCCTGGCTCTCCTCCTCCTCGGGCGCGGGCTCGACGCGCGGCCTCTTCGCGGGCGGCGGGCCCGGTGGCGGCGCGGGCGGCTGAGGCAGGTCCGGCGGCCGGAAGGGCGCGAGGCCGGAGACGGCGCGCGTCTTGAACTCCCGTATATAACCTTCGACCTTGCGGCGCACGCGGGCGTTCACCGACCGGATCGTGCGCTCGGCGAGCGCGTCAAACAGCGGCCGCGCCGTCGCGTCCGGGAGCCCGGCGAGGGTCAGCGCGCGCAGCTTCGCGAGGGCGCGGAGCCCGGGCTCCCAGCCGCGGCGGCACCCGGTGCAGTTGAGGACGAGGTCGGCGCGCGAGTGGCCCGTCGAGCACGCCGAGCCAAGCAAGGTAAGCCTTCTCAAGGCTTCGGCCTCGCTCGCGAGTCTCCGGGGCCACTGCTGGGGCGCCCTCGAGTACGCGTCGTGCAGGGCCCGGAGCGCCGCGTCGCAGTTGCGGTCGGACGCCGAGAGCATCGCGTGCAGCCAGACGACGTCGGGAATGGCCGCCCGTAAGTCGCCATGGAGCTTCGCAAACTCCGTCCGCACGGCGTTGTCGAAGCCCTGCTGGGCGACGTTCGACTCGACCTGGTAGGCACCAAACGCCCGCGCCGCCGTGAAGTCGCAGGGCGGCGTCGGATAGCCAAACGACAGGGTACAAGGTCGTTCCGTCGTGCGGATCCGCTCCAAGATGGCGGCGTGGCCGTTGAGCTGCGACACGTCGAGCCGGTTGATGTGCGTCACGCTCATCCCCACCATGACGCAGGCCTCGCGCGCCCGGGCGCCCAGGGCGACGACCTTGGCGCCCTTCTTGACCGGCTGACCGTAAGGTACATAGCCGCCGTACCCGCCGTACCTCGTATTCTGCGCCTTGTGCGCGTGCGTGAGCGTCACGCCAACATCATCAGTCTCCACGTCCAAAGTCACGACGCGCGGCGACGGGCGCGCCGCCTGCGTTTGCGCGAAGGCAAGAAGCTGGTCGTCCGAGCCGTGCGCGAGCAGCATCCGCGCGACGCGCTTACGCGCGTCGAGGCTCTCGAGCGACGTCGCGCCCCCTAAGCAGAACGTGAGGGCCAGCTCCGGCCGGTGTGCCGCGAGGCGGTCGATGAACGCGTCGGCTGCAGCCGCGGCCCCGGCGAGGGCGTTCGCCGGCCGCGGCTGTGCGGCGATCGCGTCGAGCACGGAGGCCAACAGCGCCGCCGGGGCGCCGGGCCGCGTCGCCTCGTCGAGCGCGAGCGTGTAGAGCGTGAGGCGCTGCGACGCGCCTTCGAAGGCCGCCACCGCGAGGCTCCGGTCCGTCGGGAGCCAACCGTTCGCGATGCCCTCGCGGACGACGGCCGCGCCGGCCGACGCGGAGCGCTTCAGCAGCGTCTCGGTGCCGCCCCGGGCCGCGTTGATCGTGTCTGCGCTTTGGTCGAGCTCGAGCGCCAGGCGGCAGACGGCGGGCCACCGGTCCCACTTGTTTCGCACGGCGCACGTGTAGAGAGCGCGCAGCACGGCCGCCGCGGCGCCCGCCTCGGCCTCCTCGTTGTGGATTCGCCGCAGCAGCCCCAGGGCGCGGGCGAAAGCCGCGTGACTGAAGATCTGGGCTTCCAGGCGCGTGACGGCGGCGCGGCGCGTCGCCGCCCGCGCGTCGGCCGGAGCGGAGGCGTGGCACGCCACCTCGAGCGCAAACTCGATGCGGTCCAGACAGTGCGGCGCGGTCTCCACCTTGTCGAGGGCGCAGGCGGCCGCAACCGTCTCCCACGCCGCCAGCCAGCCGCGCGCCATGAGCTCGTGTATGTTTCTCCGAGCCGGTGCGAAACCCATTTGCGTCTGCAGGCGCTCGGCGAGTTTCGCGGCCGCGGCCGCGTTGACGGCCGCGAGGAGCGTCGCCTTCTGCTCCGGGCCCTGGGCCATCGCCGCCGCGATGGCGTCGCAGGGGAGCGGCTCCGCCGGCCGGAGCGGCAGGAGGCCGGCCAGGAGCCCGGGCGCGCCCGCCGTGGCCAGCGCCAGACCGCGGTCGGTCAGATTCTTGACGATGTCGTTCGCTCCGACGACGGCAACGCGCGCACCGGCCTTGGGGCGCCGGATCAGCCGCGTGGCGCCCGCCGTCACGACGGCGACAGTCTCTGCACCGTCGTCGACGTCGAGCGCCACCAGGGCGACGACGCGCCAGGCGTCCCAGCGGCCCGACGCCGCGCACGCGCTTAGGATGCGCCGCGCGGCCGCCGCGGCGCCGTCGCCCCCGGCCTCGCCCGCAAGCGTCCGGAGCAGTGACGCCGCGCGGAGGGTGTCCGGCGCCGCCCTCGTCGCGAGCCGGCTCTCGATCGCCGCGACGGCGGCCCGCCGCGCCTCTGGTAAGGCGTCCGGCGGCGCGCAGGCGTGGCGCGCCACCTCCATCGCAAAGTCCACGAGATCGAGGCCGTGCGGCCGGAGCCCCGCCGCGCGCAGGTCGCAGGCGCCCTTGACCGTCTCCCACGACGAGATCCACCCGCGCGCCAGGAGCTCGCGGAGGTTCGCCCGCGTCGTCCCGCAGTCCGCTTCGACCTTTAGGCGCGCACACAACGCAACGGCCGTCGCCTCGACGGCGCCTCCGACGCCTACGACAAAGCACAGGCGGAGGTTCAGGACGCGCGGGACAACTGGGTCAACGGCGAGGACTGCGGCTGCGAACCCGAACCCTACGGCCGCGGCGAATGTCCCTGCGGAGACTGGGACTGTTACGGGGACTGCGACAACGTACGCCCGATCGAGTGCGACTGCGCCCTTGAGGAAAACCCCGACGTCGACAGGGACGAGTTCGCCGAGGACCTGCTCGACAGGGTCGACGACCGCGTCGCGTGCGGCAAGGCCGTGCCCGGGGGCGTGCGGGAGGCGGTGCTCGTCGGCACGGCGCGGGGCCTGGCCCGGGCCCGCGCGCCCGTGTACTGGCGCCGCGTCGACCCGCGGACGGGGCGGCCGGGCCCGCCCCGCGAGGCGAAGGTTACGGCCTTCGGGCGGACGCT
>JACLAA010003416.1_pt1 | contig 10912 bp, 9 predicted proteins | sample 8027891 | NCBI WGS metagenome assembly JACLAA01 (sample SAMN15724900, study PRJNA655200) | protist metagenome | isolation source: fluorescence activated cell sorting (FACS) single amplified genomes of... | place: Spain: Blaines Bay Microbial Observatory, Mediterranean Sea | collected 2016-01-19 | reverse complement strand
CAATGCGAAAAGCAACGAGAGAAATGTTGAACGAGTTTTACGAACCGTTTTTATTAGAGCTAGTTGAAAAGATTGGGGACGACGCTTTCATGTGGAATGACTATCGATTCACTCGGCAGTGATACTTATTATTATTTAATTATTATTATTGCACATCATCCGACATGTCTGTCAGCTCAACAAATCGAACCTTGGAGTTTGAGTACGGCGACGCGTACATCGCATCGCTCGCGGCTATTTCATCGTCCCAGTTAATCGTCCCATCTCGAATCTTTAACAAATTAGCTATGAAATACCCAACCGTACAAACTGAAGTGTACAAGAGATATCGCACCCACGCCACTGCACCTAAACTTACTAACAGCTGACTCGTGGCTAATACACCCAGCGCCGGTAACCAAGGTACGAATGGCATTCTGAAATCACCCGCCGTTGGAATATTCATCTCGTCGGCACAGAGCATATAGAACGAGCCAGTCGCTAGAACTATACAAACAACCATAACAATCAACGACCACGATGGTTCATTTTGAACGTATAATGCCGAAAAAATGAGCGAAAACGCGCCAAGTAAACCACATCTCAAAAGAGCCGGCACTCTATCCCGAAAGGAGATTGCATCTTTTGGAGTGTATCGACGAATTAACAATCCCATGTTAACGCTAAAAAATATCGAAAGCGTGCCTATTGAAACTAATTGCGCTAAAATATCTATGTCTACTACTAATGCGAGCAACCCGGTTGTGATACCCGTGAAAATCGAAGCATTGGCGGGCGTTCCGAATCTTGGCGATACTTGCGCGAACCATTCTGGAAGTAAACCATCTCTGGACATTGTCATATACACTCTTGGCTGTCCCATCAACGAAGAGAGTAAACTCGTCGTTATCGCGAAAACAGCACCAATGGAAACAATTACAGAGGCCCAATGTTCGTGATTATTATCGAACGCAACGGCGAACGGCGCATCCACATTTATGTCCGTATAACGCACCATGCCAGTAATTACTAATGCCATCAAGCAATACAAACAACCACAAATAATAAGTGACCCTAATATACCAATCGGTAAATCTTTGCTCGGGTTTTTCGTTTCTTCAGCTAAAGTCGCCACAGTGTCGAATCCAACAAACGCGAAAAACACCATAGATGCGCCCGATAGAACACCTCGAAATCCAAACTCTGGCGGTACGAACGGTTTCCAATTTTCCTCATCGACACTCGTACTCCCTGTGACTAACACGAAAACAACCGAGAGTAAAGCTGCACCCGTCACAGCAATGTTAAACTTTGCCGTTTCCTTCATACCAACAACTAAAAGTACCGTCAGAACGCCTACAAGCAAAAACGCCAAAATATCCATCTCAATCAGGGACTTGTACACAACGAAGCGAAGCGCGTTCGGACTTTGGCCAATGAGAATCGAGAAGTAACTAGTAAATCCGCGGGCAACGGCTGCACCCGCAATGGTAAGCTCGAGCGCGAGATTACATCCAGTAATAAAAGCTATGTATTCGCCAAACGTCAAGGAAATGTAATTATAGGCTGACCCAACAACGGGAAGTTGAGTAGAAAATTCTGTATAAGCCGTTGCCGTGATTAAGGATGTGATTGTCGCGAGCAAATACGAAAGAACAACCGCCGGTCCCGCGTGTTCTTGCGACGCAGCTCCTGTCAATACAAACACGCCTGCTCCAATCACACCTCCAATGCCGAAAAATATCAAATCGAACCCAGTGAGCTCTTTCTTTAACGACTCTCCTCCGTGATTCGTCGGAGATTCTAAACACGAGCGCTCCGATTTCACTTTCAGCGCTCGAGTGCATAATAACCTCGTCGCATCGAGCACACTGCGGGCAGTCGGCATAGGTATCGTATTCCGAAACGATACCGTGGGCCTTTTTCTTTGCCCTTAATTTTTATTTGCTGTGTGTGTGTGTGTGAAAAAAAAACGGAACAAAAAAAACCGAATAAAAAAAAAGAGGAAAAAATGGGGGGACGCAGGGAGCTGACACGCGCGATAGCGTCCTCCTCTTCTCGAACAGCGACGCATCGGTGTGTCTATTCTTCTGCGTCATCACAGTCGAATTCTTCTTCTTCTTCTCTAGTAACGACAGCAGCAGCAGCAGCTGCTGCTGCTGCAGCTGCTGCTTATTTTAGGAGAGGAGGAAAAAAGTTGTTAGATGCGCCGTCACCAACAACTTCGTCTTATTTCGCGTCTGAGAGACTTATTACATCACCTTCCGCGAGAGCAACACCACTGCAGCAGCGATATTATTCTTCCAAAGCGATGAACACTTTGTATCAAAATAGATTGAAGAGCTCGACAAGTCTGCGTGTACCTCACTCTGTTCGAGCGATGCATTTAGCGACGAAAACGATACACAAAACGATAGCGAGAAAAAGTGCTTCGACTCCAACAACCAACGTGAACTTTGCTTTGCGGTTTGTCCAAAGGAAATTGTACACGTCAAAGAACGGAAAAGGGATGACGGACGCGGTAACAGGTAGTAATAGTAGTGGTAGTAGCGCTAGCAGTAACGCGGCGCTCAGAAGCACGAACAAAAGAGGAGTTCTGAATAGAAACAATAGAATAGTAGTAGGTTCGCTGTGCGCGGCGCCTTTGCCGGTTTTTGGAATGATAGCGAAGAGGTACTACTTTGACTCTCGCTCGGCAAAGTGTAGCCCAGTCGATTCGGCCTCATGCTCATCGAGTAAAAAGAGTACGGCAGAGCACATCAACGATGAGTTGAGTGATCACGTAAAGGAAAAAGTGATGACTGTTTTGCGCTCAATACAATTGGCGTTTTTGTTTGCGCCGGCGCTCGTCTTCGCCCCTTTGACGTACTTGAAAAGCTGTCCGATGTGGTACAAGAAATTGTGGTACGCGTTGATTCGAAAGACGCTAGAATTTGCAGGCCCAGCGTTCATAAAATGGGGACAATGGGCATCGACGAGATACGATGTTTTCCCTGCAGTGCTTTGTCACGAACTGGAAAAGTTGCAATCTACCGCGCCGGAACATAAATGGGAGCACACAAAGTCTACTTTAGAAAGAGTGTACGGCGATACGTTTGATCATATTTTTGAATCCTTCGACGAACACCCGATGGCGTCTGGATCGATTGCGCAAGTGCACAGGGCAACGCTTCGCGAGGGCGTCGCGGAATCGTCGAAGAAAAGACAGGATTTGTTCTCGAGATTCAACTACGCGCTCATCGCGGGCGTTGAGATGCTCTTGTCTGGTCAAGGTTTGAATGCTGTTGTAGACGGCATCCGCGATATGTGGAACGATGGTGCAGCTGGATTAGGACATTTTCTACATTTGGACGAAGTAACACACGACGAAGAAAATGAAATAAACGCGGGAGAAATAGAAAAAGGAGTGGTGACGAAGAAACGGCGAAGAAAGGAAAAGCGACGCGAAGTGGCGGTGAAAGTTAGACATCCAGGCGTCGTTGACGCATTGAAGCGCGATTTTAAAATACTTCTCTGGTTTGCGTCATTTACGAGGAATATATCGTGGTTAGAGCCTTTACAACTCGAAAATACAGTTGGTCAATTCGGGGTACACATGTTGTCGCAGGTTGATTTAGGCGTCGAGGCTGAAAATTTAAACCGATTTCGAAAATCCTTCCTGTTAATGCCGGCAGTATCCTTTCCTACGCCCATAACATCGTTATCTGCGGAAGATGTACTCGTTGAAACGTTCGAATCAGGGACGACGATTAGTTCATATTTAGTATCTCCAGAAGTTGCGGAGAAGATAGGTTTTGAGTGTTCGGAACAAAACAAAACGTTAGCTGCGTTAGGCGTGCAAACTTTATTGAAAATGCTCATCGACGATAACTTCTTACACGCAGATTTGCACCCGGGGAATATTCTAGTGCGATTGCCAGGTAAAAACATGAAATTCAGCAGCGTAGACGCCGATGAACACGGACCAACTTTGGAAGCGAACGGTGAACGACAAATGACGGATGCTCCGAAACCGGAAATAATTATCTTAGATACCGGGCTCGCCGCGACGTTGACACGAGAGAACCAAACACATTTAGCTGAAATGTTTTCAGCAATGCTTCGCTGGGACGGACGAGGTGTCGCAGAAAGAATTTTAAAGTTCGTGGCGCCATCTTCTAAAGAAAATTCCATACAAAGCGATGAGGTTGAATCGGAGAGATTCAAATCGGAGATGGAAGAAGCGGTCAAACAGTTTGCGACTGGAACTCCGAGAGCGGGAGATTGCATGTCTCGCGTCTTTGAGATTGTGCAAGAGCATAGATTATGCTTAGACCCGTCAATTATGATTGCAGTTGTCACTGTGATGGTCCTGGAGGGTTGGCAATGGCGGCTCGATCCGAGCGTCTCTATTTTAGATCGTCTCAATAACGTTTTGGAGCTTTCCAAGAAAAGGTATCATCGAATGAAAGTCTTGGATTGGTCCTTGCGCGATATGTATGATCCGTACAGCGGACCAAACTTTTACGAAAAGGATAAAAGTGGCGTGACAAGACGGAGTGAATACTTCGATTACGGTTTATCTCTATATGCGTAGCAAAAAAGCGTTGATTAGAAATACAAGTAACTCTAGGACGTATGGTACACTATATGGCGCAAAATAAAATTATTTCGCGAATACGTTTTCGCTCGATGCGCCGACTGGTAAAACAAGAAAACTACCACCTTTTGTCGCACTCGAAATGTGGCGAATAAACCCTTGATCGGGGAAGAGCGACTCTCTTTTCGTCCGCTTCTCTTTCAATCGCTGTTCAGCCGCGTCTTTAATTTGTTGCTCTTCTTTATCTCCTCGTTTCACCGTGGCTTGGAACATCTTCGCCATAATCGCTTCGCGTTTCTCTTTCTTCTTCCTCTTGTTGTATTCTTTACTCATTTTCAAGTTGTGTTCTTTCTTTAAAATCTCTTCGGCTTCGGCTTTGGCAATTTCCTCCTCGGTCATTTTCATTCTTTTCCGTCTGCTCGTGCTGCTGTTCCCTAATATTCCACCTCGCTTGTCTCCGTAATCTAAAGACATCAAACTCTCGTCAAAACCTGTGGACTGACCCAATTTCGCTCTTTGTCGAGCAGTTAACTTTGATTCATCGACAACTGCTGTTCGTTTCTGCTTCCTAGCGTTACTTCTATCGTCTTCATAATCATCGTCGAACGAAAGGTCCGATAAATCGCCGCCGCCGCCGCCGTCGTCGTCGTCGTCCTTCCATTCTTTATACTTATTCTTCTTGGAGTATTTGCCCGTTTTATTATACTTGCGTACCATTTCTTCGTTTTTATTTTTGTGCGGGATGGGATGGATTCCAGTTTGTTTTCGTCTTTCGTTTTACCATTTACGACAAGGACTTCGATTTTTCAAAACCTCTCTTGTCTTGTGTTGTTTGGACCGGATGAGAGGGTGAAAGCGATCTTTTCGATCTTTTGGTCTTTTCTTTTCCTCTTCATCCTTCAAAACGAAAACGCAGCACACGCGCAAACACTTCTACCACGAATACCACGAATACTACTCCTGAGATGATTTACGACGTCAACTCTCCGTATTTCAGAAGCTTCTTAAAGAACGCCGGCGGGGCAAAGAATCAGTTCGCGAAAGGGCCGACGGACAAAGGACCGAGAGCCTCGGAAAATAAACCCGTCATGAACGACTAAAAAAAACATTTTAGAACAAGCAGAAGAAGAAGAAGACGGAGAAGAAACGTGAACCTTGAAGAAGAACAAGAGAAAACGCGCGCATTAGTAGCAGATTAATATAGATAACATAAAGGTGTTCCTGTCGGCATGGAAGGACAACAAGAACAAGAACAAGAACAAGAACAAGAACAAGAACATAAAAAAAAGGAAGAAGAAAAATGGGAAAATGTAGTCTTCTCGGTAGAAGCACCAGGCGCTGTTTTGAACTTTCAAATTTTGCTCGGCACAGAATCTGCATTTTGTTACGTCGGAACGAGCGACCCGAGCACGTTTAACAGGCTCGCCGTGTGTACCAAAGCTCGCTCAAGGGACAGTACATTTAAATACGCGAGCTCCAATCCTTTGGGCGGCGACGCTAAAACCGGCGCGCAGTCGTTCGCCGAACGACTCTTGGATTTAGTTCACACTGAAATCGAAAACGGAGGAAAAGAATTGAAATTGAACTCCATAGCAGTTTCGGTGAACGTTGCGGACGATGCGTCTACTTTGCGTGCATTCGCAGAGAAGACTCTCGCCAAGAGACTTTTAGAAATGTTACGTTGATAAAAGAATATTGTTCTCACACACGTCACACACGCTCTACGAGGAAAATTATGCGCTGCCGTCTGTAGTAATCGTTACAATACTTCTATCTTTTTCTTCTTCGTCTTTTCCTTCCTTTCTTCATCTTCGTTGTTGGCACTTTTACCATTCGCGGTGGCGGCGAAACCAACCAACTTTTCAACTTCTTCTACCGCCTCCACTGTTTTCAAATCTACTACGCCCATACCTAAACTCATCTCAATTTGTGGGTTTCCTTCTTCGTCTTTGTCTTCTCTCGTCTTCCCTTCTCCGTCATCCGCGTCATCATCATCTTCATCATCGAGAATGGCATCGATTTCAATCTCTCGTTTTGCTACTATTGGATTTTTTTGAATTTTCTCCTCCAACTGTAAGTTGGCTTCGTGCATTTGTGGCAAAAACGCGGACAACTTGCTCAAAAGCGCCGAAGGCTGAGCAGAGACAACAGGTGGCACTCTGTTTGTTTTTGTAGCAATACTTTCTTCCTTCTTATCTGCTCGTTCTTCTTTTTGTATCTCTTCGTTGAGTATAATGTTGTTGCTCCTTCTATTCTTCGTTCCATTTCCTCGCTCATCAACAATCTTCAACAAACTACTTCCAATAGCAGCAGCGCTTCCGTTTTGTTGCACGTTCTCGATTTCAAGCAGAGATTGCGAAGTGGAAGGTTTCGTTGACGACTTATTAGTGTTGTCCGTAACGCTCTCGATTTTCGGCGGCGATGAGACCATCCTCTTTCTTTTTGTATTCCTTTCTTCCATGTGCTTCCGTCTGTCCGTCTGTCGTCTCTTTTTTTTGAAGTCTTTCTCTTTTCTCGTCGTCACAATTTGTGGGGGGTGAAAACGATTTTTCCACGTTACATTTTACCATCACAAAAAAGATGTCTTTTGTCGCTGGTACTTATGCGCAAGCGCGGGGCACACTCTTGTGCCATCGCGTCGCGCATATAAACACAGTCTCGAAAGAAAAAGTAGTTTCGTCGTCGTTGTCGATCAACGTCAGAGCAGGAGTCAGAGGAAGAAGAAGACAACAACAACAACAACAACACGTGAGAGTATCTGCGTCGTCGTCGGATTACCCGCAGTCAACTGAAGAGTTGTATTTTATCTTGGGCGTTTCGGTCGGAGCGAGTCAAGAGGCGGTCAAGCGCGCGTACAAGCGCAAAGCGAAGAGATATCATCCAGACGTGAACGATTCTCCAGAGTCCGTGGAACAGTTTCTACAAATCAAAGCCGCGTACGAGACACTTCAATCAGCGAGAGGCAACTTAGAAAACGTCCAAACGCGAGAGTGGAAAGAAAAATGGAAACAGCAACTCGGGAATTTAAGGAAGGAAAGAGAGAAGAAAATGGCCGCCAACGCCGATAGGTCAAAGAATAGCGAATCTATGGAATCTTTAGTCGGCACTGCGGAGATGCAAGCGCAGATATCGAACCAACTTAGAAACTTGAGAGCGAGAACAGACCGAAAACGCACGAGGCAGCAAACTCTGCAAAAATCCACATTCAAAGAGCCATTTGAACTGTCAGAGGAAGACTTATGGAATCATGAGGTGCAATGAATAGGTTTAGCGCATATTGAATAGAATGTAGATAGATTAGGCGAACAGACGCATGCGATGCCTCGGAGCATCGCGCGCATGCGCACATTCAGATTATTATCTAAATATAAGAAGACACCGGTGTTTATGAATTTCGCTACTAGATTTATATTAAGAACTAAATACGACTACATCGAAAAACAAATGAATGTAATTCTTATTTCTCGACAGCTTCGCGGAGACGTCTAATGGTGGATCTCACGGTGACGGCACCGGAGGTGTTCAAAGCATAGGCCCCACCGGCTTTCACTTTGTGGCAGCTACTGCACTCCCAAATACCGACAGCCCGACGCTTGACCGCATATTTACCGCAGAAGTCGCAAAAATACTTCGAGTGTTGCGAGACTTCTTGCTTCTTAATAACCTTACGGAGGGAGGCCCCGTAACGGGTTCCGTACTTTCCGGTGATACCTGTGCGTTTGAGAGAAGAAAAGAAAAGACAAATTTGGTGAGTTCCACATCGTGAGAGAGCTAGAAAGGCGGACGAGAGGAAATTATTCCAAGCCGCAAAACGATCAATGCGCGAGGGCATAATCGATTAGAACGAGGCATAGACGCGTTAATCGAACGTGTATGCCTTCGATTTCAGCGTTTTTACGACCATCTAAACGAATGATCGATGCTAACTGAGAGCATTTCGAAACGAAAAAAGCCCCCAGACGGAGAGACAGGGCTTCCACCACCCGCACTAAAAGGCGGAAAATGCGAGCTGCGCATTGTCCCACACCCCATCCGATGCGACCATCACATCCTCTCGCGCGAGCTCACACGTGATGGAAAAAGTATGATTTGATGCGATTAACGTACCGACTTTCTTCGTTCTCTTCGCCATTATTTGCGCTTTTACTACACTGATTTATTATTATGAAGATTTCTTTATTTTCCTCACTTTGCGCAAAGACAAAAGCACAAACAGCTTCCTCTCTTTTTTCAAGTTCGCCCCAATTTTTTCTTGTCTTCTTATTCAGAGTTCGTCCACAAAACAAACGTATTACAGTAGGACAAAGTATAGAAAAATAAGATATGCATGCGACAATAAGCATGCGCTTACACTTTAGTCGTAGCGCGGGACTCAACAACACAACATCGACAATATCATCGACGATGATGACCTCTTCGTCATCGTCATGGAGGTTTTTCAATCCAGTGCAAAACGACATAAGAAAAAGAAGAAGAACAAGAGGTTGGACGATGCGTTTAGCTTCTAACGAGAAAAAGAACGACATCCAGAGAAGTGTTTATGACGACGAGCGTCGCAATGAAAATCAGAAGACGAACAAAAGCAAGAATAAGAACAAACTAAACAGGCGGGATTTTGTATCATCATCATCATCATCCTTGGCAATTTTTACATCGTCTTTGTCATACTTGGCATCTTTCGCAGAAAAAGCTGAAGCGGCTCCTTTTTGTGGGTATTACGCAGACATAGACTCTCCGGTGTCGCAGGCTGCGTATCAAAGCACATTTTCGGAAGGCTACGTGAACAATCTGCAAACATTCGTAAGACAGGTTGGGAAATTTAAGAGGGGTAACAAGACTTGCCTTCCCGTGCTCGTTTTGCATGATCAGCGCCTCGATATGAAATATCTCGAAGCTATTGAAATCTTAGCGTTCACCCCGGATGACTTTCGAAGGGAGATTTTCTTTTATGACCAGTTGAACCGAGGCAAATCTAAACACAGTTTACCGCCAAATGCAAATGTTGACGATTTTTTGCTCGACGAACTCGCTGGCGTTCGGAAGGATTGCGGTTTGGCAGACGAGGGCATCCACATCATCGCACACGGCACTGGATGTGAGCTTGCGCTAAAACATGCGTTACAGAGTAAACATATCGTACACAGTTTGACATTAATCGGCGCTGGATCTTCGTCTGAGCGAAACAAGGAAGATTTTGAAAGTAAGCGATCTCTTATGGCAGACTCTGGTAATAATAAAGATGACGACGAATTTTATGAGCGATATTGGACAAACAAAGGCGAATCGGGAAAGTGTTTTTCAAATGCAACATCGACGCTCGCTAGTTCTTCTTCTAGAAATGACTGGGACGTGAAAAAGCTCTTGGCATCGGTCAGTAACGAAATACCGAACAATTTACGTGGTATTCGGGTCGTTCGGGGTGCGAATGATGTGATATCGGAAGGCAATGCGGCGGCGTTAGTTTCTTCGTTGAATGAAGCGAAATTCGAGAATAAGAGTAAAGTGAGGAATTCCTTGTGTTCGTTCGATAATAACGTCGAGGAAACGGCATCTTGCGTCCATTTGGACCGGGCAGAATATTTTCTCGATACGACATCCACATACATCCTAAAAATCGAAGAGGAACTCATAGCGTAGCTTGCGTGTATTACTAGCACATTCTAACAATTAGTACGAGTATTTAAAAAAACTACATTTTCATTCTACTATGATGTCGTCCTCGAGTTTGGCTAACTTCGGATTCGCACCTTGCGCATTTGCACACGAAACCATAATCCGACAAGGCGTCTTGACGTCTGCTCCAATCCAACTGGTCGTCTTCTAGGTAGCTAATTGTTAATTCATCTCCCTTTTGTATCGGTTTACGCGCGACTAAAACGCAACTCCCGTTTATATCCGTCTCGTCTTTGAACGGATGACAGTTCGGGTCGCAGTCGTGATTACAGTTGGATTGCAACGCAAAAAGTGCCGTTCCCAAACACGGAATGTCGTAGTTTACATCTAAAGCATCCAGAAAAGGTTGTGTTTGAGGCAATGTTGCCATCTTTTGCTTCTCATCGGCTAAGCCGTCGACGGTAAGAAAATAATTTTCCACCGGAGACTCAACGACGAGTTCTAAATTGTTCAACTCAAACATCCCCACGATAGCTCCCCAGACCGGTAAAGAGAACAAGCCAGGGAACGCCTGAGCGCGATCTGGCCACGCTTTGCATAACAACTCTAAAGAACCCGATGCAACCTGTATGAGTTGCTGCCTAAAGCTTTCCTCGTCTTTCTCCTCGACATCTGAAGGAATGGCGACGATATCCCACCAAATTGCTTTTTGGACTCGAGAAAATGGTTCCCAGGCACGTT
>JACLAA010002540.1_pt1 | contig 10915 bp, 8 predicted proteins | sample 8027891 | NCBI WGS metagenome assembly JACLAA01 (sample SAMN15724900, study PRJNA655200) | protist metagenome | isolation source: fluorescence activated cell sorting (FACS) single amplified genomes of... | place: Spain: Blaines Bay Microbial Observatory, Mediterranean Sea | collected 2016-01-19 | reverse complement strand
TAACAACAACATCGACGATGACAATAGTAATAGCAGAAGAAACGCGTCCAAAGACGTGCGGGTATCGCAACCGAAACACACCCCACCGCATCGAGGAACGGTTGGAGAGACGTACTCGGCGGACGTTTTGTTTTCATATCCACCTCCTCCCTCTGAAAAAGAAGGAGACGACGACAACGACGACGAAATGCAGCGTAACAAGGAATCGTTGGATATTGAATCGATCGCACATTTTTGTTTTCCGAATGGCGTGGAACCAAAATTGGTGGAGAAAACACCATCGATGTCCAAAATTTTAGAGGTGGCGTACGGCAACGCGCAGAAAACGCACGACACGTCGAGTTTTGTCTTTAGATTGACCGGAGGCGAAAGCGGAGAGGAGCCATTATATGGTGTCTGTTTATACGCGAACGAGTTTGTGAGTCAAATGCCTGTGATCGCGTCTTCTTCGTCGTCTACGCTTTCACCAGACTCCTCGTTTTCGGAAGAGAATATACCTAGGGGCGATGAAGGGGAAGAGGCAAATTTGAGAAAGTACCTCGTCGCGGCGCCGAGATGTTATTGTTTCATCACAAAAACGCCGTTTTTCAAAACAATCTTTGAGGTTTTGAGAGCAGTAGTCACTTCAGAAAAGCTCGAGAGGTTACGTCGAGACGAGAGGCGACTGATGAAAGATTTGGAACTGGCTTTTGCGCGTTCTGGTATTACCCCAACTAAACCGCCTCCACCACCAAAACCACTTCCAAAGACGAGTGTCGAAGGCGAAGATAATGAAAAACTTCCGCGCGATCTCAATTTTAGCGAGGAAGCACAGAAACCTCCATCAGAGATAGATAATGATGACATCACGACCACGCCACTAGCTATCAATATAAACAAACAACTTGCGCGGAAGAACGACGATTCGTTGCGGATACTCGAGTCGTTTTACGCCGAGTCAATTCCGAAACTTGGCAACGCGACTCGCGTTTTTACTGGTCCTATGCTAATGAACCAAATGGACAAAGATTTGGATTCTGGTAAAACAAAAAGTATTCTGGACGCGCCTATTCCGTTTCCTCGACCCGCGAGTACTACCGATGATCCGTGCTTTGAAAAGAAATGCATACACGATTCTATGAGGAAAATTTCATACACGTTTGACGAGGAAGCCGCGCACATCGAACCGTGGGCAATTGCCGCTTTGTGTCGATCGCTGAGCATTGAAAACATCATGGCATTCATGGCTTGCGCGCTGTTAGAGAAACAAGTTATCGTGTTTTCCCCGAATCTAGGTCAACTATCTGGCGTAGTTTTATCTTTGTTAGCGATGTTACGTCCGTTACGTCCGAGAGGATTGTTTTTACCGATTTTGCCGAATTCTATGATTGATTTTCTCGAGGCTCCTGTGCCTTTTATCGTAGGTATTCAGCACAAAACCAACGACATTCGACATCGGACGCAGCACATCACGCGATTGAATGCGTATAAAGACGAGATTAAAATTATGGGCGGCATAGTGGCGACGGTGCCGGACTGGCAAGGGCTGCGAGAGAAATTGAGACCAATACACGCCTCCATACAACTGGCTGCCGAAACGCAGGTGTTCTCATCGGTTTTAGAACCATCGGAGAAGTCTTCCAAGCTGTGTGCAGCATTCGGTGAATGTTTTAGAAATCATATGCGCGACGCGATACTGGGTCGCATTCGGAGCTATTCTATCGCCGAAGTTGGAAAAGATGGACAGAAAGTGGCGGTGTTGTTGAAAGATGAACTCATCGATTCGTACGTTGGGCGCGATCGCTCGTTCATGAAAAACTTTTGTGAGACTCAGTTGTTCACCGCCTTTACTGATGAATTATTCGATAATTAATGTAGAACGTACCACTGTATGATTGGAATTGCAGTTTTACATAGATTACATTCACGCGCTTCGACTACTCAGTACTAGTACGTAAGAATAAAATAAATATCTTTTCTTCATTTTTTAGCAAACAATCCCTGAAAAACGTACACGCCCGCGATGGCCAGTGAAACTGAAATAGCACCTACGTAGTTATAAATTTGAGAAATACCTCCAGTCGCGCTAGCTTCGTTCAAAACTTGTATTTGTTCCGGTGTTGCGATTTCATTAATCTTCCCGAAGCCCCATATAGTCATAAAGTCAATGAGAAAAATCGATGCGGCAATGGATAAATTCAGCTTCTTAAAAGTTCCTCCTCCAAGTCTATTTCTTTTACTCGCGTCTAACAAAACAAATTGCGCCGGCGCTAAAGCGAAAACCGCGCCTAGTCCGAACAGTCTTCTGATGAATTCGGCACTTGCATATGGTTCATTAATGGCACTCAACGGCGATGTGGGCGAGAACGCAAATGCGCCGCCGACGATTAACGTGGTGAAGAAACTGAGCTTATAGTACCGGGATAAATACGATGCATCTTTATTGGAGAAATCTTTCAAATCGTCCCAATCTTTTGCGAATAAATCTGAAACTCCGGCAAATCCACCCCCGTGTGTATTGATTGCACTTATCGATGCATACAAACACGGTAAAGACAATCCGGTGAACGTTGCGATGGCCAACGCGTTTGGTCGAGGTGCTTCGCCTACGGCTTGAGACAACACTAAAGCGCCTATGACAGACGTCAACACTAAGACGTTCCCAATCGCTAATCGTTGATACGTTTGGGATTTCAAGCGGTTGTTTTCTGCGGCGTCTGCCAGCACGTAGCACGAACATAAAGTAATCAACGAAAACGCGTCCGAACCGAACAGGTTAGACCAGTGCGTCAAAGTTTCGACAGACGTAAAATCAGGAAATTGTTCGGCATCTTGGAAATCTAAAATCGTCGTCAGGGTCTCCGGCGTGTTGAATAAATTCGTCAGCGTAATCGGCAACAACGCGAGACCAGATGCCCGGAACGTATTCGTCTCGTTACCGTTTCCATCGCCCGATGATGAAGCGGAAGAAGTTTCCGATGACGAGGATGCCATAACAGTACTAATCATTTTTTTCCCGGGAGATGACGACGACGATGAGGACGAAGAAGATGCTCGAGTGTTCGTCGATTTCCTCGTCGCGAGTCCCGGAGATGATAGCGATGTCACTGTTGCTCTCATCGCTGATGTTTCAAAAGTAAGTCGCGCGGTCAATTTTTTATGGAAATATCTAAAAACGTGTAATCATAATGAACGAATGAATATCCATGTACACGTTGTAGCTTATGGTTTCCCACCGCAAGTGCAAAGAGCGTTGGGGACGACGACGAAAAAAAGCTGAATAAATTGCGCTCGTCCAAGTCTTTCTCTTTTCATTTTTTTGAGGGGGGGATCTTCCAACCCAAACTTGCCTAACGACTGACCCCGACTGAACGATGAAAAATTCAAAAAAAAAAAAAGGAAAGAAATATATTTCTCTTTCTCTTTGGTGTCTTCTTCTTTACTTTAATGTATAGACGAGTACTCGCGCGTATTAACTATCAACAGTGTTGTATCTCACGCGTCACGCTTACTCGAAAACGTACGAATCGCTCTGCTACCAGAGTTATTAACCAAAGCAAAAGAACAATCATCACAAAAATGGGATCCGGAGGTGAAGGCGAAAAGAAGGCGAAAATCATGGAAGAAGAAGCATTTGAAAACAAGTTGAGAGTGAAGAAGCTTTCCGAGCACGCGACTATTCCAGTCAGAGGCTCGGACGGTGCGGCTGGGTACGATTTATCCGCCGCGTACGATTGCGTCGTCAAAGCGAAATCGAAAGAGCTCGTCAAAACGGACTTGTCCATTGCAATCCCGAAGAACACGTACGCTCGAATCGCCCCGAGAAGTGGTTTGGCGTATAAAAAGTTCATCGACGTCTTAGCCGGTGTGGTGGATTACGATTACCGCGGAAACGTCGGAGTTATTTTGGCCAATTTCGGAGACGAGGATTTTGAGGTGAAGAAAGGCGACAGAGTCGCGCAAATGATTTTGGAGAGAATCACGACGCCAGAGTGCGTAGAAGTGGAGGATTTGGAGGCCACCGAACGAGGCGCGGGCGGCTTTGGTTCTACCGGCGTGAGCAAGTAAGTACGTAGATACATAACTAGCTCTCTTCCACATTGGATTGCATTGATCGTTGTCATTATTATTTTAAATACAACACATTATTACGCACGTATCAAATACATTCTCTGTAGTCGTGCGCGCGCACCCCGCGCGAACAAAGGGAGTGTGTGTCTCTTGTCTTTTTGTCTTTTCTCTTTTTTAAATTTTTGAAGCGATCGATTTTATTTTCATCATCATTCCGAACGAACCGCCACAGCGCGAAAATTGGAGACACAACATAGGTGGTACCAACAATGTCTGGTATTCAACTGACTGAAAATCTCATCAAAACATTAGACGGCGGAGATGAGGACGGGGCAAACCAAGCGTTTATCCCGGCGCCGGGTGGATTTCAAGGTCCGAGAGACGGGTATATATTTCAAAACGGAGAGAAAGGTGTTGGGTATTACAAAAGAGGTGATGATGATGATGATGATGATGATGATGATGATGATGATGATGATGAATTCGCCGCCGAGGACGAGTTGAAATGGAAACGGCGAAAGACGTCGCACGAGACCGCCACGACGACGACAACTACTACTACTACTCCTAGTGAAACCAACAAAATAGATTACGATAAAATGCTAGCAGAAATTGAGCACAACAACCCGGACATTACGAAAGAAACCACGGAATTATCCGTGAAAAGTGTCAAGAAGTTGGTGGTTCAATTCGAAAGAGCTCTGAATGAAAACACGGAGAAGCGAGCAAAGTTTTCAACGAAACCGGAGAAGTTTTTAGACTCAGAGGTTGACTTGGATAACGCGATTAAGAATTTGCAATCGTTAGCGTCCGCACCGAGTTTGTTTCATGTTTTGATCGATACGAAATGTGTGCCGAGTTTACTCTCTGTCTTGGCGCACGAAAACGAGGACATATGCGTCGACATATTAGAATTGTTTCGAGAGTTGTTCGATCCAGACGCGAGTAACGAAGGCGAAGAGGACGAGAACAGACAAGCGTTTCAGCTGTTGAATTGCTTAAGAGAGAACGATGGGATCAAAATGCTCGTCGATTGCTTGATGGATCGATTCTTTTCGAAACCAAAGAAGAAGAACGAAGAACAACAACAAGAAGAAGATTTAGCCATAGAAGAGACGAAACGAAATGCCGAGGAGACTATTTTACAAATCGTGGAAAATGCTATCGAAATCAGCGGAGGCACGAGCGAGATTTGCGAATACTTTTTAAACGAAAGCAACACGCGATTGAAAGAGTATTTACTCGAAAGAGTAGGGAAGAAGCAAAATACGGATGGCGTGAAAGTACAAGCGTCCGAGTTGCTCTCGATTTTAACCACCGGGTGCGACGAAACCGTCAAGGTGTCGATGTTGTTAGCGAACGATACGTTTATGGATCCAATCATGATGGCTATAGCACCCTATAAAAAGAAAGAACCGCAAGATAGCGAAGAACGAGAAATTGTCGAGAATCTCGCCGACGCCTTGTGCGCTTTACTTCAAACGAAGGAAGGTCGAGAGACTTTTTTTAATTTAGAAGGTTTAGAGCTGATGTTGATGTGCGTGAAATCAAAACTGTTTGTTCGAGGGTCGGCACTGAAGTGTCTAGATTTTGCGCTGACGGAAAATGAACTCGGGTGTTTGAAATTCATCGACGCGTTTGGTTTGAAAACCATCTTTTCCACGTTTGTCGGTTGTTTCGGCGGAGACGAGAAGAAAATGAAAAAGATTTGGAAGAAGTACGGCAACGATTACGTCGACGCCGAGTGCGAACGGACGTTGTCCATCATCGCCTCTCTGTTTCAAAATATCAACGTTTCGACAAATACGGATAAGTATAATCGAGTCGTTTCGAAATTCGTGGAAGATTCGTTCGTGAAGCTCGATTTACTCGTCGAATCGTACGTTTCCTACGGTAAAAGAGTCTCGAAAATCGAAATCAACGAAAACCCGCAAGACTCCGAGGAAGAGCAAGACATATACCTAGAAAAGCTCGATCACGGACTATCGAGTTTAGAAAACGTCGCCATCATCATCGCGCATTTATGGGCAACTTTAGACGATGCGATTCAAAAGAGGATTTTCGTCGATTTAGAAAACAACGAGATCGACGTCTCGCACGCTAGAGATGTTTTGAGAAACAGAGCAAAGAACATCGGCGATGGTGGCGGTGAGCAACTGCAAAAGGATAAAGTTGATCAGCTCTTAACGCTGGTGTATTCTTTGTACATGCCAGATGAGGTGCGACCGGGTGATGAATAAAAAGATATGCGCGCGTACGTATTTGTATATGTGTTTTACAACAATCTAAAAAATATAGGGGAAACAGAAAAACTGTCGTCTTCTTCAGTCGCCCTTTTATTGTTATCGTCACTCCCAATGTGTCTCAAAATGCGGACGGCATCTCGCTCCCAATTCTCCGTGCATCATCGTCTTCTTCTTTTTTCAACTTTGATAAAACCTTCTCCATCTTTTCTTCCACCCTTTGAATTCTCATCTCCAGATTGTCGTATATCGAGTGCATGAGTTTCGAAATTTCCTCTCTCAATTCCTTTTTGAACGCGACCATACTTTCATTCCTCGTTTGATCCGTCTTTTCTGGAGTGAGCATTGCTTTTGATACCGGTAAATCTTTGTTATTCATGTTCTCACCGGTGAAGATGATACTCGTCTTTGACGATGGAGCGTCCACCTTTTACAAGCACAGAGTTAAGCGTGCTCACAAAGTCCCGACACGAAAAAAGTGGAAGAAAAAAAGAGAAAAGAAGAAAAGACCGCTCTCGAGATGTGAAAACACCTAAATTTTTATCCACAGACAGCATCAGCATCAGCATCACTCATTGCATCGCTTGCATCGCGCGCTCTTCGCAACAAAACAGAGAGAACGAGAAGAAAAACACATGAACGGACAGTCTTGTTGTTCCGCATCATCCCTACTGTCTCACAATTCATACAATCGTCTCGCTATTCATCGCGCTCACAAAAACAAAAACAAAAGAAGAAGAAGAAGACATCAAACGACAACCCCTAATACTTCTGCAATGAGAAACGATGGCTTTAGTCCTATGGAACGAGAAGAGCTCGTTCAATTAGAAAATAACGGAGACCTGTACGTGTTTGGATACGGTTCTATAGTGTGGAAGTTTGAGATTGAAGGGATAAAACCGATTGAAACCGTCCGGTGCAAAGCGTTCGGGTGGCAGAGAAGATTTTATCAAGGCTCTACCGACCACCGAGGGACTTTGGAGTTTCCCGGGAGAACGGTGACTATGACGAAATGCTCGAAGGATTCTCCCGTGTATGGCTTAGCCTATAGAATAAAAAAAGAAGATGTGGAGAAGTGCATGGAAAATTTAGAGTTTCGAGAGAAGCAGTACGATTTGAGAGTCCAGTTGGAAATTTATGAAGACGACGACGACGATACCGGCGACCACGCGACGACGAAGAAGAAGAAAATGATTAGCTCGAAAGCAGTGTGTTGGATAGCGACAGAGGATAAAAAGAACGTTAACTGGGTAGGCGAACAAACGATAGATGAAATAGCGACAGTTATAGCCAAGGCGAAAGGTCCGAGCGGTCCGAATTATGAATATTTATTCAATTTAGCGGACGCGATGCGATCATTCAATATCGAAGACGAGCATTTATACGAGTTGGAAGCGAAAGTGAAGAAGCTCTTAGGTGATAACACAAAAAGTAGACAATTGAAGTAGTAGTTACGTAGACCTTTTTAGATACACAACGTTATTTTATGACTATTTATAACATCAGTCATTCAAATTTACTCGGCGAGCCAACAAATTCACTGTCCTCCTTCTCGGTGCCAAAATACCGGTCGCCAAACTCCCCGACTCCCGGCAACACTCGATTGTCGTCCGACAATCCGGCGTCGACTTCGGAAGTGATAATTTTCATCTTTGGGAATTTCGTGCACAATTGATGTACGCCTTGCGTGGAAGCAATCACGGAGACGAACAAAATGCGTTCCTCTAAGACGCCTCCGGCTTTCAACGTATTTATTGCCGCCATGGCGGAATATCCAGTCGCTAATAACGGGTCCAAGAGTAAGACGTACCGCTCCGAAATGTCAAACGGTAATTTCTGGTATAAGACGTCCGGTAATTTACTTAGATCTAAGTCGTCCTCGTCGGAATCTATGTCGTCGATGTTTTCCTCAAACGGCGGCGATTCTCGTCGCAATAAATCACTTCCCAAACCGTCTTTATCTCTTCTTTTCACTAAAATTTTACCAATCTTGATCCCTTTACAACATGCTCTCAACGCGTTTTCCATCGCCTCGCCGCTTCGAATCATCGAAACGCCGCATATTTTCGAATAAAAGGAAACACCGCGGTACGTTTCTCCAGTTGGTGTTTCAATTTGGTGCTCTTTAAATGGCAAATACCCCAACGCGTGTTCAACGACTAAACGAATGATACGATCAGAATAAAAGACGAAATCTGACCTGGAAACCGTTCGGTCGCGAATAATCGTGTGCATCCCTCGAATCTGAAAGTGTGGCGGTAACACGACCAAGTTCGGATAAATTCGCCTCAAATCTGTTTGGCCTAGCTTTGTTCGAATGTGCTTTGCGATTAAATCAATCGCGACGGAGTTTTGCCCTCCCGCCCACGGGATTATAATATCAGCGTTTCTTTTCGACGGCGAAACATACGCCTCAAACATCGGTTTCACAAACGTCGTGTATTGCAAAATTACCCCATCCACTTGTCTCCCTCGTTCCAACGTGTCTCTTTTCATCCTTCTGGCCAAACGTAAATCGTCGTCGGTGTCCACAAAAATCTTCATGTGGCACAAATCTCTCACCGCCTCCATCGCTAATACCAAAATACCTTCGATGATTATCACATCCCCGGGTTCGATGTTAATATCCACCCCTTCCTTCCTCGAATGCGTCACGAAATCATACACGGGCACTTTCACATTCCTTCGTAAGAGCAAATCTTTCAACGTTTTCACGATCAAAGGCCATTCAATCGCGTCTGGATGATCAAAGTTATACTGTTTTACGTTTTTTCTTTCCTCCTCGGTTAAAGGTCGATAAAACGAATCTTGAGCTAACAACACGACTCGTTTCTCTTGCAACGAGTTCATGATGAGATTACAAACGGTAGACTTACCCGAAGCCGTGCCTCCCGCGACGCCAATCAAAAATGGTTCCCGATTCCCTCCATTCGCAGAGACGCGTTCGTCCACTTTCGAGCGGAAGAATTGTTGTTGCTGATGCGAAAGAGAAGGCATGGAAGCGCTCGACTCTACCGAACCATTATCATTACTAGAACTTTGCGTAATTTTCCTTCTCCCTTTCCCAACCGAACAGTTCAACTCCATCAACTGTGAGATGTGTTTCGACGGGCTCCCATTCCCGTTGAATATCGCGTGCCCTGAAGGCGTGGATACGTTATTGTGCGTTTGTGTCGAAGCTGGATTGTGCGTCGGTGAATCGGGAGGTGTTCTTACGAACGTGTCGTGACGCATTCTTTAAACGTGATATTCGTAGCGATCGACTATTCGCAGAGAGAAAAACGGGGAAAGACAGAGATTCTTTCGTCAATCCGCGTGTGATTCGTACGGGTGCGCGCGCGCGTGCAAACGCAAACACAGCGAATGATGAAGAAGAAAATTTTTGACGACGACGACGACGACGCGGAAAAATTGTACTATTTATCGTACCCACAAGAGCAAAGAGTACAAAAAAGGAGAAAGAGAAAGAAAGAAAGAAAGAAAGAAAGAGAGGAAGAAAGAATACCAACCATAATCATGCCCAACTGGTAAAAGTAGTGATATCAAAACTGAACTACACACATAGGTCAAAAATTAGGTACGTGGTAAAAGTACCCGTACCTAGCTCAATCAATACATCGGCAACTCTTCGCCTTTGTGCATGAATAACGGTGTCAAACCATCATCTCCCCACGGGGCCAAAACCGCATCCGCGGTTGTATACAATCCATGCGCCCGAACTCCAGCTACGCTTTCAATTTCCGCTTGGATTTGAAATGGCGAACAGTCCTCTCCGGCTAATACGAATCCTTTGCTATATCGCCCACCTTTTAACGCGTCTTCAAACTTTATGTCTACAATAGTGGTCCCATCAGCTGAAACAAACGGGTTTTTTCCACCCCTTGGATGCGACTGTTCGTCGCCGCGTCCTCTTCGCCACAATTCCGCATCGCCTAGAAACAAATCGTCCAACTCTTCCGCAATAAATTCCCAATTCTCCACATCAATCTCTACTGGAATAGAACCGCCGATGTAATCTCGAAACTGTTCTGTGAACAAGATTGTTTTCAACGATTTCTTCAATACGTTTCTAGTAGCGACGATGGACGGTTGTATCGGCGTTTGTGTTCTATCCAAGATTGAAACAATATTCCCGCCGTAAACAGCCGTTTCGTTGGGTTGTAAGAACACCAGGTCAATTGCTGCTATCTCTTTGCAATCAACTACGGGCGCTAATCCGCGCACCACCAACTCTTTCGCCGTTAAGGTGGAAGCTGGGACGTATTTCACGTCCAAAATGTTCTCCGTCTCTAAAGCGTCAAAGAGTTTTGAGCAAATGCTCCCAGTACCGATGGCGATAGTCATCCCCGGTTTAATCTCCGAAATGGCTTTTTGCGCGACCGCTAATAAAGCGTCGTCCATCGACGTCGACGACGAGGCGGTCGTTTCCTCGCCGCCTTCGTCTTCGATTGAAGCAGCAGTGGATATTCTTTTGCCGCTCGTCTTCTTGCGAATTTTATTTGTCGTGCCGATGAGCTGTTTCCTCGTCGGCGTCGTCGACGGGGGTGACGACGAGTACGAAGTTCTCGTAAAAGAAGGAGACGGCGATGCAAAAACTCTCGACATTGTATTGTAGTATTTGG
>JACLAA010000647.1_pt1 | contig 10915 bp, 7 predicted proteins | sample 8027891 | NCBI WGS metagenome assembly JACLAA01 (sample SAMN15724900, study PRJNA655200) | protist metagenome | isolation source: fluorescence activated cell sorting (FACS) single amplified genomes of... | place: Spain: Blaines Bay Microbial Observatory, Mediterranean Sea | collected 2016-01-19 | reverse complement strand
CTAATATCACCCTTTATAGATACTCATGGGTGGTTGAATGCCGTTCCCATGTTGAACATGGTGCTCGACCAACTAGCACCGTATATATGCAGATGTATAACAAGGCAGGTCGTGGTCAGTCTCAAGGCAATCAAATCAGGATGACATTGCCATATGTTCGCGTAGACATTCCTGTGATCATTGTCTTTCGCGCACTAGGTTTTGTTGCAGACCGGGATATCCTCGAGCACGTTGTTTACGATTTTTCAGATACAGACATGATGGAACGGCTACGGCCATCTCTGGACGAAGCGTTTGTGGTTCAGAATCAAACGATTGCCCTTGACTTCATTGGGCGCAGAGGAAGTGCCACGAACATTGGACGCTCTAAGCGTGTACAGTATGCAAAAGAATTACTACAAAAGGAAGTTTTGCCACATGTTGGTACAGAAGAGCAATCGGACACGAAGAAGGCTTTTTTTGTTGGCTACATAGTACACAAGTTGCTCATGTGTTCACTCGAGCGCATTGATGAAGATGATCGTGATCATTACGGCAAGAAGCGGCTGGACCTAGCTGGGCCATTATTGGGTGGCTTATTCCGAATGTTGTTTCGTAAACTTACCAAGGATGTTCTCGCTTACCTACAAAAATGCATTGACGAAGCTCGAGATTTCAATCTAGCGTGCGTTAATTATTCTATATAGTAAATGATTTTATTGATGTTAAAACTCCACAGCTCCGCAATTAAATCTCGACTGATTACCGACGGACTGCGATATTCTTTGGCCACGGGAAATTGGGGCGACAGAAAGGATGCGTCACGTGCTGGAGTTTCGCAAGTTTTGAATCGATTGACCTATGCATCAACTCTCTCTCACCTTCGGCGATTAAATACCCCTCTGGGACGAGAGGGTAAACAGGCGAAGCCAAGGCAGCTACATAACACACATTGGGGGTTTATCTGCCCAGCTGAGACTCCAGAAGGACAGGCAGTTGGTCTCGTAAAGAATTTGGCATTGATGGCATATGTATCAGTAGGTAGCCCTCAAAGTCCTATCCTTGAATTTCTTGAGGAATGGTCGATGGAGAATCTGGAAGAAATTTCACCACAGACAATAGCAGATCCGGGGACGACAAAAATATTTGTTAACGGTAGCTGGATTGGTGTGCATCGTGACCCATGTACGCTTGAGGCTACCTTGAGGTCTCTTCGTCGACAAATTGATATAGATCCCGAAGTTTCTGTAGTACGTGACATCAAGGAAAAGGAACTTAGGGTGTATACGGATGCAGGACGGGTCTGTCGACCACTTTTGATTGTTGAATCAGATCATGCATCTACGTGGAAAGATCCACTGAATCATAGTTCATCTAGTCCTGCACAAAAGCTCAAACTACGCAAGCCCCACATTCATAAGTTAGTCAATGGTGAGTTGGGATGGACGCAGCTCCTGGTTAAAGGTCTGGTGGAGCTGGTTGACACGGAGGAGGAGGAGGCAACCATGATTGCAATGATTCCATCTGACCTGAACGAACCATATTCCTCAACATATACACATTGCGAGATCCATCCTTCAATGATACTTGGCATTTGTGGGTCTATTATTCCATTCCCTGATCATAATCAATCACCTCGCAATACATATCAGTCGGCAATGGGCAAGCAGGCCATGGGAATTTATGCATCGAACTTTCAGCAGCGCATGGATACCTTAGCTCACGTGTTACATTACCCACAGAAGCCATTAGCAACGACACGAGCAATGGAACATCTCCATTTTCGTGAACTTCCTAGTGGTGTTAACGCGATTGTGGCTATCATGTGCTACACGGGATATAATCAGGCCCCCTCCAGCGCCCTTTCTTCTTTAAAATCAGGTCCACTGACTTTATTGTTGATATGCAGGAAGACTCCCTGATCATGAATCAAGCAGCGATTGACCGTGGCCTCTTTCGTTCCTCTTTTTATCGGACTTATGTGGATCAAGAACGCAGTCACGTGACTGGCGACGCTGCTGGACTTTACTGTGAAACTTTTGAGCGGCCTGGTCAAGACCACTGCGTCGCCATGCGGCATGGATCATACGAAAAAGTTGACTGTGATGGCCTTGTCTCTCCGGGGGTGCGTGTATCCGGTGCTGACATCCTGATTGGGAAAACAGTTCCTGTACTAAATGGAGGTGAAACAAGTGGCTTAGTAAAACGCGACTCCTCGACTGCAATGCGTCCTAATGAGTCTGGCCTAGTTGATCAGGTAATCTAAGTTGCAATTGCTATCATATGAATGCCACCTCCTGGTAGGTCATGTTATCGACAAACCAAGATGGCATGAAGTTTACCAAGGTAAGAACACGCTCTGTCAGGATCCCGCAAATAGGAGACAAATTTGCCTCACGGCACGGGCAAAAAGGAACCATTGGCATGACCTATGCTCAAGAAGATATGCCATGGACGCGTAATGGTATATCACCCGACATTATCGTCAATCCACATGCGATTCCTTCACGCATGACGATCGGCCATTTGGTAGAATGTTTACAGTCTAAAGTAGGTGCTCTTACAGGTAAAGAGGGAGATGCCACTCCATTTACGGATGTTTCTGTTGATCACATCGCTGCTGTTTTGCACGAACTTGGCTACCATCGTCATGGAAATGAAGTCATGTACTCTGGGCATACAGGACGAGCAATTCATGCCAAAGTTTTTCTAGGCCCAACCTTTTACCAACGGCTCAAACACCTCGTTGACGACAAAATCCATGCTCGCTCACGTGGTCCTGTTACAATGCTCACACGCCAGCCCATGGAAGGCCGCGCACGAGATGGTGGTCTTCGAATGGGTGAAATGGAACGAGATTGCCTCGTCTCTCACGGCGTTTCTAGTTTTTTGCGTGATCGAATGTTTGCAAATTCTGACCCCTATGCCATTCACATTTGCACTTGTTGCGGTCTAGTCGCCCATGCTGATTTGCGGAAGCATATTTACTGGTGTAACAACAAAAATTGCCAGCGTGCCGCCAACTCAAGCGTCGTGCGTGTGCACATTCCATATGCTTGCAAGCTTCTCTTCCAGGTATGGTGCATTTCTTTTCTCAATAACTCACCTGATATTGGTAGGAATTAATGGCGATGTGCATTGCACCACGAATCTGCATCTGAGGATATTAATCAAGCCCGGCTATATTAATCATACCCTTGTTAATCCTGCCTGGGAATCAGATCAAAGGAAGATAGGATCAAAATCAGAGGCTCTAGGCCAGCAAATAGATTGCGGTGTGCACGGGACTAGCAATTTATGTCCGCAGCGTGACTACTAGTCCCACTTTGACCACCACGAGAACGGGGATGGTGTTGGCGGCCCCCGGGCCCAAACACCTGACTAGCCAAAGTTCTTTCTTTGTGCGGGGCGCGCCCGGGCTGCTAGGTTCCCACTTACCTGAGGGGTTATTCACCCCTGGCGCCGCCTGAAATAACCCGGGTAATTACCGGTTAGTACGGGTTATTTACCTCAGGATCTTATAGAGGGGTAGGGGAGGGGCCCAATGGGCCATTGGCGCGGGCTTGGCGCACCTGCACGTATCCAAAGGCACAATGGGGGCTACTTGCGCCCATCCGCTCGCCCGGAGGGGTCATTTTCGCTAATCACACTCAGGCTAAACGGGCCCGGGTTTTGCTTTGCCAGCCCGGGCCTGAGTGCATCGCCCTAACTTGAACCAAACGAAAGCGTGTCGCGCGTCGTTGCTGTGGGCGAAACGCCGACGAGGAGGCGCTGTTTGGAGCAACCTGACGAGCACATAGGCTGTGGAGTCTAAGACAAAGCTAAAGATAAATCACTGGCGATTGAGCCCCGACTCGGACTCGCCGGCGGAGCCTCCAGAGCTCGCGGGTTTCCACGTCGACAGCCTAGGGCCTGAGTGAAAACCGTTTAGTGATTAAGTACCGTGACCGGGTTATGACCGGCGGGTTATTCACCCCAGATCCCCCCGGCCCCGGCGGGCCGGGCCTCCGAGGGGTCACGGTAATAACTTGCCAGTAGCTCACCAGCCACTGGCAAAGGCTGGGCCAACCGTTAGTACCTAACTACGAGAGTGTTTTATGGTAAATTGGTTACACCGTAGCGTCAATAGACACTCAATGTATAGACTCAAATTTAGAGAGTGGGAGATACATATCTAGGGTAGGAAGGGCTAGTAGGTTTCTCTCTCTCTAGGTACCTGCCGTAGGTACCTACCTACGGTACGGTACCTACGGTACGTACCTACGGTACCAGGTAAGCACAAGCACAAGCCCTACCCGTAAATAGAGCTAGTCCGCTCGCAGGACTCAGTTGACATGACATGGGTGTCACGGTCTCTTCGCCGACTTCTTATATCTTCCTCTGTGTACCGTGCGAGCACGTCTTGTCCGAACCAGTGTAGCGGCCACGGCGAATGCACAGCCGAGAACGTGTGTTTGTGCGATACTGGTTGGGCATACTATGCTGACTGTTCTGGTCGTGCGGCGACGGCGCCCTTATGGGGTACACTTATTATTTAGTGAAGAGTACTCACAGGTCTTTGTCCAATTGCTACTGCGTGGGTCGACAAGGCTAGCGCTCCCGGCAGGGCGCATGGTGACATGGAATGTGGAAACATAGGCGTATGTAATCGGAACGACGCATTTACCTGCGCACAGATTAGTCATGTTGATTGCTTGCGTGATTTTGGTTTTTAGGGGAGTTGCTCATGCCCACCTGGTTTTACGGGTGAAGCTTGCCAGCGCTGTCCATCCCCAGTGTTACTAATTTATCTAGATGTTAGATGCCAATACCGTAGTTGAATGTCCTCAAGAGTGCAGCAACTATGGCAACTGCATCACTATGCACCATGCTGCACTAGACTACGGCCCTGGGCAGGGCATGACCCAGCTTGATGATGTGAATGACATAAAGGGCCCTTTATACACCAATTGGGAAGCAGAATCTCTTATGATGTGCGCTTGCGATTGGGGGGTATTTGGGCCTGAGTGTGAGGCACGCATGTGCCCCAAAGGTTTCGATCCTCTTCTGAGAAGTACTACGACTTACTATCGCGAGATTAACGTGACAACAAATTCAACAGCAGTAGGATCAAGCATCAATGGAACGTTCGTGATGAGTTTCAATGGGTTTGACTTTGAGTTCAACGCCAATGCAACACTCTTTGGCGAGGCAGAATGTGAAGCAGCCTGGGAATCGCTAGACAATGTTGAGCAAGTAGTTTGCTTTCGTGGTGCCATAAATCAAGCAGGGGGTGCTACTTACAACATTAAATTTCTAGCTTGGCCTGCAGTCCCAATGCAGAACAATATCTTTAGCCACGAGGGCAATCCACCGCTCACAGCTTTTACGTGTGACGCATCTGATGCCAGAGTCTGGCCACGTGGCGGCGGCAACGTCGCTGCATGTCATGTTGAGGATGTTGCGAATACTGATATTCGCGAGTACAAGTTCTGCAGCGGCCGCGGTACCTGCGACTTTTCTACTGGATCATGTAGCTGCTATGCTAATTTTGAGGGTGTTGCTTGCGGCAGCAGTATTGCCACTATTTCAGAGGAGGGCGTTGATGTGTTGCTACTGTATGCAACTGAGAATTCATTTCAAAATACTCTGCTGAAGTTAGACGCTACTGCTAATCCCTCAGACTCGTTTAATTTTCTTGAGATTGTTTCTGGTAGTAGTGAGGTGACCATGTTTACAATCGAAGGGGACGGGGATATCACGGTTGCTAAGGGCGATGTGAAGATTCTCACGGGCGAACTATCGTTATACTCCGGTCTTCGGATCATTGATGGAGGCGCAAGTATCACAACAGGGGGTCTTCGCGTCCTCTCCGGAGGTACTACGATCAATGAAGGTGGCCTAAAAGTTATTGGCAATACGCTTTTGTGGGGCAATGTTTTAGCTCACAACGGATCATACATTTTCTCCTCGAATGCAAGCGGACACAACGATGGAAGTATTATGGAGGTTCGTGCAACACAGGACGCATTTGCTGGTGCTGTTCTTGAAATTGGCGCAGACCGCAATAGGTCAGACTCTTTCGACTTATTTCGCGTAACAGTAGACAACGGACCATCTTCTCGTGAAGTTTTTGCTATCACAGGTCAGGGTCGCACCACAATCAAGCATGGCGGTCTCACCGTGACGGGAGCTGCTGTTGTCAAGTCTGGCGGTCTACTAATTGAAGCCGGTGGCATAACTATCACATCTGGTGGTCTGACTATCTCCAGTGTTGGTATTACATCTGCCGGCTCCATCACTGTGACCACTGGGTCCATCACGGCTCCATCGATAATCAGTACCGGCGGAGTATCTGCTAGCAGTTACACAACCACTTCAGACGGACGTTACAAGACAAATGTCACTTCCCTGCGGAATCGTGCTGCTCGCTTGCTGGAATTAAATGGCGTGAGCTTCCAATGGCGAGGCGATTCTGGGTTCGACAAAGAGACTCATTTTGGATTCATTGCCCAGGAGGTGGAGCTTGTTTTCCCAGAAATTGTCAGAGAAAGCAGTTTTGGCATCCGTTCTTTGCAGCTCGAAGCGATTGCGCCCCTTCTCGTTGAAGCCTTTCGCGCCTTGCACCGCCGCTTGACCATTCTTGAACGTAGACTTCGTTGATCTGAGCACGCTTTTGGACGTCTTTCAGAAGGGGAAAGTAGGCGCGGGGATGTGGTGCTCTGAGTCAGGGCCGGCGGCTGTGGGGATCCGAGTCATTTTCCGGAGGGTCATGTGATGAGCCCCCTACAGTAAATTCAGTGCCAGAATCTCCAGCAGGTAAATTTTCCAAGTGGGTCCGCGCAAACCCGGGATTAGGGGAGCCTGTGATGCATAGGGAAATAGAGTGTGTAGCTCCGGACTTCCCCAAGTGTTTTCAACTAAATTCAAGTGTTTGGGCAAGTGTTGGCAAGTGTTTGGAGGCCTCTCTGACGGGAGAAGTAAACGTTTGGTAAGTGTTTGCGTCCTACCCTGGAAGGTAAGGGGGCCTCTTCCACGGGTGGGCTTCAAGGGGATTTGGGCCTCAGGCCTGCCACCGGCGGGGCCCACCCTGCGTCGCGCGCGCCTCAGGTGCCGGGCGCGAGGCATCCCCGCCAACCACGCCGCGGCGAGGCAGTCCCCGCCAACCACGTACGGCAGAGATAGGAGTTGGGTCGGCTTGGCGCGGCGTTTACAAAAAGTGAGACAGGTACTGCGGCACGGTCGCCGTGCTTTTGTTACAATGGACCGGCCTGCTGCGTCATGCCAGAATGCGAAGGACACTACTGCTAGCCGATGCGGTGGGCTCTCGTAAGCGCTGCGTCGTATTGTTTCCTAAGCTAACGACGCAAACTGATACAGGCCTGAAGATCAAACTCTTATGGAGGGACTAGAGCTCGCCGTCGCACGCTTACAGGACGTACGTCCGATGAGTATTTTATTCTGGCAAGCTTTTCTCGCTCGTAGGCAAATCCAGTGGTAGTTAGCACCGCCTTGGAATATTTAGTCAAGGAAGTACGGAATGCAACCTCATCAATGACTTCGGTGCCCAAGCCATTGAAATACTTGCGTCCGCACTACGATACTCTGAAACACTGTCACGCTATGGCGAAGGAATCAGTGCCATCAAAGAAGTTGATGGCAGATCTCCTTGCTGTCTTGGCAATGACCATGTCGGAGCCAGGTTCACACGAGATCCTCCATTTTAAAAAGCAGGGAACCATCAATGACCTTGGCAGCTGGGGCCACGAATTTGTGAGGGCGCTCGCTGGGGAGCTTGGGGCTGAATACACGGCAAGGCAATTAAGTGACAAGAAGGGAAGAAAGGACAACTTCACCGCGGATCTTATCAGTCTTGTTGATGAAATCGTCCCGTGCTTGCCCGCGCTGGTGATTAGGACTCTAGTTTCACAGTATACTTGGCTCAGGTTTCATCTGCAACACAATGCATACGCAGAAGCAGTTGATCTTCTTATTGAGACACAGAGTATATCTAAACTTCTAGGTAACTACCCACTGCGGCCTGAAAAGACCCTAGTGGATGATAGTAACTTCAAAAGGGTCTGTCTTTATTTGCTGCGGTGTGGAACATATATCGCAGATCCAGACGACCTTAAGTGTTTGAGGCAGAGTGCATTCCAGATTTACCGGCGGCATGGCTATTGCTCCGCTGCCTTGGGCGTTGCTTTAAAAATGGGAGATGATGATGAGGCCACACCATTCAACACACGATGTAAGGAGCTTTTTGATACGACGGACGGTCTGATGCGTAAGCAGATGGCATTCTTGCTTGCGCGGCACCATAGCAACTTTGAGTACGTTGAAGATTTGGAAGTTGATGCAATCATTGGGAATAATAAACTGAAGTCCTACTATGCGCAAATTCCGTGTTTGCCAGGTTTCACCTTTGACGTGAATAGCACTTTAGGCTGACCTTGGGCGAGACCTAGATATTCTTGATGCGAAGACACCTGAAGATATATACAAAAGCCACCTTGGGGACTCCGCATCCTCGCGTGCATCCAGCACAAGTGCACCCAATGTAGACTCCGCCCGAGCAAACCTCGCCGCAACATTTGTCAATGCCTTTGTGAACGCTGGTTTCTGCAAGGACCTTCTCATGACCCCTGATGGCAATACATGGTTGTACAAGAACAAAGAGCATGGTATGCTAGCCGCTGCTGCATCTCTAGGGATGATAATGATGTGGAATATAGAAGAGGGCCTAACGATTATCGATAAGTTTTTGTACAGCAACGAGGAATATGTCAGGGCCGGTGCTTGCCTTGCTATCGGCATTGTTTCGTCTTCAATTCGTCACGAGTCGGACCCACCTATTGCTCTCTTACCTGAGCACGTTGAATCTTCTTCTTCCATTATACGCTCAGCAGCTATTGTTGGTCTTGGTGTTGCATACGCTGGCTCTGGTCGAGAGGATGTGCTTGATACTTTAGCGCCTATAATTACAAACTCCGATGCCATGATTGAAGTAGCCTTTGCCGCTGTCAGTCTTGGTCAGATCTATACTGGGACATGCAACTCGGACATTGCATCCCTGATTGTGCAGAAACTGATGGAGGCGTCTGACGCCAGCCTTGAAATATCGGAGTCAAATTTCCTTGGGCTTGGGCTTGGCCTCTTATTCTTTGGTCGGGGCGAAAAAGGAGACGCAATGCTTGAAGTCCTAAAGACGATAGAGCACCCTGTGGGCCTTTGCGCATCGGTCACCCTTGAAACTTGTGCATATGCTGCCACGGGTGATGTGCTGCAAATCCAGAAAATGCTTCACATTTGCGCGGAACAACGTGATTCACCTTTGATATTCCCTGGGTCGGTAGAAACAACAGAAAATCAGTCAGCAGCACCTAAAAAACCTAATCTCGTAGCCAGGCATCAGTCCATGGCTGTCCTTGGCATCGCGCTCGTGGCAACTGGCGAAGATATCGGGGCAGAAATGACTTTGCGTACTTTTGATCATCTGCTTCATTATGGTGAGCCCCCTGTGCGTTGTGCTGTTCCGCTTGCTCTTTCACTACTGCGTATCTCATATCCTGATTATGGGATCGTTGACCAAATGAGCCGCCTAACACATGATGCTGACAACCAAGTTTCCCTAAACGCAATCGTTGGCCTTGGACTTGTTGGCGCCGGCACAAACAACAGCCGAATCGCGGGGCTTCTGCGTTTGCTCGCTGAGCATGCGCGTGAGCCCTCGACACTCTTTGTTGTTCGTCTTGCTCAGGGCCTACTTCATATGGGGAAGGGACTCCTCACCATATCTCCCTTTCATGCAGATCGAACTCTCATATCCAAGGCCGCCATGGGCTCCATTCTGACATTCCTACATTGCTGCCTTGACATGAAACAAACAATACTGGACAAAAACCATTATCTTCTGTCTGAAACAGCGTACTATAGAATTCCCGGCGAGGGAAAGGGTACCAACGATGTCTGATCATGCAGGTACCACCTTGCCTCTGCTATGGCACCAAGATTTTTATTCACAGTTGATGTCAATCTCAACTTACTTCCTGTGTCTGTTCGTGTCGGGCAGGCAGTTGAGACTGTTGGTCAGGCAGGCAACCCCAAAACCATAACCGGTTTTCAGACACACACTACTCCAGTCCTTCTTGGTGTTGATGATCGCGCTGAGCTTGCATCCGATGAGCTCTGTTCAAAATCTCACATTCTAGAGGGCGTTGTTATTGTTGAGCCTGAGCAGAGTACACAAGGTGCCTTAGAGTGCAAGACCTAAAAGTTGTCAATCCAAATTATGAAATGGGTGCTTCCAGTGCCAATGGATCGAAAATATTGGGGATTGTTCAACAACAACGGGCAGCTGCAAGTTGGCACCCAACGATAAGGTGGGTCGACATTATCGCGATTGGGCAAGCGACGAGCCTTCTCAGTTAGAGGGTTTGTCTACCGGCCCGAGGCTCGCCCTGGGGCCAGAAGTCTTTTCGACGCAGTATTGATGCAGGCTTGGAGGGGCGAAGGTCGGCTCTACTTCTCTGTGAGTTCTTGGTACTAGAGCTTTGGTTGCCACCGCCTACTTCCCTGAGTTTTGTTGCTTGGGTTCTTGTTGCTAGAATGATCTTTTTGTTAGAGCCAGGGGCGTCAATGTGAGGTAAAACCGGGGCGAGTAGTATACTTGTAATAAATTAGAGTCGAGGATGGAGGACACGCAATGGTCCACATCACAGCGCTCGGCGCTTTTCGCCCGCACGCCGACAGCGCGAGTAGCGGCTGTACGCGGACGACTACCTTGACCGCATCGTCATGCCCCCTGGGGGGGGGGCGCCGCCGACGATCGGTCTAACTCATCCATTATCGACTATGAATGGCCCGCCGGGACGCGCTCGGCGCGTACCACGCGGGTTTCAGGTTTGGGTAAATCCATGTAGCACATCATCATATATTCTGTATCCATTACATCGTT
>JACLAA010004391.1_pt1 | contig 10919 bp, 7 predicted proteins | sample 8027891 | NCBI WGS metagenome assembly JACLAA01 (sample SAMN15724900, study PRJNA655200) | protist metagenome | isolation source: fluorescence activated cell sorting (FACS) single amplified genomes of... | place: Spain: Blaines Bay Microbial Observatory, Mediterranean Sea | collected 2016-01-19 | reverse complement strand
AGCAGCAAGGCTGAGCTTGGGCGGGACGCGGCGATGGCGTTAAGTGACAGCGTATGCTATCAGGCTTCTGTTGGGTGTTTGCTACCTCTGTTCTGTGCAGCGAAGAGCTGCAGCGCGGCGACTGCGGCCCGCCGGCTTTTGGCAGCTAGCGTCCAGTAAGACACTAGCAAGCACCGGCTCTCTCCGAGAAGAGGCACGCGGCGCAGCCCAAAAATGCCCCGAAGCTGCCCGGATGGCGCCATGAACCCCACGCATCGCCTGCCAAGCGCTGCACCCCATACGCCATCGATGCGATGAGATTGCTATCTACCACCGCTGAGCTACGCAAGGAAGAATGCTGTTGCATCAGCTCGCCTGGCTCGTAGCAGCCGCAGGAGTCGTCGTCGAGGACCGCGGGTACACCTCGACGAGCACGGTCTACGCCGCGCTGGACCTCGGGCCGCAGCGGTTCGTCGTGTCCGTCGCGCTGAAGGCGACGCCCGCGGAGATCGAGGCGACGGCCACGACGTTCTGCCGCGAGCACCGTGATGCCATCACAACGCTCGCGCCGGGCATCGACGGGGCGTGGGCGGCGGACGCGTGCGCGGGCCTCGTGCGCGGCGCCATACGCGACGCGCTCGCGCCGCGGTTCGAACTCTCGAACCGGTCGATGGCCGTCGTCGACTTTGGTGGTGAAGATGACGGCCGCCGGCGCGTCGAGGTCGCGACCGTCGCGACGGCACCCGAGGGCCTCGGACGGCTCGTGGCCTCACTAGCGGCGCACGACCACGCGCTGGCGCCTAGATTGTGGGTCTTGGGTCTTGGTCTGGGCTTCGTGGGGACGGTTCAAAAAATCGTGTGGACCCGCAGCTGGCTCACACGGCTCCCCTCGTCATCTCTCGTTTTATTCGTAGACGCCTACGACACGGTCTTCCAGCGGCCGCTCGGACCCAACGACGTGCCGCCGCCGGGCACAATCGTCTTCGGCGCCGACCGCGTCTGCTCGCCCGACGTCTGCGCCGGCCCACTAGCACAAACGGCCAAGGGCGCGATGCGCTTCCTGAACAGCGGGAGTTATCTCGGCGAGGCGGCCGCCGTCTCTGTACTGCTCGACGGCGCGCTGGCGGGCGACCCGCCGACGACGGCCTCGGACCAGTACGTGCTGTCGCGGCACGTCGCGCGGCGCGCCTCCGCCGTCCGCGTCGTGTTGGACGTCGACAATCGCTTGTTTTCTCCGCTCGACGGCGTGCCGCGCGACGCGTTTACCGTCGACTCTGCGGGCTTATGGTACGATGCGGCCACAGGTCTCGCTCCCCTCGTGCTGCACTTCAATCGCGACGCGAAGGCGCGCCTCGATGAGGTCACTAGTGTGTCTGCGGACGCAGTGGTCGCGCGGCTCCGCGCCCTTGTCGCCGCGCGCGGGGCGCTCAACGACGGCGCGGCCTCGTCGATAGAAACAATTAATTATATGTTATCGTGGTGGCGTATCGGCGGCAGCGGCGGCAGGGGGTACTCGACGGCGGCCGCGGTCGGCACGGACGCTGCGTCGCCGGGCCGCGCCTCGCCCTGCACCACCCCTTCCTGCGCGACGAATGCCTCGGCGACGGGCACGTGGCGCATCTCCACGCACGGCCGGTGCGTGAGCATGATGGGCCTGTCCGCGAACTGGTCCTCCCACGCGTGCCTACGAGCTTGGAAATGCAGGCAGCAGCAGATGCCGCAGACGATCGAAATGATCATCACGAACATCGGTAAAAAAATAACCCAAAGCCACCACATCCCATGGTCGTCGCATTCGCTCGCGTCGTCGCCCGGGCCGTTGTCGCAGGCCGGGCCCTCGCAGGGGACGCACTCGTAAGCATGCGCCTTCCAGCCGTCGCCCGACGCGCACACGTACCCCAACTGTATTAGCGTGTAGTTGCCCAGGCAGGACATCCGGTCCCGGAGCGCGCAGCAGTCCTCGTCGTAGTTTTGCCCTTCCTCCGGGTAGCAGCGCTCCTGGCACGCTTCCGGGTGGTGCCTCGATGATGTGGGCGCGGGCGTCGTGGTTGGTGCGAACGTCGACGGCGCGAGTGTCGTGTTGTTTGCGGCTTCCGCGACCGCGAGCCAGAGGGGCAGGAGGAGAATGTGTCGTGGTACCATGCTAAGCGCCGACTTCTTCTGACTAATGTAGGTTTGCTTGGTCTTCCGCTTGGCCTTGATTTTGCCCCACCGGTTGCTCGGCGTCGGCTCGTAGCGCTCCACGCCTTGAAGTTCGGCTTTCGTGCGGCGGCGCGCGGGGGGGGAGCCCTCCAACGGTCTTGGTCTTCCTTTTGGGGCGCGCGAAGTGTGTGCGAGCGTCGCGGTAGGTCCAGCGGTGCTTGGGATCGTAGACGCGCCTGGCGTACTCCTCGGCGCGGCCCATGCGCGGGCCGAGCTTGTCCGAGCCCAGGCCCCAACGCGCGAGGTCGGCGGCGAACGCTGCCTCCTTGGCGAGCTTGTTGAGGAGGGACTGGGCCTTGCGGTCCTCGCGGTTGCTGTGGTCATCGATCGCGAGCCCGAACGCGACGGGGACCCGCGCCTTCGGGGTGGGCAGCCACGCCTTCTTGGCTGTCTTGGCCCTCAGTCTCATGGGCTGCAATCGCCAGCAGGGCTCGCCACGCGGCGGCGGCGTTGCTGCCACCGATCGCGTCGATCTATATCGGGGCCGGGGCAGCTATACGCAGCACTGAGCTCAGCGCCGTGCTCAGCAAGCTTGAGCAAGCAGAAAAGGGTGCGGGGTGGCTGGCTCGCGAGCCTCAATCCAGTCGATTAAATAATCACAAATCAACTTAGTAGACACACATCATAGCGGCGGAGGAGGCGGAGGCGCCGCCGCGGCCGCGGCCGCCCGGTCCGCGTGCACGTCGACCCACCGCTCGCCGCGGTCGTTCTGCGCGTACGACGACGCGTCCCGCTCTGATGCGACGTCCGGCTGGAAGGCCCGCAGGTTCACGTAGCCCTCCTCGCGCGCGACCGCGGCATCGGGCGCCACCGGCGCGGCCCGCCAGGGCGCCGCGCACACCGCACATACGCGTGCCTTCTTGAAAGCGAACCAGCGGTCGCGGCACGCCTCGTGGTAGTTCCGCCCGCAGGCGCCGCAGAAGTCGTGCGCGGTGTCGCCGCGGAAGCCCTCGAAGCACACGGTACACTCGTCGAGCGGCCGCCGCGGGACCTCTCGCTCCTCGTCCGACGCGTCCACGTCGATCACGTCGCCGCTCGCTCTACGGTAGGCATCTCTAGCTGCCCGCGACGCCATCGGCGCGGCCGACGCCGCCCGATCCACGAGCACCGTCTGCAGCTCGTCTCGGCGCAAGTAGCGCTGGTGCGGCACGTGCTTCAGATGAGCGTCGCTTTCAGAGCACTGCGTGTCGTCATCCCGGGGAATTTTTAAGACACGATACCAAACAAAGTAGCGGTGCTTGCACACCTTCGTCGGGTGGCTCACGGCGTAGGGGCAGGTGCACGCGGGCTCCTTCTGGATCGCCACATCATAAACGTTGCCTGTCGATCCTAACACGGCGAAGACGTGCCGCAGCGGCGGCGCGCGGCAGGCGCCCGGCACGCGCCGCGTCTCGTCCCTCCTCTCAACCAAATACATGGTCTCCGAGAGCGCGCGGTGCGAGTTCGCGTCGGTCTCGCGCGTGCGGCGCCGCCGGGGGCCCGCGCGCGTCTCGCCGCGAGGCCCCTTGTCCAGAGGAGCCTTCTCCTTCGGCGGGCCCTGGGCCTTCTTCGCCGCGAGTTCCACGGCTTCTCTGGGAGGCGGCGCTAGGGCACCGGCATCCAACGCCCGACATCTCTTAATGAGCCACGACTCCGTCCGCACCCTTACTAAGACGTCGAGGCCGATGAGCTGGCCCTTCTCCGTCCCTTCCGGTACAATAACATGCGTCGGCGCCAGCTTCTTGGCGCCCTTGGCATCCCGCTCGACCACACAAGCTCCCAGTTGCTTGAGGCGCGCCCGCACTCGATCCGCGGCGCCGCCGGGCTGCTGGGCCTTCGGCCGCGGCATGCCTCTCGCCCGTTTCGGTGGCGGCTCCCTCGAGCTCCCCTTGAAGAGCTTAAAGTCCTCGTCGCGGCCGCGCACCGCGAAGACGGCCCCGACGAGCAGGTCCCGGTCATCATCTTCCGACGGACCCTCCTTGGCCGTGACGTAGTACTCGCGCGGCACGGCGCCCTGGTTCGCGCCGAAGTGCACGTCGACCGCGCCGTCGATCTTCATGGACGCGTCCCTTAGTAACCTCGCACAGTATTCCGATGGAGCGTCCCCGATGATCGCACGGAGCTGTTCTATGAGCGCGGGGTCGACCTCGACCTCGGAAGCCTTGGAGAACGACGCCAACAACCGCTTCTGGCGCTGGACGTCGACGGCCTCCAAGGCGCCGCCCTTCAGGTAGGCGTCCATGCGGCCCTTGTCTCGCTTCAGGTCCGTGCCGGGCGAAAACAAGTCTCGTAACTTATCCCTCCTGTCTCTTGTGGAAGCGTTGACCGTAGGCACGACCTCGCGCGGGCACAGGGCCGTGACGAAGGCTTTCAGTTCAGGAAACGACGAGTGCTCGCCTGTGGGGAAATCAACCAGTGTGTTGGGTGCGTCGATGGCGTGGAGGATGATTTCCACACAGGTGCTCGCTGTACGGCACGCCGTACGTTCTCGTACAACCGTCGTTTTCAGCCCAGACCGCGCTCGACGCTTTCCCGGGCCGGTACTCCCAACCGGTACACCTTAATGAAACGACGGCCTCGTAGCGCGGGTGCGAATCCAAAAGCTTCTTGAGTTCGCCGTGGGGGCCCTTCTGGTCCCGGTCTCTACCTAACGCTTGATCTACTCCTGAGGTGGCACCGCCCACCCAGACGTTGACTTGAGGGTCATTAACGTCGTTCGTGTAGCACGACCGCCACCGGTCGCACAACCGTAAAGATTCGGCCCGGCGCGGCGGGACGAACAGCGTGCCTCCAGACGCATCCACCACCGCGTCAAAGGCGTTCTCCTTGCCCACGCTATACGTGTTGCACAGGAACAGCGTCTTGGGCTCCCGTCGCAACTCCTCCCGGACAATCCGCTTGATCTCGTCGCAGGCGTCCGCTTGCGCCGGGAAGTCGTACTTGGGGTTGGCGTACGTCGTGTCCAAATACAACGCGTCCAATTTTTTCGTCTTGTCGCGGAACGGTGTGAGCAGTGGTTGGTTCCGGATGTGTTCTGAGGCGCGCATGTCGCCCGTGTGCAAGATACATAGTTTCGTGGGCCCGTGCTCGAGCAGGAAGAGGAGCGACCCCGGGCAGTGGCCCGCGTCGAGCGCCGTGAGCGTCGTCGATAATTCCTCGATGTATATGGAATCACCCGCGTTAATGACCACCATGCGTTCTCCTAGACGCGCCGAGACGTCCCGCGTCACGAGCCGCTTCGTGACCTCCGAGCAGTATATCGTACCGGCGTCGAAGCCGCCCGACAAGCCGCACGTGTGGTCGCTGTGCGCGTGCGTGAGGAGCCAGTGGCGGCAGCCGGGAAAGGTCTTCGTGAAATTGAAGCCGTCGACCACGAATCCATCAAAAGGCGCTCGTAAGCGCTTGACGTCGGCGTGCTGGGTGGCCATTTTTTACGGGCCTGTCTCGCGGCGCCTCGATGATTCCACCACCTCTGTGTGTATCGTCTCGCGGCGCTTAGCAGCGGGCTACCACCTCTGTGGCAGCCAGGAGTGTTTTGCAGCCCCGGCTCGCGCCCTCAGCGCTTCTGAGGGCTGCGACGGATGCCTTCAGCTTGCCGGGAGTTGAGCCGTAGCAATAGCGCCTGAGCTGGCTCTAAACTTCGCGGGCGCGGCGCTAGCTAGCGTCAGTAAGGCACTAGCAAGCCAAGCAGACTGGTAAAGGTTAAAACGCCGCCGCACGAACGCCTTGACACTGCGTGAGGACGCCAAAGTGCTTCGGTAATAACCTCGATCCAGCGCGGCTGCAAAAACCGTGCGGACGCCGCTTCCCAGGGACCTCCACACAGCCCATTGCACCAGCCGCACGTCGCTGCCGGCGCCCGAGAGAGCCCGCAGCCGCCCGTACCGGACCGACCTCGCTGTCGCCGCGAAACCGCGCGGCACGGACCGACCTCAAACGAGTCGCCCCGCGCTCAGACGCAGTCGCCGCGGCGCATCTTGCTCGAGAAACCATGCCCTGGCAGACGGCGCCCGGCGTGGTGATTATCGTCGCGGCCTTCTCGGTGAGCGGCATGGCGATCCCGCTGATCCACAAACTCATCAAGGGCGAGAAGCGCGTGATCGGGAGGGACGACTTCGATTTCTTGATGGCCAAGCGCGACAAGCGGCTGGCGGCCGAGAAAAAAGAAGGATTCGCTAAGTAGCTTGTAGTATATATCACAAAACACAGTACTCTAAAGCTCCGCAGCGAGCTGCGCGGCGAGCTCGGGAGAGGGCGGCGCCATCGGGTCCGCCAGCGACATAAAGAACACTGGGACCATCAGCAGGGCGACGCCGCCGAGGGCAAAGATCTTGAGCGTCTCGATGCGACTTGCAACCTCATCCTCGCTCTCGGGTTCGCGACGCTTGACCGGCGCCGCCGCGCCTTTCTCGAAGGACCGTGCCTCGCCGCGCTGCGGGAGTCGTATTCGCGCGACGAGTCCTCCCGGGCCCCGAATGGTCCTCGCCTCCTCCATCCGTTCCCGCGTCGCGTCGACGGCGCGCTGCGCCTCGGCGACGCGCTCGCCGGCCGATGCGTCGCCTTTCGTCAGCTGCTCCACGGTCAGCCTTTGCAGCGTTTCCAGTTCAATGTCGAGCTCGTCGCCAATCGAGTTATACTGACTCGACTTCCACTGCAGCCAGCCCCAGCTCAAAAATACGAGCGCCGTCGACAGCAGCGGCGCCGCCTGGAGCTGAAAGCCCATCTCGCCGGCCGCGGCGGCGCGGACGACTGCGTGCCGCGGTCGTGTTAGTGCTACAGTGTGCGATCGCAGTGGTCGAGGCTGCACGTGTCCAGGCTGGCAGAGACTGTGGCTTTGACCCAGGAGCATTAGCGATGCCAGCATCTTAGCACGCGACCCGTGTTGATTCATGTGACTATTGCTGTGATTGTCTGCTCGTCGGGGGCCACAGACGCTGCCATAGCTATCATCGCAGGGACGCCGTAGCCTAGCGGTAGTAACACACTAGCAAACAGCAAGCTTGGAAAACGCGCAGCCAGCTGTAAACAGCGAGCACTCAAATACGCAGCAAGCGCACTCGTTTAAAGTTGCCTCGCAGCTGCACTGCAGCGAGCAGGTCGAAACGCATCGGTAGAGGGCACCCCACAGCCCCACCCGACGCAAGACCATCGCCGCCGCGAACCCGCCGGCATCAATTCGTTCGAGCGCGGGTCCACGGTCCACGCCGTCGCTGCGACGTGCTGTCTCAACCACAGAATATAAAGAATGAGCGAGTTTCAAACGAACGTCAACACGCTCGACCTCGAGGCCTTGAAGGCTTTATTGCCGCCCATGAAGCAGGACGGCTTCGTCGTGCGGGGCGCCGACGCGAAGGTCGAACGAATCAAGGTGCCGGTCCCCGGGCCCGACGAGTGCTACGTGAAAGTGCTCATTGCGGGGGTCTGCAACACGGACCTCGAGATCATGAAGGGCTACATGGGCTTCGAGGGCGTCGTGGGCCACGAGTTCGTGGGCCTGTGCGAGAGCGCGCCGCACAGCCACCAGCATTTGGTCGGCAAACGCGTCGTGGGCGAGATCAACCTGGCGTGTACGACGTGCGGCGTATGTGAACGAGGCGGCCCTCGGGCGCGGAACCACTGTCCCAAGCGCACGGTGCTCGGCATCCTGAACAAGAACGGCACGTACCAGGAGCGACTCACGTTACCAGCAAGGAATTTACATGTGGTGCCCGACTCAGTAACAACAGAAAACGCGGCCTTCGCCGAGCCGCTGGCCGCGGCCTTCCGCGTCGTCGAGCAGAACCTGGTGCCCGCAAAAACGAAGATAGCTATAGTGGGAGACGGCAAGCTCGGGCTGCTCATCGGGGAAGTCCTGGGCCGGCACGCCCAGCGGACCGGGTCGCCTCGTCCCGTCCTCTACGGCCGCCACGTATCGAAAATGAAGCTCCTTTCATCGGGGTCGCAATGCGACACCGCGTTGTCTGATACCGCACTACCGAAAAATGCCTACGCGTATGACGTCGTCGTCGACGCGACGGGCTCGCCCGCGGGTTTAGATCTGAGCCGGCAGCTGTGCCGGACGGAAGGCACGTTGGTGCTCAAGTCGACGTGCGCCGCGGGCACGGACTTTAACACGGCCCCCTTCGTCGTCGACGAGCTGCGCGTCCAGGGCTCGCGGTGCGGGCCCTTCGGGCCGGCGCTCGAGCTGCTGAAGACGCTGGACCTGACGCCGCTCATCGACTCGACGTTTCCGCTGGCGAAGGCGCCCGAGGCCGTGAAGCGCGCGGGCGAGCGGGGGTGTTTGAAGGTGCAGATCCGCGTGAGCGACGGGTAGTAGGTGTGCATAATGTTATTCTAGACTAGCTCGCCGAAGTTTGATTCACACTTTACTCCACTTTATGTGTCGTGAGCAGGGCACCGCGCGTTCGGCGGGAGAGGTGGCTTCAAGTGCTAGACGGCATGGTCCCGTACCGTCGCGGCTCGGTAATTCGAGAGCACGGTCTCCCAGTTCTCGATCTGCTTCACGAGGTCCTTGCGCGGGTCAGGTACACCTGGCTTGGCCTCCAGCTTCGTGTTCGGATCGGTCAGCGCCGCGCCCAGCCGCTCGAGGGTCTTGGATCCTCCTCTCGCAGGGGTTTTTGCTTCTTTTCTCTTGGGTTCCACGTGTGTGTCTATCGAGGAGATCGCGCAAGAGCCAAACAGCTAATTTCCGGTCGTGAGGTGCAAGATCTGTTAGCCTTCCACATGCAAATAGGGGATAAGCAAGCTAGCGTATCGACACACTAGCAAAATCAAGGATACGCCTCGATAGCGTCAAAAGAATGACCAAAATTCAGAATACATCCTGGTCGTTCGCTGAGACCAAATATTTTACAGTAGTGGCCCGGGAACCTACCCTCGCGCCTCCCGGAAGGCACCGCTCGCGACATTCGCGAATGAGTCTTACGGCTTGCCAAAGTAGACCAGCGATTGACGCCGCCATCTACCGTCCAGATGGGACATTACATCAACTCCAGCCCAGTTTTCATACAAGTTCGACGGAACCGGAGCCGACGGCCCGCGCTCGGAGGGCGGGAAAAGAATTCTACTAGACAACTCCCGAGTTTATGTTCGTTTCCTTCCGTTTGTTAGTGGTAGAGTCCATCTAGCCCGAATCAGCGGCCACTGAGCTATTTTAGATATTCCATTAGAGCCTCGGGATTCGACGACTTCGGTACCTCGCGTTTATACAATGGCGGACTCAGAACCCAAACCTGCGGGTATCAGCGACGCCACTATCCAGATGGACCAAAACGCCGTTGTTCTATTCACAATCGACCGACTTGCCCGTTCTCCGCGCACGACGGCGCGTAGACGGAGCGCCGGAAAGGCCCCAGACCGGTGAGTTATGAAATAAAATTGCGTTTCAGGCGCTTTAGTTAGGGGACGGGCCATATAAGCGGGCTGAACATGTACTACATTTGATTTCTTGATCCGAAGGCTCCGCCGGGCAACGCCAACTCCGGAGCCCAAGATCTTGCTTAAACGGGGCATCAGGCTCAGACCTGGGACCATCAGCCCGTGTACCATCACCATGGACCATGATGCGATCATTTGTTCCATGACCGACCGACTTGCGCGCGGTCCAGATCAAGATGTTCACGTCCCGAGCGTGGTCGGCCCAAAGTACCCTTCTCGTGGTGTAGATGTCATATATTTGTAATCGACTATCGGCGGGGTAGTATGGAGTCCGACGAGACCGCTACGGCGACTACTGGGGGCCCTCGGGTAATTGACGTTTTTTACGGGAACGGGACGCCATCGGGTCCAAATTGCACACTTTTTTCGGATGTAGATCGGCTCCCGGGCGCCCTCTAGGGTAGGTCTGATTGTGGGTAGTCGCCTGTCCCGCATACGCCATCGATGCGGCAGTCTAGTGCTCCCCAGAGCCCTGGAAGCCATTGCCAGGCTATTCATGGTCAGTGGGCCGACTTGTTGAGAGAAATCGACCAAAAATGCTTGAAGCGGCGGCGTATGCGATGTAGGCGCGTGCACGTGTATAGTACCGACCATAGGCGACCCCAGGGAGACCTATTTGGCAGGGATTGACAGGATTCCACCGGCGCAGACGGCATGGACCCGGGAGGCATCGTCGGCCGCGAATTAAAAAAATCTTTTTTCGGCCCCCAGTACGTGTCCCATCGATCTCTTTGGACCATTAGCGAACGGAAGGACACTCAAACAGCTGCATGGCGCGTTCGAGTTTGCTGGCTAGTGTCTTAGGGTCGCTAGCTGCCACAAAGGATGGTGCCGTGCAGCCGCTTGTGCGCTCAAATTCGGATTAGGAGCTTCGATTTGTATAGCCTTGCAGTGTATTTTGACGGCACAAGTCCGATTTCCATTCGTGCGACCGGCGAAGTGCCTCATTGTGCGGCAGTAGCAAGTGCCTACTGCCCACAGCGTGCATAAAAATGCGGGCATTCGTGTGGCTCGCAGGACCAATTACAGCCCTCCAGCAGCACTCTGCTCCCCAGAGTTATGCATCTACGCGGACAGCTACGCCATCGACGAGCGAAGCGCCACCGGTAGAAATATACGTATGCACGGGCCGCGACTGCCTCGAGGATGGCAGCCGCGAGACGCTGCGCCGATTCAAAGCTCTGAAAGACGAGCATGGCCTCGACGTAAAGCTGCGCGCACGGCCGTGCATGGGACCTTGTGGCCGAGGGCCCAACATAGATGCCAGACGTGCGGGTGTGGCCGTGAAGAGCCCAGGGACTGGGGTTACGCTTTGGACAGAC
>JACLAA010001989.1_pt1 | contig 10919 bp, 9 predicted proteins | sample 8027891 | NCBI WGS metagenome assembly JACLAA01 (sample SAMN15724900, study PRJNA655200) | protist metagenome | isolation source: fluorescence activated cell sorting (FACS) single amplified genomes of... | place: Spain: Blaines Bay Microbial Observatory, Mediterranean Sea | collected 2016-01-19 | reverse complement strand
CTAGTACCCAGTTTTTACGAGCAGGAGACAATCTAGGAGACTACAGGAGACTATTTTACGGGCCAGGAGACGGGTTTCAAAATAATCCCGGCTTCCCGCGGGCCGCGGATGAATTTTCAAAAACCCGTGAAACTCGATTAAACGCGAAACGTTTTTGGCCTCGTGCGCAGCCGCAAGCTATTTCTGACCACCCAAGCTAGGCTAGTGCGGAAACCACTGTGACGGCGGGCCTCGGCGGGGGCCGGGGACCGCCGCAGGGTTAGTCGATGATCCCCGACACTACGGTGGCCCAAACGGCCGCAATAAGTGGCACGACTATACACCCAAAAACAGCAACAACAAGACCTCTGTAACTTGACCCTCCTCACGACTCCCTATATATATTATTCGGTACCGTGGTACCGTACCGTACCGTACCGTAGGTACCGTAGGTACTTTAGGTGGTACCTACGGTACCGTAGGTACCGTAGTCGGTACTTGCAGGTAGCGGACAGCACAATGTCAAGATACGATGCCCGGATAATGCCCAATTTCACGCCGACAGTGGACGCGGAGGTAGAGGCGCTTCTGAGACGCATGAATTGCCTCAGCGAGCGGGTCCAGGCAGCTGAGGTAGAGTTGGCCGTAGCTTGCGCAAGCAGCTGCGAGAGATGTGAAAGCTCCGGGATGCCCCGTGCGCACAAGATTAATCAACAATGGTCACTTATTTCGGTAGTGGCTGATGGTACAAGCCTTGACAAAGTGAGCCAAGATAGCTTGTCGAACAAAGTAATGTCAAAGATTGACGATGTTGTACTCAAGTTAGACAAAGCACAAAGCAAGCCTGTGGAACAGCAGCAAGGGACGCAATCTGTGGTACAAATTCAAACAATTGTTAGAGGCTGGCTGTGCCGAAAACATGATACGCTCTGCGCCGCAGTGTTGCAGCAGCTGCGTGATTGGGTTATAGGAGGTATCCACAAAGTCATGCGCTTGGACGTACTTCGGCAGATGAAAATGGATGAAGTTTCTCGTGATTGCACTACTGAGCGTAATGTAAAACTTGTTCAGGGTTGCTTCAAAGCATGGCATTCTGGGACCCTTTCAAAACGAGAGCAGGTCAACTACATTAGCTCTGCCATTAATACTGCAATCGCAAAACGCGAAGCGCGAATGTTGCGAACTGTTCTCAGAGCTTGGTATTGCGACTGCAAAGGGCCTCGTTCAAAGCGAAGCTGCCAACACCGCCGTACTGAAATGCTCCGTGCCGCTCGTCATCGCATCAAAACCCGAGAAAAAAACATTTTGGCAAGGAATCTAGTAGGGTTCCTTATTATTACAAACAACATGATTGCATCTGAGCTAAGCCGGACCATCCACCACGCTGCGAAAAAAAGACAAGTTTGGTGGCGATTGCACCATCATTTTCAGGCATTGAAGCAATTGCTAAAAGTCAAAGCCTCCATGCGTCGACTGGCCAGCACGCATCATCGAAGAGTGATGTATTCCCACTTTTTCTACCCGTGGACAGAACATCTGCATGCATCATCAAATGCCACACTTGATCGCGCTCGTTGGCCCAAGCCAAGATGCTATCAGCCGCGATACTCACAAAAACTTGTCAAACAGTATGCTCAGGTTTTCATTCGCAAACATATTGTTGGGCCCTGTTGGAAACACTGGTATGCGTACTATAGTGCACGGACATCCCAGCACGCACTACAAGCATTTGCTGCTCAACGTAGCCTTCTCGCCCACTGGTCACACTGGCGTAGGGCAGCTGCTCATCGGCGCAAGCTAAGATCAATCAGTGTGAGTATATGGCAGGAAACAAGTCACCAGCTTCTCAGTAGGCCCCTCCGAGCTTGGTATACGCACAGCCGCAAAGTACGCTCCCGTCGAAGAGCTCAGAATCGCCTCGTGACAGCACATGTATGCGCACGAAATCGCCGACTTAGGCTCAGGTTTATGCGTGGATGGCATCACCAGGCCGTCTATGGTCGTGTCGAAGGATTGTATGCGCGAGCCGAGCTTGTGCGGTCCTTAGCCGAATTACAAGCCCACGCACGAAGGCTCGAGACACGTGGCGAGTTTTATGGTGTTACTTGCGAAGAAGCTTTTAAGCAGCTGGAGGATGAGCGTGATTGGGCTAGTCGTGCAGCGACTCGTTTAAAAGACCGCGAGATCCATGCTAGACGGTTGACCCTAGCCATGCATCATGCCCAGGCTGAAATTGATCGTATTGGTTCTGCAATAAAATGTACTGCTAAGCTTCACCCAGCTGCAGTGCGCAGAGCAATAGTAGATGCTGCATGTTTGCAAACCGACGATGCCGGGGCTACTAAGACTAAAGCAACGGACCGATTGCCTGAACTTCCATTCAAACTGGAATTTGGGCTGGCTCGCGAAGCAGGACTTTTTGCCAGCGAAGCTGTTGGCACAAAGAAGAAAGTTGATAATATTAAACAAGCAGGCAGTCAAATCATCATCAAGGAGCAAGCTTTTGTTGATGTGGATCTAGAATACCTTATGCTTAGACTGCGCTTTGTTCTTGCCCAAGCCTCTACTAACTTTCGCAGCTTTAAACATTTTGGGGGTAAACTTCTCTATGTCCCTAATAAATCTAGATACCCATCATCTCGAGACGATGAGGCTTATAAAGCTGTTCTAGAAATAGCCAGAGACATCGAGGCGGGTTGGCATTTGTGGAATTTTCTGATACACGGCGATGTGTCGACACTCAGCAACAAACATGCTGTTGCTTGGAAGGTATTGGAGGGAACCATCGTTGACATTGATGCTAGATGGACTTCACTGAAAGACACCACCATGAATGGGCACGAGCGACTTCCAATTTGGAGCGAATTTTGCCATGCTCTTTTGTTACTGCCTTTCGAGTCACAGCTAATACCCACATGAGCACCCAGATGGGCACAGGGCTCGACGGGCACCAAGGCGCGACGGGCTGCATGCGTCCATCCGCTCGCCTAAAAGGGGTTTACTAGCTTGTATTTAATTCCGCCCAGACACTGGCAGACAGTTGAGTGCTCTTCAAGTACTAAGCGTTTTCAAGTTACCGCCGTGGCCGTGACTATGTAATCTACTACACGGGGCCGCGCCACCATAGGGATTCGCTCCATCGTTAGCCTGTACCCGCGGATTGGGTCGAGGGGACTCGTAGGGCCCTCTTAAGGGCCGGCTGAGGTCAGGGGGGTGTACGGGGATCGGGACTAGGGCGCAGCGGCGCGCTGAAAACGGCAAAACCCGTGAATCTCGATTAAACGCGATTTTGTTTTTGCCTCGTTTTCAGCCTAAACGCACCCATAGGCAGCCCCAAGCTATTTCTGACCGCTCAAGGGGTCGGCCGAGGCGGTGCGCCAAGAAAAAGCGCGGCAGCACAACATTTCGCGATGCGCCAAATCGCTCTCCCACCACATGATGTGCGATACGCGATGTGGGCACGCCACTGCACAAAAAACGGTGCGGACAGTACGGTGGGTATGCCCCAAGTCCCGCGGACAACTTCAAGCGCTCGAAAAGCTGGAAATCATTGCACCGCGGCGGCCGCGTCGAGGTCAACGCGGGACGAATAGAGAGCTTCGAGGGCGCTCTTGCGAGAAACCACGGGCCCTGGGACCGGCGCGGGGTTATAGTTGATGCGGACGACGACGATGCGGACGACTACGACGTCGATTTGGAACTTTGAGTCTCCGCCGTCCGCCCCGCGGCCTGTCCGCGGCCGGCGCACCCCAAACCCCCCTACCGTTTGCAGCCCCTGTTTTGCGTGAATATTAGTCATTACCTTAAGTATGTTCGTAGCAAGTTTCCGGGTTTGAGCTATTCAGGGAGAAAAGCTATGGTAATTTCTCACTTTGGTGTCCGGCCCCTTTCTACTACGTATCATCAGTCCGGTTGGGCACCCTGAGCGAGCAGGGAGAAGGCCCTTAGAGCATGTTCCTTTCTTAAGGTCTTCCTTTATTTATTATTTATTTATATTTATTTATTTATTCAGCCCGTGTACCCGTTTAATGATCCAGCTTAGCCCGGATCTCCCTCGCCGAGTCTCCCGAGGGAATACCGTGACAAGAGGGGTGTTCACAGGCAAGTGGCTGGCACGGGTGATCTGCAGCCTAGACTCGATTATTCAAGGTGTGCTCCCCAAGGCGGTTATTATAGACGGTCAACCCGGTAGCAGGCAATCGGGCGGCGGCTAGTATGTAAGATTGAAGTCTCTCTTTTCTACCCTCAATGCATCAAAGACCTTCCAAAAATAGTCCAGGCTTGCGAGTCATGAAGAAGCTATTGCCTGATGTAGTCTGACGGCAGGAAGTATTATAGTTCCATGAACTAGAACCAACAGTTGACAGAAGTGTCCAACTTGGATTGGGTCCAGTAATAATTGCCATCACGTTCTGGCCAAAATTCCTTCGTTACCTCAGTCGGCGAAGACGTCGACCTTTGTCCAACTCTGTAAATTCCATGCGATTGCTCATGATTTTGAGTGCCCGGCGCAATGCGAAATCAGCATGGCCAAGAGCAACGCCTTCGTCTAGAACAAGCAACATTTTGGCATCGGTACCAACAGGCACACGTTGCTTTAGAAATTGCTCCGCGTTCTGAATTTGGAGACGCTCCTCATCACCAAGGAATCTCATCTCAACTCCAACCGTTTGTGGAGCAGCGGATGCAGCAGCCATAGTCGACACCTTGAATAATCGAAGTGCTTCGTGGACGTCTCGGGACTGCACGGTTGCTTCGAGTCGCATCTTCGCCAGGGATTCGGCGATTCGCACAAGTGCCTCTAGCTGACGTACAGTTACGGGCACCTAAGGTGGCATAAAGATAATCTTTGCCTTCGATTTTGCACACTGCAATGTGCAGCTTGGTGTCTTTGTCCACCGGCGCAGTCCCCTTGCCGTTTTACAACTTCGCGAATAGAAACATACTCTGATGAAAGCAAGGCCTACATCAAAAATTACTATTGCTTGCATGTGAAATCAAACCCTGTAAAAATGCAGCTGTTTCACTATTCAGGCGCGGGGAGGACTTTGTGCGACAGTAAGCAACATAATCCCTCAATAACTTGAGCTCGAGAATGCTATCAGCTGCGTTGTTCAGACTCGTTTGTGGGTCTGCTGAAGCCTGAACGACTCCAGCTGTGTTTGAAGCCTTCATGTGAACGCCCATGACGTGCTTAGCTATGGAGAGGTCGCGGCCTTCATCTCGGATGTCCCTGACAATGAAAATGCAGTCAAAGCGCGAAAGAATCGTTGACATCATGTCTATATTCTCTGCGGCAGAACGAAGATCATCGTAACGACCATATACTGGATTAGCTGCAGCAAGAACAGATGTGCGAGAGTTGAGCACTGTTGTGATGCCAGCTTTAGCAATAGATATCGTCTGCTGCTCCATAGCTTCGTGAATTGCAACTCGGTCGGTCTCGCGCATCTTATCGAATTCGTCAATACAGCATATACCTCCATCCGCCAAAACCATAGCGCCACCTTCAAGGAAAAATTCTCGATTTTTATCTCGAATAACTGATGCTGTCAAACCAGCAGCTGAAGAACCCTTACCAGATGTATATACACCAACGGGAGCAACCTTCTCCACAAACTTTAGGAACTGAGATTTGGCGGTTGAAGGATCGCCCAGGAGCAAAACATTAATGTCACCACGTAACTTGACCCCGTCTGGCAGCGTTTTCTTGCATCCACCCATAAGCTGGCACGCCAACGCCTTTTTTATATCCAAAGTATATTCACCTTGAATACTGGGAGCTATAGATGCAGCCAAAAGTCTGTATATATCAGACCGCCGCGAAAGTTCCACAAAGCGGTCCTCCTCGGCAGGACTAAAATGCCGAGATTTGTTCCCATGACCATCCACGTTGAAATCGATTCCTACCACCTTTATATAAGGCAAGCGAATTGCGGCAACTGCAGCATCGGGATTCTGAGGTTTGTCTGCGCGTTCAAAGAGAGACAAAACACCAAGGATTGATACTCGAGCTCCAGGAGCTGCAATGTCGACTAAGCCCCTTTCTACCACCACAAGAGTAGATCGTGGCATCTCACCCGCAGGGACAGTCTCTGGTGCTTCCTGCAGCTTCAATGTTTGTTGATCTGTGTACCTAGATGTAGACTGCTCAGGCAGCACCAATCAATCAAAACATTTCCACATACGAACAATCGTCAGGTAAGATTACGTAAGGGGTAGACCCACAATCTGTTTGACTAACATTATTGCATTTTATTGGTAGCGATGCAGTTGAGAAGGTACCTCTACAGTCCAGAGAATCTCGCTTTCCGCAACGCGAGCACCTACATTATGATGCATCAAACAAAGTGCCATATTTAATAGAAACACGTCTGTCACTGAATCTCAATTCGAGCTGCCTTCGATTTGACCTTGGATGAACCTATAAAAAGTAGTCAGTTGCCCCAAATTTGGTTCGCAATCCACGGTGCATGCACACTAACAATGATCCCTGAAACCTTTATAAGTTTCCCCACGTGGTCTGCAGCAAGTAAACGTAGTGGGGTTGCAAGTTGTGTTGATTTCAGTGCTATCTGCACCCCAGTACTTCGATTACCTAAGCGAATGAACTTACACCTGTCAATTTTCTGCACTGAGGCGAACATGGTGTATTGCTAAGGACTGCCCTACGCAGCACGTCATTGGCCGCAGCTTCAAAAAGATCCAGTTGATCCTCTGGTGACTTTTGAAGCGATGTCAGTAGTGCCCCATCAAATAATCCCAGTTCAGAAAGCTCCACAGTAATTGTCAACTCACCGCGCCTAAGTTTGGTGAATTCAGCATGACTATCATAATGGGCGCCGTCGCGACCGATGATGTTGTATCAATAGTTCGCGATACCTAAAAGGCCAATAGGAGATGGTAGTACACGGACGCCGCTTTCTGCTTGAAGACCGAGTCTGCCCGAAAGTTGCGCAGGAAGTCAGCATATCTCTTTTGCATCATCTCTGGGGCTCCGGGACATTAATGCCCAGGTTCACCTGGATTAGGCCCTAGTTCTGGATTATGCCCTACCGTAGGTAGCTCTACTAAGTGTGGTATAGGCCCATCATCAGACACAAACACTTACCAAACATTTACTTCTCCCCTCCGAGAGGTCGTCAAACACTTGCCAAGACGTCCCAAACACTTGCCCAAACACTTGAGTTTAGCTGAAAACACTTGCGCGCCGCAGTACCCGCACGTGCGACTGCCCCTATCAGCGTCCCTGAGCCTGCCACCGCCGCAAGATGATAGCCACCAACGACGTGCCTTAGGCCGAACGCAGCCCTATACGCCGGGATGTTCTGGTTTCTACTCCTTTTAGCCCGGGCCTTGTACCTCAGGCTACTACTTAGTAGAACCAGCCCAAACACTTACAGTTTCGTCCAAACACTTACGTCAACACAGATTCGGGCCCAAACACTTACCAAACACTCGCCAAAAGGTCTTGCGTCCTACCCTGGGCCCCATAGTGCTATATCGCAGTCGCTATCGGGATGATAATTTCAAGTCAGACACATGGTGCCTCTTTGGGTTACAATTGGTGGGTTTAGGAGACTAGGAAAGGGCATTTGTAGTCCTCTCTCTCTCTATGGGCTGCGCAGCAGCACCCGCCAGTAGACAGACCGCAATACTGGTGCCACTAGCGCTTGATGGGAGATATGCCGACAGGCCACGAACAAGCGTCCCCGTACTGCTCAAGGTAGGTCTGTCTATGAGGCCGCCACAAAACCACGGAGAATTCTAGAAAGGCGATAAGTGTATCCGACGGTCTGTTTTTTGCGTATTCAGCTTCACATCTTGGGTTACTTTGGCGTCAATTAACGTTCAAAAGGACACGCTCTCTTATCTTAACCTAGTTATCTTGCTTGGGCGTGTTGAGAGGAAGCCCATAAAGTCCACCAGAATAGTCAACTTTATGAGACGCGCAAAGTAATTCTAGGATTCTTGATAATTCCCTTGGTGATAGGTCATAGACTGTGTTTTGGCTGTGCATTATATTTCGAAGTAGGCGGTGGAGCCTTGGAAGTGTCAATTTGCCAAAATTCGAAAGAGCACCAATAATGAACGGGAAAAAGAAATTCTTATTGTCATCATAATGCGCCCCTTGATTACCAAGATCAGTGTGGTCAGAACCATTTTCTTCAGAAATAGTGTCAGAATTTGAATGCTGTTGAAATTGGGACGACACAGAGTAGAGTCCTGATAATCGCTCTTCTATTACCCCGTGATTGACCCAAAACGCCACGGTACTCTTCACACGGTGGATAGGTAAACTAGTTGTGGAAGCTAGATCGTGTAAGTTTCTACTATCATATCCATGAAAATGCAAGATAAGAATAGCATGGATTGGAGACACAACGAAAACTTTTCTATCACCAGAATCCAAATCGAGCTCTAATTGGGCGCGGCCTGTCTCCTTCAACCAAACTAGTTTTCTTGGAGTTTTGAGCGTGTTGTACATGTTGGCGAATGATTCTAGCGCAGAGTTCACACGCCTAATTGCACTATCTAAACAAGATACCTATTGGGCTGCCAGACAGACAGCAAAACGGCAAGCCACGCTGAAGCTAGCCGATGAATAGTCAGCGCACAGTTAGAAAGTTCAGGCCAAAATACCTGAGAAATTACGGTGACCCGAAGGTAATCACAGGGAGCTCGTTGATTCAACCTCGTGGAATCTTCTACATCACGCAACATAATTTCACAATGATGGAGTAAGGCATCACCAAAGCGTAGCTTTAGTAGTTCCAGATTCTTCACTTCTTGTGTGGTTTCGTGCATATTAAGTTTTGTCAGTACCCTGCAATAAAAATGTCCACAAAAAAACTTACGATGTCCTTACTTATCTGCTAGCATCTGCCGATACTCGTCTACAAATATTTCTCTTGTTCCATAAATGGATATCAACATTGACAGGATATCTCGCATTGTTTTTGGAATCGCATTTTGACAATTACTTGGATTTGGAACCCAATCTTCCCCTGGACTGTCGTGATTCTCATTATCAGAGTCGCAAGAGCCAAGTACCATAGATTTTGACCGATGGAGCTCCTCGTATAGCTCGCCAGAGAGCTCATCAGTGAGATTGGCTACGATGCAACGTACCGTGTCCTTGCGATGTTGTAAATATTGTCTCACAGGCATAGTCACAGTATCAAGAAGAATACGACGGGGATCTAAGATACGAAGCACTTTGATGGTAGATATATACATTTCTATAATTTGCGAGGTGTTTGCTCCTAAGTGGAGCAGCCTGCGACAAAGCGTCAATCGAAGCGAACGGGCCAAGAAATGATGTTGCCGCGTGCGAGACAGCGCGTTGCAAAGCTCAACAACAGCGCATGCAGACTCTGGAAACTCGGCGATGATGTCGTAAAACTGTTTGACACGAGCACTAACGTAAGTCTCAACCACAACGAGGTCCACCAGTCGCCCAAGTGAAGCTTCAGTATGCCTTTCAAACTTAGATGATAAGCTATTACGATCAATTGCAATTAGCCAAGGCAGCACTGTTGATTTTTTCCACCTCTCCAGTATATGAAGCATGGGAGTATCATACCTCTCAGCACAAATATCAAACACACAACGATCAATACCTTCGTAGAAGACCTTGTGTATTGTTTCTCTGAAAAAATGATACCAACCAAGAAAGTGGACGTTCGTCCAAAAAGAAGAAAAGGCAAGGAACTGATTGATACTTTTGACAGGCTCAGCGTTATCACACTTAAAAAAAGAGCCATGCGCCCCCATCAAGGAGGTTGTAAGGACAGTTTCGATGCACCTAACGAATCCTGTAGGCGCACGAGACAGTATCAAAGCGGAGAAGTAGTCACGTGTTGCTAAATGTTGTATTTCTTCAGTTGTAATCAGCGTCTTTAGCGCTTCACATGCCCCATCAGTAGCACGGATAATCTCCTTTGCTAACTGCTTTAAGGTGCAGCTGCCATCGTCGAAATTGACGCTAAGCCAAAATATAGACGCAGCGCGTTCGGCGTAGCTGTATCTTTTGCCGCCGGCCAGGTTGTTCCAATCTGATTGAGATTTTTCGGCATATACCATCATGAGAGGCGATCTCTCGACCGTTCTTTAATGTGCGGGTTGGAATAGTCTAGTAGGATTCCAATGTTTAACAACCTAGACGTATCTTTGAATTACCTAGCCTGAGCCTGAGGCTACTCCCTATCCCGAGGCCGCTTCGACATCCCCTCCGGTTTGATAGGGGGGAAGTCGCCTCCTGCTCCTGAGGTCACTCCTGCGTATTTTCCAAACCAGCCTGAGAAAGCGCACGGCTCGGCGGCCTGTCCGCGTCCGCCAGGACCCGGAGTCCGACTCCGGAATCGCTTTTAATGCCCAGCGAGCCGGATACAAAGATTAGCCACATTCAAGTTCACTGGCCCGGGCAGGCTTGCCAATGCCAGTGATAGTAGACTCGGACTATGGAGCGAGAGATGATTCGTCCCCCAGGGCTAGGGTGGCTTCGATAGTCACGGTTTCGCGGTCACGGCACCCCGGGGCCTGGACTGTATCATGACCGTGAGGTCGATACGCTCACCGTGACCACCCTTACTGGTGGCCGCGGCATGACGGTCACTCACAACGACCCCCTGCGTAACATGCCTAAGTCGCGGTGCCGCCCCGATTTCGGTTGCCGTGAGGCTCCGCAGGGTTTGATATCGTAGCGCAGCTCCGATTATGGCTTCTAAAGGGTTGCACTTGTCCTCAGTCCCGAAAGTCGATTTATTCATGTCGCCGCGTGCGCCAAGAACCTCGAATCGGTCTCTCGCGATGCTGAGACGGTCGCTATGATACGCCAAGATGACCGTAGCCTCGCCCGGTCGTAACAGGGTAGCAACCGCGCGGGGGGCAGCTTCTGCGCACGCCCGGCGAGATTTCGTGCGTCTTTTTTATGCTGA
>JACLAA010005109.1_pt1 | contig 10926 bp, 4 predicted proteins | sample 8027891 | NCBI WGS metagenome assembly JACLAA01 (sample SAMN15724900, study PRJNA655200) | protist metagenome | isolation source: fluorescence activated cell sorting (FACS) single amplified genomes of... | place: Spain: Blaines Bay Microbial Observatory, Mediterranean Sea | collected 2016-01-19 | reverse complement strand
CAGAGTGGACTGGGCGCCGTCCGTGAAGAAGAGCAGAGGCACTTTAGGCGCGCAGCTCGCGTTGACGACGTCGAGCGGTGCGACGATCGGCGCGGACTTTCTAGACGGTTCGAAGCGACCGAACGTCGACGCGCTCTGTACGAAACTCGTCGCGGCGCTCAAAGAGCGACACACAAGAGCGGGTGGTGGTGTGGATGATCAGACTGCCGACCAGCTGGCGCTGTGCATGGCCTTTGCATCTGGGCCCTCGCGCCTACGCCTGCCGAAGCCTTCATGTAGACATTTGGAGACCGTGATGCACTTCGCCTCGCGGTTCACGGGGGCGTCTTATCAACTGGAAGGAGAGGGCGAGAGCGTCGTGTTGACCTGTACGCCTACTAAGACTTAGTTTCCTATCTCGGCGGCGAGCCCGTGGCAGGTTGTTCTATAAGGGAGGAGGGCCTTCGTGCGGCAGCCCTGCCCGGTCGCGTCGCAGCCGCCGACGCGGTGGCACTCGACGCAGGGCCCCGGGCGCACGAGCGTGTAGGCCACGTCGAGCAGCGCGTTCTCGGCCTCGCCGTCCGGGAACAGATATTTTTGCGGTGGAAAGACGAACCGTCGCACGGCGGCGTCGCACGCGTCCCAGAGCCCCGGAAGGTGCTCGAAGTACGAGCCGCACGCCTCTCGTCTGCACACGAAAATGTGGTCGTTCAGGCGCTGGAACCGGCCGGTGCGGGTCATCACGCCGTGCGCGACGGCCCGCGTCGCCACCGCCGCGATGCTCGGAAAGGGTGTCATGTAGATGAGGTCCGGTCGGACCTTTACGATGACGTCGTAAGCGCTCCCGCGCCGCCGCTGGTCTACGACTCCGCGGGGCTGGCCGACGGAGAGGAGGGCGAGGCTCGCGTTGGCGGCGACCCGGGGCGGCGCCGGCGCGGCGGTGGTGTTGACCGTTGGCGCGTCCGCGAGGCGGCGGTGGTGGCGGCAGGTTTTGCCCGTCCTCTTGGCTCGCGCCGCGACGAGTGCGATAAGGAGCAGTTTCATGCTTAGAGGCCGAGCGCCCACTGCGCCGCCGGCCAGAGGACGAACACGATCATGATGGCCCCAAAAAATAGCGCCGGGACGTCGATGTTAAGCCCAGGGGTCGACTTAGCAGTCGGTCTCTCCCTTTTGATCCCGTGATGCTTGAACGGATCCTCTGGCCTCTTATGCAGGGGTTTATTGGCATGACCCCCTCTGGCCATCAGGCCTACCGTGAATCGACGGTTGCGGGCAACGCAGCTGCAATTTTGTTGGAAACCCGTGACAACCAACAAAACGGGTTTCTCAACGCCGTGGCGGCACTCGATGTCCGTGCCAGAAGGGCTAGCTCCATAAGACTCTAACAGTAGATCAGCAATAGACGAATTAGGCAGGGTCGCGCGGGGGGCGGGAAATGACCGAGCTCACTCGAGGTCGACGTGCGGCGTCGCCGGCGAGCCCGGCGTGCGATGGGCAGGAGGCGGCGGTGTGGGCGGCGCCGGCGGCCCGCGCGGCGACGGCGCCGGTCGGTGCATGGCCTCCGTGAAGCCCGACTCGCTCGCCGAGTCCCCTCGGTCCGGCGTGACATTTAAGCGACTGACCCGTAACTCATCTTCCAAATCAGCAATCTTCAGGAGGTGCGCGGCGTGCTCCCGCTTCGCGTCGGTCAAGGCCTGGGAGATGTGGTGCTCATTTCTCACTGGATTTTCCACGTCCCTCTTGGACGCCTCTCGCACAATCCCACCGAGCTTCTGGGCCTTCGTGCCTTTGACGGCATGTCTTATGGCGGCCCAGCCCTGCTTCGCTACTGACTCATCTGCGTCCCTATCGATGAACGGCTCCTGTGTCGTATCTTCTGATTGAGGCGCATCATCGACAAACGTCAGGCGCCCGTGCTGCCACTCCAAGTGGCGGTGCTTCACCTTCAGCTGTCTATATTTTTTCTTGACGTGGTGGTGGCGGCAGTGGTAGATCACGTACAACTTGCAGAACACTCCAGTAGATATACCCAGTATAACTATCGCCCACCAGTACCGCTTCGCTAGTCGCTCGACCTTCTCCGCATCACTTAATTGATCCTTCTTCTTCGTCACAATCACCGCATCCATCTCCTGCAATGGGTACAAATCAAGAAATTCGATGAACGCGTCGTGAACCTCGTCAGACACGTCTGTGCTATTAGCAAAGTCGCGCGCGACCTGGTCCTCATCTTTACTTCGTAGATCCTCATTGATCACATTCACGGCGTCGGCGCACGACGCACTGAGTACTGTGAACGTTAACACTTCACCGGAACAGGAGATCGCCGTCACACCTTTCTCGACGTCGCAGTCACTCGCCAACCTACCCTCGATGAAGTGCGCCCAGGCTACGTGTAATCGGTCGTAGTTATCATAAAAGTAGGTGCACATGTCCGACTGTTCCAATGTTCCAGTAGTTAATTTACGAGCAGTAGCGGTACCATGTATGGTAGAAACATCAACCCCGCCCGAAAAGGCCGTCACAACAACGTACATGTCGCCGGCCTGGCAGTTGTTCAGTCCCGGATCAGTACCACATTCCCCATCACCTTCACAGGCGTCGCCCTCGACGAGGCCAGGCGTCGCGCAGTTGTCAATGTCGAGCTGCGCCATCGTCCAGCCCTGGCACTCTTTGGGTTCCATCTGCCTCAGGACGGGGCAGGCATCATCAATACGTTTGAGCGTGGGCGCCGTCGACGGGATGTACGGCGCCGCGTCGCGGACAATATACATGTCCGCATCATCACAATTATCTAATCCAGGATCCGTGCCGCACTCGCCGTCGCCTTCGCACAAGTCTCCTGGTACTAAACCGGGTGTTTGGCAATTATGTATATCTAACTCGAGCATGGTGAGGGGACAAAAGTTCGGTTCCAAGGCACTGAGAACAGGGCAGTCCTTCTCGAGGTCCTCCACCAGAGCGAAGGGTGCTGGAGTAGCTGGAGTAGGAAAAGGCGCCGGCGCCACGGACGGTCGCGGCGTGTCGGCCGTAGGATGCTGCGTGTATGAGGGTCTGTAGGACGGCGCGTAAGTAGGAACATAACCCGCACCAACCTCGAGCACCTTCTCATGCACCGCCGCCGCAATGACACCTAACCCGTGGTCCAGGGGGTGGACCCGGTCCGCCCAGTGGCCCGTGTTCCAGAACGTGACCCAGTCGTCGACACTCGAAGCTCCATAGGCGTCGACGAAGGCCGCTTGCGCGTCGACGAGCCCCAGACCCTTGTCTGACGCAATTTGCCGGATCATCTCCGGCATGACGTTGTTGATGGGACAGACGTCGATCTCCGCCCACATGTCCACGTAGTTGCCTAGGAGGACGTCATTGCCCAGATAAGGTACCGGAATCCCAATAATAACCGTAGCTCCCAACGCCTCGAACACTTCGATGAATTTTTTGTACTCGTCGACCCAGTCGTCCTTGACAGTATCCCAGTTGACCGCCTTGGCGTCGTTCGTGCCGAAGATGCTGACGACAATAGCGACGTCCGCGTCCTCGACGATTTCTCTGGCGTCGTCGTACTCCTCTTCGTCTTCGTAGGGCTCGTCGGCCTTCGAGTGCATCGTCCTACCACCGACACCCTTCGCGTACACGCTGTACCCACTCCCCAGCAATCGAGAGAGCTGGGCCGGGTAGTCATGACCACTGGCCGCTCGTTTCCCGACCGTGTTCGAGTCGCCGACGCAGACGACCGCTATTTCTGCTTGGACGGTGCATGCGAGCAGCGCAAGGAGGATCCTCATGGTGCTTGCGCGTGCAGATCCTCGACGGCGTGCCTGGGCTGTGCCTTGCTTCGCGCCCCCGCGGCGGGCTTGCACGAGCGCTTTTGTGGAGGGGCTGCTCGCGACGGCGCGTCCGGGGAGGGACTGCGCCGCAGTCCTACGCGCGTCGTCGGCGCGCGGACCGATGGGGCAGGCACGGCAACGACACAAACCTTCAGCACTACCGGTCGGTTCGGGTTTGCGAAACCGGAGCATCGCAGAGCGCAAGTCTCGGCCGGCGACGCGTCGGGACCGCGTCCGGCGGGACCGGTGGACTCAAGACCCGCCATGCAAGAGCAAAGCATCTGGGGCTGCTCTCCCAGCTCGCGCGGCTTCGCGCGGCCCCCGGGGGTCACCGCGGATAGTCACCGCGCGCGAGAGCCCCCGTCGCTGCCCTCCGCTTGACGCCCGCGCCACCGCTCCCAGCGGTGTCCTCTGCTCGAGTCTTCCTGCTGGCTGCATCTCTCCTGGAGCTGCCCCGCGGCCACAATGGTCGCGGCGCTCCTCTGCCACTGGGTCGCGACCCACCTCTACCTCCTCACGAGCTGGGCCACAATCACCATCATCTCGATACTAATAGCACGGTGGCAGTGGGAGCGCGTCGAGCGCCTCATCAAGGCGCATCTGATCCGAGAGATGGAAAGAAAAGCGGGCGTGCCCATCAGTATAGAAGCGCTGCGGTGCCGGCCGATCAAGGGCGAGCTCGGATTGACGAATCTTGTGGTGAAAGGGAGTGAGGGTAAATGGCAACACGCGTACTTCATGAAGGTTCACCAGCTGACCTGCAAAGCACATGGTGGTTTACTAGGATGCGCCTCGCTAGCAGGGATGATTTCCTTCGATCTAGGGACACATTTACCCTTCGTGTGTGGGTTCAAGGGCAAGATGGTCGACGCCATGACTTGTGTAGGCATGGAGGTGTATGTGGAGACGAGTCATACGGGTAGTAGCAATGCGGATTTTCTGCGGGAGATCGACCGGGCCGATCGACGAAAAACGCGAGCGCGAGGTCGCAAGGCCCACGAGGCGGAGCTGCGGTGGAAGCTCTGCTGGGTTTCTGATCAGAAAGAGAAAGCACATCTCGCCACTACACTGGCAGCATTACTGGAAGAGGACGAGGAGGAACGACTCGCGGAAGAGGCCATGTGGGACCATCAACATCATGGGGATGCGGAGCACGCGGCGTTCTTCGACGCCGTGCACTCGCATCTCAATGATTCCAAAAGTCATAGAGAGAACTTCCTGCAGCATCATGATCGATTGCGGATGAAACACCACAAGCTGTTGCAATCACGTTCTGAAAAGAAAGCGATGGCGAAGTCCTTCAAAGCTTTAAGGGCTACTGATGCGAATCATGAATTGATGCATGTCGGTAGATGTACCATACAAAACTGCACGTTCGCGCTGGGGAAGCACACTTTTCATCTGGAGAGGCACGCTGTTGTAGAGGCCTTCTCCGGTACCTTACTGGAATTCCAGCGCGCGGTCTCGCGAAAGGTTGTGTCTGCGGCTCTGTCGGACTCGTGGGCGCGCGAGAAGGAGGTGCTGTCGCATTGGTCGTTTTTTGGGAGGAAGTCTTCTCCGTCCAAGTCGCCGTCCTCTGTAGCGGAGCCGGTCGCCGCGGACGATCGCCTGCCCGAGAGACCATGAAATTCACACGCTGATCCCCTCGCTCGACCCGCGCCCGGAAACCGGCGCGACCGCTTCCCCACTGCTGAACTAACCTTGTTCATACTACTGGCTGGTAACTCGCCAGGAAAGATGCTCAGTGGCGGCCCAGGCTAGAACGCCGGGCCCGCCACGCCGCGGCGGCGCGGCCGACGGCCGTCCCGGGCCCTACTAGTACTGGTAGTACTAGTAGCCCTCGGTCAGTTCACTAAAATTCACTAAACTTGCTTACTACCTAGAACGACTGCGTCCGCTGCAGCGCAGGCTTCTTCGACTGCGTCCCAAGAGCCTCGGTGATAGAATCTATTTTGGAAGACCACTCCTCCTTCAACGAAGCCACATCCGCTTTTGTCTCCTGGATCGCATCATAGAGCGGTTTCAACTCGTGGTCGACGTCCGCCCTACCGCCCTCGCCGTCCGTAATCATCTGCTCTAGCTTGAACGAAGTCCCTTCCGGCAGCCACGCCTCACTCTTCACAGCAGCACACGCCGCGACGTGGGCGTCGACCCCCGTGACCGGAGCGACGTCCGCCGCCGCTCGCTTCACATGGTCCAAGTACAACAAATAACTCCATTTATTATGTTCTGAACCCTCATGTTCTTCCTTATCTATATCATACTCTTCTAGCGTACCGCGATCGGCGCCGCAGACGAAACATTCCGCGTTCATCATCTCCTTGCGCTCGTTCAACGTTTCTCGCAACGAAGAAAACGTATCTAAGATGATACCCGTAAACACGTTGATAAGTAGCAACGTAACGACGATAAAAAACACGAGCTGAATAAAGATCCTAGCTAGATTATTTTTCCTTTTCATGGCGTCGGAAGGATCCAAGTCGTCGCCATATTCCATGGCTAAGGTAGCGGTGAAGAGTTGCCCATCAATCAGCCCGATATACACATCTCGCAAAAAGCAGGTCCACGGCGTTCTACAAACAAAATTATGATGGTACTCGTCGTCATAGACGTCGTCCACATGGGCGGGAGCAGGCAAAGGACCGACGCCGCCCTTCTCCGTGTCGTGCGTATCTTGCATAGTTCCTGTACTGTCTTGTTGCGCCACGAAGAAGGTCATCACTGATAATATACCGATAGAGACCAGCGTGAAGTAGAACGCCAGCACCAATTGGGCCTTGGGAATCCAGACCGACATGAGCACATTTTGCAGATCATCGGAAATCAACAGTATATCAAGCAACAACAGGATCCAGACGTACTGCCACTTGAAGCCCATCAGCGCCACGGCGACACATACGAGATTACCACATACACCTAAATCCTGCGTTATGGCGTCGTAAGCGGCAATCGCGATCAAATCAAAGGTCGTATAGGGGTCGTCCCTCGCTTTTCTAAAGGCACCAGGTAAACATAACCCTATCAACACGAGAGTGCCCCAGACCATGGTCAATGACCAGCCGAACTTCAGGCCGTAGACCACAATGCCCAGACCGTAGGCCAAACAGGGCTCCCACCAGCTCATGCGCTCATATACATTATTGTCGTCGCTACCACTCGTTTTGAACATGTTCTTGTCCTCTCCCAACATATCGTTGACCCACTTCGCACTACTATTCGCCGTACTGTCGTCGTCATCTTTAATAAGATTTTTCGTCGTGCTTTGGATCGTCTTCGTGACGTCCGTCGTTAATGAAATCGCATTCGTAAGTTGGGTCTTCGCGAGCGATGCACTCCCCAACAATAACGCGGAGAACTGGTCCTCTACCTTTTCGTCGAACCCATGACTGTTAGCTCTTTCTTCGAGCGTGCGCGCGACGTGCGCGTCCACGGTAGTTTTGAACTTACAAATAAAAGTATAAGCACACATCGCTCCATAACCTAGTAACGTTGGTATAGATAAACAGAGCGCCGCCGCGCTGTTGCCTGCATTGGGCCCCCAGGTGAGCGCGCCGTCGCCACTTGACGAGAGCATCATGTGCAAGTTCAGGATCAAAGCTAGAAAGTACAAGCGGTACTTCAATGGTATATATCTTTTATTGACGATCTGGAAGAGTTTCGACAGCTCCTCGATGCGATACAAATATCTGGCTTCTCGGATGATCCCCTCGCCATCTTCAAACAGCTGGCGCATGCGCGTCTCCGCGCTCGTGAGATCCACGTTCTGCTCGAAGCGCTGGCGCGCCACCGTCGTGAGCGACCCGGACCACTCGGGCAGCTCGAAAAAGACGCGCTCGACGCGGCCCCGCCATCTCACGTCGACTTCCCCCAATAACGACGAGAAGGGCCCATCCGAAACCCCAAAGTGCCACAATTTCACCCGTAACGCATGCGCTCGCACCACCAAATCGGCGACAGCTTCCAACTTCTCATTATGTAATCTCTCTAGAGCTTCCGGCGACGACAAATCACCACTTTCAATAAAGTAGTCGAAGGGCGGCTGGGCCCGCGGCGTGCGCACCTTCCGGTGGACCGGTGCGCATTCGTTCAATATTCTAGATAGTAAACCCTTCGGGAGCCGCGTCCGTAACGACTGGACCTGCGGGCTTCGCAGCGACAAGCCCTCGACCATGCTATCCAGCGTCGCGATGGCCGCCCGCCGCCCCAAATACGCGGCGATCTCCGTGAGATGGTCCTCTCCAATAACATCATTCATCGGTAGGGCTAGGAACGCCGCCAATAAATCGGGCACGCCACTGCTGGATACGAAGGCCTGGTTCGCTGAACAAGCGCCGTCCATCGACGCCGCGACGCAATCTAGAACATTAACCACGAGAAACTTTTCCACCGACGACTGCTGCGAAGAAAATAAGCGCGGGTCATCAGAGGTGCTATCAGCTAAGGCCTGTAATAAATGTTCTAATTCTTGCAAGATGTTCACGGCGGCCATCATCGACGCCTGCCGCGTGCACAGCTCCTGCATCGGGCCGTGCTGGCCCACTAACAGGGACGTGACGAATTTCACGGTCCACGCGCAGCCTCTTAACAGCTCCTCGTCCAACGCCGTGTGCTGGCCCGCCCGGCGTCGCCGATGGTGCCTTTCTAAGTGGTTGCACGTCGCTCTAAATTCATCGGCTGCTACGCGTAACACCTCACCATTTTTTAGCCTTTCAGTGAACCACGCTTGGGCCGTTCTATTGGCGTCCACGACGATACCCGTCGCTAATCTAAGGGCTGCGGTCCGCAGCGCCGAAGGTTTTGATAGGAGGACGCTCATTAATACTTGAGCGCCGGACTGCGCATCACCCTCCTCGAGTAGTGCGGCCTGCGCATCCCTAAAAGCGGTCCTTTTGGATTGTAAATGAGTCGCGCGCGTCATCGCGCTGCTATGATCCTGGATGACGTCGACGACGCCGAAGGCCGCCTGGAGGAACAAATAGAAATTGTAGAGCACTTCTCGTACCGCTTCCGACCTTAGCAATCGCGTCAGGCGGACGGCCTTCAGGGCTTTTAAAAATTTAAAAAACCGGAAGACCTTCACGAGCCGCAGCCAGGCCCCGCGGAACCCACTTCCACTGTTTTCTTTCGTACTTATCAACGACAATAAGTCGACGAGCTCCAGCACGATACACAACAGGTCAATGTACCGGATAGGATCCTTGAAACACTCGTCCAGACCCTTCGTCAATGATTTGGCTATCGCCGTATGTGCGGCAACTCTGAATAATAATTCTAGAGAGAAGATGACGGACACAGAGACGCCAACGGCCAGCTGCGCGACGTACGACCTTTCATAGGCTTTGCCGCCCACATAAACAGCTAAGAAGGAAGCGATGACGATCAGAATCAGGCAGACCTCGACCGGGGCGCTATTCACAATTCTGAGCGCCGACGACGCGTTCCGCGCCGCGCTTAGCCGCGCGAACTCCTTGTGCGCCTTTCTTCTCTGCAGATCGGCCGCGGCCTTCTGTAAAGCAGCATCGCGCGCCGCCCAGGTATACGCTCTCAATTCACACAAGTGGGCAAAGAGCATGTCGAAGATGAGTGCTCTTGCCCCACTTTTCTCGCCGGTGCCCCGTTTTTGATATTGCCTCGCTGCGAACGCGAACAGTCGCGTCTGCAACCGGTTCCAGTGGTCCGGGTCGTCATCGATCAAATATTCGGGGAAGTGGACCAAGGCGACGTCTCGCAAGTCGTGAAAGGACCGCGGGTCGCCCGGTCTTCGATATCTATTATTAGTAACCTCCCAGTCCTCTTCAGTAAGTCTTTGTAGGAATTCGGCTTCATCCCTAATGTCTCCGACGTGGCGGTAGGCCCTCACCAGACTTCTTTCTTCCGCAATGACCGCAAGCGCGACGGAGTCGTGGTTTCCTACTATTCTAGCGTAGTCGACGCATCGCAGACGCTTCTCATGTGAAACCTCTGTCACTTGCGGCGGGATGTTCCGGTACCGATCCATGGACGCCGCGAACCGCTCGTTTTGCACAGACCCAAAACCGCACGGCCCGTCCCTCACGCTCACGTCGTCGTCGCTCCTGTTCGCATGCATACTGATATGTTGCGCGATCTTCGACACTTCCCGCAAAGCGGGCATATCTAAATCTAATTCCTCCGCGTCGATGAGGCGTCGTAGCAAGTCCGAGAAGCAAAACGCAGTGTCACTGCCGGCCGCCGCGGCGACGTCCGAGACTCTATATCCTCTATATTCTCGCGCCGTGAGGAGTCTTCTTAGGAACGCATTCACGGCGCCCTGGGCCGCCTTTCTCACGCTGGGTAGGGAGTTCCTTACCAAATGTATGGGTCGGCCCAATCGCAACGCTTGCGCCGGTAGCCGGTCGTCGTCGATAGAATCATCTATTTCATTGACCGTGCACGCGCCCTCATGATTACATAGTGAAGAGAACCAGGCGTCTCCTCGGTTTCGACTGTCCGCAGTTCGTACGTACGCCAACCGTCTATCGGCCGGTAAAGCTAGAGCGCAGAGTCGTAAAGCCGTGCCCCAGAACACGTCATCGTACAAGTCGAGGCGGTGCGCGTGCATGGACCCGTCGTCGAAGTGCCCTTCCCTCGCCACGTCGACGTAAGCGCGAATAGTCGAAGCGTTACCGTAGCACAGGCCCCAGAGCAGTTGCTTGAAGGGTACTAACGATACAACGTCGACGGCCACGGGCATATTATGCGACCGACAGCCCAATCCCAACAGCGCTATCAGCGACGAGTGGACCAATTGGTCTTTCAAAACCGCTTGACGCTTCTCAGTCGTATCTACGACGACCGCGTCCACGATAGAAGAAGAACCACGTAACCTAGCGAGCAACGACGTGTCCAGCAGCTTCTGGTTACGGCGACAGACATCTTCGCGCCGCGGGCCCGGACACACTAATACTTGTAAAGCTTGAACACAAGCGACCTCCGCCGACCCACCGCCATCCTCCAGGAGTCTTTCTACAACACCAACTAAAGGTTCAAAAAATAACGATGCTTTTTCTTCACAAAGTAGTGAATTCCCGCCGAAGGTCCCGCAGACGCATTGAGCTAACCGAAACGCGTCGTCGTGGTCGTCATGGACCACACTCTGACC